>Ga0208244_100184_pt1 | contig 79300 bp, 86 predicted proteins | sample SubbioCR12Aug_5A_FD_184828 | JGI IMG/M metagenome (GOLD analysis project Ga0208244, IMG submission 184828) | Serpentinite rock and fluid subsurface biosphere microbial communities from McLaughlin Reserve, California, USA - CR12Aug_5A (SPAdes) | ecosystem: Environmental > Terrestrial > Deep... | reverse complement strand
GGATGAATTGAGGTTAATCGATAGCTTTAAGTTCTTCATATTTGATGGTTAGTCGTCCATTCAAAAAATAAAATTCAATAACCCCAAACCCCACTGTAGCTGAATTTTTTCACAGCTTCAGGGGGATAAAGGGGGATTTTAAAATTATGCCGGGAAAATCTCCCCTCGCCCCTCTTTGCCAAAGAGGGGTATAATAAAAAGGTATTTGTATTATTGGAACCCATAACTGAGGGGTTACCCGTCCCGAGAAATTTTTCTGGACAAATCGTTATTTTCGGGGATAATTAATAAGGAGATAGGAGGCAGAAGGCAGAAGGCAGGAGGCAGGAGGCAGGAGGCAGAATAAAGAATGAAACCTCTCTTTATTATCATATTGATTTTGATCTTCGGATCGCCAGCCTATGGGGGGGAGCAGGGGCGGGCCCCCGCCCCGGGAAACGGATCAGAAAAGACATTTATTTACACTGCAAAGAAACTTGGCCTTCCTATCCTCAAAGCGAGCATTAAAATCGGAAACGGATATTCGGAACAGGGAAAGAATCTCCATAAGATTGAGGCTCAGGTGATTTCCCTGAAAGTTCCCGGATTTTTGTTCCGGATAAATAACCACTTCACTTCTTTTATGGAGATGAATTCTTTCTCTCCGCTCCGATACGTGAAGGAGATCGATCAGGAAGGACTTTTCATCCAGAGAAAAAATTATTCAGAGACCATCACCTTCGATTCCATCCTTCATAAAGCCATCGTAGAGAAGAAAGAGACCGGAGAGAGGAGAGAGGTCCTCTTTCCCTCCCATGCTTACGATCCTCTTGCTTTGTTTGCCCGATACCATTTAAAGGAGAGCCTCCCTCCGGATCAGGAGGTCCGGATATCGATCTTCGATGGGGTTAAGTTCCGGCAAATGGTCTTTCAGTCGAAGAGATCGAGGGTGATTTCGAAAGTTTTTGGAGAGGTGGATGCCGTCTGCCTCGAGTCGACCACCGCCTTCTCCAGCTTCGGAGAGAAAGAAGGAAACATTCGCATCTGGTATACGGCAAACGGGGATAAGATTCCAATCTCCCTGGAACTGGACCTTCCGGTGGGTGTAGTGAGGTTTGAATTGGAGGAGATCAGAGAAGGGTAATGAAAATGGTCAATCGGTCAGGGTAAAGGTTAGGAGGCCCGTATCGGTTAGGGTTGAAGAGAATATCGTTTAACGGTGACGACGCTGGTATCGAAGCAGGAAGCTCGATGCTCGAATTTCGACACATATGGGTTCGAGCCTCCGGTTTCGACAGTCGAGCATCGATACGAACTTCGACAACGATAAACATCATTTTCAATTTGACGATACGGGTCCCGCGAAACGCGGGATTACCGTTGCCGTTAGACGGAACCCATATTTTTGGATAATTATTCTATAGGAGGGAATCATGGCTACAAAGAAAACGGTGAAGAAAGTTTCAAAGAAGGGCGTAAAGAAGGGCGATGCCTACCAGTGTTATGTGTGCGGGCTGGTCGTCTCAGTGGATGAGGTCTGCGGATGTGTCGATACCTGCGATATCGTCTGCTGCGACAAACCGATGAAACCCAAGAAGTAGGCTTGAACGATTCATTTCTTTCCTGATAAATCGGCAGTAAACTTTTAAGCCTTTGCATCGTTGGTAAGGGCGAGGTGTATCCAAACGCATGGAGGAGGTTTGCATGAAAGCCCCTTATCGTGTTGAGGCGAAGGTGGTTGAGCAGAAAGGGAAGTGCGAGTTCGGGCATCGCGTAGGAGATCTGGTGACCTTCGATGGAGAAGGAATCGAAGGGAAGATTTGCTGGCATTCCCTCTGCAGTATGATGTATAAGGTTCACGGGATGCTCTACGGAGCGGACTATCCGTGGCTGGGCAATAAGGATGTTGGAAGCCATCCCTGCCCGGATTTCAAGAATCCGGTCATCTACGAAATCCGGCGATTCAAAGTAGAATGATCCTATGGAAAATATCTCTACCGATATCCTGGTGATTGGCAGTGGTCTGGCGGGTATGGTCTCAGCCCTGGAGGCTGAGAACGCAGGCCTTCAGGTCCTGATCACCGGCAAATTTACAATCGGATCGGGAACGAACACCACCCTGTCAAACGGGGCCTTCTCCGTGTCCAACTCCCTTTTTTCCAAAGAGGATCATCTCAGGGAGACCTTAAACACAGGAAAAGGATTAAACCATCCCGGGATGGTAAAAACCTTGATCGATAGAGGACCCGATGCCATGGAGAAATTGAAAGGCTACGGGGTTTCATTGATTGAGAATCAGATGGGATATTTCGTGGAGAGGCACAAGGGTTCAGCCTCATTGCCGGGAGTCCTTCTGACGAATCCATTGAAAGAGAGATTGAAAAACAGTTCCATCCGGCTTCTTCCAGGCCTGATCATTTTCGATCTGATCGTAGAGGACGAGAGAGTCCGGGGGGCCTTCGGTTTTTTAAACGACGGGAGACCCTGTCTCATCCGATCAAAAGCAGTCATATTGGCGGCAGGCGGGGCAGGCGCCATCTACCAAAGAAATGACAATCAAAGGGGTGCCCTCGGGGATGGATATGGTCTGGCCCTTCGGGCAGGCCTTCCCCTTCTCGACCTCGAATTTGTTCAGTTCTATCCCTTTGTGATTGCAGAGCCAAGGCTTCATACCTTCATGCTCTACCCTCCCTACCCGAAAGAGACAAGAGTGTTGGATGAGAGAGGGGAAGATCTTTTAGAGAAACTAAATCTTGGAGACGATTTGAATCGGGCGATCATTACCCGGAGAGACTCCCTTTCCTTTACCCTCTTTAAGGCTTCCCGAAACGGAGATATCTATTTTGACCTGACACGGGTTCCGGAGGAGAAGTGGAGCCATTATCCGCTCAATTTTCTCGGGCGATCGAAGTTCCCTTTTCGAGATCGTCCCTTTCTGGTCTTGCCGGCGGTCCATTTCTGTATGGGAGGAGTTGAGAGTGATGAGAACGGAAAAACCGCCCTCCCCGGACTCTATGCGGCAGGAGAAGTGGTCTGGGGAGTCCACGGAGCCAATCGTCTTGGAGGAAATGCCCTGACCGAATGTGCGGTCTTCGGTATTCTGGCCGGTCAGTCCGCCTCAGAATATGCAAGAGGAAGAGAGCCCGATCTTATTTCTGAACCCTTTAAGAGGAGATGGGAGAGGAAAGCGGGAGGTTACCTGAAAAAGAGCAGGGGGTCCTTCGATCCTCCAGCACGCATTCTCAAGGATCTGAAGGTTCTGGCCTGGAAACATGCGGGACCGTTTCGGGAAGAGAGCTCATTCAAGGAGGGGTTCGAGCGGTTAGCGTCGATAGAAAAAAAGATCGAGAAGGTCTATCCCGCCACCTTGAAAGATTTGTTCAGGAAGAGAGATCTGGAGAATGTGGCTCTTCTTTTAAAGGCTATCCTGAACGGGAGCTTGGCTCGAAAAGAGAGCAGGGGCTCCTTCTTTCGTCAGGATTTCCCGGATCAGAATGACCGGGAGTGGCTGAAAAATACCTATTATCGCCTTGAGAAGGGAGATCTCCAAATCACCCACCGACCCGTCTTGGAAACGTGAGGTTTTTGCTCTTGACATTGAGGGCAGGTCTAATATAAATTTAAGCCAACATTAATACTGAAAGGAGGTATTTCATGAAACGGTTCATCATCTTTGGGATTATCGCTCTATTTGTTTTTGGGGCTTCCACTGTGTGGGCCCAGAAGTCGGTTCGTCTCTCTATTGCCACCGGAGGAACCGGAGGGGTCTATTATCCGCTCGGCGGCGGAATGGCCAATATCATATCGAAACATATCCCCTATATGGAGGCAACAGCAGAAGTGACCACTGCCTCTGTAGATAACTGCCGGCTGGTGGGTGCGGGAAAGGCAGAATTAGCCCTGATCATGGCAGATACGGGGTGGGATGCATATCAGGCAAAGGCGCAGTTTAAGGAGAAGGTTCCTTTGAGGACCCTTGCGGTTCTTTACCCCAACAATATGCATATTGTTACGGCAGAGGGTAAAGGCATTGAGAAAGTGACCGATCTCAAGGGGAAAAGGGTTTCGACCGGGGCTCCGGGGAGCGGAACCGAGGTAATGGCCCTGAGGGTCATTGAAGCTTATGGATTGGATCCGACCAAGGATATGACACGGGACAAACTGGGCGTTTCCGAATCAGCCGGTGCATTGAAGGACCGAAAGATTGATGCCTTCTTCTGGGTGGGAGGCCTTCCCACTGCAGCCGTAACAGACTTTGGGGCCACCCCCGGGGTTAAAATAAAACTCATTGGCCATGTAGATGCGGTTCCAAAGATGAGGGAGACCTATGGGCCTATTTATGTGAGAGGGGTCATTCCTACCAAGACCTATCCGGGACAGGATGTGGATGTTCCAATCGCCGTGGTATGGAATCTGCTGGTCTGCCATGAAAATATGAAAGGGGATGTGGCCTATGATATCGTGAAGACCCTTTTCGAGCGCAAACCGGAGCTGGTGGCTGTGCATCGGGACGCGGGATGGCTCGCCCTGGAACCACAGGTCGGCGGCTCACCTATCCCCATACATCCCGGAGCGATCCGTTATTTTACAGAGAAAGGACTGAAGTTTAAATAATTGAGTAAGAAGAACTGGCTCCTCCTGACGCTGATTGGGCTTTTAATCGTGTTGGGAGGGGCCTTTATTTTTAAGAAGATCACTTTTCTCCATTTAGAAAACCTGGACCGTAGAAAGACACTCCAGATACGGACGAGCTCTTCCGAGCCCTTCTCCATCTTCTATGTCCATTCCATCTATCTCGAGCCTGTAATCGAAGAATTCCGGATCGAAAAGGGGGTCATTCTCCTTCAAGGAGTAAGAACGAAGAGTCCTGCGGTGATGGAATATTACGGATTTGAAGATACTAAAGAATTTCATCCCGTCACCCAGAGATTGGGGGCCATCTATTTTAAATGGGGAACCGGAGAGGGGCAGGGATTGATCGTAAGAGAGAGGAAGATCTATTTAAGCGAGATCGGAGAGAAAGGGAACCGGATTCGATTGAGGGTAGAGTCCGTTCCTCTGGGAGAATATCTTTTATTAAGAGTCTCAAAATTGAATTGACATGTTCTACAAAATCTCCCCTTGCCCCTCTTTGCCAAAGAGGGGGATTTTCCCTCCCTTTGGCAAAGGGAGGTGAGGAGGGATTTTAAAAAACAACGTCGTTATTATTATGAGATTGTTAATAAGGCATTTTCGGTTTTCCCGGCTTTTGCGTGGATAATACTTTATCGATCACCCTGAGGCTCTCGAAGGGTGAGGAGGGATGGATTAATCAGACAAGTCCTTTTTTCTCGTCTCATCCAGGCGGAGGCCTAATAGGTTTCCCTGTACAATGAAACCCATGGGATACGGACCTTCCACTATCTTCAGGTCAGGTCTTTGGAGGAGTTCTTTCTCATAAGTCTCTGAGATCTCCGTCTCATCCAGTTGAAGGGTATTCTTGATGTGAACGACTCGGCATCTCTCCGGCCGGATCAGACCGAGAGAACTGAAGGCGACGCTTAAGGCTTCCTGATCCGTTTCAAAATAGATAGGAATTGCTCCCTTTTCGAGACTGATCGCCGTAGCGCAGTTCATATAAGTAGCCGGATAATCGATCTTTTCTACAAGCCTTTTTGTGGTGAGATCAGCCAGACCGATTCCGATGGCATTGCCATTCGACGAAGCCGTAAGATCCCGCACAAAGATCCTTTTAACACGGGTCGGATGAGGAAAGGTTCCTGTGATGTCCCGATTTCGGCCTGTGACATTAGGATCCATTCCAACTCCGCTGATATCTTTCCCCATTTCATCCACGATTAACAGATCGATATCGTCAAATGGGAGTTTTGGCATCATCGCTTTTGCCTGAGATAAAAGGTCTTTTTCCCCCGACTCGATCTCTTCCGGCAGAAGGCCCATCACCCTGGCTGTCTCATCGTAGCCATTCTCAACAATTCCGAGTCCGAAGAGGATAGGAGCCTTCTCCAACACCACCCTCGCGGCATCCTCGATGATTTTGGGGAAACCGTACTCAATGGCCGCCTTATGAAAAAGGTCTGCTCCTTTTTGCTTACCCATACCGATGGCCATCATCTTCATCAACCCACTCTCAATAGGTCCTTTGAACTTGGTATGGGGTTTAATACGATTGACCACGATGATATGGTCAGCCCGAAAGGCATGCTGATCGATATAAACCGGAAGCCCTCCCTCTGTTCTGCCGATCTCCATGACTTTCATGGAAGAGAGGATCGGAGCGCCGATGACATCTTCAGTGACCTGATAATATTTGAGAAGAGCCACCTGGCCTTCAGCCGTGGCGCCTCCGTGGCTGCCCATAGCCGGAAAGAGGAAGTGTTTGGCCCCGAGGGCATTGAGGTATTCCACGATCGTTTTGAGAATCAGGGCAATATGGGATATTCCACGGCTTCCAGCAGTGATCGCCACCCGATTGCCCGGCCTGAGGGTTTCTCTCAGGCTCAGTTTTGTTAATTCCTCCCCAACCGTTCTCCGAATGTCTTGGACAGAAGTCCGATCAAAGGCCTGACGAATGCGTAACATTCTCGGATACATCATGACGATATTATTATTTATTAGTGTGTTTGTGTCAATCAAATGATCGTGACATTGAATTTTCTCTTGACATTAAAATAATGTTTCATTTAAGTTTAAAATGCTTTTATCCGGAGAGGTGAAGCATGGAAGAAGAAAAGATAAGACAGTTTGAAGAAGCAGTCATTACTGAGGAGGCTCTCAGGGAAGCGGAGAAGTATATCGAAGAGGAAGAGGGTCCTTCCCGAAGGCTCACGGGAAAGATAGAAATCTTTATCACCGCGGTGGCGGTGATCATGTCTCTGGTCCATCTATACGCAGCCATCGGCATCATCATGACGCATGTCCTGAGAGGAATTCATGTCATGTTTGTCCTCTTCCTCTCTTTTTTGGTCTTTCCCTCCTTCAAACGATTTAAGAACCGGATCGTCTGGTATGATTATATCCTCGCCCTGCTTGGGGTCGCAGTCATTCTCTATATGCTGATCGACTTCGATCAGTTCATTTACCGCTCTGTTGTTCCCAATTCCTGGGATATTGTTTTCGGAATCATTCTGATCTTTCTGGTCCTTGAGGCGACCCGCCGGACAACGGGCTGGATCATGCCCGCAGTGGTCATTGCTTTCATTATTTATGCCTTTATCGGCCCCGAGCTTCCAAAACCATGGACCCATCGAGGATATGACATTGACCGTCTGGTAGGCCACATGTATATGACCCTTGAGGGGATCTTCGGCGTTCCGATAGACGTCTCTTCCACGTTTATCATCCTCTTCACGATCTATGGCGCTTTTCTTGAATTCTCAGGAGCAGGGAAGTTTTTTATTGATTTCTCCTTTGCGGCCATGGGAGGAAAACCGACCGGCGCTGGGCGAACCGTTACGCTGGCCTCGTTTCTTTTGGGGGGACCCTCCGGAAGCGGTGTGGCGACCACCGTCACTCTGGGCTCGGTAGCCTATCCTATGCTCGCCAAAGCAGGCTACAGCAAGGATGCCGCAGGAGGCCTTCTCTCTGCAGGCGGGATTGGAGCCATTCTCTCGCCCCCTGTGCTTGGGGCCGCGGCTTTTCTCATCGCTGAGTTCTTGAAGATCTCCTATCTCGATGTGATCATCATGGCCTGCATTCCAACCTGCCTTTACTACTGGTCGATTTATTTGATGGTGGAAATTGACGCAAAGAAATTCGGGGTTAAAGATATTGCCGTGGACAAGACTTATAGCCTGTGGCAACTTACCTATCTCTACGGGTTTCATTTTATTTCTCTGATCGCCATTGTAGCGATCATGGTCCTCGGCTTCACCCCGATCATGGCGGTCTTCTGGGCAACGGTCGTGGCTTTTGCGGTCAGCTTTATCCGCAAGGAAACAGCCCTTACCCCTGGCAAACTGGTGAAAGCACTAAGAGGAGGTTCGATCGGTGTTTTAAGTGTGGCCTCCACCTGCGCGGCCGCAGGGATCATTGTTGGAGTCGTAACCCTCACGGGGTTGGGGTTAAAGTTTAGCTCCATCATCATTGCCTATGCCGGCGGAAATCTTTTGCTGACGGCGATCTACACCGCCCTGATTGTTTGGGTGATCGGTTTAGCCGTTCCGGTCACGGCCTCTTACATCATCTCTGCGGTGATTGCGGCTCCCGCATTGATCCAGCTTGGGGTTCCGGATTTTGCGGCCCATATGTTTGTTTTCTACTATGCCCTCCTTTCAGAGGTTTCTCCTCCCACCGCGCTCTCCTGTTTTGCCGCGGCTGCGCTGACCAAAGGAGACCCTTATAAGACGACGATGTATGCCTGGAAATATACCCTGCCGGCATTCATCGTGCCCTTCATGTTTGTGCTTGATCCTAAAGGCGTTGGGATTTTGCTCAAGGGACCTGTCATCGATGTGATCTGGACGACGGTCACCGCCTTTATAGGGGTTGCCTCCCTGGCAGGAGGTGTGGAAAACTGGTTCTTTAAAAAGACGACCCTTTATGAACGGATCATGTTGCTGGCAGCAGGCTTGCTCCTGTTCTACCCTGTTGCCTTCTACGATATCATCGGATTCGGCTTGATGGGCCTGGTCATCGTGTCTCAGAAGTTAAGGAGAAGATGAGAAGAAGTCTAAAAACCTTTCTGCCCCTTCTCTGCTTCCTCCTGACGGGGTGCGGAAATTTCTTCTACTTCTCCAAATTGGGATGGCACCAGTCCTTCATCACCTTTCAGAGCGTTCCCGTTCAGGAGGTTATCGGGGACGAAACGCTGGAAGATGAGGGAAAAAGGAAAATCCACATCATCCAGGAGGTGAAGCGCTATGGTGAGGAGAGGCTGGGATTGCGAAGGACAGGGAGTTACACAAAATATTTTGAAGTGAAAAGGCCTGTCCTTCATATCATCACGGCGACCGAAAAAGACCGCCTTCACCTTCATCACTGGAACTTTCCGATCATCGGCAGAGCAACCTACAAAAGCTTTTTCACCCTAAAGGGAGTTTTGAAGGAGAAGGAGTCCCTGGAGAAAAAAGGTTATGACACCTATCTCCAGCAGGCGGCCGCCTATAGCACGCTCGGATGGCTGAAAGACCCCATCTTTTCGACGATGCTGAAATGGGATGAACCCACCCTGGCCAACATCATTCTCCACGAGATGGCCCATGCCACGGTCTATTTTAAAGGAGAGACCGATTTCAACGAGCAGGTGGCGACTTTCATCGGAAATCAAGGGGCAGTCCATTTTCTGACTGAGAAGTATGGTCCCGGTTCAAAAGAGGTGGCCCTGGCGATCGATTATCAGGGGGATGATCTGCTTTTTTCGAAGTGGATCGATCAGGCATACAAACGGTTATCGGGATTATATGAGCAACCCGTTTCGAGAGAGGAGAAGGTGAGAGGAAGGGAGGAGATCTTTCAATCGATTCAAGAGAGTTTCGTGGAGATCAGAGATCAGTTTAAAACGGATTGTTATAAAGATTTTGGCGGAAAGAGACTGAACAATGCAGTCCTCATGGCCTACCGGCGATACTTCCACCGCCTCGACCGGTTTGAAGCCCTTTACGAAAGGTTTGGAAAAGATCTGAAAAGGGTTGTTGAGTTTTTCAAGGAGATTAAATCTTCAGGAGACGAAAGGGCTTTAACTTCTTTTAAAGAGTGAGATTCTTAGATTTTTTTAACTCCGAACTCGGAACTCCCCGCCCCGATTCTATCGGGGCGAACTCCGAACTTTTGTCTACCTCTCCCTCTTTCCCTCAATAAACTCCTCTACCATTAGTTTGGCTTCATTATCAGGGAATTGGATGAGGGGATGTTTCATCGCATAGGCGGAGATGGAGAGGAGGGGGCCCCCAATGCCACGGTTGCGGGCAATTTTGCAACATCGGATGGCATCGATGGTGATCCCGCCGCTATTGGGAGAATCTTCAACCGAGAGTCTCAGTTCGAGATTCAACGGAATCTCTCCGAACCCTCTTCCTTCCATTCTGAGAAAACAGACCTTGTTGTCATTCTGCCAGGGGACATAATCGGAAGGGCCAATGTGAATATTTTCCGGCTCAAGAGGAACTCCTAACTGAGACTGAATCGCTTCGGTTTTGGAGATCCGTTTATTCTTCAAACGACTCCGGTTGAGCATATTGAGGAAGTCGGTGTTGCCGCCCGTGTTAATCTGATAAGTCCGGTCCAGTTTTACTCCGCGGTCCTCGAAGAGTCTGGCCAGCGCCCGATGGATGATGGTGGCGCCCATCTGGGATTTCACATCGTCACCCACAGCAGGGATGCCTTTCTCTTCAAATCGTTTTGCCCACCCGGAGTCCGAGACGATGAAGCTGGGCATACAGTTGATCAGGCTGACCCCTGTGTTCAGACAGGCTTCCGCATAGAATTGAGTCGCCAGATCCGAACCCACGGGAAGATAGTTGAGAAGAATTTCCACTCCGGATTCTTTGAGAACCTTTTCCACATTGCAGGGTTTCTCGTTAGCCAGGACGAAAATGCGGTCTTCGGGGTAATCCTTCATATGTTCTGAAACACCATCCAGCACTTCACCCATTGAGACGATGACGCCTGAATCGTTGAATTGGGAGAAGATGGTCCTGGTGCAATTGGGCCTGGCGAAGATCGCCTCTCTGAGAGGTTTTCCCACTTTTCTCCGGTCGATATCGAAAGCCGCTCCCACCTCGATATTCCAGGGCCTGTAGCCTCCGAGATCCATATGCATCAGGCCGAGGGGTTCGAATTTTGGGTTCTTTCGACTGAGATCCCTATAGAATTCAATCCCCTGGATGAGAGCGCTGGCACAGTTTCCGACACCTACGATGGCAATCCGGATCGAATTCTTTTTCATAACGATTCAGCCTTTCCGAAAACAATCTGTCTTTTTTCAATTAAACTAACTATCTCATTTCATTCCGATTGTCAAGAAAATTGGGGAATCCTTTCTGGTGAGAAACCACTTATTTCTTGACTTCTCTTTTTTTATTTGTTAACTTCCGCAGCAATCCATCGTTCCTCAAGGGTGTCCACCGATGAAAAAAAGAGGGAAATCCGCCATTCTCCAGCATCCCGTTCGCTCTCTCGAAATGAAAAAGACCCGGAGCCTTTACGATCTGATCCAGGCCTTTCAGCACACCTCCTTCCAGAGCCGCAACCTCTTCAAATGTTTTGAGGTGTTTCGTAAGATGCTGAGCGATCCTGCCTGCATCATCTTTATGGGATTGTCAGGAGCGATGATTCCTGGCGGAATGCGGCAGGTCATCCGCGATATGATCGAGATGAAGTTGATCGATGTCCTCGTCTCCACGGGCGCCAACATCTTCCACGACCTCTTTGAAAGCTTTGGGTATCGGCATTATATCGGATCGGTGGAGGGGGATGACGATGGACTGCGAAAGCACCGGATCGTGCGGGTCTATGATGCCCTGATGGATGATCACGAGATTAATCAAGTCATTAACCTCCTCTCCGAGGTTCCGGAAGAGTTAGGGGAGAAGGTCGTTTCTTCAAGGCGCTATCTGGAGGTTTTGGGTAATTGCCTCAAAGATGACAAATCGATCCTGAAGACAGCCTCCCGGTGCGGTGTTCCCGTCTTTATCCCCGCGCTCAGTGACAGTTCCATCGGCATCGGCCTGACCTTTCTCCACGCCCGGAAGAAGAATTCTTCCGAAGGACTGATCATCGACCAGATCCGGGATAGCTTTGAGATTGCGCAGTTAAAGAGGATGGCCAAAACGACCGGGGCGATCTATATAGGAGGAGGCGTTCCGAAGAATTATATTCAACAATTGGGCCCTGTGAGCGAGCTCCTTTTCCGGAGAGAGAGCGGCCACCAGTTTGCCTTTCAGGTGACCACGGATGACCCCAAATGGGGCGGCCTCTCAGGCTGCACCTTTGAGGAGGCAAAGTCCTGGGGAAAGATTGAGAAAGAATCGGCCTATGCCGCCGTCTATATGGACGCCACAATCGCCCTTCCTTTGCTGGTCGGGGCAGTTTTTCAAGAGGGAAAGATCTGCCAAAAGAGAAAGAGACGCCAGTTTATCTGGGAGGCCGACCGGCTCAAGTCGATCAAATTTGTTTAACGCTCCATGATGATTTAATCGAATTTCCATTCTTTTCCACCTTTCGGAGTTGATTTGCATCCGAACTTCTCAATCCGCAATCCACAATCCGAAATAAGAAAAGGGCTTGAAAATAGGCCAACAAGGGTTATATTATATCTATAACTTGCGAAAAAAAAGGAGTTTAGTGTTCATGAAAGATTCCGATTCAAAGATTCCGGACCAGAAGGAATTAGAGAAGGAGCTCAACGAGTATTTAGGGAAGAAGTATGGAGACCGAATCCGGCTGGTGGTTCCCATGCTCTTTCCCAAGCCCCAGGCCGAAGAGGTCTCGAAGGATGAGAAAGAGGCCGGTGAGAAGAAGAAAAAGATCCAGTTTGATCTGAAGCCCGAGGAATTGGAGGCCTTTCTCAATGACTACATCATCCGGCAGGAAGGGGCAAAGGAGATCCTGGCCACCAAGATCTGCACCCACTTCAAACGGATCAAGTTCACCGAGATGACAAAGGGAAAGACCCGATATGAAGGTGTGGGCCACATCAAGAACAATATCCTGATGGTCGGGCCGACCGGCGTGGGCAAGACCTACCTGATCAAATTGATCGCAAAGAAGATCGGTGTTCCTTTTGTCAAGGGGGATGCGACGAAGTTCAGTGAGACCGGTTATGTGGGAGGGGATGTGGAGGATCTCGTCAGGGATCTCATTTATGAAGCCGATGGCGATATGGAGATGGCTCAGTATGGGATCATCTATATCGATGAGATCGACAAGATCGCTTCGTCCAACCATACCATCGGCCCGGATGTCTCCAGGACGGGAGTCCAACGGGCCCTCCTCAAGCCGATGGAAGAGACAGAGGTGGATCTCAAGGTTCCACACGACCCCATCTCCCAGTTAGAGGCCATCGAACATTACCGGAGAACCGGAAAGAAGGAGAAGCGGACGATCAATACGAAACATATCCTCTTCATCATGAGCGGAGCCTTCAATGGTCTGGAGGAGATGGTGAAGAAACGGCTCAACCGGGAGGGGATCGGTTTTGGGGCGGAGATCCGCTCCAAGGATGAAAGAGCCGAATATCTCAAACAGGCAAGGGCCGAGGACCTCATCACCTTTGGATTCGAATCGGAATTTATCGGAAGGCTTCCGGTCGCCGCCATTTTTGAGAGACTTGAAATTGGGGATCTCTATGCGATCCTTAAGAACCCCAATAACCCCATCATTCTCGGAAAGAAAAAAGATTTCAAATCCTATGGGATCGATATCCAGTTTGAAGAAGACGCCCTCTACGAGTTAGCGGTGAGGGCTTATGAAGAAAAAACAGGAGCGAGGGGACTGGTCAGCGCTGTGGAGAAGGTGCTCCTCAAATTTGAGAAACGGCTTCCCTCAACCGATATTCGCCAATTCGTCGTCACCCGGGAAGTGGTCGAACACCCGGAGCAGGAACTGGGACGATTGCTCCAGGACCCCATGCATCCCGAGAGGCTGGCTCAGTTTGAGAAGCTTCTTTCACGGGAGAAGAGGGAGTTAAAGGAGTCGGTCATGAACAGGGAAGGGGAGTTTCGCAAACGTTATGGGATTGCTTTCCCGGAGAGCCGAATCGACCTCATCGCCCGCCGGATGCTCAATAAGGGTTACGATGTCAACACCGTGTTTGAAGAGGTGGTCGAGGTTCAGCGAGAGATCGAGGAGTTTGAGAAAGACTTCCAGCAGAGAAATGGGATCCGGCTCCAATTTGACGGAGAAGCCATTGATCGGATAACGGAGATGGCCCTCGAAGAAAATATGAAGGGTGAGATGGTTTGCTCCCGCCTATTAAAAGATTATGAGCATGGGATGAAATTGATCCGGGACAGAATGGGCCGGAAGGAGTTTGTGATTACGAAGGAAGCGATCGATGATCCTGAAGGATATCTCAATCGGGTCATCCAGGAGGTCTATAGCAGGCGGTTCGATTTAGAGGCCGAGGGTAACGGATAATGGCGAACAGAGATTATTATGAGGTTTTAGGCGTCAGCAAGACCGCCAGCGACGAAGAGATGAAGCGGGCTTACCGGAAACTGGCGATGAAATACCATCCGGACCGGAATCCGAACAAGAAGGAGGCGGAAGAACGCTTCAAGGAGATCAACGAGGCCTATGCGGTTCTGAGTGATAAGGAGAAACGAAAGCAGTACGATACGTTTGGCGCCGATGGATTCCGTCAGCGATTCACCCAGGAGGACATCTTCCGGGGATTCGATTTTGATGACCTTCTCTCGGGCCTCTTCGGTGGAAGGGGGCGGCGAGAGTTTAAGTTTGGGGGGACGAGGAGTGGCGTCGATTTCGGAGATCTTTTCGGTGGTTCATACGGTTACCAGGATATGGGCCGGATGGGCCAGAAGGGAGAAGACATCCTTTATGAGTTGACGATCTCTCTTGAAGAGGTGGCTTCAGGCGGAGAGAAGAGGATTTCCTATCGCAAAAATGGCAGGGTGGAGGAAGTATCCGTAAAGATTCCGAAGGGAATGCCGGCCGGGAAGAAGCTGAGGCTTGCCGGAAAAGGGATGGAGGGGAAAAAAGGCGGGCCTCCGGGCGATCTCTACCTGCAGATATCCATCCAGGAGCACCCCATCTTTACCCTGGAGGGAGATGACCTTATAGTGGAGAAAGAGGTTAGCTTTTCAGAGGCCGTCCTGGGAAGCTTTGCTGAAGTTCCCACCCTTGAGGGGACAAAGAAAATCAAAATTCCTCCGGGCACTCAGAGCCATACGAAGATGCGTTTGAAAGGGCTTGGCCTTCCCCACTTTCAGAAAGAGGGCAGGGGAGATGAATATGTGAAGGTGATTGTGAAGATTCCCAAAAGGGTGTCAGAAAAAACAAAAAGTCTGATCCAGGAGCTTGCCAAAGAAGGCATCTAAATTCTCAATTTACAATTTCCAATTCATAACTCATAACTCATAACTCTCAACTCTCAATCCATCTTTTGCCCGCGTTGACTTTTCCAGTGATCTGTTATAAATAAACTCGAAAGAGTCCGTTATCCGAATCAGGAGGAAAGAGATCATGGCCGAGAAGACCTATGAAGAAGTGCCTGTTGAGAAGTTACGCTGGCGGTGCGATCCCAATTCATTCCCTATGGAAACCACCGAAGCGATTGAGCCCTGTCAGGAGATCATCGGTCAGGAAAGAGCCCTGGAGGCGATCCGGGTTGGGCTGGAAATCGAGAGCATCGGATACAATATCTTTGTGACCGGACTGGCAGGCACAGGCCGCTTCACTACGATCAAAGCGGTCTTCGAAGAGATGGATGTAAAAGGGAAGATTCCCAATGACCTCTGCTATGTCAACAACTTCAAGAACCCGGATATGCCCCATATGCTCAGCCTTCCAGCGGGGCAGGGAAATGGTTTCAAAAAAGAGATGGAGACCCTGATCGAAGCCTTGAAGAAGAAGGTCCCCCTCATCTTTGAGAACGAGAACTACCTCAACAAGAAGAAAGAGCTGGTTGAGGGATTTCGGAACAGGCAGGCCGAGATGTTCCGGGAGTTTGAAAAGAAGGTGAACAAGGAGGGTTTCGCCCTCGTTCAGATCCAGATGGGGCCCTATTCCCGTCCGGGTATTTTCCCGGTGGTGGAGGGGAATCCGGTCAACATTGAGCAGCTTGAAACGATGGTGGAGGAGAATAAATTCTCCAGAGAGGAGATCGAGAGGATCAAGGGAAAACAGGCCGAACTGGTCAGCGAATTGGAGGATATCTTTAAGGAGACCCGGAAATCGGAGAAGGAGATCAAGGATGAATTATCCGCTCTGGATACGCAGATGATCTCTCCGGCCGTCAAAGACTCCATTACAGACATTAAGGAAAGGTTTAATTACGAAAAGATTCATCACTACCTGGATGGGGTCCAGGAGGATATCGTGGCCAATTTCCATCGTTTCAGGGAGAAAGAGGAGTCTTCCCCTTCGCCCATTCCAGGGTTGGTTCTGCCTCAGCCGGCGGATACATTTGCCGAATATCAGGTCAATGTCCTGGTCGATAATTCCGAGACCAAGGGGGCGCCCATCATCGTGGAGATGACGCCAAACTACCGAAACCTTTTCGGCACCATCGAGAGAGTAGTTGATCGCTCCGGAGTCTGGAAAACCGACTTCACCCATATCAAAGCAGGGTCATTTCTGAGGGCGAATGGCGGGTATCTGGTTTTCAATGCGCTGGACGGCCTCGTGGAACCAGGGGTCTGGCCCGCCTTGAAGCGGACCTTGAAGAATCAGGTGATGGAAGTTCAGACTTTCGATCCCTTCTATTTCTTTGCCACCACTGCGCTCAAGCCGGAGCCCATCGAGTGCAATACGAAGATCATCATGATCGGTGACACCCATCTCTATCACCTCCTCTTCAATATGGACGATGACTTTAAAAAGATTTTTAAGATCAAGGCGGACTTCGATTCGGTCACCGGCAAGGATGAAGATAAAATCCGGCAGTATGCCTCCTTCATCCGGAAGGTCTGCGATGAAGAGAAATTGAGGCCCTTTGATCGAACGGGTGTGGCAGCGGTTGTGGAGCATGGGGTGAGGATTGCAGGAAGGCAGAAAAAGCTCTCCACACGATTCCACCTGATTGCCGATCTCCTGAGAGAGGCCAACTACTGGGCTGGGAAGGATGGTTCTCCGGTGGTCAAAGAGTCCCATGTGGACAAGGCCATTGAGAAAAGGGCTTATCGATTGAATCTTGTGGAGGAGAAGATTCAGGAGATGATTGATGATGGGACGATCCTGATCGATTCCGATGGAATGGTCGCAGGACAGGTCAATGGCCTCTCCGTCTATAACCTGGGGGATTACGCCTTCGGGAAACCCTCACGGATTACCGTCAAGACCTCCCTGGGAAAGGCTGGAATTATTAATATTGAGAGGGAAGTGGAGATGAGCGGCCCCATCCATAATAAAGGGGTCTATATCCTTTCGGGATACCTCCGGGACAGATATGCTCAGGACAAACCGATCACCATGAGCGCCAGCATCTGTTTTGAACAGTCTTACAGCGGAGTGGAAGGGGACAGCGCCTCCTCCACGGAACTCTATGGACTTCTTTCGAGCCTTTCCGGCCTTCCTCTCCGGCAGGATATTGCCGTGACGGGTTCAGTCAATCAGAAAGGAGAGGTTCAACCCATCGGCGGGGTGAATGAGAAGATCGAAGGGTTTTTTGAAGTTTGCAAGGCAAAAGGTTTAACGGGAAAGCAGGGCGTGATGATCCCTCACCTCAATATCGATGATTTAATGTTGAGAAAGGATGTGGTACAGGCGGTTCAGGAAGGGAAGTTTCGTGTCTATCCGGTCAAAACCATCGATCAGGGGATTGCGATCCTCACCGGTGTGGAGGCAGGCGAGCGGCTGGAGGACGGGCGTTTTAAAGAAGGCACGGTCAATGACCTGGTGGACAGGAAACTTCAGGAATTGGGAAAGAAGATCAAAGAGTATGAGGGGGGCGGAGAAGAAACCAAGGAGAAGAAGAAAAAGGGGGGAAAAGCCTCCTGCAATGGATAGAATCGTCAGTTGCCAAACCGGACATGGGCAAGCCGCTCTTCAAGGCTTCGAATGGCGATGGATTTGAAATCTTATGGGAAACAGAGGATTTCCTTTTAGGTGAATTCCGGGAGGGTAAGGAAACGAGATGGTTGATCCACAAAAGGTTCGCCTCGAAGCCTTTACGAACGGCTTGCCCATGCCTGTTTGGATAAAGGTTTATGCAATATATGGATAGAATCGTTCTGGATCAGAAGCTCGAAACAAGGAAAAAAGTGATCATCGAAGGGCCTCCGCTGGAGGCCCTTCGATTTCAAGGAGGCCGTGCCGGTAGCATTATCACCGTGACCGATGCTGAAGGGAAGGACTTCAGAGCGAGAGTTCTTCGACTCTCCGGAGAAAGGGCTTCTGTTCTCACCTTTGAAACTTTTCAATCACCCACAGAATCACCTCTTGAAATTATCCTCCTTCAAGCGCTCCCAGAAAAGGAGAGAATGGAACTGATCATCCAGAAGGCGACCGAGCTGGGTGTTTCAGCGATCGTCCCTTTTAAGTCCGAGAAGTCTATTTCGCTGGAGGAGAGGGAGACTAAACAAAAAAAGGCTCACCGATGGCAGAAAATCGCGATCAAAGCTGTCCAGCAATCGAGAAGGGCAAGGGTGCCGAAGGTGGAGCCTTATCGCTCTTTCATTGAATCTCTGGAGTTTTGTAAAGAGGATGTGTTGAAGATCCTTCTCTGGGAGAAAGAAGGCGAGGGCCTCAAAGATGCCCTCAAAAAATATTCCACATTACATCCCCCCTTTGGAAAAGCCTATCTGATGGTTGGGCCCGAAGGAGGATTTACCGAAGAAGAGGTGAGATTGGCTGAGAAGAAGGGATTCATACCCGTGAAACTGGGCCAGCGTATTTTAAGGACCGAAACCGCCACCATCACCCTCATTGGAATCCTTCAATACGAACTCGGTGACCTTGGTTAATATTTAAAGATGGGGATGACTGGTTAGGCTGCGACTTTTTCTTTACGTCTTCCGGAACTGCTACTCAAGGATTCCCGTTCGAGGATAATTTGTTTTGCGAGAAAAATTTTTGCAAGACTTTGATAAGGCACATCCTTCTTATTTGCGAGGGTTTTGAGCTCAACCAGCAAATCTTCTGGGAGACGAATAGAGATAGATTTGAGTGAGGGCTTCAGATTGGGAAATGAGCTCCTTTTGAACTTTTTCGAATCAAAATAATCCAGAGGGGAATGAATAGCCCAAAATCCTCGTTCTTCGTCTTCATTCTTAAAATTCGGAATTTTTCTTTTCATTTTCTTCATAGAATTTTCTCTCCTTACTATTCATGTCTCGTGCGGAGATGACTCTGAGCAGATTGCCTCTCTTCGTGAATATCACCACGAGGAGACGACCCGAATCTGTCTTGCCAAATCCGGCCCATCGCTTTTCAGCAACCGAGTGCCCCGGGTCGTCGAGAACGAGGAGTGGTTTGTTAAAGAACACCTGCTCACACTCCCAGTTGTGAACATTGTGTTTGAGCAGGTTTTTATCACTATTACCTTGGTCCCATTGGAAGCTAACAAAGCTGCCAAAAACATCTTCCATGGCTTGTTATTGTATATGACAGGGATATACATGTCAAGGCTTTTCTGCAGAAGGGAGAGGGGAGTTTGTTATGCCTATTTAAACTGTGTAACTATCAGCCATCCCTGCTTGCGGCAGACCCTGAACCTAATATGGTACAGGGCAGGCAGGCGCTGAAGTAAAAACCGAGTTACCGATGCCTGACACCAATTCTCAATGATTCTGTGGTCACGTGGATTTTCGTGCTCTGTCATTAACGGGTAATGGTTGTTTCTCCACGAGTTTCTCTTGTAATCTTTTTGCTTTGTCCCTAACAAATTTAATCTGCTCTTCTACCGAAAGGTTTTTGGTTTCCTCATAGTGCTTATCTCTGATCTTGCGGACCATCTCAATTGCCTTGACCGCCATAGGTTGTCACCTCCCTCGGTGAAAAAATCAAAATTGGTTTATAACCCATCTCGATATTAACGGCATTGAATTTCTGGATCTTTTCGAAAAACGATATGGGTGACCCCTCTTCTCCACAACGCTATACCACGTCAGCTCGACTCAATTGTTGGGCGATGTATTCCACCCTTTCTTCGAATAGAACCAACTGTTCGGGCTTCGGCTCAACGCCGTAATTGTGTATTCGGATGTTTGCGGAAAAGTTGAAGATGAGAGCCTCAATAATAGCTCTGCGGTTTTCAATCTTACCGCCCGAATGAAAGAAATGATCGCGCGTAACAATATTGAACTTGCTCCACAGTTGACCGATCATTGGATTTTCGCGAAAATCATTGTGGTGCCAGGTGGAGAGTATGAAACGCGCTGGCGTCTTGTAGAGGAGATCAAACAATCTCTTTTCATCCTCATCAGTCCATCCACTAAAGTAATCAACATACCTGCCCAGATACGGCGGATCGCAGTAGATGATGTCATCCTTGGTGGCCAGAGGAATCACCTTCTCAAAAGGCGCCACGATGAATTCCCATTCTGGCTGAATTAGGCAAGCAACATCGTGAACCTGATTGACGATTTTGGTAACGTAGGAACGATTGAATCGGTCAGGCTTTTGACAGAAGGGGATGTTCCATCCACCATTTCGATTGAAACGCATCATACCATTGAACCCGGCCCGTGAGAGAAAGAGGAAGTCCAAAGGATTCTGCGAAGTATTGAATCGATCTTTGACAACTCTAAAGTAGGCGTAACCATCATTCGACGCTTCCCTCAACCGCTGTCCTTCAGTTTCCAAAAATCTCCGAACTGAGGATGGGGTAATCTCGCGTTCCTTGACCTTTTGATAGAATCTTATGACATGCGGGTTGATATCGCTTAGAAGTGCTTTGCGGAAACCAGAATTAAATGCGACGACTCCGGTGCCCAAGAATGGTTCTATCCATCGCCCATGTGCTGCAGGCACCAAAGCCTGGATCCAGGGTACAAGTTTTGTCTTGATGCCTTGGCTCTTTATCGGAGGGACGATTACTCGCATAAGCCCTCCTCGTCCCGCAACTTCTTCTTCGACCGCAAGGGCACAATCTTGCTCTTGTCACCGGCTTTGAAGTCCAAATAATCCTTAAGAGACCGTATCGGGATTGCTTTACCTTTCTTCATCATTGTTGTGACTCCGTAGTTCATCCAATACTCATCGAACCATCCCTCGCCGAGCTTTGCAAACATACCATTCCCAACCAAAATGTCCTTTATCCACGTGATTGACCCAATGTTTGCAGTGTTTCCTGATCCTTGTCGGTCGGATGCTAATTTCCACTTCTCGCAGACAAAGAACTGAAAGTCTTTGACGACAGAGGCGATTGAGCGAAGGTTCTCGACCCGGGTGACTCGGTACTTGCGAGGAGTTTACCATTTCCCTCATCTTCCAATTCCTTCGCCCGGATAACTTCTGTTTCGCCCAAGTCCTTAGAGTCTGCTCTCGTCCCAAAACAAGCGCGAATGGGAAGGCAAATCACAGTCGACGTGGGGAGCCGGAAAACCGGCCGAAATTGCGATCAATTGGTTAGCCTTCCCCAAACTGAAGTCATACCCCTCCCTTCCATTGCTTGATTCCCTACGGAATGTGAGACACGGTTTAAGTCAATTCTCCTTTGTTGCGTATTGGTAAGAGGTGATGGTTACAAAAACAGCCCGATCCAGTTTTATTTCATTAAGTGACCCGACACATCTTAATCATTGAGAAGGCTCTGAGATAACTTTCAGGAAGTACTCGGCGATACGAGGAGTTGATACGTTCGACGGCGCCAAACCCCGATTTTTAAATCGGGGTAATGGTTCGACAAGCCTCTCGACAGGCTCAAGGCCCAGAGCCTCTCGGCCCTGAGCTCGAGGCCGAAGGGTTTATCGAAGGGGCTCACCATCCCGATCAGAGTCGAGGGAAAAGCGCCGCTCAGTATCAACCCTGAGGGCTTCGACTGAGCTCAGCCGAATGTCCATACCCCGGGCGCCTGTCCTGAGCGAAGTCGAAGGATCAGACCGGGGAGTCGAATGGGTTGATTTTTCGATCCATATCCTCCTTTTGGTGACTGAAGTCCTTTCAAACTCTATACAGGGTATTACCACTTTGGAATGGGCTGGGGAGAGATGTATTTCTTGATAGCTTTGAGGCTCCTCCAGAGATGAGCCTCCTCGTGGGGTTCGAGTGTATGGATGGGGGTTAATCCCCATCGTGAAAAGAGGCTGAAAAGCTCCCTGAAATCGAATCCTCCATCGCCTATGGGCAGATGGTCATCCATCTGCCCGTGATTGTCGTGAAGGTGGACCTCGACGAGATATTCTTTCAATGACTCCATCCAGAGGGGAAGAGGGGTTTTGCTGAAGACATGGTGGTGACCGGTGTCGAAACAGAGCCGGAAGTGCAGCGAATCGATCTCTTTCAGAAGCATTAGCAATGAATCAGGGCTTTCTTCATAGACATTTTCAAGAGCGATCGTGAGCCTCCGTTCTTTCGCCTCCTCTACCAGAGGTTTCCATGTCTGGAGACTGCTCTCAAACCAGAGACCGACGTCTCCATCGAATTTCCACTTCTCATATCCGGGATGGAAAACAATCGCTTTCGGCTTGAACAGGGTGGCCAGATCGATTGTTCTTGAAAATCGCTCCAGCGTCACTTCCTTGATTCTTTTGTCCACTCCTCCTGGACTTAAATCCATAAAGGGGCCATGGATGGTGATCTCGAGTCCGTTTCGTTGAAGGGTCTCTGCAAGTTCTTTTGCTTCTTTATCATTGCAGGCGTCGAGATCTTCGGCGCTGAAGTAGATTTCGGGATGAAGGTGATGCTCCATGACAAAATCGATTCTCTGAAGGAGCATGGAGTAAGGGATATTGATCTGGATGGTGGTCATAGGGGTTCATCCTTTTTAATCATTTGGTTTTATCATTGGTGATTGAAGTTTTGATGGTCTTTTAAAAAGCCTGGAAAGGCTATTTTCTGTCATTCCTGCCCCGTATCAAGTACGGGGTAAACTCCAGCAGGAATCCAGTCTTTTCAGGGAGTTAAAATTCTCTGGATTCCCGTTTTCACGGGAATGACAACTTTTTATGAAACCATCAAGTTTTGGTTATTATTTGATTATTGGTGATTGGAATTTGGATGTCGGTTTATAACATTCTCATCCATAAAACTCAACCCGCCTCAGGATGATGACTCGATCAGTTCGATCGCCCTCAGAACTTTTTCTCTCTCTCCGATGAGATAGACGATATCCCCTGTTTTAAAGACAAAGTCCGGGTCAGGACTGGGCAGAATCTCCCCATCCCTTCTCACGGCAATGACTGTGGCGCCTGTCCTGGAGCGTATCTTCAGATCTCTGATGGTATGGCCAGCCGCAGGGGTTTGCTCCCTGATCAGGTAGGTTTCGGTCTCGATATCCGTGATGATCTCGCATTTTTCAGGGAGGCTCTTCACGGGAAGCTCCACTCTTCTTAATGCCTCATAACTTCCGCTCCGGATCCTCTCAATTTGATCGTAGAGGAGATTTCGCGGTACCTGATAACGGTGGAGGACTTTTGCAAAAATTTCGATCGATGTCTCGAACTCTTCGGGGATCACCTCGTTGGCTCCGAGAAGGAGGAGGTCCTCCACTTCAGCGGTGTAGCGGGTTCTGACGATGATGTAAATTTTAGGGTTCTCTTTTCGCGCAAGGCGGACCATCCTTCGGGTCGAAGCCGGGTCCGAGATGACGATGACGAGCATTCTGGCGCTTGCAAGTCCAAGTTTGTGGAGGATCTCCGGACTGGTGCCGTCTCCGTAGAAGATGGGTTCGCCCCTCTTTCTCATCTCACGGACGGTCTCATTATTGAGATCGAGTACGACATAGGGAATCGATGTCTCCCTCAGAACCTCTGCCAAATTCCTGCCATTTAATCCAAAACCGATGATGATGACATGGTCCGCTTTTCCCGGGAGAAAAAATTCCTTCTCTGCCCTCTTTCTCATCCTGTCCAGCCGGGAAAGGAGTTTTTTCGAGCTCATCCAGGCTGAAATGGAGGGGGATGCTTGGATGAGGAAAGGGGTCAGGATCATCGTGATTACAGAGGTTGAGAGGAAGAGCTGGTAGTGATTCTCCGAGATCAGCCCGGCCGATTTCCCGGCCATGGCCAGGACGAAAGAGAATTCGCCGATCTGCGCCAGATGGATCCCGGTCTGGAGGGAGATCCGGAGGGGATGGCCGATGAGATGGACAGAGAAAAAACCAGAGAAAGTTTTGAGCAGGAGGATGAGGACCACGCCAATGAGAATCAAGAGGATATTCTGATGGAGGAAGGTCAGGTTCATCAACATCCCTATGGAGATGAAGAAGAGTCCGTTGAAACTGTCTTTGAAGGGAAGGATATCGGAGATGGCCTGATAGGCATATTCCGATTCGGAAATGATCAATCCCGCGAGAAAAGCCCCAAGGGCAAGGGAGAGGCCAAGCCATGAAGTGAAAAGGGCTGTTCCCAGGCAGAGGAGGATGATGGTGATAACGAAGAGTTCACGGCTTCGGGTGTGGACGATCTGGTGAAGGATGTTAGGAACCATCCACCTGGCGCCGAAGATGACAATAAAGATGATGGCGGCGGACTTAAAAAGGGTCCATAAAAGCTCAAGGGAACTTCCCCTTGCTCCGGAGAGGATGGGGATGAGGAGCATCAGGGGAACGACGCAGAGGTCCTGGAAGATGAGGATGGCGATGGAGAGGCGTCCATGGGGAGAGTCGATTTCACCCCGGTCAAAGAGCATCTTCATGACAATTGCCGTGCTGCTCAGGGCGACGAGGAAACCGGCAAAAAGAGAGGCGTTCCATTGCTGGAGGAATGGATAAGCCATCGCAGTGGTGACGAGAAGAGTAAGGAGAACCTGAGAGAGTCCCCCTCCTAAAACAGTAGAACGAATTCTGTTCAGATTCTTTAGCGAAATCTCCAGCCCGACCGTAAAGAGAAGGAGGATGATCCCGATCTCTGCGAGGAGTTCAACCTCATGAATGTCCCGGACCAATCCAAATCCATGAGGGCCGAGAAGGACTCCAGCTGTGAGGAAGCCCACGATGGAGGGCACCCTCAATTTATGAAGCAAAAAGATCACTGAGGCCGAGACCCCAAAGATGATGACCAGTGTCTTTAAGAATCCGAGTTCCATAAGTTTTATCCTGGACGCCATTATAACTTAAATCGGGACATTTTTTGACAATTTATATTCACCAATAAGTTTCGCCTCCCCCCTTTTGCAAAGGAAAGGTGTGAAGAAATTGGAAAACTGTGCCTCGGCTCTCAGGGTTGGACGACTTGTCCAAGTTTTAGAAGGCGGGTTATTAGATGGTATAGGTAACCTTCATTTTATGTAAAATAATGGTATCATCCTGGTTTAAGCAATGTAGTTTCATATCTGAGGTTCCGCTCTAAAACTTTGCCAATTCCCCCAACCCTGAGGGCCGGAACAATGCCGGTTCTAAAAATGGGATTTTTAAACACCTTCTATTCTACCTTCGGTTGTGATCCCATTGAAAAGAATAGAAGGATTGTGGTATAAAACCAATGAGGTGAAGAGATGTTTAATATCGGATTGCCGGAGATTCTGATCATCGGAGCGATTGCACTGATCGTCTTTGGACCCAATAAACTTCCGGAGCTGGCCAAGGCTTTTGGCAGGGCGATGCGGGAGTTTAAGAAGGCGACCGACGAGGTGAAGGAGAGTTTTGAAGCTGAGACCAGGGACCTGGAGGAGATCAAAACCGCCATCGCCGACGAGAATGTCCTGGGAGATCTGGCCAGGGAGATAACCACTCTTGAAGAGCCTTCTCCGGAGGCAGAAATGACCGAAGGGTCTCCTCCGGAAGCATTGGGACAAACAGAGATCCCCTCCGCTGAGGAGGTGGCGGCTTCTCCGGATGAGAAAGAAGTTGAAGAAAAGAAAGAGGAGAAACCGGAAGGGATAAAAGAGGGGATCCCCTCCCATGGATGAGCAGAAGCAACCCTTAACCTCTCACCTCAAGGAGCTGAGAAAACGCCTCATCCTTTCCTTTATCGCGGTCGTAACCGGGTTTATCGTCTGTTATGCGTTTTCCCAAGACCTCTTCGATATTCTTTCCAAACCCCTTCTCAAGATGATGCCTTCCGGAAGCTCTCTCATTTTCACAAGTGTGGCAGAAGCTTTTTTCACTTATATGAAGGTGGCCTTCATTGCGGGCATCATTTTGACTTCTCCCTTTGTTCTCTTCCAGGTCTGGGCTTTTGTAGCGCCGGGGCTTTATCGTAATGAAAAGCGGTATGTGATTCCCTTTGTCGCCGCCGGCTCCTTCTTCTTCGTCTTGGGAATTCTATTCGCCTACTTTGTCGCCATCCCCGTCGGTTTTAAATTTCTTCTTGGATATGCCACCGATTTCATCAAACCGATGCCAAGCATGAAGGAATACCTCTCCTTCAGCATCAAATTCTTATTGGCCTTCGGTCTGGTGTTTGAATTTCCGGTGGTCCTGGTCCTTCTCGCGCGGATCGGCGTGGTTGATGCAAAGACGATGGCGCGGCACAGGAAATATGCCATTCTGCTGATCTTCATCTTTGCGGCAGTGATGACCCCGCCGGATATCATCTCACAGTTGCTTATGGCGATTCCTCTGATGGGGCTTTATGAATTGAGCATTATTCTTTCAAGGATTTTTGGGAAGAAGAAGAAGGTAGATCCTCCACCCAGTGAATAAATAGTATCAATTTCATTGTTTGAAATCGTTTTGTAAAATCCCTCCCAACCTCCCTTTGCCCTCCGGGTCAGAGACCGCTCTGGGTCGGAGGGCAAAGGGAGGAGAAACATTTCCCCCTTTTGACAAAGGGGGATGAAGGTCGTTGCGACTCGAAACCGAGGGGATTAGATCAGTTTTTTCAAAGCTCTAAAAAGATATAATAAATATTTTCGAGTCATGGCAGAATCTCACTATAAGATTTCCAGATGGCCGGAGAAAGAGAGGCCGAGAGAGCGGTTGCTCCAGCAGGGGGCGCAGTATCTCACCGAGGCCGAACTCTTAGGGATTCTGATCGGGAAAGGGACGAGGAAAAAGACCGCCATCGACCTGGCAAGGGAGCTTCTGGACCGGTACGAATCGCTTGAGAACCTCTTCAGCCGTTCCCCTTCGGAATTGATGAAGGTCAAGGGCATTGGCTCGGCCAAGGCGGCTACGCTCTCGGCAGCCTTCCAGTTGGTGAGACGGATTCAGGCAAAAAAGACGACGAACCGATCCACATTCAAGCGATCCTCGGATGTAAGAGACCATTATCTCCCGTTGATGAAAGATTTGAGGAAAGAGGTCTTCAGGATTCTTCTCCTCAGCCGCGCCAATCGGTTGATTAAGGAAGTCATTATATCCGAAGGAACACTCGATGCGAGCATTGTCCATCCGAGGGATGTTTTTCGGGAGGCCCTCCTGGAATCCGCCGCTGGGATCATCCTCCTCCATAATCATCCGAGCGGCAATCCGAGCCCGAGCGAAGAAGACCTCCGGATCACCAAACAATTGGTGGAGGCAGGCCGGGTGATGGGGATCAAGGTTTATGACCATATCATCCTGGGAGGGGAGGATTACCGCAGTCTGGCAGATGAAGGACTAATTTAAAATCAGTTCGGAGTAATTAGTTCGGAGTTCGGAGAATTTCATTTAAATCTTTTACTCCGAACTCAAAACTCCGAACTTCGAACTTGTTATGAAAGCACTGGTTACCGATGGTCACTTTCGAAAGACACTCGCTGTGGTTCGGTCCCTCGGTCGAAAGGGGGTCCATGTTACGGTCGGGGAGAGGACTTTCCTTAACACCTCGTTCTTTTCAAAATATTGTTCAAGGCGACTCATCTATCCTTCTCCACGGCGATATCCGGATCGGTTTATTGAATTTCTTTTAAGGGAGATAAAAAAAAACCGGTACGACTGTCTCTTCCCAATGGAAGAGGAAACCCTTCTTCTTGTCGCAAGACATCGATCCGAAATTTCAAAACATACCTACCTTCTTACCCCTGATCTTGAGAAGATCGAATTTGTGCGTGACAAAGGGAATCTGATTCGGTTTGCGGAGAGTCACGGGATCCCGGTGCCGAAGACGTATGATCTCCCGCCCACCCTCACCCTCCCCCGCGAGAGACTGTGTCGTAATTCCGTTCATGGTTCGAGAACCTCACCACGAACGGAAAACGACATGTTAAAAATCAATGAGTTAGCCGTTCGTCCTGAGCATGTCGAAGGGCGAATGGCTAATTGCGACACAGTCTCCGAGGGGGGAGGGGGGGGCTATGTGATTAAGCCGAGGATCAGTTCCGGTTCCTTTGGAATTGCCTATGTTAAGGATAGAGAGGATATCATCCCTTCCTATCAAAAAGTTCACGAGAGATATCCTTTTCCGTTGATTCAGGAATTTATTCCGGATGGGGGAGGGACATTCGGGATATCCGCCCTTTTCGATGAGTCATCGAATGTCAAAGCCGCCTTTGTTCATAAGAAATTGAGGATGTACCCGGTTCAGGGAGGCCCCAGCACTTTGCGTGAAGGGGTGGAGCATCCTCAAATCATGGAGCTGGGGCTCTCGCTTCTTAAGGTATTGAATTGGGTTGGCATTGCGATGGTGGAGTTTAAGGTGGATCCGAGAGACGGGATTCCGAAGTTGATGGAGGTCAATCCCCGTTTCTGGGGGTCTCTGCAATTAGCCATCTTCTCCGGCGTCGATTTCCCGCATCTCATTCTGAAAATGGCAAAGGGAGAGAAATTCGAGCCGGTGCTTCACTATACTGCTGGCAGGCGCAGTCGCTGGCTTCTATTCGGAGATATCCTCCATTTTTTCAACAATCCTGAGCGTTTTCATCTCCACCCCTCCTTCTGGGATTTTTTTGATCAGAATACCTGTTATGATATTATTTCAAAACAGGATCCGTTTCCCGTCCTGGGCGCCATGGCGACTTTCTTCACTTTTCTCTATGATCCGGAAATGAAACGATTTTTAGAAAGACGATAAAATCCACGAGTAGGAAAATGGGTGACCCCTATCGCTGTCTTTTAGAGATGGCAGAATTTGGGTTATAATGTATCAGACTTAAATTGGGTCGATTGATTAGCTAAACATGAAAAACTTACTGACGGTGGATGTGGAGGACTGGTATCATATCTGTGATATCGAGCACATCCTTCCTCGTTCTGCCTGGGGGCAATGTGAGAGCCGGATCCTCTTCAATCTGGAGAAGATCCTCACCCTTTTTGGCCGGTTTAAGGTGAAAGCCACTTTCTTTGTTCTCGGTTATGTCGCAGAACGAAACCCAGAAGCGGTGGAAATGATTCATAGCGAAGGCCATGAGATTGCTTCGCATGGTTATGGCCATCTACAGGTCTATAAACAGACAAAGGATGAATTCCTAAAAGACCTTTTGCGGTCGAAGAGCCTGATCGAAAGCATGACCGGAGAGAAGGTGATCGGTTACCGGGCACCCCAGTGGTCGATCTGTAAGGGGAAGAGAGATTCCTACTGGGCGCTTGATCTACTGGTCCGGAGTGGATTCCTCTATGATTCAAGTATCGCTCCGCTCAGGTTTATCGGGATTCCAAAGGCCCCCAACACACCTTACACGGTTTCCACTTCCCATGGAGAGATCAGGGAATTTCCACCGCTGGTCATGCCCTCTCTCCTTGGGAACCTCCCCGCCGGAGGCGGATGGGGATTGAGAATATTTTCCTACCGGAGCATCCGAAGGAGAATCGAAGAATTAAATCGTCAGGGCGATCCTGCCCTCCTCTTCCTCCATCCCTCTGATTTTGATGCGCATCGGCCTAAAATCCGCCTTCCCCGGATCAAACGATTTGTCTGTTATGGAAAGATTAAAACCACAGAGGAGCGGATCACCCGGCTCCTCAATGATTTTGAGTTTACAACGGTAAGGGAGGTTCTTATTGGATAACATCTGTGTTCTCATCCCTGCCTATAATGCCGCACGGACGATCGGTTCGGTGTTGGAGAAGGCGCGATCGCTTCATCTCGATGTGATCGTTGTGGATGACGGTTCCATAGATCATACTGGTAAGATTGTCAAAGAATATGGAGCGCATCTCCTGGAACATTCTCGCAACCTCGGGAAAGGAACCGCCCTTCGCACAGGCTTTAAATATATTCTCCAAAAAGACTATCAACTAGTCATCACGCTCGATGCTGACGGACAACACGACCCTGCGGAGATTTCATTCCTCCTTAAAGTATTTCAGAGCGTAAAGCCCGACCTCCTCATCGCCTCACGGGCCGGGGAATTTTACAGGATGACCTTCCTTCGCCGGTTCTGGAATCGTCTGGGCGTCAAAGCAGTTGCCCGGCTCTGCCATGCTGATATCACGGATAGCCAATCCGGTTTCCGGCTGATCCGCACAAAAATCTTAAGAGAAATTTCATTGACCACCACCGGATTTGAAATGGAATTGGAGCTCCTGATCAAGGCTTGCAAAAAGGGGTTTGGTGTGTTATCCATTCCTATAAATGTTCCGAGGGTGGATGGTACGAGCTCCAGCCATTTCAGACCCGTGACCGATACCTGGCTTGTCTGTAAACTCTTTCTTCGAAGTCTGTTCTGGTGAAAAAGATGGATTTTTATCAAAAGGCGAAATTTTATTCCATTTCAAAATTTACAACAACCGCCCTTTCCCTTCTGGCCAGCGCCTCAAAGGAAAATCTGATCCGGCTTACCTATCTGGCCGAGAAGATTCCTAAAAAGGAAGCCTATCGTGAAAAGATCCGGTGGATACGGACTCTCTTTGAGACCGATCATCCGGCCCTGACCATTGCAAGAAGGCTTCTCAAAGAGACTCATCCCCTCCATCGAAAGAAGATCATCACCAACTTCATCATCAACCAGCTTCTGGTGGGCACCAACCGAAGAAAGGCATTTGAAGAAGAGAGAGGGTTTAAGCCGCCCAATGCCATGCTCATCAGCCCAACGATGCGATGCAATCTCAACTGCTTTGGCTGTTATTCGGGCTCGTATCCGACCGAGGAGGAGCTTTCGTTTGAGGTGATGGATCGTCTCGTCGGAGAGTGCAAGGAGATGGGCATCTACCTGGTCATCATCACCGGCGGCGAGCCCTTTTTAAGAAAGGATCTCTTTGATCTCTTCGAAAAACATCCCGACACCCTTTTCCAGGTTTATACGAATGGCACCCTGATCGACGAGAAGATGGTCGAGCGATTCGTTGCCCTGGGCAATGTCGTTCCTTCGATCAGCCTCGAGGGAATGAGAGAAGAGACAGACGCACGGAGAGGAAAAGGTCACTTTGACCGGGTGGCCCGGATCATGGACTGGCTCAAAAAAGCAGGCATCTTCTTCGCCGTTTCAACCACACAGACGATACGAAATTCAGAGACGATTGGAAGCGATGACTTTGTCGATTTTCTTGTAGAGAAGGGATGCATCTTCCTCTGGAACTTCCATTATATCCCCATCGGTCGAGATGCAGACCTCAGTCTGATGGCCACCCCTGAACAGAGGGCGCGGATACGGGAACGGTTCGCCTATTTCAGGGCGACGAAGCCTTTGCTCATGGTGGACTTCTGGAATGACGGATGCCTCACCGAGGGATGCATTGCCGGAGGGAGAAAATACTTCCATGTCAATGCCCGTGGCGATCTGGAGCCCTGCGTCTTTTGCCACTTTGCCTATGACAACATCAAGGAGAAGTCTCTCATCGAAGCCCTTAACTCTCCTCTTTTCAAGGAGATGCGCTCCAGACAGCCCTTTTCGGACAACCTTTTCATCAACTGCCCTCTGATCGATCATCCGGAGCACGGAAAAGAGTTCGCCCTTAAATTCGCCAGATACTTTACTCATGAGGGAGCGGAGGGTTTTTTTACGGAACTGGCTCCGGCGATTGATGCCTATTCAAAAACCTACCGGAAGATGGCCGAAACCGCCTGGAAGGAGAAGATCGAAAGCGACAGTGATCAGACTCACACAAAAGAGAAAAAGGTTGCAGGTCAACATGGATGAAGGTCACCTTTCCCCATCTTGGCACGATGCACATCTTCTGCAAGGCGATTGCAGAGACTGCTCAGATTCCCTATGTTGTTCCTCCCGAAACCAGCCGTAAAACCCTGACCCTGGGTGCCCTCCACTCGAACGAGTCTATTTGCCTTCCCTTTAAGATCATCCTGGGGAATTTCATCGAGGCCCTTCAGTTGGGAGCCGATACGATTGTGATGGTCGGAAGCGGCCCTCCCTGTCGCCTGGGACTCTATGACCTTGTCCAGAAGGTGATCCTCGAAGATATGGGGCTTCGCTACCGGTGGCTGACGATCCCGCCCCGGTTGACCTGGCAGGCCATCTGGAAAAATTATGAGGAGACGAAGGAGTTGAAGAAGGAATTAAGCTGGAAGAATATTCTTCTCTTTCCTTACGGACTCCGTATGGGGTGGAAGAAGATGATGGCCTGCGAAGCGCTGGAAAAACTGGCGATGAAGGTCAGGCCGAGAGAGGTTCAAAAAGGGGAGACGCAGAAGCGATTGAAGAAAGCCCTTTCAGGAGTGGATGAGGCCAGGACTCTGCGAATGCTCGATGAGACATTGCAGAGAGGGACGGCCCTGCTTCAAGAGACAGAGCAGGATTTTTCCCGGGCCCCTCTTAAGATTGCGATCGTGGGAGAGCTCTACACGGTGATGGATCCCCATATCAACCGGGGAGTGGAGCAGAAATTGGGTGAGCTGGGAGCAGAGGTGACTCGCACCTCCTGGTTTTCCACGCATATCCTGAGGAGCCTGAGAAAGAACAAGGCGGATCAAACCTCGGAGAGGATTCGATTCTTCGAGGCATCGAAGGCTTATCTCGGTTATGATGTGGGCGCGGAGTGCAACCTCTCCATCGGCGAGGCGATTGTGAGATCACAGGACGGATACGATGGGGTGGTCCATCTCATGCCCTTTGCCTGTATGCCCGAGACCACTGCCTCCGGAATTTTGACCCGTGTGGGAAAGGATTGGGACATCCCCATCCTTACGTTGATTCTTGATGAACAGGAGATCGAAGGCCGCATCCAGACCCTTCTGGAAGCCTTTGTCGAGATGTTACAATGGAAGAGAAAGGCCGCATAGGCATTCCCAGGGCCCTGATGTTTTACCGGTATTTCCCCCTCTGGAAAGTTTTTTTCGAGGAGCTGGGCTGGAGGGTGATCGTTTCCGACGGATTGGGAAAGAGAGGGAAGCTCGTCTATTTTGAAGACAGCTGCCTCCCCATGAAACTGCTCATCACCCATTCGATGGATCTGAAGGAGAAAGTGGATCACCTTTTTATCCCGAGACTGGTCAGCCTCCACCGGTCCTATATCATGTGCCCCAAGTTCCGGGGGGCTCCGGATATCGTTCGCCTGGCCACGGAGGGAACCGTTTCGATCCTCGATGAAACAATCGATCTCAGGATGAGGGAACATTCGACGCTCCGAGCCTTGTTGAAGACCGGCAAGCGATTGGGCGTCACGGAAAAAGACGGGAAGAGGGCTTTTCAAAAGGCGGAGCGGTTCTTTTTAAATTTTCAGAAGGGATGGGAGGATCGGATCAATGGACTTCCCTTGAAACAGGTCTTTCATCTCGAATCTCCCGCACCGGCGAAAAACGAAGAAAAACCGTTCCGAGTGGCCTTCATCGGGCACCCCTACAATCTCTTCGATACGGATGTGAACAAGGATATCCTCTCTTTCGCCAGAAGCCTGGGGATGAGAATAATCACCCCGGATGGTCTTTCAGAGAAAGAGATCAATGCGCAGGTTTCAGAGTTTTCAAAGGAGATCTACTGGTCTTCGGGAAGGGAGATCGTGGGCTCCCTGTTCCATTTCCTTTCGGGAGGAGTGGACGGAGTTGTCTTTCTTACGTCCTTCAAGTGTGGCATCGATGCCCTCCTTCAGGAGTTCATCAGGAGGAGATTGAAATTAAAAGGAGGGGTTTCGATTCCCCTTCTCGTCCTCTCCCTTGATGAACATTCAGGAAGGGAGGGACTGACCACAAGGCTGGAGGCCTTCAGGGATGTGATAGAGCAACAAAAAATTCGAAATCCGAAGCACGAAATTCGAAACAATCCTAAATGACCAAATTTCAAATGTTCGAAGCAAAAATAGTTTAAGACATTTGGATTTTGAAAATTTGAATTTGTTTCGGATTGGTCCAAGACGGACGCTTCGCCCGATATTCGAATTTCGGATTTAGATGTGAAGGGAAGTTTGAAAAAACAAAAGACGATTTAAAAAAACAGGCCAAGGTATAATTTAAATGGCACTTTATCTTGGTATTGATGTCGGCTCCATTACGGCGAAGATGGTTGTGATTGACGAAGGAGATGGGGTTTTAGCGGAAGTCTACCTCCGTAACAACGGCCGTCCTCTCGAAACGATCCAGCAGGGATTGGAGATCCTCTCCTCCCGGTTAGGTGAAAAGGCCTCCATCGATGGGGTGGCGACCACGGGCAGTGCCCGGCATCTGGCTGCTTACCTCGTAGGAGCGGATCTCATTAAGAATGAGATCACCGCCCATTCCATCGCTGTGATCGATCTCTTTCCGGAGGCGAAGACCATCTTCGAAATCGGAGGACAGGACTCGAAGGTGATCGTCTTGAGGGCGGGAGTGGTCGTCGATTTTGCCATGAATACGGTCTGCGCCGCAGGCACAGGTTCTTTTTTAGACCAGCAGGCCGCACGGCTCGGTATCTCCATTGAGGAGTTTGGAAGGCTTGCTATGCAAGCTAAACATCCTGTCCGGGTTGCCGGACGTTGCACTGTCTTCGCCGAAACGGACATGATTCATAAACAGCAGATCGGCCATTCCGTTGAAGACATCGTCGGAGGGCTTTGTGACTCCCTGGTTAATAATTATCTGAACAACGTCTGTCGCGGCAAAGAACTCCTTTCTCCGATTGTCTTTCAGGGAGGGGTGGCCGCCAATGGGGGAATCCGGAAAGCCCTTGAGAAGGAGCTGGAAACGGATCTGATCATCCCGAAGCATTTCGGTCTGATGGGCGCCATCGGTGCGGCCAAATTAGTGAAGAGGGTGAAACCTGTCCGGACCCAATTCAAAGGATTTGAACTCTCCCGGAAATCCTGTTCGACCCGGGGATTCGAATGTAGTGAATGCGAAAATCAATGCGAGGTGGTCGAGCTCCTGGTCGATCGGGAGGTGGTTGCCTGCTGGGGAGACCTCTGCGAGAAGTATCGCAAGTCTTCAGGTCTTATCACCGGATAGTCTTATGGTCAATTGGAGTTAAGAATGGAGGAGCGCCACGTCCGGTCCTTAAACCGATTTATCTACCTTTTCCTCTTTCGATTCTGTTCAACCCTGATCCCTCGATCTGTCCAAAAATTCTTCAGTGTGGTCGTGGGAGATATCTTCTATCTCCTGATGAAAGAGACGAGAGGCCATGTCAGGGAAAATATCGAGGGAATAAGTGGGGGAAGGTGGTCGAAGAAGAAGGTCGATGTGTTGACCCGGAAGACCTTTCAAAACTATGGCCAGTACCTTCTGGACTATATGGTGATGCACCGCCTCCAGCCTTCCAATAAGGATCAATGGGTCGAAGAAGAGGTGGGAGGCCATTGGATGATCGAAGCTCTTCAAGGAGGGAAAGGGGCCATCTGTATCACGCCTCATCTCGGAAACTGGGAGATAGGAGGGTTGCTCTTCTCCTTTAAGGGAGGAAGGCTCAATGTGCTCACGCTGGACGAGAGGGATCTGGACACGAAATCTTTTCGGGAGGAGATGAGGAGGAGAAGGGGGATCAAAAATATTTATATTGACCCGAAGGATGATTCTCCGTTGGCGGTGATCGATGCGGTCAGGGCCTTGCGGGAGAATGAGATCGTGGCGATGTTAGGAGATCGAATCGAGACCCAGAAGACGATGGTCCTTGATTTCTTCGGAAGGAAGACCCCTTTTCCCATTGGGGTGGCGATTCTCGCCATGGCCACCGGCGCGCCGGTGCTTCCGGTCTTTGTGGTGATGGAGAAGAGCCGAAAATATCGAGGCATCATCGAAACCCCCATCCATTTCGATGCCACTGCAAGGAAAGACCGGGAAGCAGTCCTTCGAAACGGGATGGAAAAATTGATTAAAAAATTTGAGGAGTATATCGAAAAATACCCGGATCAATGGTATAATTTTTATTCTTATTGGAAGCAATAAAGGGTTCAAGGGGTCCAGTGAAAATCCACTCTAACCCTGGAACCCTCGAATCCTTGAATCCTATTTTTGTCAAAAGAGGAGAAACATGGCTGAAGCGAACAATGACCTGATCGAGAAGCTTAAACAACTGATCATTACGAGATTGAAACTTGCGGATCTGACGCCTGATATGATCGAGACTGACGCCCCCCTTTTCGGCGAGGGGCTCGGACTGGACTCGATCGACGCCCTTGAACTGGTCCTGGGCCTGGAGAAGGAATTCGGAGTGATCATCCCGGATGCGGAGGTTGGGAGAAAGGTTTTTCAATCCGTCAGGACCATGGCCCAGTATGTCGTGGATCAAAAAGAGGGTTTCTGAAAAAACATAGAAACCCCTAATCAGAGGTCGTTGATATAGGTTTCAATGACCTCAAAAAGAGATAGCCTAATGGGAAGGACGGCTTTCTGTTTTCCCGGTCAACTTCAAGAGAGGCCAACCCTAAAAGAAGACCATCCTCTGAGGAGAGATCCCCATTTTAAAGAATGGGTGGAGAGGGCTTCTCATCAGACCTCTTTTGATCTCCTCAGTTTTTCATTTAAGGGCGAGGAGACCGGGTTCAATCTCAAGCTACAGATAGCGACCTATCTTCTCTCGATGATCCACTTCTCCCGGCTCCGGGCAGAGGGGTGGGTTCCGGATATCATCACGGAACACAGCATGGGAATTTATGCTGCATTAGCCGCCTCTGAGGCGATCACCTTCGAGAAAGGTTTATGGATCACCGAATCGATCGGAAGGATTCTCGAAAGAGAGGGAACCTCTTCCGGAGGAGCCATGGCGAGCATCGTGGGACTTGCGTTCAGAGAAGTTGAAAAAATCAACCAGGACCTGAATGGGTTCGGTCTTTCCATCGCCAATTATAACGGTTCGAAGCACTTCGTCCTTTCCGGAAAAGAGGAGGGGATAGAGAAAGCCATTGCTCTCGCTCTTTCAAGGAAAGCCATCTCTGCCGCCCGGCTTACATTCAATATAGGGCTCCATTCTCCCAGTCTCTCCGGTTTAAGCGAGGAGATACAGGCTCTTTTGGAAGAGATAGAGATTCGGCCACCTAAATTTCCCATCCTCAATCACTGGACCGTCAGGCCGTTGAAGAGAGAGGAGATTAAAGACTTTCTCTCCCAGGAGATCGGGCAGCCTGTCTATTGGGACCGGTGTGTGGAGTGGCTGATCAAGGAAGGGATTAACCAATTTATTGAAGTCGGGCATCGAGCCACTCTGACCAAATTGATTCGATGGATCGATCGGGAAGTGGAGGCTTTCTCGGCGGGAGATCGGCTATTGAATAAATGAGTCTTATTGAAATTGGCTTTATTAAACAGGTGAAACCTTTGATTTGAATCTTTTCTTATGGTGTCATTCCCGTGAAAACGGGAATCCAGATTAGCTTTTGTGCAATAAACTAAAGAATCCCTGGATTCCTGCTTCCGCAGGAATGACATTCCTAATGGTCAGAAGGAAGATTTATGAAATACCACGAAACAACCATTCAGGTTCGATTCTATGAAGTGGATGCCTATGGAGTGGTCTGGCATGGACACTATGTGGGCTGGTTTGAGGTGGGCCGGAATGAATTGACAGAAAGATTTCATATGGGTCCCCTTCAACTCAAGGAGAAGAACCTTTTAGCTCCTGTGGTCGAATTGAATTGTGAATATAAATTCCCGGCCACTTTTGGAGAGTCCCTTCTCATTCAGACGACGATGGAAAGGACCGAAGTGGCGAAACTGATCTTTCACTATCGGGTCCTCTCACAGGGAAACGGAAAGGTACTGGCCACAGGCTCCACGACCCATGTTCTCACCGACCTTAACGGAAATCTTCTCTACCGTGTTCCTCCGGAGGTGCTTCAAAGAATCGAGGAAATGAGGAAGTATTTAGAGGTGTGACTAACAGTTCGGAGTTGTGAGTTCGCCCGCCTGCCAAGCCCTGGCAGGCAGGGAGTTCGGAGTTTAAAATCCGCAATCCAAAATCCTATGAAGATTCTTCTCATTGATCCTCCTCACCGGCTCTTTCCGGGTCTTCGAATGTGGACCCCTTCTTTTGGCCTTCTTCAGTTAGGGGCATATTTGGAGAGGGAAGGAATAGAAGTCCAGATCATTGATGCGACCACGCTTACAAACTCCTGGAAGGATATTGCTTCTCTCGTTTCCACATCAAAGGCGGATGTGATCGGGATCACCTGTTCAGCCACCGGCCTCTCTCCTGAAGCGCTTCAGACCATCCACCTCTGCCGGAAACTTTCTCCTCATTCCTTCATTGTCGCAGGCGGAGGCCACTTTACGCTGATGGCAGAATCGATCCTTCGAGAGATGGAGGAGCTGGATTACATCGTTCTGGGAGAAGGGGAGATCGCTTTTTCCCAACTTCTAAAGAACTTATCGAATGGAGAAGATGGAAAGAATGTTAAGGGAATCGCTTATCGGGACAATGGGAAGGCCGTCCAGAACGGAAGGCAGCCGATCATTCCGAATTTAGACTCTCTTCCTCTTCCCGCCTACCATCTCATTGATATGGAGAGCAACGCTTACTACTGGCATGGGATGGGAAGAAGGGCTTTCGGTCTCTCCACCAGCCGTGGCTGCGGGGATCGCTGTACCTACTGTTCCGAGACGAGGTTTTGGGAGGGGGTCTGGAGGGGCCGGAGCGGCAAGAAGGTAGTCGAAGAGATTTCCTGTCTCTATCACCAACACGGAAAGAGCCTTTTTGTCTTTAATGAAAATACGTTCAACTGGAGCCGGAGAAGGGTAGAGGAGTTTCTCGATGAGCTTGGGAGGTCAGGACTGCGCATCCACTTCTGGTTTCAATCCCGGATCAAAGACATCCTTCGGGATGAGGATCTCATTCCGGAGATGAGACGCCTCGGCCTCTATGAGGTGATGCTCGGGATAGAAAGCATCCATCCGGATGTGCTCGATCGATATGAGAAACAACAGTCAAGGGAGATGGCACAGAAGGCGATCGATATCCTGAAAAAGAATGATGTTATGGTGATGGCCAATATCATGTTCGGGGACTGGAATGATTCCGAGGAAACCCTCAAGGAGGTTTTTCAATTTGTCAAAAAGCAGAGCGATTTTCTCGTCCTCACGATGACCACGCCTCTTCCCGGGACGAGATACTTTGAGGAGGCGGAACGGTTGGGAAGGATCCGGGAAAAGGACTTTGGGAAGTATGATTTCATGCATCCCATTATGGATACGAAGTTCTTATCGGCAGAGGAGGTTCATCGGCTTCATCAGGCTTATTTGAAGAAGTATTATACTCAACCGAGAATCCTTCTGGGGGGTTTCTTCAACCCGAACCCCTTCAAACGAATGGCTTACCGGCTGATTCTCCGGTATGTCTGGGAGAATGCAACCCAGAGGCCCTGGAGGCAACCGAATTTAGAAGAAGAACCGTAAGTAGTGAGTGGTCAGTAGCCAGTTGTCAAAAAAGATGTAAAAAAATACAAGGGACAAAAGACAACGGACAAAGGGTTTAATTTTGATTCCGCAATCCGCAATCCGCAATCCGCAATCCAAAAAGGTTCTTCTCATCTTCCCAAGGGAGAAGGGAGTTAAATTCTCCAATGACACGCTCTATCCCTTTCCCATGCTGGGGTTGACCCTTCTCGCCTCCTATTTTCCTGAGAGTTACGAAGTCAAGATCATCAACGAGGCGATTGAGGAGATCGATTTTGATGCGAATGTAGATCTGGTGGGAATTACTGCCCTGACCTGTGTGGCCAAAAGGGCTTACGGAGTGGCAGACCGGTTTCGCAAGAGAGGGGTGAAGGTCATTTTGGGAGGGGTCCACCCCAGTCTTCTTCCGGAGGAGGCAAAGGAGCATGCTGACACTGTCTTCATCGGAGAGGCAGAGGGGATGCTCGACGGAGTTTTAATGGACTTTGAAGCGGGAGCGCTCCAGCCGTTTTACAGGAGTGAGAAGTGGTCGGACTTGAAGGGAATGCCTTTCCCGAGGAGAGATCTTTTAAGCAAGCGTTACAGCCCCCTTTTCAAGGCGATTGAGACGACCCGGGGCTGTCCTCATCAATGCGAATTCTGTTCCGTGCCCACGATCAATGGGAAACGTTACCGGACACGACCCCTTGAGGAAGTGGATCAGGAACTCTCCTCCATCCTCCGTAAGAAGGGAGAATATCTCTTTCTCGCCGATGATAATGTGATGGCAAGAGAGGATTACGCATTAAGTCTTTTCGAAATCTTTAAACGCCACAGAGTAAAATGGATGGGATTCGCAACGGTCCAGATTGCAAAAGGGGAGGTCCTTCTCAGAAAAGCTCAAGAAAGCGGCTGTATCTCTCTCTTCATCGGGTTTGAATCCCTTCTCCAAGAGAATCTGAATGAAGCTTCGAAACGATTTGTTCATGTGGAAGAATTGTCCGAAATGATCCGGACCATTCAGAAACACGGAGTCGGTATCCATGGCTCCTTCATCTTCGGTTTTGACGGTGACGACCCGACTGTTTTTAAAAAGACCGTTGAGTTTGTTCAGAAGAATCGTATCGAGCTTCCAACCTTTTCCATTCTTACCCCCTTTCCAGGAACTCCTCTTCGAAAACGATTGGAAGAGGAAGGAAGAATCTTTGACCATGACTGGTCCCATTATGACATGAGCCATGTGGTCTTCAAGCCGAAAGGGATGACCGTTCGCGAACTACAGGACGGATACTTCTGGGCACAGAAATATACCTGCGCTCCGCGCTCCATTTTCAAGCGGCTTCTCCGGGGGCCCCGAAACCACTTCTTCTACTTTTTAATGTCAAACTTTATGCTTCGCGGCGCCCAGATGGAAGTGATTAAGAGGATTAAAAAGGAGAATAACCAATAACCAAATCTCAATAACCAAATAATGAGCATTCACCAAAACAACAATAACTCTATAAGAATTTTGTCTTCGTTTGTTTATTGGTTATTGGAATTTGTTTGGTGATCGGTTATTGGTCATTGGTGATTAAATTCATGAGTATTTAAGTTGCTATGAAAATCCTTCTCATTTCCGTCAATCGTGAACGAATGCCTGGTCCGGTTTTCCCGCTGGGGCTGGCATATATTGCCGGAGCGTTAAAAAGAGAAGGCCATTGCCTTGAGGCACTGGATCTCTGTTTTTCACATGATGTCAATGCCGATTTGAAGGAAGCACTGAACCGTTTTCAGCCCGAATTGATCGGGCTTTCCCTTAGAAATCTGGACAATTTGACCTATCCAGCTTCCATCTCCTACCTGAAAGAAGTGGAAGAGGTGATTTCAACCTGTCGCCAGTTCTCTTCATCAAAATTGGTTATCGGAGGTTCGGGGTTTTCACTGGCTCCCCAAGAACTCCTCGCACACTTGGATGTTGATTTTGGAACTGTGGGAGAAGGCGAAGACATTTTCCTCCAATTAGTCGATTCGCTTGAGAGAAAACTCCCCATCCCCTCATCTCCCCATCTCCTCATCAAGGGTGACATTCATTCCTCTGTGGTGAGTGGAGCGCAGGTCTCTTCCATCTTGACTCCCGACCGGACCCTCTTCAAAACAAAGCGTTACCTGGAGGAGGGAGGGATGTTGAACCTTCAGACAAAGCGAGGCTGTCCGTTTTCCTGCATCTACTGCACCTATCCTCTCCTGGAGGGTAAAAAGGTCAGGCTTCGAGAAGTGGATGAGGTGATTGAAGAGATTCGCCATCTTATTCAGGAACAAGGAACGGATTATATCTACTTTGTGGATGACATCTTCAATTATCCGGTTTCTTTCGCTGAGAAGTTATGTAGAAGGGTAACGGAAGAAAAAATTAGGGTCCGATGGAGCGCCTTTGTCAACCCCGGGTTTTTATCGGAAGACCTTTTAAAATGGATGAAAGAAGCAGGTTGTGTTGGAGTTGAATTTGGGACAGATTCCGGGTCCGATCGAATGTTAAAGAATTACAGGAAGTCCTTCACGATAGAAGATGTGGCTCAGGCCTCACAACTCTGCTCGAAACACAGCATCAACCACTGCCATTATCTCCTCTTCGGGGGTCCCGGCGAGGAAGGGGAGACGATTGAAGAGTCTTTCCAATTAATGGATCAACTCGATCCAACTGCGGTCATTGCCATGCTTGGCACCCGGATCTATCCGGGAACGGAGCTGGAACAGATTTCCCTCTCTCAGGCGATCATTAGGAAAGATACGAATCTCATCTATCCCCATTTTTATATTTCTCCTGGATTAAAAGGGAGATTAGAGGATATCATTCGAGAAGAAGCCCTAAAGAGAAGGCAGTGGATTGTTCCTGGACTTGAAATCAACATCACACAGAACCTGATGGAACAAATCAGGCGATTTGGGATTCGAGGCCCCCTGTGGGAACTCGTGGGAAGGATGAAAAGGCCAAGGGTCAGTCCACTTCGGGACTGAAATGACAAATGTCAAAGCTCAAAGTTCAAATGAATCCAAAATTTCAAATGACTATGTATGGCGACATAAATCTTAACCGGGTTGTCATTCCGGGCTTGACCAAGCCTGCCCCGTACTTGATACGGGGGAATCCAGTGTTTTTCTGGATTCCCACTGGAGTTGATCCCGATGAAAATCGGGGCGGGAATGACATGCTTTGTTGTGATTAATGTCGCTGTGTATAAAAATAGAGTTTTGAAATTTAGTCATTTGGAATTCATTTGGCATTTGGATTTTGGCATTTGAACTTATACCTCCGGGTTTGTATAGAAATTCCAGCTGCAATAATGCCAAAGTGAGGAGATGAAAGATGCTACTTAAAGATAAAGTCGCTATTGTCACGGGCGGAACGAAAGGGATCGGGAGAGCCATCTCTCTGCTCTTTGCAGAAGAGGGAGCAAGGGTGGTTGCCAATTTTTCAAAGGATGTGGAGGCTGCGGAAGGTCTGATCAGTGAAGCCCAATCCAAAAGGTTGAGTCTGGGTCTCTTTAAGGCGGATGTCACTCAATTCGATCAGGTGAAGCAGATGGTGGAAGATGTCTTTGCCGAATATGGCAGAATTGATATATTGGTGAACAATGTGGGACTCATTCGGGATAATTTTCTGATGCTGATGAGCGACGAGGACTGGGATTCCTTAATGAAGGTGAACCTCAACAGCCTCTTCTATTGTTGCAAGGCAGTGATCCGAAAAATGATCCCGGAAAAAAGGGGGAAGATCATCAATATCTCTTCTGTGAGCGGGATTATCGGTACTTCCGGGCAGACGAACTATGCGACAACAAAAGGAGGAGCGATCAGCTTTACCAGATCCCTTGCACGTGAGTTGGGTCCCTTCAATATTCATGTCAATGCAGTGGCTCCAGGATTGATCGAATCCGAAGTCCTATCTAAAATGCCGAAAGAGAAGGTCGAAGCCATCATCAAATCATCCAGCCTCGGGAGGATGGGAAAGCCGCAGGAAGTCGCCCGGGCTGTACTCTTTTTAGCGTCCGATCATTCAGACTACATCACCGGTCAAACCCTCATCGTTGACGGAGGAATTGTCTGAACAGAATGGGTTTTAGGGCCAGCAATAGGTTTTGTGTAACATCTTTTTACTGACCCCGATCGTTCGTCTTCCCACCCAAACCATCCCCAAGTTTTTAACTTTCATCCCCCCATATCGACTTGATGGGGTTGGGTTCACGAGGAATAGTCCCCTTTAGAATGGACAATTTTTGTCCAAATTCTTCAATTATGTCTAATTCATTTTTTTAATGATAAGGAAAGACCTTGAAATTTGTTGATAAAATATTTTTGTCTTGTGGCATATAAAATGCATAAAACTTCATTAAGAAAATTAAAAATTTTGGAGCCTAAGATGGTTATTTGTCCGCGATGTGGTATTGAGTACAGGGGAGGGGAGGAGTTTTGTAGGAAATGTGAAGCCTTCCTTTTGATTGATGAAGACCCTGCTCCCCCAATAGAGAACGTAAAAGTTCAACTGATTTGTCCGATGTGCCAAGATTTTCATCACAAGGGAAACTATTGCAAAAAATGTGGCTCTCTATTGATGCAAGGAACTCCCTCTCGAGAAACAAACCTTCAACCATTAGAAAAAAAATCAATTAAAGAACAGTCAAAGAAATGGCTGAGGTTGTTTAAAGAAAAGAAAGCATTAGAAATCTGTTTAAGGAAATTGGAGGCGCAGAAGGGGAAAATCTCAAGCGATGTGTTCGATCCTCTGTCTGTTCGTTATCAAGACCGGCTGAAAGAACTCTTGCCTCTCCATCAAGAAATTGAAACAGAGCTTGATTTTGTTCGAAGAAAGGCATCGGAAGAAATCGATTTGTTAGAACAAGAGTTAAAAACCATTCAAAAAAGGCTTGAGGAATTTCGATTCCTCTACAAGGAAGCTGGGGTAACCAAAGCCGATTTTCTTAGAGAGAAGCATAAAATGAATAGGGATATTCGATCAAGGGCGAGAAATTTAAAAAAAAGCCGACAAATCCTCTCTCTCTTGCCTCTGGAGATGAGAGGAAGTATTGCCTCCAAAGGATTAGCAGAGACTCTCTTCCGGCCATTTCCCCTGCTCACAGCGTGTGGTCTCATGATCCTTGTGGGTGCGGGAGGATACTTTCTCCATCAATGGTATTCTCGGTCCGACAAGGTCATTCCAAAAGAAATCGTCACTCCGCCTTCCACTCCTTCCTCTTCACACAGTCCACGAACGATGCTTGCAGACCAGGAGACCGGAAAAATAAAGTCTCTCTTCGAAACGGTCAGACAGGCAAATTTACAGCAGGACATTGACCTCTTCATGACCTGCTTCTCCCGTGATTTTACCGACAGGGAAAAGAAGCGGTTAGAGGCGCTTAAAACATGGAACCATTTCAATTACATCAACCTCTCCTACGATTTGAAGAAACAGATGATATCCGGTGATACTGCCGATATCCGGTTAGAGTGGCTGATAAAATCTTCTGAAAAAGTTGGCGGAAAAGTGCAGGAGAACAGAGTCACGATAGAGGCCATATTGAGGAAGGAAAACGGCCGTTGGAAGATTCAAGAGATTAAGCCCGTAAGTTAAGCTTCCGAATGTTATAGGAGGGCAAATATGTTTTGCAATTATTGTGGCGCTTCCAATGACAACGATGCGGAATTCTGTATTAATTGTGGCGGATCCCTCAGTAAGCTCCGAAGAGTAAAAAAATTTTTGCACAAAAGATTGTTAAATGCCCGGTTCCCGCTTAATAAAGCTTATCTTCTTAAGGCCCTCTTTGATGTTTCATTCGAGCAGTTTGTCAGTTTTAAAATAATAAAATTTATCTATGGCCTATCTATTCTATCTGCGGGTCTCATAGCCCTCCTTTTCGTCATAGCAGGGTTTCGTGTCTCACTGTTGTTTGGAGTTTTTGTGCTCCTCATCGGAGCTCCCCTGATATTTCTTCTAATTGTGCTTTATAGCAGGATTCTATTGGAAGTTATTCTTTTAAATTTCCGAACAGGTAACCATAAGATCAAGAAAGAGGAACAACCCGAATCAGTCGATAGCATCGAATGGAATGTCTAAGCTAACTTATATCCCACCAAACTATTCCCAGATCCCTTCAAGTTATTACGTATAACACGTACAAAGAGTGAGGATAGGCATTCAATACGATCTGAAGATTTTCGACTGAAATCGAGCGACCAAAATCAGCGGGGCCCGATAGCCCCTCCGCTGGAATGACTCGCTGATTTTATAATTATGGTGCGATTCCAATAATAATCAAAGGAACCGAGGGGACACCACGGCCCTGTCTGACAACATTGTAGAACTCACCCTCATAATAGGGGACGCCTGAACTCATGTGTGATTGGAGTGATTTCATTGGTAGAATTTCAACACCGACGTCAATATGGTCGCCGACATAGAAGGCAAGATGCTTCACGAAGAGGTCATATGCTACGAATGAATATTTACCGAATTGGACTTCAACGGCTACGCGGTCTTTGACAAAATCAGTCTGGTTGTAGCTGAAAATAGGCACTTCACCTGCCGCCTGGATTTCTTTTTTTTGTGCCTCCGGTGTCATCGTAAGAGTCTTTCGGATCAGCTTCTCGCTCTTAGTCACCCAATAACTGACACGGCTTTCCTCCCAGCTCTTTGCGCGTAGTAACCTTTTAAACTCAGCATTCATACCAACAGGGCTATAAAGAATTTTGCCCTTCATCGTCTTCTCTTTGGAAACTTTGGTCTTAAACTTCTCCGCATCCACATTGTTAATCACAGACTGTATTTCTCGCCATAGATTAGGCTTGTGAACAAGAAGATATTCAAGGCCATTCAGATGGGAATAGGTTTCTACAATTTTCATTTTGTGCGGTATCTAACTTTCCTTTCTTTAATCAACAAAAGTTGCCTCGAAATATTGTGATTTGCCCAGGGGGCTACAGTTAGGCTATTACCCGCTTCAATTGGATCATATACAGGCTTGTCCATTGGTCGTGTTCTTAATGTTCCAGCAAGTTCCTGTTGTATTCTATCCTTGGCCAATTTAATGTACTTGGGAACAACTTCTGCACCTATCCCACGGCGATTGTGACGAATAGCTGCAATAATTGAAGTGCCAGTACCAAGAAACGGATCTAAAACCCAATCCCCTTGATTTGTCATTGCAAGAACAAGACGCTCTATAAGTTCCACTGGAAATTGACAGGGATGTTCGGTCTTTTCAACATGGTTACTCTTTACATTAGGGATAACCCAAAAATCCCCTGGGTTTTTGCCGAGAGGATTGCAAGAATATTTCCCGGCATTTGGTCCTTTGAAATATTTTTTGCCAGGATACTTCTGAGGCACTCTTACTGAGTCGAGATTAAATGTATACTCATCAGATTTTGTGAACCATATAATCGTTTCGTATCGTCCGGAAAATCTACGGCTACAATGTAAGCCGTGTTCAAAGTGCCAGATAATCCGATTTCTCATTTTAAGACCTAAATTCCTAAAGATCGGATAGAGCACTGTGTCGAGAGGAACGATGGCGCCATTGTCCACATAATTTCCAACCTGCCAACAGATGCTACCGTGCCGAGAAAGACATCTCACGGATTCCCGGATAACAGCGGCCTGTTGTTCAAGGTAGGATTCTAATTTGAGCCGCCTCTCATATTCCTTTCCAATATTGTAAGGTGGTGATGTTACAACGAGTTTTAATGACTCATCCGGGATGGTCTTAAGCAATTCCAAGCAGTCACCGTGATAAATGACGATGTGCTCTGACAGACCAAATTCCTCAACTATTTTCCTTTTGTCGAACATAACTTTATGATAACAAGACAGTGGTCTTGAGTCAATGGATTCATTTTTCAATTCAGTGAACGTTATTTTTTATAATGTCGATTTGCAGGTGTAATATACACCTTTTTTTGAACTATTGGAAGTAAGAATTCCAGGAAGAACTAATTTATTTTATCTTTCAATAGATTTTCTCAAGGGGGGAAGGAAGGAGGGGGGGACAGGTTCAAATTTATTTTGTCTTGTTTAATTTTCTCGCTTGTGATAAGTTTTGCTTTAAATTTTAGGGAGAATTAATAATGAAGATCGAAAAGTTATGGGGAGGGCGGTTTGAAGAGCTTCCACCGGAAGAGATCGTTGATTTTCTCTCGGGGAGAGATGTAAGAGGGACCCCTCCCTGCGATGAGCGTTTGATCTCATACGATCTATGGGGGAATCGTGGACACCTGTTGATGCTCTGCCGTCAAGGGATTATCTCAAGGCGGGATGGGAAGAAAATCCTCAAGGGATTGAGGGAATTGGAATCCCTTTACCAGAAAGGGAAGTTTAAATTGGATCCCTCCAAGGAGGATGTGCACTCCAACATCGAAAGTTTTCTCATCGACAGGGTGGGAATGGAACACGGAGGAAAGATCCACACCGGCAGAAGCCGTAACGACCAGATCGCTCTGGATATGCGTCTCTACCTTCGGGATCAGGCGATGGAATTTATTGGAGGATTGATCGGGCTAATAGAATCGCTTCTCAATAAATCCGGAGAGCATCGTTTGACCATCATGCCCGGTTATACCCATCACCAGCATGCAATGGCGACTACTTTCGGCCATCTGTTGCTCTCCTTTGCAGAGGCTCTGGAGAGAGATATTCAACGGTTCATCCACTGGTTCGTTCTCTTCAATAACAATCCTCTGGGAGGAGCAGCCGGCTATGGGACCTCTTTTCCCCTCGATCGAAAATTGACCTCAAAGCTTCTCGGTTTTGACGGCCCATCGCAGAATGTCACCGATCCCATCACCCAGAGATGGGAGCCTGAGACAGAATTGGGTTACGCCATCGCCGTGATGATGGACCATCTCTCTACGATGGCACAGACATTGATCCTTTTGTCCACCAGCGAATTTAATATGGTTCGTCTGAGCGATCAACATAGCACGGGAAGTTCCATCATGCCCCAGAAACGGAATCCTTGCTCCATGGAGGCGATCAAGGCCAAGACAGCTTTTGCTCACGGAACTCTGGTGAGTCTCCTCTCTGTGGGTAAGGGCCTCTTCGTGGGATATAACCGGGACACCCAGTGGACAAAGTACTGGATCATTGATCTGGTGGAAGAGACAAAACCTGCCCTCTCGGTGATGACCGATGTGATACGGCTCCTTCAGGTTCACAAAACACAGATGTTGAAACAGGCTGAAGAAGGGTTTGCCGGCGCCACTCCGTTGATGGAGTGGATGGTTGCTTCATTTAAGCTTCCTCTGCGAAAGGCGAAGATAGTAATGGAGAAGGCGGTGAAATATTCGGAGAAAGAAGGAAAGGAGGAAGTTTCCTACCAAAGTTTAAAGAGAGCTCTAAAAGAGATGAAGATCAACCTATCCGTTACAGAGCGGGATGTTAAAAAGGTTCAGATACCGGGGAAAATCCTGTCTCAAAATCTCGCCGTTGGGACGCCTTCTGCGAAAAGGATACAGGAGAACCTCACATCGCTTCGGGAAAAGGTGAAACAGAGCAAAGCCTGGTTGACCCTGAGGAGAAGAAAGATCGAGAAGGCGAAAGAATTGATGGACAGGATGGAAAAACAAATCGGGAGATGAAAGGAGATATCGATGGGAAAAGTGGAAGCGATCATCAAGTCTGAAATCGTACGTCTGGCAAAGAGGGAGGTTCGAAAAATATCTGCTCCATTGGGCCGGGATGTGAGGGCATTGAAGGGTACCGTCTCGCAACTTCGCAGGACGGTTTTGGCCCTCGAGCGATTCACAGCCCTGCAGAAGAGAGAATCGGAGAAAAAGATTTCTTTCGAAGCGACTCCGGAAGAGGTGGGGGCATCGCGCCTCTCTCCGCGATTGATCCGAAGCCTTCGCAAACGATTGGGCATCTCCCAAAGGGAACTTGCCCGCCTGACAGGAGTTACTCCTCTTGCTGTGTACCAATGGGAGACCGGGACGTTTAAGCCGAAAAAAGAGAAGAAAGCGATAATTGTGGGCCTTCGTAAACTGGGGCGCCGCGATGCGAGAAAACTCCTTGAAGAAAGAAAGGCTGGGCAGAAGGAGAAGAAAGTTTCGGGTTCGAAGGGAAAGGCTAAACGGAAACCCTCGAGGAAATAGAACCCCGGAGGGGACAGACTGCTTTTTGGCAGGACATCGAAGAGGGGTTTAAGCATCGACTGCAAAGGTAGCCTGTCCCCTTTTATTTGCTTAGAAAAAGAAACAAATAACACGAATGACACGAATGAGGAACCGTTCATCACCATTCGTGAAATTCGTTCTTAGTAATCATTTACATCATTCGTGAATGCCCTCTGGGCATATTGAATTCTGGAGGTCCTATGGACTTAAGAGTGTTTGAGAAGATGGATACCTCACAGCTCCGGAGCTATATTCAATTTTTACTCTGGCATTACCGTGTGATCGATGCCTTTTGGTTTATCTATGTGGCGGAGATGTTTGATCAACCCACGGCAGAACGGCTTAACGAGCAGGTCTGGGGACGGGTTGCTGGGATGGCCGGCAAAGACCTCCTCCAGCGGTTTGATATCAAGGAAAAGGGGCTGACAGGATTTGTCAAGGCCTTGAGATATTTCCCATGGGCAATTCTTGTAGGTTACGAGATAGAAGAGAAGGAAAATGAGGTCATCATCACCATTCCCAATTGTCCCACTCAGGAGGCCCGCCTCAAAAGGGGATTGGATGAGTTCGTGTGTAAGGAAATGCACCGGGGCGAATTTACAAGCTTTGCCCGGGAGATCGATGACCGTATCGAGGTGGAATGCCTTTTCGCCCCGCCCGATCCCCATCCTAAAAACCTCTTTTGCAAGTGGAGATTTACTCTAAAGCAATAACCCCCTTTCTGTGATGGTCATGAATTTTGTAGTAATCGCTACAGACCCCAAAGTCTAAAAGATTTATATAAGCCTTGGGGGATCAATTAAACAACTTTCTTTTTGCCTCCATTCACTAATTTCAATCAATAGAAGTGTAATCCCTTTGGGGGAAGGAGGAATTTATGTCAAGAATAATTGACTTGTTAGGTTCTCGTTTTCCTATCATTCAGGGAGCCATGGGCGTCATTTGTAATCCCGAACTTGTTGCGGCTGTTTCTGAGGCAGGAGGGTTTGGTCTCTTGGCTACAACCTTTACCAAAGACATTGAAGTGTTGAATAGCCAAGTAAAGGCTACTAAGGATCTCACTGATAAGCCCTTCGGAGCTAACCTCTTTGTGATGAATCCATTGGCAGAAAAATTTGCAAAGGTGTTGGCCGAAGAGGGTGTCAAAACGGTGACTGTTTCTGGAGGGGCCCCCAAGACGCTAATTCCGAGGTTACATGGTTTGGGGATGAAAGCCATAGTGGTCGTGCCTACAGTGGAAATTGCAAAAGGCGCTGAGGCATTAGGGGCGGATGGAGTCATTGCAGAAGGAGCGGAGTCAGGCGGAGTGCAGGGATTCAGGGGAGCCTCCACCATCGTGCTTGTCCCTGCGATGGTGGATTCAGTGAGAATTCCAGTGATTGCGGCTGGCGGCATAGCTGACTCTCGTGGGTATAGAGCTGCGTTGGCTTTAGGTGCAGAGGGTGTTCAGGTGGGAACACGCTTCATCGCTTCAAAAGAGTGTGTAGCCCATACAACTTACAAGCAACTTCTCGTTGGGGCTCAGGAAACTGGGACTGGTTTGGTGAATATGGGAAGATTTCGTATGCGTGTCCTACGAACTCCGCTGGTTGAAAAAATACTCAAAGGTGAGGAAACAATAAACATTGCTTTTACCGGAGAGGTCATGGAAGATGGATGGATTAAAGGTAATATTGAGGGGAGCATACTGCCCTCTGGAGAGGTAGCCGGGATAATCTCTCGGGTCCTATCAGTAAGAGAGATCATTGAGGAGATGGTTAGTTAAGACAGAAACTGGTATATATTGGATAAAGGCCCAATTGAAACTGTTGGGAAAGGAGGAGGATATGGGAGAGATTGTGCATACATCGCGCGTAAAGATTGTGAGGGAGAAGGGTCCCACGAGAAGAGCTATGATTGAAGGGGTTGAAGAGCCGGTCTATTACGGTGTCCACGGAGGGATTAAACGGTTCTACAAGGTGGAACCTGAGAAGGAGCATGCCGCCACCCTGGATCATATCGTGGCTGCAACGTCCGCCTGAATGATGGGAACACTGGCCACGGCGCTGGCCGGAAAGAAGATTCCCACTCCTGAGTCCCGTTATTGGGTAGACGTGGAAGGGGATATCGAAAATGTAAATAATGTTTTGAAGATCACTCAGATCCGCGTCAGGTATCACCTGAAAGCACCTCAGGGAAAAGTCGGAGAGGCCAAGGAGGCCTTTTCTTCTTACCTTTCTTCTTGTCCCGCAGCTCAGAGCGTCATTGGCTGTATCAACATCCGAGATGATATCGTGATTGAAGAGATACCTGATTGATGCAACCTTATTGCCAGGGGTAGAGTGATATTGAGCCGGATTGGAAGGAATTTCTTAGAGGCAGTTTTGTTGACGCAAATATTCTTTTTGAATCAACTTAGGAATCTCGAATTCACATGGGACTTTTGTCTGGCAGAGGCCGCATCCTGTAACGCTGACGCCGTATTCGGCCTTTTTATCTGTTAAGGCAACACCATAAGTATATTCCGAGCATTTATTCTTATCATGTCCGTTTTCTGTGATCGCCCCGGCTGGGCAGCGCCGAGCACAGGCCATGCAAGTCTTGTTGAAAAAGAATAGACAGTTGGCCCGGTGATGAGGATAGATCTTCTCCGATGGGTCGAGAATTAGGTCCGTTACTACGCTACCAACCCGCATGGCTTTCCCTCTTGCTGTGATCAGCCCGTCACTTAATCCGAAAGCCCCAAGACCGCAAGCGTAAGCAATATGGCGTTCGGACCAGTTCGAGGCAAGGCCGACGCGAGGTGATTCTAAACGCTTCCAATGAGAAGAATTCATGGGGGCGACGGCCTGATATCCTTTCTCTTTGAGTAAGGAAACAATGTAATTTCTCAGATTGACGTTAAATTGTTCACCAAAGTCACGGGCATGAGCCCAGAGCAGGGAGGGATATTTGGTCTCTTTGCGATTGCTTTTCCGTATGTCTTCAGAAGTTGGTAGAACCCACGAGATCACAGTAAGTTCCTCGGGTTCTTTCTTCACTCCAAAAGTTAATTTGAAAATTTCTTGGGGTGTAAAGTGAAATCTTCCAATGACCTTCTTATATTGTTTGAAAAGGGGGTCATTACCAGAAGCGAATCCAACCAGAGGAGTATCCCAGTACTTTCCTCCATCTACCTTACGGTGATTGGCGGAATTATCCTGAACGAATTTGATAATTGCCTTTTCGATGGATTTTCCGGGATGTTTTATGAAAGTTACCCTATTTATAGTTTTCATCCTTTCTCCCGTCATTACCTTTTAGACCCCTTCCATTTCTAACCTTTCTAATGGCAGGATAAGAGTTCGTCCTTCCTGAAGAATCCTTCCTGATTCCCTGAGGCTTTTCATGGCGCGTGTGATACTAACCCGGTGGGATCCAACCAGGAAGCTTAGATCTTCATGGGTAAGAGGAAACTGAATAGCAAAACCTTTCTGTCTTTTGATCCCGTGCTCCCGAGCTACATTAACAAGGACTTGGTAGAGGCGATCTTCGAGATTTGTCATGGACAAACTTCCCACATGACTGGTAAGCCAATGAATGCGATTGCTCAAATTTTTGATGACCTGCAGCCCGATATTAGGATACTCCAAAACCAATTTTTCGAAACGCTCCTTGCTAAATCCGCAAAGCAGCGTTTCCTCCATACACCATGACGAAAAAGGGTATTCGATTTCTTCGCTGAGCATATTTTCACCGAAGAAGTCACCGGCCTTTCGGATATCGATGGTTATTTCGTCTCCATCCTCCATGACCTTGCTCAATTTTACTCGTCCCGCTTTGATCAGGAACATCTTTTTCGCAGGATCCCCTTGCATGAAAATAGCGTTTCCAGGCTTGTAAGTTTCCCGGAGTGCGGCCTGGATGAGGGCCTTCAATTCTTCAGATTGGAGGTTTTCAAATATCCAGAGTCTCCCAATGCATATGGGGGTGACGTCAACATTGTTTCCAGCAAGTTTTTCGCACAGGCATCCTGAAGAATGCTTTTTCAATGGAGAGTCCTCTATGTAGTATTTGGAAATCGAATCGTTATTCTTTTGTATCATATGCAGTATCTTCTATTCAAGAAGTTTGCTGATTAAGTTCCTAAAGTGATGTAGATCCAAATGTTCAATCTCAATGGGTACCTGAACCAGGTCAAAAAAGCTTAGGATTTCTTCATCTGTTAGCGGATCTATGCCTGCATCGACAATAAGGATCCTATGATATCTCCCTAAATTGATGCGGACATCCACCTCATCCCAGCCCAATGCCTTCATAATATTTGGCCATGTCCTGACCCAGCCAGGGGTCATGATCATGGTAGAGTTTTTCTCCAATTCTTTCAGCTTTTCTCCAAGGAAGACCTCGATGCAATTCTTCACCTGAGGTATCTTTGCATTATATTCTTTTCCAATCAGATCAATATCTGGGTGACAACCTTTTCCAAAAAGCATTCGAACGCTTCCACCGGACGCATTTGAACTCGATAGACATTTCGTGAGCTCCTTCTCCAGACGGGATAAGTCAGCATGAAGTGCAGCATCGACCCACAGAACCTTGGTATCGGCGTCAAGAGGCAGGGTGGCTTGGAGTTCTTTTTCAAAAATCCTGCAAGCAATTAAGACCTTTGGCATTTTCATCCGGACCTTCCTGTTTCAATAGTCTCTCGTTAGAATTTTCCCCTTCTGATCAGGCTTAAAAAGGGTGGCCCTCACTTGCTTTGTATCTATCGTTAAAACCAAATGAGGGCCTGTCTTATTTTCTCAAACGATTCTACCTTAAAGGAGCGGTTCCACTTTCTCGACCTTCATCACTGTGGCAAAACTAAGGTTGCCAAGTTGTTTGGGAAACCTTTCTTTCAGAAAGTCATAGATCTTTCCTTCTGTTTCAATATGACCAGACCCTACCAGTCTGAACCCGGAGTTCTTCTTCTCGGAGACAAGGGCGATCTGAATGACCCGATTATTCTTGATATTCTCGCTGGTCTTGCTCTGCCTCCAGCCAAAGAAGGCAATGGTCTCATCGTCCATGACAAAACCTTTTCCCATCACCACCAGATGGGGTCCCTCTTTTCCCTGGGTGACCAGAGGGATAAAGGGCATTTTCTCTACCAAATCTTTGATCTCTTCGCTCATCTTCATCTCGGACCTCCTTTGAAATTTGGATTTTTTGGACCTTAACAGCTACTTCATCGACTTCATCATTTGAATGAAATTCTCAACGGGCACGCCGAGTGCATCCGCGACGCGATCCATGAAATTGAAGAGCGCAGTAACCAGCATCGCCTCCAGAATCTCTTCGTCAGAGCATCCACCCTTGCGAAGCCTTTGGATGTCTTCCTCGCTGATCTTGTAAGCGTGGCGGGTCGCTTTTTCAGCATACTGCAATAGCCTTTTTGTCTTTGAATCCAGTAGAGGGGAGCCCTCAACATCTTCCAAGATGCTTTTCACCTGTTCTTCGGTAAACCCTTGTGCCATGGCCATGGCACTGTGGGCATCCACTCAGTAGGCGCATGAGTTGATCTTTGAAACATACGCAGCTATCAGTTCTTTGCCACCGCGGCCGAGCTGACGGTCATCAATCATCAGCCGGGTGACGAATTGGACCAGCGGCTCCAGTAAATCAGGACGAAGGCTCATGCTCGTGAAAATCTTCGGTACGGTCTGGAATTTCTCCTCCAGCATGTTGTAAATGCTCTTTAAGCTCCCTGAAGCGTTTTCAGGGTTGATCACAGGAATATAGGTCATAAACCCTCCTCTCTCAGTGGCAGTTAATCCGATTTGTTAAAAAATGTGGTCCATTCAAAATCCTCTCTACAACCTCCTTTCAAATCAAAATATAACAATCTCCTATTTCCTTTTCTGTAGCCAATGCTACATAAACTAAAAAATTAGAAAAAAGTAGGGACACTTTCCAATTTTTTCCTGCCCCTTTCCAATCCTTTCTTTCAAAGTCAATTCTGACATCTAACTCCCGAACTATTTCTTAAAACCGAGGTATCACTTTAGGGCTTGAAATAAATATCTAATCCCCCCTCATCCCCCTTTGCCCACTGCGCCAGCGCATGCCTGCCGCGACAGTGCGCGAGCACGGCGGGCGCGGCGAGTCAAAAGGGGGAAATTCTTTTTCCTCCCAAAGGGAGGCGGGGAGGGATTTTATAAGTTTTTTCCAAACAGCTAAATCGTTACAAACCGGGAACTTTTTTGTGTTCCGGTTGTCTATTAAACCATAAGACACTGAAAAAAGGAGGTAGAGTTATGGCACGGAATGCTTTCTTGACGGTATTGCTTATCGGTTTGGTTATTCCGGCATTGGCATGGGCCCATGCAGGAAGTGTAGATGTAGTGGATGTACGAGTTCTTTCAGATTCTGGAGAAGTGTTTCCGAAGTACAGGACCTATTTAAGCCGCCCCCAGGAGGGAAAGTTTTTCTATATGGAGGCAGTGAAAGGACAGAGATACTCTGTTCAGGTCACAAACAGATCGGATAGGCGCATTGGCATCGTGATTGCTGTGGATGGGAGAAACATTGTCGATGGCAAGAAATCAGACCTCAAGCGGAAGGAGCGGATGTACGTTGTCGGGCCTCACGAGTCAAATACGTTCGAAGGCTGGCGAACAGGCATGGACAGGACAAACAGGTTCTATTTCACCGAACAGGCCGATTCTTATGCGGAGAAGGTATTTGCCGATGGTTCAGCAATGGGGACGATTGCTCTCGCTGTTTACAGAGAAAAGCTTCCTGAAATAGTTCCGTACTCCGGAGGTCCATCCCGAATGAAGGACGCACCCGCTGCTGCTTCACCAAGTGTTCCCGGTGAGAGTCGCTCTGCTGACAGGTCTGAACAGAAGAAGAGTGAACAGGCAGGCACCGGATTTGGGGAGACAACCTACTCCCCTGCTTATATGGTTCAGTTTGATCCGGAGTATACCATGGCCGAAAAAATTGTCCTGAAATACGAATGGCGATCAGAACTGTGCAGAAAAGGAATTATCTCATGCGGTCCAAAAAACAGATTCTGGCCTGATGGCTACGAATTCGCCCCGATCCCAAAAGATTTTAAGGGATGATACCAGTTGGCAAAGGAGGTCCTGCCCTCGAAACCATAAAATTGGATGAAGTGGGAAGACACATGGGAGGCACCAGGCACGTTCTGCACGTCCCTTTGTTCTGTATCTAAATTCGGGAACGTATTTATTTACTCAGGACTTAGCGCTGAGTGAGCAATTATTTCAATTCGCAGCATGAGGATACGTGATAGTATTTGCGAATCGAAGCGCTAAGCTTTTTTATCATCAGATCAACCTCGATCAACGAGCCCCTATTTGAATTCTGGTTTTTCACGGTTAGGTTTAGATATTTTTAGCCACGGACATCCGAATCATTTTTTAGAATTTAAAATTTCCTCCACCAAAATCTTCATACTCGAGAGATCTAAGGGTTTTGCCAGAAAGGCATCGGCTCCTGCTTCTCTGAAAAAAGGTTCTCCCACCCCGGACCCAGAGATTATCAAAATCGATAAGGAAGGGTCATATCCCTTTAGGCGTCTTATTAATTCAATTCCATCCATTTTGGGCATCATATAATCGCTCACAATCAAATCGTATCCCTTTTCCTTCACCTTTTTCATCGCCGTCCCACCATCTTCAACGGTATCCACCTCATATCCATTTAAAAGAAAATATTTCGATAAAAGATTTCTTATCTCTTTATGATCCCCGACGACCAAAATTCTTTTCAATCTATTAACCCCATTTAACGAAAAGCTTATTGTCTTTAAATACATACAATCATGGGTAGTAAATGTCAAGGATAAAATACAACCATAGGTTTATAGACATTCCAATTATTAATGTTACAGGATTTTAACGGGAATGAAATTGTTTGGGGCTACTTATGATAAAAACCCATAAGGAAATAGGCGACGAGATTAAGAAGATTCGAAAAACCTTGGGGATGTCTCAGATGAAGTTAGCTGAAGGAGTAGGGGTTTCCTTTCAACAGATCCAAAAATATGAGAAAGGCGTCAATAAAATTTCCACAGAAATGATTCAGCGAATAGCAAGGGCATTAGGGATTTCAGTAAGCACCTTTTTTGAGAAAGAAAAAGCGCCTATGGTATTAGAACCACCTGGGAAGTATTACTCCAAAAGAAAGGGTTTAACAGGCGAGATACCTTTGCTGTTGAACTTAGAGGAGACCGCCCTGCTTCAACTTTTCCGAAAGATCGAGAGCAAGAAAATCAGGGAAGGCCTGATCAAGCAATTGAGTGGACTGGCAGAAATGGAAAGGCAGAAAAAAGATTGATCCCGTCACAATCATCCCATTAATAAAGAATCAAAAGGAGAAAGCGAGGAAGCGGCTTCCATCGTTTTTTATCTTCTCCCATCTGTTTCTGCTCGATACGACTGCTCCCCTCTTTCACCAATTCTTCCGGAGAAGGTCCAGTCCCCTCAGATAATCCTCGTGATCGAGATTCATTTCAACGTTGTGCTCATGAAGTATATCCATCATCTTTGAGACGGAGACTCCAGCTATTCGGGCAGCTCTTTCGATGGAGGCTTCTGATTTTTTATATTTTTCTATGGCGAGCATCACCCTACCAAGATCGACGAGCTCTCTCACCTTTTTAGAGACATCTTCCCGTTCTTCCTTAGCCAAAACCGATAGGAAGCGATAATCCGCATCATCCATTCGTATGCTTACCGTCTTTTTTGACATACTTGCCAGCTCCTTCTATCTGGTTTTTTGCGGTCTCGATAATTGTCTTGTTATATCTCGCAAAGGATTGGAGTTTCTGTAACTTCGCAAAAGCTCCATCTGACTCGATCAGCCCTTTCTCACAGGCCCGGACCAAAATAGCAATGGCTGTTGTGAAGTCAAATTTCATGATCTTGCATGCTTTGATCGCGTTCTTGTCATCCGTGGCAACAAGCAATGCTTTTTCTTGAATTGCAAGCGTTAACACCTCCGCTTCCCCTTCATCAATATTGAAGTCCTCCATGAGCCTTCTTACGAGTTTCCTGTCTTTTACCTTCAAAACATCAATTCGCCTGTCTTGAAGCAGTTTTCCCACCACAGGACCATCGGGGCTTGAACCCGTGAGTACTTCTTCTTTGACCTTTACAGGGATCGCTACTTTTCCGCTAACATCTGCGAGAAAAATATCGAGCATCTCTATCTTCGCGAGCAGAATTAGAGTGGATGCATCGAGCAAGATCACGGCATTATTGTATGACGATTGCATGACATTGTCAAACAAAAAAGTTCGGCCACGTTAATTTCTCTTGACAAATAAATTTAGTATGCTAAAGTTTAGCATATAAAATATCATCCGAGGAGTTAATGATGGCTGTTGAAGACCGGCTTATCTATTTAATTTCAAAAGTATTTCACAAACTTATGATAAATCTTCAAAAGGCCTTTTCAGAGGCCGGAGTAGAGGTGACGCCGGTTCAGGCTATGCTCCTCTTCTACCTTCAAAAAAAAGACGGTTCGAGTCTTACGGAGATCAGCTCTGGTTTAATGTTAGAGAATCCGACTGTCACAGGCTTGATCGACCGATTGGAAAAATCAGGTTATGTGAACCGATCGGATCACCCCAGTGATCGACGTGTCTACCTGGTGTATCTCACTGAAAAAGGAAGCAGGGTAGCTAACAGGGCCCTGCCAATCATTAAGAGGTTAAACGAGCAAATTCAAGAAGGATACTCAGAGGAAGAGATCGAAAGCTTCAAAAAGGTATTGATGGGAGCATTTAATAAGTTTCCCTAAAGAAAGCTCAAGGAGATTCATGTTGGAGCCTATAAAGAGGATAAAAACTTTACAAGAGATGATTGAAACCCGTGATCTTTCTGGGGTGATTTTGTTTTATTCCAGAGATGTATTCTATTACACAGGAACATCTCAACCCTCTTACTTTTTTATTTCACCCCAACATTACTGCCTGTTTGTGAGGGCGGGTTATGATTTTGCCCTTCGTGAGGCGCAAATCGAAAAGGAAAATATTAAAGAGGAAAGACATCTTGAAAATATCTTCAAAGAGAATTTTTCTATAATCAAAAGAGGTAAGAAAATTGGTGTCGAATTGGATGTATTACCCGCAAATCGTTTCTTGGAGTTCAGCAGAATTTTTAGTGGATTTGAAATTGTAGATATCTCTCCCCTTCTTCTGAATCAGAGGAAAAGGAAAGATGCCTCGGAAATTAAGATCATCCGGAAAGCATGCAGCACGATCCATAGAGGCCATGAGAGGGTTTTAACTGTATTGAGAGAGGGGTTGACTGAACTTGAATTAGCTGCCGCAGTCGAGGATGCCCACAGACTGGCAGGGCATGAGGGGATCTTCTTTATCCGGCAACCCGATTTCTTCATGAGCAGAGGACCATTAGCCTCCGGACCTAACCTTTATCAGATCAGCGGTATGGTCTATTCGATCACTGGAGTCGGGTTGAGTGCTTCTGTCCCGTTGGGACCCTCTCGCAGAAAAATTAGAAGGGGAGATTTAGTTGTTGTAGATATCCCTGTGCTTGTTGAAGGATACCATGCTGACCAGACAAGAACCTATGTCGTCGGAAAGGCAAAGGATGGGGCGAAGAAACTATTCCAATCTCTAAAAGAGATTTCTAATCACCTTATAGACCATATTACTCCAGGGATGAAATGTTCTGAAGTATATAAAATGGCTGTAAAGAAAGCAGAAGAACTCCAGGTCGGCAAACCATTCTTAAATTTTGGGAATGGGCGGAAGTCAAAGATCATTGGCCATGGTGTAGGCATTGAGATCAATGAGCCGCCCACCCTGTCTGATTATGACCATTCGATCATTTCAGAGGGCTTTGTGCTTGCATTGGATATGCACATGATGGATGAAAAGTTCGGGGTGGTTAAGCTTGAAGACATGATTGTGATTGGAGAGAAGAATAAATTATTGACCAAAACCCCGAGAGAACTTTTTGAGGTCGAATAATCAAGAAAAGGGGCCTGAGATGAAGAAGATGGAAGAAGAATTGAAAATATTTTTTCTACAAAATAATATTCCTATATTTGGCATTGCCAAAACATCCTCCCTTGAAAATGAGCCATCAGGTTATAAACCCTCAGATATGCTGGCTTCAGCAAAAAGCATACTATGCTTGGGGATACCCGTTCCCAAAGGAATATTTAAATGTCAGGAAAGATCAGAATGGATGTACTGGAGGGCTGCAAGTATCTATTACCGGAACATCGATATGGTTTTGATGCGGGCTTGTAGCATCATCGAAGAAAAAGGTGAAGTAGCGGTACCAATCTACACTTGCTTTCCTTATGACATTAAAGGAAAAGGCGATTTCTGGGCCTATGTGAGCCTTGTCAAGATGGCTGAAGTAGTCGGTATTGGAAAGGTGGGCAAAAATGGGTTGCTCTTTAGTTCCAAATATGGCCCCAGGTTGTTACTGGGCGGGATTGTCACAACAGCATCCTTACCCGCAATAGCCTGGCCGGAGAAGAATGAGAAAGGATGTCCTGAAGATTGCTACATTTGCCAAGAACAGTGTCCGATTCAGGCTATTGATAAAAACGGAAAGGTGGATAGGGTAGCGTGCATTAAGTATTCAATGAGAAGCCCTATCTTTACAAATTTTATGAAGACCGCCAGCGTCGGTTCAGAAGACATTCAAATGATCAATCACCTGACAGCAGTGGATGACCACTCCATGTACAGGTGCATTAAATGCGTCTCGGTATGCCCTTATATGTGAATCCCATTGTACATCCCCGCCTTTCCCTCGGAGGGAGGGTAAGGGGGAGATGAAGGAGGTAAAATATGAAAGTTGATGAAAGAACATGGAAAGGTGTTCAAGAGCATTTGGGTTTTAATGATGAGGAGATGAAGAAGTTCAGAGAAAATCCGAGGAATGAAGATGTCTTGTCTAAAACGGCTGTGATGGTGAATAAAACGATTGTTGCAGAAATTATTGAATCACATGGTTGTGACAGCGGGCATAAAGTCGGCGATAAGATTTACTTTGATGGTCGTGGCGTCAGTCTTTTAACAAAGCTCGGTCCGAGCAAGATATGTATTTTTGCATTGCATTCTGTTGCCCTGGCAATACCTGCATTAGCTGAACTTCTTTATGCTGGTATTAATCCCAATGAAATGAGGTTCAAACGGTTCGGTTGCCCAGATGTAGGCATAAAGTGTGGCGGCTGGGGACACATTGTGATGGAACTCAGTATGGAAGATCGCGATAAACTCGGGAAATGAGTTGATCTTGTGAAAAGGAGCGGGTCATGAGTGAATGGCAAAAGACATCTTGTGTGCTCTGTTTTAACAATTGCGGCCTTGAAGTGATCACCGAAGGGAGCAAGATCGTTAAGGTCAGGGGTGAAAAGGAAAATCCACGCTCTCAGGGTTATCTTTGTAGAAAAGGAGCCAATATCGCCTATTTTCAAAATAACCCGGAGAGGCTGAGGTTTCCTCTCAAACGTGTTGGAGACCGCTTTGATCGCATTTCCTGGGATCAGGCCCTGGTTGAAATAGCAGTCAAGCTCAGGGAGATCGTCCAAATTCACGGCCCACATTCGCTTGCCTACATGGGGGGAGGCGGCCAGGGTTGCCATTTTGAAGCAGCTTTCGGTGTGCGCTTCTTGAATGGGTTAGGTTCGAAGAACCACTACAGTCCCCTGGCACAGGAACTTACCGGTTTTTTCTGGGTGAGCGGCAAAGCCTATGGTCGCCAGAACATGCATCTCTTCCCCGATATCAACGGTTCGGATTTCCTCGTCTTCTGGGGAGCCAATCCTGTGGTGAGCCACGATATACCCAATGCGCCGGCTGCGCTTCGCAAAAAGAAAAAGGAGCCTGGTTTTTTGATGGCTGTCATCGACCCGAGAGTGTCGGAGACAGCCAAGCTTGCCGACATCCATCTGCGGCTCAGGCCCGGAACCGACGCCCTGCTCTTCAAAGCGATGATTAAGATTTTGCTGACTGAAGGACTTGTGGCCAGAGAATATCTATCTGCCAATGTCAATGGCTTTGAAGCGATTAGAAGCTGGTTTGATGATGTCGATGTTGAAGAGAACTGCCGCCTTTGTGGATTGGATCCAAATGCTGTCCGGGAATTCACCCGGCTCTTTGCCACTCGGAAGACTGCGATGCGCAGCGACCTTGGCATCCTGATGGGACGGCACAGCACGCTGAACTCCTATTTGGAATTAATCCTTCTTGCTTTGACAGGACGCATCGGAGTCGGTGGTGGCAATGTCTTCTTGGGCCATCTGATGCCGATGGGATCTCATACGCCCGAGGAAGACCCAAAAACATGGAGAACAGTAGTGACAAATATCCCTTTGATCATGGGAGTCTTTCCCCCCAATGTGTTGCCTGAAGAGATCGATAACGACCACCCCGAACGTATCCGGGCTGTGATCGTCAGCGGGTCCAATCCCTTACGGTCTTATGCTGACACGACCGCTTATGAGAAGGCCTTCGCAAAACTTGAATTGCTCGTAACCGTTGAAGTGGCCATGAGCGAAACAGCGGTGCTATCTCATTATGTCCTTCCGGCCAAGTCAGGCTATGAGAAGTGGGATGGTACATTTTTTCAGTGGAGGTATCCGGATTACTATTTTGATATGCGCCGGCCTGTTGTGCAGGCAGATGGGGAGCAGGTAGAAGAGGCTTTCATCTATATTGAGCTGGCTAAAAGGTTAGGCATGATCCCTGATTATCCATCCAAACTCCGGGAACTCGCCAAGGACCGGCTGCGCTTTGGCCTTGCGCTGATGGAATACATCCGTGCCAATCCAAAGGCAGAACCGTGGCTTCCTTATGTTTTAGCGAAGACCCTTGGAGAGGAATTGGGGTCAAACAATCTGGCTGCGCTCTGGGGGCTTCTGGCACGATTTCCAATGATGCACCCCGAGGAGGTGGCCCGTGCCGGTTATCAGGTGGGGCCGATGACAGGTGAAGAGATATTCAGGAAAATTCTAAATACGCCCGGTGGAGTAAAAATCGGAGTGGTTGATGCAGAGAACAACCTTTCCCTCCTGAAAACTCCGGACAGGAAAATCCATGTTCATTTCCCCGAAATGGAGTCATGGTTAAAGGAGGTAACACCTACAGCCGAGGAGACCCAATTGTTTAACAAGGACTATCCAATGGTTTTGATGGCCGGGAATCACATGGAAATGGTTGCCAATACGATCATGCGCGACCCGGCCTGGAATGAGGGAAGGCGGCCTTGCACCATGCGGATTCACCCCGATGATGCCAAAGAACTTGGAATTGCAGATGGTGAAGAAGTATCGATCGAGACCGAAGCAGGATCTGCCATGGTTGAAGCCGAGGTTACGGATAGTTCCCGGCGTGGCCAGGTTGTCATCCCCCATGGCTTTGGTCTCGTACATCTGGAAAAAGGACATGGAGCCAATGTAAATCGGCTTGCCCCGGCAAAACATCGAGACCGTCTGGCAGCCACGCCGCTCCACCGTTATATTCCCTGTCGAGTGACTAAATGAATGACGGGCTTTACGGGCGAGTAATCATGGCAGAATGAACAAGTTGTGTTTTTTTAATGGTTGACACCTTCTGTGGAATTAGGTAGATTCCCATCAGAAAATTTGTTCAATAAGAAATGAGGAGGACCAAATGACCACAAGGGAAATCTTTGACGGAATGCAGAAGAGGATGGATGCCAACCCAGGGAAACTTGGAGGGATAAAGGCTGTGTTTCAGTTCGATATCACTGGAGCTGACCCTGGAATCTACTCTGTGGCTATTGGTGATGACAGCACTAAGGTCAGAGAGAGCGCTTCGGTTTCGCCAAACGTCACGATTAGCATAGCTTCCAATGACTTTACTGACATGGTTGAGGGCAGGCTTGACAGCGTCGCTGCCTTTATGGGGGGTAAGCTTAAGGTGAAAGGTGATATGATGCTGGCAATGCAGCTTCAGAGCTTGCTCAAGTAACGTCACTTACACCTAAATTGAGCGATTTTTCCCCTCAGATGTAGTCGCAACCTTTAGGTTGCGGGATTTCTTGGATTGTGGTTCTCACCCGACGGGTGGCTTTGTAACGTCCAGGAAAAACCGGGACGGCTACAGGTCCCTTTTAAAAGAATCGCTCAATTTAGGTTGCAGCAAGAAACAACCGCTTTTCCTAACTCCTTCTTCCTGGAATTCACAATCGGCGATTTTGCAAAGCATGTTTGATGGAATCGTAAAAAGTCGTCATTCCCGTGCTTGCGCGCAGTAGCGCTTCAGCGCGCAGGCGTGAAAACGGGAATCCAGAGAATTCTAAATACATAAAAATATCCCGCTAAGAGCGGGACTTGCGAAGGAATGACTAATGATGGGCTTTTCAGACTTTTTGCGAGACCAGTGTGTTTGGTTTAAATCAATCATCTTGGTAAGTCGTCATGGATTCCTCGTAGAGGGTTGGGAGTGAAGACGGTTGAAGAGAAGGAGGCGGTAATATGGCGAGTCTGAAGGAAGTGGTGGTCGTGGATGCGGTGCGGTCTGCTATTGGCAAGTCGGGGTGGAAGGGAATGGAGAAAGGCGGTCAGCTCTGCCAGGCATCCGCTCAGGATCTCATGGCCAATACCCTCCGGGGATTGCTGGAAAGGGTCCATTCTCGGTGCCCCAAATTCAATGAAGCGGAGATTGAAAACGTGATCATTGGATGCCTGAGCCAGATCGGGGAGCAAGGCTCCAATATTGGGCGCATCGCATCACTCCTTGCCGGAATCCCGAATGAGGCGGCGGGCTGCACAGTGAACCAGTACTGCAATAGCGGCCTCAAGGCTATCGCCATTGCTGCGCACGAGATCATGGTGGGGGAAGGGGACATCATGATCTGCGGGGGTGTGGAAATCATGTCCCACTACGGTATGATGTCCGACATTCAGGTAGCCATGCAGGCAAATTATCCAGTGCGAATGTCTTCTCGCCTCACGGAGAGCGGTATGACCGTGCCCCAGGGGGTGTGCGCCGAAATGATCTCTGCGGATCAAGGGCATACCCGAGAGGACCTGGAGCGCTTTGGCATGTGGAGCATGCAGAAAGCTGTCGAGGCCGAGCAAAAGGGGTGGTACTCAGATCATATCGTTCCATTCGAGTTCACCTGGGAGGGTATGACCCGGAAAGTAGAAAAGGATGAGGTTCTCAGGGCAAAGGCGGTGGCGGACCCGGAAGCCTATCTCCAGAATCTCATGGCGCTTCCTACGCCGTTCAAGGATAACGGGCTTGTCAGCCCGGGCAGTTCTTCGCAAATCGTGGATGGGGCTGCTGCGGTTCTGCTCATGAGCGGGGCCAAGGCCGAGGCATTGGGACTTGACCCCCTCTGCAGAATCGTAGCTTGTGCCGTAGCAGGAGGTGCGCCCGTGCCCATGCTTCTGGCGCCTATCCCGGCTGTGAGGAAAGCCCTCGAGCGGGCCGGTAAGACCATGGATGACATGGACATTATCGCACCCAACGAGGCATTCGCCTCCCCGTTGCTCCAGTTTGCAGACGAGCTGGGTTACGGCCGATTCGATCCGAGAGTGAATCCGACAGGCGGCGCCATTGCTCTGGGACATCCCATTGGCGCGACTGGTGCCATCTACTTCGGAGAGATGGTCCACCACCTGAAGCGCACCCGTGGGAAAGCCGGCATCCAGATGCTCTGCGGCGGCGGAGGAGTGGGTATTGCCGCTGTGGTCGAAGCCGTTTGATCGCAGGAAGAGGAAACCTTGCGGTCTTTTATCCTTGTGTCACCTCTGACTATTTCTACTTTTCAGTCTGAGGTCTATAGTCTTACTGTCTGAACCACAGATTGCTTCACCGGATGAATAGGAAAGACGGAACACTTTAGCTCTTTGAAAAGAGACCTTTGGTGTATCACCCAAATTGTCATTCCCGTGAAAACGGGAATCCAGAAATGTGGGGGGTAAGACTGGATTCCTGCTTACGCAGGAATGACAAACCCGTTAAATGCCCTGTTTACTGTAGTTTTTCAAGAATCTAAATTGATACGAAAAGACGAAGGAGATGAGATAAATTGGAAGAGTTGTCCTTCAATGAACAGAAAGGCCTTCTGATCAAAGGCTGGATGTCTCATGATGCCAGGTGGTTTATGGCCGTGGCAGAGCGTTTCGGCATCGAAGAGGCGAATCGATTGAATCAGAAGGTGTGCAGGGAATTGGGAAAAGTAGAGATGAAACGATTCATGAAGGCATTTGGATTATTACCCCCTAAGACCGTTGATGAACATGTAAGGATGAATGATGCAGCGATCTCCCTCTATGGGCCGGATCTCATCGAATACGAAATCAAGGTTCTGGATCATCAATCCTATGAGATGCGTATCAAGAGATGCTTTGCTCATGAAAACGTGGTGCGGGCAGGAATTGAGGATCAACATCAATGTGGCATCCTCGCAAGGGTCCAGGGGTGGATCGACGCCCAGGGATTAGAACATGAACTTGCCCCACCATTGGGTAAATGTATGAAAGTCTTAGGGAAGGAATGCAGTTATACGATCACACTTCGTTTCCATTAGGTGAAAGGGTGTAACCTTTTGGAGGTCATTTCCGTCTTATATACAAAAATAAAAGGAGGAAAGGGCCATGGACGAAAAATCAAAACTCTTGATCTGTTTAGGAGCAGCCACGGCAGCGAACTGTATCCCTTGCTTTGAGCACTACTTTGGAAAGGCCAAAGCTGGAGGTCTGAAAAATGTGGAAATTCAAGAGGCCGTCGATCTTGCCAGCCAGGTTAAAAAGGGAGCCCATTTGGCCATAAAGAATTGTATTAATGGTCTTATGGGTGAGGCAAAGGAGTATGATTTACCCTGTGATAACCAGGTCAGCAAATCATGCTGCGGATAGTATCACTGGTGTGCTGCGCCCGAAATAACCTTACACATCTGGTCATTCCGGACTTGATCCGGAATCCAGTTTTTTGAACCTGGATTCCCGCCGGAATTTCTAACGGGGTTTACTGCGACTGCCCTAACAGGGAGCCCGCAGGGGGGCTCTTCTGCCTGTCTAAACGGCTTTGCCACAACGGATTTCTCTGTTATAATCATCCCAAAAGGAATGGAATGACTGAAGGATTCAGAAGGCACGCGATGTTCCGTTTTTTACCACCGCCAATATTGGGAACCCTGGTGACGGGATTGTTTTTTATCAATACCGTGTTTTGGGCTTCGGTCTTGTTTTTCTTTGTTTTGATCAAGTTTATGATTCCCATCCATAGATGGAGAAATGCGTGTTCCCGCATACTCACTTTTATTGCCACCCACTGGATTGATGGGAACAGTCTTATTGTACAGCTTACCCAGAAAATTCATTGGGATGTCCGTGGATTTACAGACCAGCTTTCTCCTGATCAATCCTATCTGATGGTGGTGAATCACCGCTCCTGGTCGGATATTTTTATTCTTCAACATGTGTTTAACCGCCGGATTCCTTTTCTCAAGTTCTTTTTGAAAAAGGAATTGATCTGGGTTCCCATCCTTGGTCTGGCTTGGTGGGCATTGGACTTTCCATTCATGAAACGCTATTCACGTTCATTTCTGGAAAAGCACCCTGAGCTCCGAGGAAAAGACCTTGAAACAACCCGCAAAGCCTGTGAAAAGTTCAAAACCTTTCCGGTCACCGTCATAAATTTCCCGGAAGGAACCCGTTTCAATTCAGCCAAGCACCAGGCCCAGAACTCCCCCTACCGGAATTTACTGCTCCCCAGGGCCGGAGGAACTGCCTTTGTGCTCTCCTGTATGGGAGAGTTTTTAAGCAGCATCCTCGATGTGACCATTGTTTACCCTAAAAAGGCGGTGCCTCCGACGTTCTGGGATATGCTTTCAGGAAGAGTATCTGACATCATCGTGCAGGTTAATTATTTGCCGCTTCCTGACAATGTATCTGGAAAAAACTATGTTGAGGACGACGACTACAGAAATCAGTCCCAAGACTGGGTGAATCAGGTTTGGTCCCGCAAGGACCAGCAAATGGATGCTATTTTGACCGAATTTAAGGGAGACCGGCAACAGCATACAAGGATTATAACCCTTGAAGCGTTGTAAGAGCTGTCAGCAGGAATGAATGTGGGTCAGGCAATCACAGGGACGCGGCACGAAACTGAAAGGAAAGTCAAGGATAAAGATTTGAGCCCAGCGACCACAAATGTCCCTGATTACACAGATAGGAGGAAAATATGAACGGGGTGGATCGATCGATCGTCTATTTTAATCAATCCGGGATTGACAACACCGATGCGGTTGTGGACATCGTTTACAATCGCTTGGAAGAGAAAGATATCAAGAGCGTGGTGGTGGCAAGTTCCCGGGGAGTCACAGGTCTCAAGTTTGCAAAAAAGATGGCACGGGAGACAAACCTTGTCATTGTGAGCTCCCAGCCTGGATTTTCTGCTCCTGGTGTCTGGAAATTTGATCAGAAAATTTTGAAAGAAGTGGAATCTATGGGATGCAAGGTGGTGAAGCAGAGTCATATCCTCTCCGGTCTTGAGCGGTCCTTCAGTAATAAATTCTCCGGGGCCTCTCATGCAGAGGTGCTTGCCGAGTCCCTTCGGTGTCTCTTCGGTGTGGGGATCAAAGTGGCGATCGAATGTGCCATCATGGCCGCAGACAGTGGCGCCATCCCCATTGAAAAGACGATTGCGGTAGGAGGCACTTCATCTTCAAAAGGAGGAGGGGCGGATAGTGCGATTGTGGTCTGGCCATCACACTGCAACAATTTTTTTGACTTCCGGGTCCTTGAGATCCTCGCCAAGCCCTTCAGACGAGAAGCTGAGTAGGTTTTCAACCAACCCATTTTCGTTCACCGGCCGGTATCGTCCCCATCTCTTACACCCGTTTCTGCTGCCGGGGCAATTTGCACTATATCCGCCGGGTTCGATCCAACGATGATTTTTTCCAATCTTCCTTAAACTAATTTGGTGTGATATATGAAGAAGTGAAAAGGTAAGAAAAGGATGGAGTTTTTGACCAAATGATATCTTATCCATAAATCCTGTGATCTTCTCAAGGGGGAATCCTATGTCAGTCGGTAGCCTTCAGAATTTTTTTGAGCCGAAAGGCGTTGTCCTTGTGGGAGCCCGAAGGTCTTTTGGCTTCGGCTATGGCATTCCCCTGTTTCTGCAGAAACAGGGTTGGGGGAATCGCCTTTATCTTGTTAATTCCGCAGGCGGGCAGATGCATGGCCAAAATGTTTACAAACGAGTTCGCGATGTTCCCTCGCCTGTTGATCTGGGGATCGTCATTGTTCCCGCTGAGGTCGTCCCCGGAGTGATGGAAGAGATTGGAGGGCGGGGAATAAGAAGTGTCATTATTGAGACCGCCGGTTTTGCCGAGATCGGTAAGAGAGGCATGGCCTTACAGGAGAGGGTAAAAACTATTGCCATGCAATACCGTATGCGGGTCATTGGGCCGAATTGTGTGGGTGTGGTGAATACAGAAAACAAATTCTGTTCAGTAGAATTAATCGAGGAATCTCTTACCCCAGGACCTCTCTCCATCATTGCACAGAGTGGGGTCTTTGGAAATATTCTGCTGGATCATCTTCCTCAATATGGTCTTTCGATCTCAAAAGCGGTTACGCTGGGCAATCGCTTGGATGTCGATGAATCTGATGTGTTGGATTATCTTGATCGCGATCCCATGACACAAGTGATCATGATGTATCTTGAGGGAACCAGAAATGGTCGACGTTTAATGCAGTCACTTGCCCATGTAACTCAAAAGAAGCCTGTCCTGATACTAAAGAGCGGCAGGACGAAGGCTGGCAAGCGAGCGACCGCCTCTCACACGGGCAGCATGTCTGGAGAGGATAATATCTATCGTGCGGCCTTTGCCCAGGCAGGGGCGATTCGAGCTGAAAGTCTTTCCCAACTCATCGATCTGGCGCGGGTCTTCGCGACTCAACCCTTGCTTAAGAGTAACCGCCTCGGCATTATCACGACGAGCGGAAGCCTGGGAGCCTTAGCAACAGATGTCGCGGTGTCGAATGGGCTCACCGTCCCTCCTCTCTCCTCATTGATGGTGAAACAGGCACGGGAAATATCGCCGAACTGGATGAATGTTAAAAATCCACTCGATACCGGCCCCTCGGGGATCTACGGCAAGCTCCTGCCGATGCTCTTGGCAGATCCGGGGATTGACATGGTGCTCGCTATTATGGTCATACCCTATGTGGCTGTCAGGCACTTCAAGAGCGTTGGAATGACGGCGAAGGATTGGTTTGGGGATATCGCATCTATTCGCGAGCGATATCCAGATAAGCCTCTGCTCGGCGTTGTGGTTGGCCACCCTGCATTTGTGGATGAGATTACCTCCCTTTGCGGTCGGTCAATGCCGATTTTCACTTCACCTGAACTGGCAGCCCAAGCCCTTGCTACATTATGGAGTTATTCCAAGACGCGGAAGAAATCAGGGGACAGAAGATCTGATATGAGTTATTAATTGATCTCAAAATAGTAACGGCATCGATTTGTAAAATCCCTCCTAACCTCCCTTTGCCTAAGGGAGGAATTACCCCTCTTTGGCAAAGAGGGGGAGGGGAGATTTTCCAATGCTTATGTCAATTCTATTCTGAGACCGTTAATAAAACTGAATAAAAATCCGGGCTGAGATGGGGTCAGAAATGGGTGACCCCAATCTTCCACGATAAAGGCAATGAGGAGTTTAATATAAAATTTTAGCTCACTAACAATACGAAACTTCAGAGGAGGAAAACCATGAGCAATCCCACCACGCTTGATAAAACGTTTCATGTCATCATGAAGCGTATGGTAGAAACCGGACAGGCGCCCTTTTACACGGAACTTGCCGCCACACTCAATCTTTCCGCTGAAGAAGGCCGGAAGATCCTGCACGACCTTTTCTCCTCGGGAATCCCCGGGTGGTTGTACCCTCGAACCGATCTCATCGTCTCATTCGCACCCTTTAACAACCTTCCGACCCAATACCGGATCACCATCGACGGTCAGCAGAAATGGTTTGGCCAGTGAGCCTTTGAATCGCTGGCGGTCTGCTGGCTATTCCCTGGCAAGACACTGACGGTGGATTTCCCCTGCCTGGATTGCGGCAAGCTTCTCCGGGTGATCATCCGTGACGGGAAGGTTCTGAACGACGAAGCTTTAGGATACACGGCCTATGTGGCCGTGCCATTCTGGAAATGGTTTGAAGACCCGGGCTATGCCTGAAGCACCATGAATCTCTTCCGGTCGGAAGAGCACATTCGTAACTGGAAATCCTTTATCGAAGGTACCGACGAGGGCATCCTGTCACTGTCTGACCTGCTTAAGCTCTTCTCTGGACCTTACTTCAGGCGGCGCTTGGATGAGGACTACGTTTCCCATATGCACGAATATGTCCGCGAGATGGTCCAGGCCATGAAAGAAATCGGCAAAACTGGCCCATTCTGGAAAAAGCCGAAAACGTAATTCGGCCTTGTGAACCTTGAGGCCCCCGTCCCTTGAGGCCCCGAAAGCCCGTGGCACCCGACTAACGCCCAAGCGGGCCGACATCCCGGCCAAAAGCCGTGACTTTCTGCTGCCGGGGCAATTTGCACTACGTCCACTGTGTTTGAGGGTAGGGGAGTTTGCCTGGTGTGGTGACCTGGGGAAGTCAGGCAAGCGTTACTTCCTGTTATCGCCAACATAGAAATTCCTGCCCTTATTGAAGATTTCAACCAGATATCTTCAGTTTGAGTAAAGTGCACATATTGGCAAGAAATCCTCACCTTTAGGGGTAGGGGCCAAAAACACCCCCAACATATTGGGGAGGTTCCTTAATGACTTCTTCCCAGAAGTTACGGTTGAACAATTTCCATATAATATGTATATTCCAATTATCGAGAGCATGAATAGGGGAGACTGGTTACCAGGGTTGATCAATTTCAAAAACAACCCTTATTTTGATGCAATGATAAAAATAAATGTTAGGACGAAATCGGTATGAAGAAACCTTATAGATACCGCTCCTTCTCTGTATCAATAACTGGGGATTCAGGCCTGAAGGCATTGCGAATAAAGTATGCTCGTGCCGCTCCGGAGAAACGGAGAATGGCAGCACAGTGGGAATACGACTCATCCATGGCGTCCGACCTCTTCAGCATAGCCCTTCTCAAATCAGGGGCCGAGACACTGCCGAAACCTAAATGGCCTCCTGGATTCCTTGCACTGGCCATCGACCCACTGTTCGCTCCCGCGCTCCTGACTGTGGGCTCCTTGGAATACCAGTATGGCTTTGTCAAAGAAGCAATGGAGCTGTTTCTCACACTCACCAAGCTACCAGAAAATGAAGAAGATCTTGCGGAGATCATAGACAAAGCAGGTAATTTTCTGTTAGACCATGAGGACTTCAAGAATGCGCTTGAGCTCTACCTTTCGGCCGAAAGAGCATATCCGACACAAGCTCTTCATTACATTGGATCGGGATATTGCTTCTACAAACTCGGAAAGATCGAGGAGTCTATCCGCAAGGAACGGAGAGATGTTGAACTAGAACCAAACAACTACTTTCATCTTAACGATCTCGGGTACTCTCTTCTCGAAGCGGGCCTCCTCGAAGAGGCAGAAACCGTGCTCAAGCGATCGATCAGTCTGGCACCGCCAGAATATGAGTTCGCCCGGAACAACTTGGAGACACTTTATGAAAGGCAAAAAAACGTCCAAACAAAACACAGGGGTACGACTCGCATCCCCCGGTGAACTTGTTCAGTGCCGTTTTGTAAAGCAGGAGTTCAATCAGTCGCTCGTTGCCGTCTATTATGACATTACGCTGCGAGGGGTTTAGCTTGTCCGTTTTCACTGCAAGAGGTGAGATATGGCGGAATATGGAGAATGGAATCGCAAGGGGGCAACCCTCAGCGACGTAACGGCCCAAAAGGAATATGGAGTGAGCCGGGACTTCATAGTGAAGGGCATCCGAGCCGGAAAACTGGAATACCGAGACGGGGCGATATGGGGCAATCCGTATCTTAGGGTTTTAAAAAGTCAGCTTGAGCAGTACATCGTTGAGGAGCTTGGGGCGGACAGCCTGTTGAACAGTAAAAACCGGACAGAGCTACGCAAAATTAAGAAGGAAATGACTGACCTGAAAAAGAGATTGGATCAGCTTGAGGCTCGAAGGGCGGAAATCGAGAAGACGATGAGGAAATAGAAAGCCGAGGCAGCCCTTCCAGCGCTGAGTCGGGGAAGGCAGAAAGTGAAAATTTCATGGTTCAAATAGGGATGCGTGCCGAAGTGTGCCTATTCCAGTGATTCCGAAGTGGAAGGCGATCATTGTGAGAAGATTTTCAGAGACGGATCGGGCTAAAAAGGCGCAAGGGATTGGGGGCCGGGGTCTATGTCCGAGAGCCTTCGCATGCGGGAGAAGATTGGGTTGGCCGTGACGAGAGAACTGGAAAAATGACAACTTAAAAAAGCGTATGTTTTTGCCAACGATGGGACTTTGTTGACGCCTAATAATTTCATATTTGAAGATCAAATATAGCATTCCCCTTATTATTTCCAAGGGGTTTTGTTGGCAAGAAATTCTCGGTTTTGAGTTTGGCATTCTTCATTTCATTGGAAGCATCCCCAATTCCGTGATGGAAAAACAGAGCAAAACATTCATCTGGGGGGATTTAAAGTCTCCCTTTGTAAAAGGGAGACATAGAGGGAATTTATCAAACGTGCCTTAAAGGAATTTTTCTTTAACATCATACACACAATGTCATTTAGAATCGTTCTCGCTTTCTTTGATAAGGGCATTAAGTTCTTTTCTCGTAAAGACCTTCTTTTTAATCCCTTTCTCTTCCATCTTCTGGAATACTTTGGCAAAGAGTATAGTACTTTGATTAGCTACACTGGTATCCTGCTCCTCAATTAGGGTTTTTTCATGTTCGAGGAGTTTTTTGACGTTTTCGTCCGCTCCTTTTGTCAGGGCTTCTTCACATATTGTAAGGGCCTCCTCAAACCGGTCGGCTCTCCTTAATATGTCCGTCAAAATCAGAGCCTCCTCTGTTCCAACCCCTTTAGCAAATTTTTGACCTTTTTCTCTTGCTCTTAGAAATAAATGCGCTGCTCTCATCCGGCATAATTGGCCAGATTTGATAGAGCCTCTGTCATCGCAAGCCCAGGCAGCATGGACAGAGGCCCATCCAGCATCTGAAAATTGTTCGGAAATTTCTTGAATAAGCGACCAGCAGAGAAAAGAATTGGCCAATTTTGGATAATCAGGATTCTCAAGTTGCTCCCGATATACGTTACCCTGAACTACTTTTGCAGCTTTCGCTACTTCTTCAGAGATATCAGGAGCGCAAAAGCCGCATGATGGACACATCTGGATCCATGCATTAATGGTCGATCGCGCCATTTCGGATGGTCGGGTATCTAAATCTGGCCATCCAAGGGTATTGGTTGAAATGATCGCTTCATGGGTACTTAAATTTCCGCATAAAGCACATTTAAATTCTTTTTTATATATTTGTGTCACATCTCCCTCCATCGGAAGGATTTTAGAGAAATATTTTGGAGGCCTCGCATTAAGTCAAGAAACCACGGAATTAAGTGGTTACCGCGCCGCGTACATAAGTGCATGAAAGCGCTCGTTAATTATGACGCCCGAAAGGCAGAAGGGCTGCCGAAGACTGGGAGTCTGAAGCAGAGTGGTTCAGTACACTCCTTTATGTCTGAAATCCAATACAGCCTGTCCTAAATAAATCCCTTTGTGTTTAAACTTGATGCGAAGCCGGTTAGATTTCAGGATTCTCAAGGTGTGGCTCTCTTTTTTGGTTAATAACTTCTCTAAAGCCTTCCGGCCCTCAATAAACAGAATCTCCATATCTTCCACAGGTTCTCCCGATGGATCTCGAGTTTCAATTTGAACCTCAACGGTCTCCGTGTCCTCCTTTTTTGTCAGGAAAAGATAAACAGAATAATCTCCCAGGCGCTCCTGGAAAACGAAACCTCTGGAAATCTGACTCCTGAGGCCTTCTATCACCTTATGTGCTTCTTCCTTTCTTGCATAAAAATCTTCACTTTCCCTTTTAAAAAGTTCCATCGGGGAGTCATAAGCCCGCATTTCCATACAACTCTTCCAGAAATCACTGTAAGCTGGTTTCTGAAATTTGCCTGGCACATAAGATAGCTGTTTTCCTGTAACAGGCGCTTCCTCTTTTTCTGCTATAGTCGATGAGGCTTTTTCGGCTTTAGATAAGAACGATTCGCTGGTTGGAACTACTTCAAACCCTGGAATGGTGAGACCTAACTCTGCATTGTGTTTGACTATTTCAAGAACAGGGGTCACACGTCCAAGGACAATCTCCCATATCTTCGGCCTAACAGGAAATATCTCCTTAACCCTTTGCTCTAACCATCGGGGAACAGGCGCTTCCTCGGGGGAGGGTTCTTTGCGGAGAAACCTGATGGTTTCAAGACATTCTTTGCATACCCCAAGATGAGAAATAAGATCTCCCTCCTTTCTTCCTTTGAGCCTCCCATCGATAAACGACGCAAGCTCATCTTCAGAGGGACAGGCCTTATCTTTTGTCAATCCCAAAGACTTCGGGAAGACTTTCTTTACGAAACTCTTTATGTCATCATTCTCAGTTTCCATCTTTTTCCCCATTATAATAGACGGCATGGGTCTGCTTTTCTTGCATCTGCCCGTGGGTCAAATGAATTTTTCTTAGCTTGGCCAGCGCCCTGGTCTTCATCGTGTAAATCGCCCCGATATCCTTACCGAAGAGTTCAGCTATCTCCTGTAAGGACCATTCCTCGAGAAAATGGAGGCTTATCAGAAGATATTCGCCTGGAGTCAGGTTGCTCATGAGTTCTTTCACAAGAATCCGGTTTAAAGGGTCAGACTCATCTGTTGTTACATTATCCTCTTGTGGGTCCACCCTTTGCTTTCTGATCCGATCGATCGTTGCATGATAGGCAACCGCTCTTATATAAGTGGCCAGAGTGGCTTTTCTCTTCCATTGGTGAAGTTTCTGTTTCAATTTCAAAAAGACATCTTGATAGATATCCTTCCAATCAATCACTGATGGGTTTGAGAACTTCTTCAGGGTATCAAGAATAGTCTTGCAAACGAGCCTGCCGTAACGGTCAACCAGGATTTCCCAGGAACCCCTGTCACCGGCTATGCATCTCTCCCAGAGTTTCACATCATCGTCGATCTTTATAAAATCCATAATTCTTTTTATTCAATTTACATCAATTTTTCTTCAAAGTCCATTTTTCGTTCCCGAGTTGGACATATACCATGTGAAATTCAAACACTTCTCGGATCGTCACAAAAATGTAAGAAAAAAAGGTTGATTAACGTCTATTATAAACAAAAAATGAAAAAGAGAGAAGGAGGATGATTTATGGACGAAGTTATCAAAAAATACCTGGAAGCCATTTCGATGGGGGAGCTGCAAGTTTACAAAAATATTGGAATTTTGCCTTTAATTCTGGAAATGGAAGCGCCCTTTGAATATTACACTCTGGATGAGGCCCTGAATGAGGATGTGATGACCATCACGGAGGTTACCGAAAGAGGAAATATTCCGAATTTGAGATTGGTCAATCGAGGCCCAAAGATGATCCTCATCCTGGAAGGAGAGGAGCTTGTGGGGTCGAAACAGAACAGAATTGTCAACGTTACGATGCTGATAGGTGGACACAATGAGGTGATTATCCCTGTTAGCTGCGTTGAGCGTAGACGCTGGTCCTATAAAAGCGAAACTTTTTGCTCCGAAAGCAGAATGTTTTCAGCATTTATGAGGAAGAACGCCCAGGAAGATATCATAGATTCCGTAGCCCGTGACAGAGGATTCTATCCCGATCAATCGAGAGTCTGGGATGGATTATCCGAAAAAGCAGACAAGCTTGGAATTTTTTCTTCCACCGATGCCATGAGGGACATATATATACAAAAGGAGGTCTCCATAAACGAATATCTGGAGAACTTTCAAGTCATCCCTAATCAGGTCGGCATGATTGTCCTGATTGATAACAGAGCAGTTGGCCTGGACTCTTTCGGGAGAGCGGATACACTGGAGAAGGTATTCAAAAAATTGGTTTCAAGTTATGCCCTTGAAGCTCTAAATGTTCGGGAGAGTGAGGGTTATTCCTCAAGGATGAAAGACCTTGCTTGTGAATTCATGGATAAAGTTAAATCGGGGAAAGTTGAATGGAGGCCTTCTGTTGATCTTGGAATGGATGGCAGGGTAGAAAGTGACCAGGTCATTGGATCCTCTCTGGTATTTGAAAACCAGCTTCTTCATCTGGCCTTTTTCTTGAAGGGCGGCCCTGGAAACAGGAAACCCAGAATTCATAGGCCATTCCAAAGATAATCCTTAAACTCAGAGTTTCTCCCCTATCGGCAGGAGGGGGTAATGGGTTTAACCAATAGAACTGTAAGGCTGCAATGCCATACGAGATTTTATATATGGAGGTGCAATGGAGCGTGAAATAACAAAAAGAACGGGCGATGAAAATTCGTTGAGAACTATTCTGGTTAAAGAACATCTCCGTCTCCTGGTGAAAAAAGAAGGGGATTTGGAGAAGAAAAGCATCGATAAAGAGCCAGGAAGTTTAATAGGATTCGCTGAAAAGAAAGGAGGCAGGACCCCCTTTTATCTTCCGGGCTCGTCAAGGAATCTTCACCTTTACATCAGCGGAAAGCCTGGAACAGGAAAATCTACCCTTCTGTTGAACCTTGCCCTTAAAGATATTCTTTGTGGGAGAGGTTGCTGTGTCATCGACCCCCATGGAGACCTCGTCGAGAATATTTTGGAACAAATCCCGGATCAGACAAAATACGCTGAGAGGATTATGGTCTTTGATCCCAGCGATGTGGAACATCCAATCGGATTGAATATCCTTCAAGATGTAAATGTAGAAGAGCGGGACAGCGCTGTCCAGTTTATGATTAGTTTATTCAACAAACTCTATCTCGCCGACCACATGGGACCTATGTTCTTCCAAGCGATTCGAAATGGGCTCCTTCTGATCATGGAGAACCAGGGAACACTCTCGGACTTACCCCTGATTTTTGAGGATGATGAGTATCTGAAGGCCTACTTAAGAAATTGCGAAACTCCCAGGGTGAGGAACTATTTTGAAAAAGTCTGGAAGAAATGGGGCAATGACCATAAGAGTGAGTATTCCGCCTACTATTCCAGCAAGTTTTCACACTTCATAGATGACCGAATGTTACGCAATATTCTCTGCCAGCGACAGGGTTTAGATATCAAAAGTTTGCTGAACGGGAACAGGATAATTCTTGTCAATCTATCCCGGGGTAAGATTGGGGATTTAAACTCAAAGTTATTAGGGCTTCTCATGGCTTATTCTCTCGAACGGTCGATGATGAGAAGGGCAGAGGTTCCAGAAAATGAACGGACGTTGTTTAATGTTTATATCGATGAGTTTCAAGAATTTACCACGAGCACACTTGACACCTTTCTTTCGGCGGCCAGGAAATACAAAGTCGGCCTCCATTTGGCTAACCAGAGCCTCCACCAGTTGCCAAAGGAATTTAATGATGCCGTTCTTTCCAACATCGGGACTTTTGTCATCTTCAGGCAGGGAATGGAAAGTGCAAGAGTCCTCTCCAATATGACGTACCCAAAATTTGATGAAAGGGACCTTGCACGGATTCCAGATTACTATGCAGTCATTCATGGGATCAAGGATGGAAGATACCAGGACCCTAACATGATTCATATAAAGGCTCCTTCATCCAAAAGGGACCGGGAAGTTGCAAAAAAGCTAAATGAAATCAGCAAGTTAAGGCACGGGAAAGATCGCAAAATCATCGAACAAGAGATACTAACCAAGATATAGCCAAAGAGGGCTTCACGAAATTCTAACATGTTGATATTATTGAGGTAATTTAATACATGATATGGCCATTTCCTAACCAAGTAAAAACCTTTGTAATTCATATACTTACAAACCGGCTACTAACTGTTTT
>Ga0208244_100183_pt1 | contig 79508 bp, 68 predicted proteins | sample SubbioCR12Aug_5A_FD_184828 | JGI IMG/M metagenome (GOLD analysis project Ga0208244, IMG submission 184828) | Serpentinite rock and fluid subsurface biosphere microbial communities from McLaughlin Reserve, California, USA - CR12Aug_5A (SPAdes) | ecosystem: Environmental > Terrestrial > Deep... | reverse complement strand
CCGGACACCGGCCTCCACGTCGAGGCCGTGAGCAACGGCGTCGCCACGCTGACCTACGCGTTCGCGGGCGACGGCGAGGCGTGGGGCCTGACCTGCTCCGCCGCGCTGAAGATGACCGCGTGGAGTGTCGAGTTCGTCCACGCCGAAGGTGACGAGATCGGCCAGCCGATGGGCGGGCTGCCCATCTTCACCCCATGTTCAGGTGCGGGCAAGGGTATGCCAATCTACGACTTCCCCGGCCCCGACCTGACCGTGGCCTTCGCGGCGGCCCCGAACACGAACGGCCTCCGTTCCGCCGCCCTGACTTATCTCGGCACCCAGTACGCCGTGATTGAGACCGCCCCGGGCAGCCTGCTCTTCACGAACGATGCAGTGTCCGTGCTCTTTTCGGATACCCTGCTCGCCGACACCAATGTTGTAGAGGCCGTGACTGCGACCGTGACGTTGCCCATCCTCGGCATTACGAACGCGGCATATTCCTGCTCGGAAACAGACGCATCCTGTCTGGCGTTTACGAACGAGCGGTACGGCATTGTTTTCAATGCGGGTGACCCTTCCGCCACTGGCCGGACGGCTCATCTTCGCATCAGCGCGGAATCGCTGGGCGGGGTTGCCGACCTTACCGAAACCGGCGCGGAAACATGCGTTTTCACCAACGCGAGCATGACCGTTCGGCTGCTGGCGTCTGGCGGACAGCCGCTCCTGTCGGTCTCGGACGGCTATGTTCTTTCAAACACGGTCTTTTCCGTGTGGGAGACGGCCGCGCAGTCGCACATTTACAGGAACTACAACGAAGCGATACCTACGGATTTGGACGAGGAAGACCTTGCCGTGCCGGATTTCGTGCCATGGCGCTTGAAGATCAAAGGGATCGGCGACGCCGCTTTGATCTCGCTTGTATCGATAACCACATCTGTCGACAGCGTCAGCCAGATCATGTTCTCGACATCAGGAAACGACCTGATCTCCGCTCAAAAGTACATCCTGATACCGTCAGGCGAACTGGAGGAAGACCCGCCGGGCGGCTATTTGCCGCTGCGCGTCGACACTCTCCAGTCCAGATGGTGGGACGAGGAACAGAAGGACGTTTCCGTCATCATGACGTTGGCCATGGCTTCCAATCCGGATGTGAGCAAAAGGGCGAAGAGCCAGAAAGGCGCGTTGGTTCTGGAATCCCTTGACCTTAATATTGTCTTGCACGGTCCGCTGGGGCAGAACATCAGCACGAAGGGGCGGATCGCCGACCCTCTAAAGGCAATGAAATATGACACAAGCACCGCCAATTACAAAGCCACCGTGTCATATGCGCTGGCGCATGCCCCCGGCAAACAGGTATGGTATTCATTGACGCACGGCGCGCTGGAATACGAGCGTCCAGACTCCGATTTTCAGGGGCTGGAGTTCTTGAACGGAGAAGGGCTCACGGCTGGCGACCTGACTCCGCTCAATCTCGATTACCGCCTTGTCCTCATCGACGCCTGCTGCGGCGCGAAAACCACATCGGACAACATCGAGGGGGCGCGGAACAACAACACGCTCACACAAGAGGTAGAAGATTTCGCCGACGCCTTCGGCGACCACTCGGCCTACGTCGGCTGGGCGTGGACAATGAATCCCAGCGTGTCTCAGCCGCTGATGTCGGAGTTCCTTGACCAACTAAAATATAGATCGGCGGGAAAATTCACGCCTTCTGTAGCGTACGCCTATGAGGCTTTCCGATACAAAAAAATCTCTGAAGATAAGTATCCAAGCCCAGAAGAGAAAACAAAAGTCGTAAATACAGTTCGTTTGTTGAAAATCTACGGGTATGAGGCACTACAGAACAAGATCGACTTGACCGAGGAGAATACAAAATGAAACGTCTTTTTATCATTGTGTTGGCATTCGTTTGCAAAACAGCCTTCGCCACCAGTGTTGAGTTGTCCCCTCAGGAGCATCAGTTCTTTGCCGCACTGGCTCAGGAACGTTACTCGGAAATGGCGGCTAAACTGTTCTCGACAAATGTTCCTTTTGCCTACATATACACAAATTCGTTACCTCGACTGGACATTGATCGCATGTCAAATATGGATGCTACCAGCATACATGTTTTTTGTGCCTTGAGTGATTGTCTGGGATATGTTCAAAAGGCGCCCGGACGGAAAAGAGGGGTCTGGGTTCCTGTTTCGAACACATTTGGCATGACTTTTGATGATCAGACCAAACGACTCACGAGGATGCGCAACGGGATGTTGTATGAACACACGAAAACAAATGGTGTGCAATCGGCACCGGAATTGACTGTGGGCGAAGCGGTGCATAGGGCCAGAGGATATCTCGATATTCTCGGTATTGAAGTCCCTGCTCACATGTCGCTTGCTGGCGCGAATTTTAACGCGACGTATGACACTACGAATTGTTGGAGTATCATATGGTTGCCCCGCGTGAACGGGTATCAGTTTGATTCGTTATTTTGCAGACAAATCATCCATATCCAGTTTCATGAACGGCTTGGATTAATTGAAGCAGGGATTCAAGATTATTGGCCGTTGCCAAAATCCACGGAAATCCATTTCTCTTGCGAAGCCGCGATTTTGAAAGCGGAAAAAGTTGCTCCCCTCGTTATGGAGACTCCCTTTTATCGGCAGTGCCGACTTCCCGGTTTTAAGGTCGAGCAACTCAAGAATGTGCAATTGCTCATTTCGGCTCCTAACTGGCTGCTTGATCCTAAACGTGCGATCTGGTTTTTCGACAAGCCGCCGGAAGAAACCCGCCTGTGTTGGGTGGTCGTGTTTGAGACTGTGGACACGGTTCCTGCACGCCCCCGCAACTTCAAGCCCATGCCGCCTGACATCCGTATCTACATCGACGCCGCCACGGGCGAGATCGTCGGGGCGAACTTCACATGATAAGCAAGGACACGTTTTCCTATACAACCGGGCGCGTCACACCCACATCAGGCGGTCGAGCGTGCGGTACTGGATCGCCTCGGAGATGTGCTCCGCGCCGATCGTCTCCGCCCCCGCCATGTCCGCGATCGTGCGGGCGACCTTGACGATCCGGTCGTAGGCGCGGGCGCTGAAGTTGAGTTCCGTCATCGCCATCTTGAGCAGCTCCGCCGCGTCCGAGCCCAGCGCGCAGAACGCCTGCACCTCACGCGCGGACATCGCGGCGTTGCAGGAGACGCGCGCCGAGCCCTTGAAACGCTCCCGCTGGCGGGCGCGGCAGGCGGCCACGCGCCCGCGGATCGCCTCGGACGTCTCGCCGCGCCCCAGCGTGCTGAGGTCGTGGTAGCGCACCGGCGGCACCTCGATGTGGATGTCGATGCGGTCGAGCAGCGGCCCGGAGATCTTGTTGCGGTAGGCCTGTATCTTCTGCGACGAGCAGCGGCACTCGCGCTTCGGGTCGCCCGCGTAGCCGCACGGGCAGGGATTCATCGCCGCCACGAGGATGAACCGCGAGGGGAAGTCGAGCGTCGCGGCGGCACGCGAGATCGTGACGTGCCCGTCCTCCAGCGGCTGCCGCAGCACCTCCAGAACGTTGCGGTGGAACTCCGGCAGCTCGTCCAGAAACAGCACGCCCCGGTGCGCCAGGCTCACCTCGCCCGGCAGCGGGTGCGTGCCGCCGCCCAGCAGGCCCGCGTCGGAGATGGTGTGGTGCGGCGCGCGGAACGGCCGGTGCAGCACCAGCGCCTGATGGCTCTTGAGCGTCCCCGCCACGCTGTGAATGCGCGTGGCCTCCAGCGCCTCCTCCAGCGTCATCTCCGGCAGGATCGAGGCGATGCGCCGCGCAAGCATAGTCTTGCCCGCGCCGGGCGAGCCGATCATCAGGATGTTGTGCCCGCCGCTGACCGCCACCTCGATCGCGCGCTTGGCGGTTTCCTGCCCCTTCACGTCCGCGAAGTCCTCGATGTGCTGGCGTCCCCGCGCCACGAGGTCGGAGAGGTCGATCTTGAACGGCGTCAGCGGCAGCTTGCCGGCGAGAAAATCGACCGCCTCGCGCAGGTGCCGCACGGGATAGACGTCGATGCCGTCCGCGACCGCCGCCTCCTCCGCGTTGTCCGCAGGCACGATAATGCCGCGCTTGCCCTGCCGCCGCATCTCAAGCGTCACCGGCAGCACGCCCCGCACGCGCCGGACCTCGCCGCTGAGCGCCAGCTCGCCGATCAGCGCGTACTCGTCGAGGTGCGGCAGCTCCGCCTCGCCCGTGGCCGCGAGCAGCCCCGCGGCGATGGGCAGATCGTAGACCGGCCCCTCCTTCTTGATGTCGGCAGGCGCGAGGTTGATCGTCGTGCGCCCGAGGGTCGGGCGGAACCCCGAATTATTCATCGCCGTCCAGACGCGGTCCTTGCTCTCGCGCACGGCGGCGTCGGGCAGGCCCACCATCACGAACTGCGGCTCGCCGTGGGCGGCGTTGACCTCGATCTCCACGGCATAGGCGTTGACCCCGTAGACGGCCCCAGAATAGACGCGAGCGAGCATGGCAATCCTCTCGTGACGTTGCGCATTCAAGAAAACGTTCATAACTTATTACAGATCGGAGCGCGGGCTCAAGCGTAAACATTCGGTGAAGCGGCCGGCCTGCACCACGCCAAAACAACCGCTTTACATCGCCGCCCCGTTTTTATAATCTACGCACTCACTAGACGAAGTATATTTTGCCGCGACACGGCAAGGAGGCCCCACTCATCACGCCACACCCCGCCAACCTTGAAACCCTGCTCGCCCAAGCGGGCAACCGCCGCGACCCCGCCACCGGCGCGATCTCCGCGCCGATCTACCAGACCGCGTCGTTCGGCCACCCCGCGCTCGGCCAGAGCACCGGCTTCGACTACTCGCGCACCGCCAACCCCACCCGCCTCGCCCTGGAGGAGACGCTCGCCGCCGCCGACGGCGGCCACCGCGCCTTCGCCTTCGCCTCCGGCATGGCCGCGATCGACGCCGCCCTGCGCCTCTTCGCCCCCGGCGACCGCATCGTCGCCACCGAAGACCTCTACGGTGGCACCTTCCGGCTCTTCGAAAAAGTCTTCCGCCCGCTCGGCATCGCCGTGGATTTCGTCGACACCTCCGACACCCGCGCCGTCGAGACCGCCCTCGCCCGCCCGGACGTGCGCGGCCTCTTCGTCGAGTCGCCCACCAACCCGCTGCTCAAGGTCGCCGACCTCCGCGCCCTCGCCGCGCTGGCCCGCGCGCGCGGCGTGCTGACGATCATCGACAACACCTTCCTGACGCCCGTCCTCCAGCGCCCGCTCGACCTCGGCGCGGACCTCGCCGTCTACAGCGCCACCAAATACCTCGCCGGCCACAACGACGTGGTGGCAGGCGCGGTGGTCACGCGCACCCCGGAACTCTCCGAGCGCGTCGCCTTCCTCCAGAACGCCACCGGCGCGATCCTCGGCCCGCAAGACGCCTGGCTCACGCTGCGCGGCCTCAAGACCCTCGCCCTGCGCGTCCGCCGCCAGCAGGAGAACGCCCTCGCCCTCGCCCGATGGCTCTGCGCGCACCCCCACGTGCGGCAGGTGCATTACCCCGGCTTGCCCAGCCACCCCGGCCATGCTATCCTTCTCCGTGAGAAATGCGGCTGGGGCGGCATGATCGCCTTCGAGATCGACGACCCCGAACGGGTGCCCGAGATCCTCGCGGGCGTCCGGGTCTTCCTCTTCGCGGAAAGCCTGGGCGGCGTGGAGTCGCTCATCACCTACCCCGCCGTGCAGACCCACGCGGACATCGGCGAGGCCACCCGCGAGCGGCTCGGCATCAACCGCCGCCTGCTCCGCCTCTCGGTGGGCATCGAGGACCCCCTCGACCTGATCCGCGACCTGGAGAACGTCCTGTGACGCACGAAACCCACATCATCCACACCGGGCGCGACCGCGACCCCCACACCGGCGCCTCCTCCATCCCGGTCTACCAGGCCTCCACCTTCCACCAGCCCGACCCCGAACACCTCGGGCCCTACGACTACGCCCGCAGCGACAACCCCACCCGCGAAGCCCTCGAACACACCATCGCCCAGCTCGAAGGCGGCGCCCGCGGCCTCGCCTTCGCCTCCGGCATGGCCGCCACCTCCTCCGCGCTCCTCCTCTTCCAGCCCGGCGACCACCTCGTCGTCGGCCGCGACATCTACGGCGGCACCTACCGCGTCCTCACCAACCTCTTCAAACGCTGGAAACTCGACGTCACCTTCGCCGACAGCACCGACCCCGACGCCGTCCGCCGCGCCGTCACCCCCGCCACGCGCGGCCTCTTCGTCGAGACCCCCGCCAACCCCCTCCTCCAGATCACCGACCTCCGCGCCATGGCCGAGATCGCCCGCGCCCACGGCCTGCTCGCCATCACCGACAACACCTTCATGACCCCCTACCTGCAACGCCCCCTCGAACTCGGCTTCGACCTCGTCGTCCACAGCGCCACCAAGTTCCTCGGCGGCCACAGCGACGTCATCGCCGGCCTCGCCGTGACGCGCGACGCCGACCTCGGCCGCCACCTCCGCGCCATCCAGAACAGCTTCGGCGCCGTCCTCGCCCCCCACGACGCCTGGCTCGTGCAGCGCGGCATCAAAACCCTCGCCGTCCGCCTCCAGACCCAGCAGCGCTCCGCCGACCGGATCGCCCGCTGGCTCCGGCAGCGCCCCGACATCCGCAACGTCTACTACCCCGGCCTCGAAACCCACCCCGGCCACGCCACCCACATGCGGCAGGCTTCAGGCGGCGGCGCCGTCCTCTCCTTCGAGCTGGCCGACGGCCCCGCCGCCGTCGCCATGATGAAGCGAGTCAATCTCCCCCTCGTCGCGGTCAGCCTCGGCGGCGTCGAAAGCATCCTCTCCTACCCCCGCACCATGTCGCACGCCGCCATGCCCGCCGCCGAACGCCACGCCCGCGGCATCACCGACGGCCTCGTGCGCCTCTCCGTCGGCCTCGAAAGCCCCGAAGACCTCATCGCCGACCTCGACGCCGCGCTCGCCTGACGCCCCGCCCCCCCTGCCGACAGGCTGGCACGCTTAATGCAATAATTTCCATGGATTTCGTGGACAATTAAACGCAGGCAAAAGGAGACCGAGATGGGCAAAGCCCGACACATAAAACGGACGGCAGGACTCGCGATTCTGCTCGCGGCAGCGGCGGGGAACGCCTTCCCCGACGACGACGACCCGTTCGCGGACCTCGTTGCCGCCCCCCCTCCAGACGCGCAGGAGGTTGCGCCCGCCGCCCCGGAATGGTCTGACAACCTGCTTTTCCGCAAGGAACTCTACCTGCTCTCCGGCGCGAAACGCGAAAATTTTTCCGGCGACGGCGACATTATGTCGCGCCTTTCCGCCGGTTTCGAGGTTCAGAAGCGCTTCTCCACCCCCACCCGCACCGTGGCCTCCGCCAATTATCAGGGACGCGTGGTCTACCGCAACGCCATGCCCGACACCTCCGCCGACCCCATGGGCCGCGGCGCACCGCGCTGGAAGTACGAGACCCACAACGCCTACGCCGACCTCTACAACCTCTTCGGCCCGCCCGGCCGTGTCAACCTGCGCGCAGGCCACTTCTACCAGCCCTTCGGCCTCAACCAGCAGACCGACACCCACGGCACGCTCCTCCAGCTCTCCAACGACCGCCTCTTCGGCGCCGAGCGCGACTGGCAGGCCACCTTCTACGGCGAACTCACCGACGACCTCGACTACACCTTCGGCTACCTCGCAGGCGCAGGCCCCGACCACGACCTCTTCCACGGGCAGGCCGGCATGGCCGTCGCGCGCGTCGCCCTCAACAACGACTGGCTCTTCAGGCGCGGCCTCGAAGGCGGCCTCAGCGCCGCGGCGGGCGAACGCCTCGACCGCCACGCCCTCATGCGCAGCCCCTCCGTCCACCACGCCACACGCGGCGACCCGGTCATCGCCACCTGGCGCGTCGGCGCCGACGCCCGCCAGCGCATCGACTCCGCCGCAGGCCCCTTCACCCTCCTCGCCGAACTCGCCGCGGGCGAGGACGAGAGCGACATCGTGCTCTCCGGCCTCACGCAGGCCGACTGGCTCCACCCCAGCCGACGCTGGGGCGCCGCCGTCCAGTACCAGCACCTGTGGCAAGACACCGGCATGGGCGCGGAGAACGTCACCGACGAGCGCGTCAGCGGCACCTTCACCTACTACCTCAGCAACGATGTCGGCAACGCCAGCCTCCACTGGATCGCACTCGGCGTGGAACGCCAGACACGCCTCACCCAAGGCCGCGAAGACACGCTGCTGATGCTGCAATACTACCGCTACTGGTGAAAAAGGAGCCCCCCATGAGAACCAAACCCGCCATCCTCACCGCCGCCATCCTGCTCGCGCTCGCCCGGAGCGCCGCCGCCGCCATCGGCTGCACCCTCAGCAACCCGGCGCGCGACCTCAAATCGCTCTACCCCGAGATGACCTCCTACCGCGAGGACGTCCGCGAGCTGCCCAAGTTCCCCGACGGCGAGGCCCTCTACGCCGCCCTCAAAGAGCGCCTCGGCAGCGACCTCGACCCCGTGTACGAGGCGTTCGACACCCCCTACACGCTCTACTCGGTCTTCAAAGGCAGCGAGCGCATCGGCTACGTCCACGGCGTCAACGTCCCCGGGCGCGGCGGCGTCATCCAGCTCTTCGTCTCCGCCGACCCCGCGTCGGCAGAGGTCACGCGCCTCTTCTTCCAGCGGCTGGAAAGCCCCGGCGGCCGCCAGCTCCGCGCCAAGGAGACCCGCGAGCAGTTCAGCGGCCTCACCCTCGCCGACTTCTACAAACACGACTACTTCGCCGCCGCCGCGCCCGGCCACCCCTCCGACAAGGTCGCCCGCCTCGCGCCCCCGACCGGACTGCCCGACGCCGCCAAGCCCGACTGGGACGCCACCCTGCGCGGTCTGCGCAAAAACCTCATCCTGCTCGACATCTTCGCCTTCGAGAAACGCCACGAACCCTTCTACCAGCGCGCCGTCGAGGCCCGCCAAAAAAAGGAGACCCAGCAATGAAAACACCCCGCAGAACCGTCCTCTCCCTGCTCGCCCTCGCCGCCCTCGGCCTGCTCGCCGCAGGCTGCCGGCGGCAGGCCGCCGCCGCGCACTTCGGCGAGCCGTTCACCGACGCGCCGCCCGCCACCCTCGCCGAGCTGCGCCAGACGCCCGACGCCTTCTACCGCAAACCCGTGCGCGTCAAAGGCCACATCAGCCGCCAGTGCCCCGTCTCCGGCTGCTGGTTCATCCTCCAAGACGGCCAAGGCAACGAACTCAAGATCGAACTCGGCGACTACCTCCCGAAACTGCCCAAACGCATCGGCGACACCGCCGAGGTCGAGGGCGAACTCATCCGCAAAGGCACCGCCCACGAATTCATCGGCACGCGCGTGACCTTCACCAAAAAGGAGACCCCATGACCTTCACCGCCTTCGCTTGGAAAAACCTCACCCGCCGCCCCGTCCGCACCGCGCTGACGGCAGGCGGCGTCGCGCTCGCCGTCGCCGTCGCCGTCAGCCTCGGCGGCTTCAACCTCGGCTACAAGCGCGCCATCGCCGGAAGCATCGAGCAGCTCGGCTTCCAGGTCATGGTCATGGCCAAAGGCTGCCCCTACGAGGCCGCCACCATGATGCTCAAGGGCGGCACCGGCCTGCTCTACCTCCCGGAAGACTCCCACGCGAAAATCAAGGAAGACCCCGACATCGAGGCCATCACCCCCATCTTCATCGGCATCGCCGAGAAAGAGGGCGCCTCCATCGGCGACGAGCCCGCCTCCAGCGCCTTCACCATCCTCTCCGGCATCGACACCGACTCCTTCCGCGTGATGAAACCCTGGGTCGCCTTCAAGCAAGGCCCCGGCTACGACGGCGGGCGCTGGTTCACCCCCGACGCCGCCGACGAGGTGGTGATGGGCTTCGAGGCCGCCGAATACGAGCAGCGCAAAGTCGGCGACACCCTCTACGTCTCCATCACCCCCAACGGCGCGACCGAGCCCGTCATGCACGCCTTCAACGTCGTCGGCATCCTCGAACGCAGCGGCTCGCAGGACGACGGCACCGTCTTCCTCCCCCTCCTCACCGCCCAACGCTTCTTCGGACGCGAAGGCGAACTCACCATCATCGGCATCAAGCTGCGCGAGTTCAACGGCATCCGCATGCGCGAATTCGAAGGCCGCTGGACGAGCATCCCCGAAGTCCAGGTCGTCAGCCTCGAACAGGTCAAAGGCGCCCTCGTCTCCCTCGTCGGCACCGCCCAGACCATGGTGGCAGCCGTCGCCGTCATCGCCATCATCGTCGCGATCATCGGCGTCGTCAACGCCATCCTCATGAGCGTCTACGAGCGCATCGGCGAGATCGGCATCATGAAAGCCGTCGGCGCCGCCCGCGCCCAGATCTTCCGCCTCATCTGGACCGAGACCCTGCTCATCTGCCTCACCGGCGGCGTCGCCGGCAGCCTCCTCGCCGCCGTCGCCTCCAAAGGCACCGACGCCGCCCTCCGCCACCTGCTCGACATCGGCGTCACGCAGGCCCTCGTCCGCATCACCCCCGGCCTGCTCGGCCTCGCCGTGCTCGGCGCCGTCGTGCTCGGCCTGCTCGCAGGCCTCTGGCCCGCCTACCGCGCCGCCGCACTCCGCCCCGTCGAAGCCATCCGCGCCAACGAATAAACCAAAGGAGCCCCATGAGCCACGACATCATCATCTCAGGACGCGGCCTCTGCCGCCACTACCCGCGCGGCAGCGAAACCGTCCGCGCCCTCGACGGCGTCGACATCGACATCCGCGCCGGCGAATCCGTCTGCATCCTCGGCCCTTCCGGCTCAGGCAAGACCACCCTCATCAACCTGCTCTCCGCCCTCGACGCGCCCACACGCGGCACCCTCACCATCGACGGGCGCCGCGTCGACGGCCTCGCGGAAAGCGCGCTGGTCAACATCCGCCGCGGTACCCTCGGCTACGTCTTCCAGAAGTTCCACCTCATCCCCACCCTCACCGTCGCCGAGAACATCGCCCTGCCCCTGCTCTTCCTCGGACGCAAGGCCGACCCCGCCGACCTCCGTCGCGTGCTCGACGCCGTCGGCCTCTCCGACCGCGCCAACCACCTGCCCAAGGAGCTTTCCGGCGGCCAGATGCAGCGCGTCGCCATCGGACGCGCCCTCGTCACCCGCCCGCGCGTGCTGATCGCCGACGAGCCCACCGGCAACCTCGACCGCCACACCGGCGAGACCGTCTTCAACCTCTTCCTCGACGCCGTGCGTCAGGACGGCATCGCCCTCGTCCTCACCACCCACAACCTCGCCCTCGCCGAACGCTGCCACCGCACCGTCACCCTCGAAGACGGCAAAGTCACCGGCCAGACCCCACTCTGACCGCCCCCTCTCCCCACTTATTACCTCTTACTTATCACCTCTTACCTTCACGTGCTCAGCCCGAGCGACTCGCTCTTCTCGCGGATGAACTTCGCGGCAGCCGCGTACTCCGCCTCGCCCTTGAGGTGCTCGATCAGCAGCGGCGGCGGCTCCGGCAGCGCCGCCAGCCGCCGCAGGAACGTGGCGTAATCCAGCGAGCCCGTCCCCGGCATCACCTCGCGGAAATGCACGTTCATCTCCACCTCCCACGCCAGATCCTTCGCGTGGCAGCTCACGATCCACGGCGCGAGCTTGTCGAAACACTCGTTCAGCAGATCCGTGTTGCGGTAGAACTTCTCCGGCGAGTTGATCAGGTTGCACGGGTCCAGATGCACCGCGAACGCGGGCCGGTCCACCGCCTTGATCATCTCCACGTACCGGTCCGCCGACTCCGGCATCGTCCAGCCCATCATCTCGTAGCAGAACTTCGCGCGGCGCGGCTTCACCGCGTCGATGATCGCCCGCGCGTTCTCGACCGCCGCGTCGAAAAAGCGCGGCGTGAAATTGTCCGGGTGCGGCCCGTACCAGATGTCCGGATTGAACGACCCCGCGATGTCCACGCAGCACCGCGCCCCCACCGCGTCGGCCAGCGCCAGCCCCTCCGTCACCGTCGCGAGATTCCTCCTCCGCTTCTCCGGATCGGGATCGAGCAGGTTGCACCAGCGCCCCACCTCGCCGATCACCACGTCCGCCTCGCCGAACGCCTTCTCGACCGCCCGGATGCGCTCCCCGTCCTTCAGGTCCAGCTTCGGGCAATACGCCGCGCGGTACCCCTGCGCACGGTGCCACCGCGCTAGCTCCACGGGATCGTCCGTCTTCGCGAACGCCGGAGCGCCCAGCCGCAGCGGCCTCGCCCCGCCTGCCGCCCCCCGCGCGTTCACCGCCACCGCCGCGCCTGCCGCCAGCGACGCCTTCAAGAAAAACCTGCGATTCATCAAATCAGTTTTCATGGCATAAAGGGTGACAGACAGAACCCGTCAAGTCAAGCCGCAGCGGAAACCGCGTCCGACACCCTGCTCTTGTTTCAGGCAGGCGGAACGGGCCAGCCCGTGCCGCCTGTCGCGCAACATGCGCCTCCCGCAAACCCGAACTGGCAACATGCCGTTTAACCCTCTATAATTTGAAACTTATGTCGAACAAACAGAAACTCGAACTGACGTGGATCGGCAAAGAGAACCGCCCCAAGCTGGAGCCGCGTATTTTGCTCGAAGACCCCGAGAAATCGTACCACGCGAAATACAGGGTGAAGCCCGGAAAGGGAACGGACGGCTCACGCGAAGCCGCGAAGAACGCGAAGGAGGTGGGCGACCTCTTCGACAACCGCCTCATCTTCGGCGACAACCTGCTCGCCCTCAAAGCGCTGGAGCAGGAATTCGCTGGAAAGATCAAGTGTGTCTTCATCGACCCGCCCTACAATACAGGTAGTGCATTCGAGCATTACGACGATGGTGTGGAGCACTCCATATGGCTGTCGCTCATGCGTGACAGGTTGGAGTTAATCCGTAAGCTGCTTTCTGATGACGGATCGCTATGGATCACGATCGACGACAATGAAGCGCATTACCTCAAAGTGTTGTGCGATGAGGTGTTTGGACGCGGATGTTTCGTAACGGCGTTCATTTGGAAGAAGGTCGATAGTCCTAATGACAACAAGGTTCCAATCACACCCGATCATGAATATCTGCTCTGTTTCAGCAAGACAGCCGGATTGCGCCCATTCAAGCAGAAATCGGATTCGTCAATTCTAGATGCTTATCGTAGGCCTGATGCAGAATCCACACGCCCCTACCGTGACCGACTGCTTAAGAAAAATGGCAAGAACAGCCTCCGGTCCGATAGGCCGTCGATGTTCTTTCCAATTACTGCCCCCGACGGGACTGAAGTACTACCTATCCACGATGATGGGAGGGAAGCACGTTGGGCACTTGGGAAAAAAGCGGTGGAAGCTCTGATTTCGAACGGCGAGTTGGTCTGGAAGAAGAGGGATGGATCTGATGGCAAGCGATGGGTGCCCTATACGCGTGAATTTGCCCCCGATAGTCCTTCGCGGCCATATCCAACCATATGGAATGATCTTGACACTACGCGACAAACAAAAGCCCATCAAAAGGTTCTATTTGGAGAGAGTGTGTTCGATACGCCAAAGCCTGAAGACATGTTACATCGGGTATTAGATATGTCCACCAATCCCGGCGACATCGTTCTCGACTCGTTTGCCGGTTCCGGCACGACGGGTGCGGTGGCGCACAAGATGGGGCGGCGTTGGATCATGGTGGAACTGGGCGAACATTGCCACACGCACATCATCCCGCGCTTGAAGAAGGTGATCGACGGCGAAGATGCGGGAGGCATTACCAAGGCGGTCGATTGGAAGGGCGGCGGCGGGTTCCGCTATTACCGGCTGGCGCCTTCCCTGTTGGAAAAGGATCGCTGGGGAAACTTCGTCATCAACAAGGAGTACAATGCGGCGATGCTGGCCGAGGCGGTCTGCAAGCTGGAGGGGTTCACCTACGCGCCCAGCGAAACGGCCTACTGGCAGCATGGCCGTTCCACCGAGCGCGATTTTATCTATGTGACCACCGCCAACCTGAGTCATGACCAGCTCCAGCAGTTGAGCGACGAGGTCGGGGCGGAACGGTCTTTGCTGGTCGTCTGCGCCGCGTTCCGGGGCCGCAAGGACGGCTACCCGAACCTGACGATCAAGAAGATCCCGAACGCGGTCTTGAGCCGTTGCGAATGGGGACACGACGATTACAGCCTGACCGTCGAGAACCTGCCCAAAGCCCCGCCGAAGCCGGGTCAGATCGAAATGGAACTTTGAGGTTCTCACGCGGGGGCGCGAAGCCGCAAAGAGGTGAAGGGAAGCGAGTGCCGGATGAATGTGGAGGAATTATCTGCCATGGTTGTGGACTGCGGCTACAAGCTCCATGTTGAAGCCGGGCCGGGATTGCTCGAATCGGTTTATGAAGCCGTGTTGGCCAAAATGCTTGAGGAACGCGGAGTACCTGTGAAACGACAAGTGCGTGTACCGATTAACTTAATGGGGTTAAGTCTTGATGAAGGGTTCCGGGCCGACTTGTTGGTCGGAGATGTTTTGCTCGTGGAGCTGAAATCCGTCGAACAGCTGCATCCTGTCCACTCCAAACAGGTGTTGACCTACCTTCGCTTGCTTGACCTCCCGCTCGGATTGCTGATTAATTTCGGGGCTGCAACGTTTAAAGAGGGCGTCAAGCGCATTGTCAACAAACACCGGGATTTCGCGTCTTCGCGTCTTCGCGTGAATCAGACAGGGGGCGTGCCATGAGATTCGAGGATTTCAAGAGCGGCGTCTGGCGGCAGCAGTACCAGTACAAGAGTTTTCTGCCGACTCCGGTCAATCAGGAGTGGAGCTGGGATGATCCGCGCCTGAACGTGCTGCTGGAAAACGCCACGCGGGCGCTGGGCGAGCTGAACGCCTACACGCGGATCGTGCCGGACGTGGACCTCTTCATCCAGATGCACATCCGCAAAGAGGCCAACACGTCGAGCCGCATCGAAGGAACGAAGACGGAGATCGAGGACGACGTGCTGTCTGCCGAGGAGGTCGCCCCTGAAAAGCGGGACGACTGGCAGGAAGTCCAGAACTACGTGGAGGCCATGACCACGGCGGTGACGGCACTGGAGACCCTGCCGCTCTCGTTGCGACTGCTGCGGAACACCCATGCCGTCCTGCTCAGGGGCGGAAGAGGGGAGAGCAAATCCCCCGGTGAGTTCCGTGCCAGCCAGAACTGGATCGGCGGCACGTCCCCGGCCGACGCCGCATTTGTCCCGCCGGTCCACACCGACATGCCGGATCTGCTGACCGATCTGGAGGCATTCTGGCACAACCCGAGCGTCCAGGTGCCGCACCTCATCCGCGCGGCCATCAGCCACTACCAGTTTGAGACCATCCACCCTTTCCAGGACGGTAACGGGCGTATCGGCCGGCTGATGATCCCGCTCTACCTGATCAGCAACAAGCTGCTGGACAAGCCGTCGCTCTATCTGTCGGCCCACTTCGAGAAATACAGGAACGAATACTACGACGCGCTCAGCCGGGTGCGCACCTCAAACGACATGGGCGGCTGGTGCCGGTTCTTCCTGCAGGCCATCATCGACACCGCGACAAACGGGCGAACCACATTCGAGAAGGTGCTCACACTGCGGACGGAACTGGACACGAAAGTCTTTTCCTTGGGACGGCGCGCGGAAAATGCGCGGAAACTGATTCAACACCTCTATGCGTATCCGGCCATCTCGTTGACGGGCATCGAGCACGTTCTCGGCATCAAGCGGAATCCCGCGCGCGAACTGCTGAGCGGACTGGAGCGACTGGGCGTATTGGAGGAGATGACGGGGTTTAAACGAAACCGTGTTTTTCTTTTCCAGCGCTATTTAGCCATTTTCAGGGATCATCGGGTCGGAAGCCAAGCGACGATTAACGCCAAAGAAAACGAATTATGAAAATCCATAGTTCATTTTTACACCCCGATAATGAACTATGGGTGCGCTTAGTTCATTTTGCTGACAAGAAAATGAGTTATAAGGATTCATCATTCATTTTCGGCGTCCAGAAGTGAACGACGAGGTAACTTCTATGAAGTATAACCGACTGACCAAGCAAGGGAAAACAGGATAACCGCACATGCTATTTAGCGGAACTCGTTATGAAAGAGAATGTTGTGAAGAGGAAAGGTCTCCATGAATAGGCATGTGAACGCCATCTCCGGCCGCTTGAGCCTGCGCCCGCCGCAGCGACACTCGCTGGAGATTCTTGACCGGATCACGGAAATCGTGCCGCCCAAGAAGGGGGCGGACATCTCCGCCGCCTTGGATATCATCCGCAGCGAGTATCCGACGGTCACGGATTTCGAGCGCGAGTTCCCCTCGCTCTGCTTTGCATTGGCCACCGGCGTCGGCAAGACGCGCCTCATGGGCGCGTTCATCAGCTACCTGCACCTCGCCCACGGCATCAACAACTTCTTCGTCATGGCACCCAACCTGACGATCTACGACAAACTGATCGCCGACTTCACGCCCAACACGCCCAAATACGTGTTCAAGGGCATCGCGGAGTTCGCGCAGGAAGCCCCGGAGATCATCACGGGCGACAACTATGAGGCGAAAGCTTGCACACTATTTGACCTGACCTTGCGCTGCAAGATCAATATCTTCAACATTTCGAAGATCAATTCCGAGGTCCGCGGCGGTAAAGCGCCCAAGATCAAGCGACTCTCCGAGTACATCGGCGAGAGCTATTTCGAGTATCTGGCGAACCTGCCCGACCTCGTGCTCATCATGGACGAATCGCACCGCTACCGCGCCAGCGCCGGTGTCCGGGCGATCAACGAGCTGAAGCCGGTTCTCGGGCTGGAACTGACGGCGACTCCGTTTGTGGAAGGACCGCGCGGGGCCGTTCCCTTCAAGAATGTGATCTTCGACTATCCTCTGGCCAAAGCCATGCAGGACGGGTTTGTGAAGGAACCGGCGGTGGCGACGCAAAAGAACTTCGACCCGAGTCAGCATACGGTTGCGGAGTTAGAGCAGATCAAGCTTCAGGACGGCATACGGCTTCACGAGGATGTGAAGGTCAGGTTGGAAACCTATGCGCGCGAAACGGAACAGAAGATCGTCAAACCGTTCGTCCTCGTAATCGCCCGCGACACCACCCACGCGGCAGACCTGCTCAAGCTCATTCAGTCTGCCGATTTCTTTGAGGGGCGCTACAAGGACAAGGTCATTCAAGTGGATTCGAGCAAAACCGGTGCGGAAGAAGAGGAGATGATCAGCCGCCTGCTCAAGGTCGAGGACGCCGGAGAGCCGACCGAGATCGTCATCCACGTCAATATGCTCAAGGAAGGCTGGGACGTGACAAACCTCTATACCATCGTCCCGCTTCGAGCGGCCAACGCCCGCATCCTCATCGAGCAGTCCATCGGCCGCGGCCTGCGGTTGCCCTATGGTAAACGTACCGGCGTGAGTGCGGTAGACCGACTCAGCATTGTCGCGCACGATAAATTTCAAGAGATCGTGGACGAGGCCAACCGCGCCGATTCGCCGATCCGCATGCAGACGATCATATTGGAGCCGCCCGGCCAGCACCAGCGCCTCGCAACCGTTGTTTCCCAATCCGGCATTTTGTCTCAAATCGGTGGCCAGTCGCTTGAGTCCAGTTCAACCATCATAACCGACTCGGGTACCTCTACAACGGCCCCCGTCTTTCTGACAGCGGGTGAACAACAGGTGGCCAAGGCCACGTACGATATCATCAAGGCGTTCGAGCGACTTCCCACCTCCGGCGGGTTGCTACATGTTGACGTGCAGAGACAAATCGTTGCCCAAGTGCGTGCGGCGACAGCGCCAGCTCAGGGAGAGCTGTCCGGAATCGCTGAACAGGTCGATATCGACGCCGTTGTCGCAAAAACAACGGAGTTGGTCGTTCAGCAGACAATTGATATCCCGCGCATCCTTGTCTTACCGAAAGGCGAGGTCACAAGCGGGTTTAAGCCTTTTGTTCTGGACGCGAGCAGTATTCATTATCAACCCGTCGAACGCGACATCTTGATTCAGTCGCTACGCACACATGAGCAGGAGATGCTGACCGCGCCGGGAAACGCCCATCTGGAACTGCGTCTGGAAGATTACCTTGTACGCGCGTTGATGGATTTCGATGACATCTGTTATGACCATCACGCCGAATTGCTCTACGCCCTTTCTACGCAACTCGTGAACCATTTGCGCGGCTATCTGAAAGACGATCTTGAGGTCTTGAACGTCGTTCAGTATTACCAGCGTCAACTGGCCGATTTCATACACGCCCAGATGCAGGAACACCACTGGGAAAAGGCGACCGGATACGATGTGGTTGTCAGCAAAGGATTCACCGCCCTAAAGCCACTCGCCTTCACCGCGCCGGCGGATGAGGCCGTCCATAACCACTGTTACCCCGTTGCCGATAAGTCTAAGATCGCGCAAATGGTTTTCGGGGGATTCAAGCGATGCCTCTATCCCGTTCAAAAATTCGAGTCTGACACCGAACGGGTGCAATCGGTCATCCTTGACCGCGACGCGATGAAATGGTTCAAGCCCAGCCGCGGCCAGTTCCAGCTTTTCTACAAATGGGGAGCCGACCAGCGCGAATACCAGCCCGACTTTGTGGCCGAAACCCAAGACGCAATCTACATGCTGGAATCCAAGATGCGCAAGGAAATGGAAGACAGCGAAGTTCTGGCCAAGAAGGATGCCGCCGTACGCTGGTGCAAGAACGCCAGTGACCATAATGCCAAACATGGCGGCAAGCCCTGGAAGTACCTGCTCATACCTCACGACGTTATCGCCGAAAACATGACACTGAAAGGTCTTTCCGCTCAATACAGCGTGTACTGATCTGAGTACAATGCCGACCGCTCTGGCCGTTCAGATTAGCACCCGATGACCTTCGCGGCCAGTGCGCGCGCCTCCGCCGTGTCGGTCGTGCCCATCACCATCACGCGCCCGTCCGGGAAGACCACCAGACGCCTCGCCCCAGTCTCGCATTCCAGCAGGAAGCCGTTGAACGTCACCCGCCCCACCGCCTTCAGCCGCTCCGCCAGTTGCGGCAGGTCCACCGTCGCGGCCTGCAACGGCGCGATCTGCACCGCGTTGCGCCCGCAGAACGACACCGCCACCGAGCCGCGCTCCGCGTCGAGATACTCGAACCGCCGCTGCCCGCAGCACACGCACGCCGCGTTGCGCCGCACCCGCGCCGAAACGGCCCGCCCCTTCCAGATGTCCATCGCGTGCAGCCGCGTCTCTTCCGCCGCCGCGCCGACCAGCAGCTTGAGCGCCTCGGTGACTTGCAGCGCCGCCACCCAGCCGACCATCGTGCCCAGCACGCCGCGCATCTCGCACGTGGCGAACGCCCCCGCGTCCGGCGGCTCGTCGAACACGCACCGCAGACACGGCCCCTCGCCGGGACGCACGGCCATCACCGTCCCCTCCGTCCCCAGCACGCCGCCGTAGACCCACGGCCGGCCCTCGCGCACCGCCGCATCGTTCAGCAGGTAGCGCGTCAGAAAATTGTCGGTGCCGTCGAGCACCACGTCCGCCTGCCGCACGAAACCCGCGACGTTCTCCGGGGTCACGTCCTCGACCGCCTCGTCGATGCGGATCGCGGAGTTGATCTCGCGCAGCCTGCGGGCCGCCGCCACCGCCTTGGGCAGCCGCGCCCGCACGTCCTCTTCCGTGAACAGCACCTGCCGCTGGAGGTTGTGCAGCTCCAGCACGTCGCGGTCCACGAGAATCAGCCGGCCCACGCCCGCGCGTGCCGCCCACTCGGCCAGATGGCTTCCCAACGCGCCGCACCCGACGATCAGCACCGCCGCGCCGCCGATCCGGCGCTGGCCCTCCGCGCCGATCTCGTCGAGCGCCGCCTGCCGCGCGTAACGGTCCGCCGCCGGAGCCTCTTCCACGTTGTCCTCATGCGCCGACATGTCCGCGCCTCCTCATCTCGCCGACCGCGTGCGCAACCCGCGCCACCGCCTCGCCGATCTCCTCTTCCGTCGTCTCGCGCCCGATCGAAAACCGCACCGCCTCACGCGCCTGTTCCCGCGTCTGCCCCATCGCCAGCAGCACATGCGACGGCTCGCGATCCGACGCGCTGCACGCCGACCCGCCGGACACCGCCAGCCCCAGCAGGTCGAGGTTCATCACCAGCGCGTCGCCTGCCACGCCCTCGAAACGGAGGTTGGAGGTGTTCGGCAGCCGCGCCGCGCCGCGCGCGTTGACGGAGACTCCCGGCACGCGCGCCGCGAGCGCCGCCTCGAACCGGTCGCGCAACGCCGCGACCCGCCGCGCGTCCTCCTCAAGCCGCCGCGCCGCCAGCTCGCACGCCTTGCCGAAACCGACGATCCCGACCGCGTTCTCCGTGCCGGGCCGCAGACCCTTTTCCTGATGCCCGCCGAACAGCAGCGGCGGCAGCCCGCAACCCTTGCGCACGTAGAGCGCGCCGACGCCCGTCGGGCCGTGCAGCTTGTGCGCGGAGAACGACAGCAGATCCACGCCGAGCGCCGAAACGTCCACGGGGATCTTGCCGACCGCCTGCACCGCGTCCGCAAGGAAGAGCGCCCCGCACGCGCGGGCCAGCGCCGCCGCCTCTGCCACCGGCTGCACCGCGCCCGTGTCGTTGTTCGCCAGCATCACCGCCGCCAGCACGGCGGGCTCGCGCGCCGCCTCGGCGAAACGCGCCAGCTCCAGCCGCCCCTCGGCGTCGGCGGCCAGGAACTCGACCGCGTAGCCCTGCCCCGCGAGATGGCGGCACGGGTTCAGCACCGCCTGATGCTCGAAGGCCGTCGTCACGATCCGGCGGCAGCCCGCGCCCCCGCGCCGCGCCGCGCCGAAGACCGCCATGTTGTCCGCCTCCGTGCCTCCGCTGGTGAAGATGATCTCGTCGGGCCGCGCGCCGACCAGCCGCGCCACCTGCCCGCGCGCCTTGGCGATCGCGAGCCGCACGCGCTGCCCGTAAGCGTGGAGGCTCGAAGGGTTGCCGAGGCCCTCGTCGAGAAACGCCGACATCGCCTCGCGCACGAGCGGGTCGAACGGGGTGGTCGCGTTGTAGTCGAAGTAGAGTGAATCCGTGGTCATACGCCGTGTGTGTCCCTCGAAGCGTCTCATCTTGGCACATGGCGCAGAGGGTGTAAAGCGACGAATGCGCCTCACGGGAGCGCCGCCGCCGACACGCGCTCGCGCGGCGTCACGGCTGTGTCATATGCCGCCGCCTTGCTCAAAGAATTCCGCCAATTCTTCGGCCACCGCCTCCTCGGCAGGGCCTTCGGCGGAGATCTGGAGTGTCGTCCCCACGGTGGCGCCGAGCATGAGAAGCTCGATCACGGAGCAGGCGTCGGCGCGGGGGCAGCCTTCGCACTCGATGTGGACCGCGTTGCCCGAGGCCTGCGCGATCTTCGCCACCTGCGAGGCGACACGCAGATGGAGCCCTTGCGGGCAGCGGACGGTTGTCTGTTTTTTTATCATGGGCGGCCCCCCTTCATTTCTTCGGCGCAATCTGCATTTCTTCCGTGTCCGGTCGTGACGCACACGGCGCGCACCATAAAGTCTACCAATTCCATCGATTAATCTCATTGTTGCAGAAACCGTCCCGGCTGTAAAGGTCGCCGCAACATCCGGCCTAGACTCGGCCGATGCCGTTTTGGGGGTTGAGCGGCAGGCGCGGGGGTGGTACGCTTCTGCGCATCCAAGGAGGACGAGACCATGAAGCGAATTTTGGCCGGACTGATGTTGTCGGCACTGGCGGCAGGCGCGGCGACGTATGAGCATGACGTGAAGGCGGCAGAGGAGTGCCGGGTGCGCGACGGGCTGCCGAACTTCTTCGCGCGGCTGGCGGCGGGCGGCCCGGTGCGGATCGCGTATCTCGGCGGCAGCATCACGGCGGCGGCAGGCTGGCGGCCCAAGACGCTGGCGTGGTTCAGGGAGCAGTATCCGGGAGCGGAGATCGTCGAGATCAACCCGGCCATCTCGGGCACGGGCTCGGACTACAGCGCCTGCCGCCTGCAAGGAGACGTGCTGGCGCACAAGCCGGATATGGTCTTTCTGGAGTGCCGCGTGAACGGCGGCGGCGGGTACGAGCGGCAGTCGGTCGAGGGCGTGGTGCGGCAGGTGTGGCGGCACAACCCGCAGGCGGACATCTGCTTTGTCTACACGTTGCATCAGGGGATGCTGAAGGATTTGCAGGCCGGCAAGACACCTTGGTTCGGGCCGATCCTGGAGACGGTGGCCAACGCCTACGGCATCCCGACGATCGACCTCGGCGTGGAGGTGGCGCGGCGCGAGGCGGCAGGCGAGCTGGTCTTCAAGACCGACGGACCGGTGGAGGGCAAACTGGCCTTCTCGAAAGACGGTGTGCACCCGGGCGACGAAGGCCACGCGCTCTACTGCGAGGTGATCGCCCGCTCGATGCGGCGCATCGCGGCGGCAGGCGGCAAGGCCGGCCCGCGCGCGCTGCCCGCGCCGCTGGAGTCGGCCTGCTGGGAGACCGCGACGCTCCTCCCCGTGACCGCCGCCACGCTCAGCGGCGGCTGGACGCCGGTGGACACGCAGAAAGACCCCGTCTACACCGAGAGCCGGACGCGCACGCACGCGATGCTGCGCGGGGCGGTGGCGTGCGACAAGGCCGGGGAAAGCCTGACCGTGCGGTGGCAGGGCACAACGGTCGGCATCAGCGACATCCCCTACGGCGAGCCGACGGTGCTGGAGGTCTCCGTGGACGGCGGCACGCCGATGACGGTGACGCGCAAGCAGTCCGAGCCGACGAAGCACGCGCGTTTCTGGTACCTGCCTGAACAGGCGCCGGGCGAACACACGGCGACCTTCACGGTGAAGACGCTCCCCGAAGGCCAGCGCTACTATCTGGGGCAGGTGCTGGTCATCGGCCGTCCGCTCCAGCAGCCGTAGCGGAGGGCGGCGCGACATTGGGGCCGCGCGGCGGCTGGATCATGAGCGCCTCGATGATGTCCGCCACGGCGGCAGGCGGCAGCAGCCCCGCGTCGGGGCGGGCGATGGCGTCGAGCATCCGCGACTCGGTGCGCGGGCCGGACGCGCCGGGAGTCCACGTGAAGGTGGCGTCGGGGTTCACGGCGATCTGGCCGTATTCGAGCGTCCAGTAGCGGTCCGCCCCGTGGCCGAGGCCGCGCACGGCGTAGAGCGTGGCGCTGGGGTCGGCGCAGTGGCGGTCCTTGGCGGCGCCGCCGAAATACTTCTCGTAGGCGGCTCGGACGGGATTGCCGGGCGGGGTCTGCGCGAGACGAGCGCCCGCCCTCATGCTGTGGCCGATCTCGCGCCCGTTGAAGACGATCTCGGTAGGCCAGCCGCGGATGGCCGCCACGGCGGAGGCGGCGTCGCGCGTCCAGTTGACGTTGGTAGCGTCGATGCCGGGACGGCGCTCGAAATTGCCGCCCATGTTGACCCACTTGATGACTTTGGCGGCGACCAGCGCCGTGCCGTCGAGCGGGCTGAACCGGTCGGGCGGCGAGGCGAGGAGGTTCTTGAGGTTGGTGGCGTAGCCGACGGTGACGATCACGACGCTGCGGTCGGGTTGTGCGGCAAGCACCTCGCGGTAGGCGGGCACCGCGTCGCGGACGGTCTCGGGCGCGCCGACGCCGTGCGGGAAATCCTGCGCGAGATGCCGGGCGTAGGCGGAGGCGATGTTGACGCCCGCGCCCTTGACGCCGGCGACGGGAATCGCGCCGCGCCCGTAGTAGGTGTTGACGGCGCCGATGGCGGGGACGCTCCACTCGTTCAGCCCAGAGGAAAAGGTGGCGAGGATGACGCACTCGCCGTTGTCGGCCAGCGCGTGCAACATGCCGAGCGCGCCGGGATCGTCGCAGTCGGTCATGAAATCGGAATCGAAGATGACGCGGACGGGCGCGGCAGCCGAGGGGAGCGAGAGGAACAGGGCAAGCAGAGCGGGAGCGAGTGTTTTCATGGCGCACATCGTCTTCGAATGTCGGCAAGATGTCAAACCCGGCCCGCGCGCCTCACTGGAGGCTGATGATCGTGCCTTTCGGAGGCGGGATGACTTCGATCTGGGCGTAGCCGCCGCCGAGGTCGATGGCGCGTAGCCCGATGCCGGTTTCGTCCAGGACAAAGGTGCCGATGCGGCTGGAGGCGGTGGCGACGTCGGTTTTGAGGCGGACACGCGCGTCGCGGCTGGCGATGATGGCCGCGCCGTTGCTGGCGAAAGGCGCGCTGGCCTCGACCAGCAGCGTGCCGCTGAAGATGCGCAAGCGGCGGGCCGAACTCCAGCCGCCGATGGCGCTGCCCATGCGGAGCGTGCCGCCGCCTTCGAGCTTGAGGGTGACGGCCCCGTCCAGATAGAACCCGCCCGCGACGTACAGGACGTTGTTCGAAGCGACATTGAGGCCGTAAGCGTAGGCGTTCTTGAGCGGCGCGGCGAAGGTGTTGGTGCCTGTCCCGCTGCTGTTGAACTGGCGGGCGGTGAGCTGCGCCCCGCTGAAGACCCAGCCGACCGAGTTGCTGAAGGTCACGGTGTTGACGGAGCGGTTCGCGGAAAGGTACGGCTCCTTGTTGCCCGGCGCGTTCTCCATGAAGAGGATGTTGTCGGTGTAGTCGGAGTTGACGGGGACGGTGTCGCCGACCCAGTTCACGCCGTTGGTGTAGAGCGTGTCGGTCTCGCCGTCCCAGACGCGCGTGGCGCAGAGGCCCGTGAACGCCGGAACGGCGACAAACAGAAGAAGAACCACAGCACATCGCGTTTGCATTCCGATTCCTCCTTTTCTGGACACGGGCACCCCCGCGAAGCGCTACTCGCCCGCGAGGTCGGCGCGCTGCCACACGCGCACGTAGTCGATGATGAAGTCGTCGGGGAGCTTGGCGTCGTCGAGCCAGTCGTTGTCCCAGCCGCCCGCGGGAAGCGTGAACATGATGTGTCCGGGGACGCTCATGATGCGCTCGTTCTTCCAGCGGCCGATCTCCTGCCCCTGACAGTAGAAGACCAACTCGCCGGGTGTCCAGAGCAGGCCGGAGGTGACGAAGCCGTCCTTGTCGGGCGTGTAGTAGATGGCGTGCGAGCCGTTGGACTTGTGCTCCTTACCGTAGCCGTCCCAGTGGGTGGCGATGTTGAAGCGGTTGACGCCCCAGCGGGTGAGGTGCTCCATGATGTCGAACTCCATGCCACCGTTCTTGGTGTCGGAGCGCTGCCACTGCGGGCCGTCGCCGCCGCGCTCGGGCATCATCCAGAAGGCGGGCCAGAGGCCGGGCGCGGTGGGCAGCTTCATGCGCGCCTCGAAGTAGCCGTAACGCTGGGTGAACTTGCCGTAGCTTTCGAGAAACCCGGTGGCGTAGTCGCTCTCCTTGCGGGAGGGATCGTCGTTGTGGTGGCCGCGTTTCTTCATGAGGCGCAGATGGGCCATGCCGTTCTTGACGAAGGTGGTCTCTTTGGAGAAGTGCGTGACCTTGTCCCAGTAGTTCTCGCCGTAGAAACTCCATTTGGTCTGGTCGATCTCCGGGCCGTCGAACTCGTCGCGGAAGGTCAGCTTCCAGTCGCCCTCGACGGGCGGGCGCTTGCCGAGCCAAGCGGGCAGGCGCGGCGGCGGCGTGGCGACGGCGACACACTCGACGACCAGCGAGGCCTCGCCCTCCGCGCCGTCACGCTTGAGGATGAGCACGACGCCCGAAGTGGTCTCGCTGGTGAAGCGCGTGCCGCTCTTCTTGTCGTTGCCGTCCCAGAGCTGGTCGCGCATGAAGGGGATGACCACCTCCTGCCGTGCGCCGGGGGCGAGCGTGGCGGCGAACGAGTCGGTCGGGCCGCCGTTGCTTTCGAGCGTGACGTTGGCGGCGAGCGGCGCGGGGCCGTCGTTGCGCAGCGCGACGCGCACCTCGTTGCCCTCGCGGAGGTTCCAGCGGCCCACCGGCGGCTTGAGGGCGACGCGCCCCTCGCGCTTGCCCGCCGCGAGGCTGACGCGGAGGGTGCCGTTGGACTTCGGCCCGCTCCATGCGGCGGAGGCGTCGCGCGTGTCGAGATTCGCCGCGACGCCGTCCTTGGCGCTCAGCAGCACGCCGCCCGGCGGCACGACGCGGACGCTCTTGGGATCGACGGGCGGCTTCTCGCCTGCCGCGCCGTCGGCGGCGAGCGTCTCGACGCGGAACACGGCGGGCGCGTCCTTGACCTTGCCCGCGAAGAGCAGGAGCTTCGTGACGGCGGAAGCGTTGAGCTTGTGGGCTGGCTTGTGTCCGAAGGAGTGGCCGAAGATGACTTTCACGGTGCCGGTCGCGCCAGGCTGGAGATAGAGGTTCTCCGCGTTCCACGGGTTGCCCTTCCAGTCGCCGTCGTCATCGACGCGGAGGCAGACGGTCGCGGGTTTGGTGCCGAGGTTGACGACACGCGCCGCGACGTGTCCATAGGCGGAGAGATCCCAGCTCTTGCCGGCAGGCGTGAGCGTGACGCCGGGGTAGCCCTCGTCGCCGGGCTGGATGGTGACGGTCAGCCCGTCGGCGGCGTTCTGCCACGTAACCTGCGCGGAACTGGGCGCGACCTGCGCGTCGAGCAGCGCGCGCGGCGCGGCGGCGCGGACGGCGGACGGGAGGGTTGCGGCAAGGGCAAGGAGGAGGCGTGCGAAGCGGTGTGTCATATGGAGGAGTTCTTTCTTTCCGTTTTAGAAGATGCGGATCACGGTGCCGGGCAACACGAGTTTCCTCGCGTAGAGGACGTTGTCGCGCAACACGAGCTTGAACGTGTCGTCGCCCGAGACCAGCGTGAAGTCGGAGAGCTGGGCGCTGCCCGTGGCGGCAGACCAGTCGAGGAGCGGGTATTCGGTGGCGTCGGCGGCGGCAAGCGTCTCCAGCGCGACCGAGACTGGGGCTGTGAGGGCGAAGGTGCCGCCCGCGACGTTCAGGAGGTCGGCGGTAACGCCCGCGATCTGGAAGGTCAGCGCGCTGCCTGCGGCGAGGGTGAGGCCGCCGTTGAAGGTCATCGTCCCGACGGTGTTGGTCTCGCCCGCGGTGAGCCTCGCGCCGGAGAGGACGCTGACGGGGCCGGCCACGGCACAGGTGCCGCCGAGGGTGCCGCCCGCGACCTCCGCGCCTGCGGTGCCGAGGGCGGTCGGCGAGCAGGCGAGCAAGGTGCCGTTGCTGATGATGGTGCCGCCCTTGTAGGTGTTGGCTCCTGTGAAGCGCACCACGCCGGGGCCGAACATGTAGACGCGGCCGTCGCGCAGCGCGAAGTTCGGGGTGGCGCCCAGCGCGTTCGTGATGTTGCCGGTGAAATCGACCCATGCGTTGGCACCGACCTCGATCTCCAGATGCGGGTTGTCGCCGTTGTAAAGCGCCCCGAGCCCGACCAGCACGTTGCCCGAGAAGGTGGAGACGCCGTTCTGGGCGGCGGTGGCGCCGAGGATATGGCGCCCCTTGTCCGTCCCGACCGTGATGTGCCTGCCGACGGTGTGGTTGCCGTCGGTCAGGATCGCGGCCACGCGCCCCACCGTGCCGCCGCCTGCGGAGGTGTAGGTGCCGAGGGTGACGGGCTCTTCCGAGGCACCGAACACGCCGGGGGCGTTCAACGGCGAGGAGGCGCGGAGAACCGCCGTGATCCCGGAGTTGATGTAGGTGCGCCCGGTGTAGGTGTTGCCGCCGTTGGTGAAGGTCAGCGTGCGCGGCGTGCCGTTATGGCCCCACGAGAGGTGGAGCGCGCCGGAAATGAACGGCGTGATCGTGGCGGCCCCGCCGAAAGAGGTGCTCAGCGTGACGGTGCCGGACGCGCCGTTGGTGACGGTGCCGTTGGCCGTGCCGCCGAGGCCGGAGATGGAGACGGCGTTGCCGTTGAGATCGTAGACGCCCGCGCTAACCGTGAGTGACTTGTTGGCGTCCAGCGTCCCGACGCCGGAGATCACGCGGACGACACCGCCCTCGACGGTGAGGCTGTTGAGCGTGCTGGTGCCGGTTTCCAGCTCCAGCGTGCCGCCGCCGCGTTTGCGGATGGTGCCGCCGCCGGAGGTCTGGGCGTAACGCCCGACCGTCCCCGTGACACGCAGCGTGCCGCCGGACGCGATGTCCCAGCCGGGGCCGGGGGTGTCGACACTGCCGAGGCGGAGGTTGCCGGAGAAGACGTTCGTGCCGCCGGCGTTGGCGGTGGCGACGCCGTTGCCGAAACGTCCGACCTTCAGGATCGCGGCGCCGGTGGCGAAGACCCAGTTGGAGCCGAGGAAACGGAGTTCCTTGAGGTTCCAGTCGGAGGGGAGCGACGGATGGTTGGCCGACACCGTTTCAGGAAGGATGACGACATCGCCGGAGGCGCTGTCGTCATTCGCGGGGGCCGACGCGGGGATCTCGCCGCCGACAAGCCAGTTCGCCGGATTCGAGAAGCCGGCGTCAAGCGCGCCGGTCCACACGTAATCCGCCGCCGCCGCCGTCAGCCCTAACAGACACGCAAACGAAAAGTAGGCCGTTTTCATGATGCTTTGTTTTAGCAAACATTCCGGCGGGATGTACAGGGGGGGACAGGGGGACGGCTTTTTCTTTCATTTCTTTCATGGGCGGGCGGCAGGGGCCGCGCCGTTGCCGTTCCTGCGCCTGCGGGACCGCTCGGGCCGCCCGGAAGGGGCGGGGCCGGTCGATTCGCGGACGACCAGCTCGGTGCGGCAGCGGATCTCGCTGTGCCGCCAGATCTCGCGGTTGCGCTCGCCGGAGGAGAGGCTCAGCAGCAGGCAGGCGGCGCACGCGCCGAGTTCGATCTTCTGGACGCGCAGGGTGGAGAGCGGCGGCGCGGTGAGGGGCGCGGCGTCGATGTCGTCGAAGCCGATCACGCTCAGCTCCTGCGGGATGCGGAGCCCGGCCATGCGGGCGGCCTCGAACACGCCGATGGCGTAGTGGTCGCAGGCGCAGAGCATCGCCGTAGGGCGGCCCTTGGCCTTGAGGATCGGCTGGATGCCGTCCGCGATGTCGCGGATGTGGCCGGAGCCGCGGTAGTGCCATTCTGGGCGGACAGGAAGACCGGCCTCAGCCATACCGCCGCAGAACGAGAGATAGCGCTCGCGGAAGCTGGGGTTCTCGGGGTTGCCGACGAAACCGATGGCGCGGTGGCCGAGGCTGAGCAGGTGGCGGAGCGCGGCGGCGGTGCCGCCCGTGTTGTCGATCGCAACCACCGGGTGGCCGATCACGCCGAGGATGTCCACCAGCACCACGGGGCAGACGCAGGCGTCGGCGAAGGCCTGCACCTGCGCATCGGGCTCGCCGAGGAGCAGCACGCCGCTGTCGCGCGAGGCGCGGAAGGACTCAAGGAACGGCTCGTCCGTCAGGCTGTTGCGCACCTGCTGGACGGTCTTCATGCCTTCGGCGGCGAGAACCGAGACGATGCCGTTGATGACGTGCCGGTAGAAATCCGTGGCGAGGCGGAATCGCGGCGAGAAGAAGAGGTTGGTCGTTGCCTCGGTCAGCGGGGCGACGGAGAGGCTGCTCGCGGAGAGGATCAGCGGCTCGACCGCCTCGCGCCGGAAGACGACCACCTGAACGGTGTTCGCGCGGCGCAGCGAGCCGCGCGGCCTGCCCCGGCGGGGCGTGAGCGGACAGACGCCGTCCTCCTCGATCGCGCGCGCGGCGACGAGGATGCGGCGGCGCAACTTGGCGTCCACGCCGGCCGTGCCGTTGAGCGCACGGGAGACGGTCGATGGCGAGCACCCCACGCGCCGCGCGATCTCATGGACGGTCAGGCTCATGCGCGGCACTCACGCCTTGAGGTAGGAGCAGCAGTAGTCGGTGAGCGTCGCGACGTTGAGGCTGAACCGCGCGTTCGCGGGCACCTCGAACGACTCGCCGCCACGCACGGTCTTCCACGAGTCGGTCCCGGGGAGCAGCACCTCCAGCTCGCCCGCGAGGATCTCCATCACTTCCTTGTCGTCCGTGCCGAAGGTGTACTCGCCGGGCAGCATGATGCCCAGCGTCTTCTTCGAGCCGTCCGGGAAGAGCACGGTGCGGCTGGTCACTTTCCCGTCCGAATAAACGTTCGCTTTCTTGACCACGGTCACATTCTTAAACTCGCTCATGGGGACCTCCGTTGTCCGCGTGTGCCGGAAACGGCACCGTCGCGATCCATACGGCAGACAGCATAGGCGAAAGAAGACCCGATCCGCAAGTGGTTTGCGAAGCGGACGCATTTCATGTAATCTCTTGGCCAACATGGATGACACCGCCACACCTGAAAGCGAGACCGCGCCGGCTGCCGGAACGCCGCCCTCCGTGGGGCGCAGGCTCAACCGGGCGTTCGGCCCCATCGTCGCGGGCATGATCCTCGACCTGCTCGACCTCGCGACCTTCGGGCCGCTCGGCTACGTGCTCGGCCTGCCGCTCGGCGGACTGATGGGATATTGGCTGGGGCGCTGCCTCGGGCTTAGCCGCAAGTCCAGCGTGCTGTGCGCGTTTGCGGCAGGCGTCTACTGCACCTTCCCTTTCACGGGCGTCCTGCCGCTCGCCACGCTGGTCGGCGCGTATGTGCGCTTCCGCGAGAGCGGCACGGCGCAGGAGGAGGAGACACCGGATGAGAACGCAACAGCATGAGGCGCCGCGCGCGGGCGTGGCGAGACGGACGTTTCTGGGCACGGCGGGCAAGGCGGCGGCAGGCGTCGCGGTCTGCCGCTGCATGTGCGGCACGGCGGCAGGCGAAGCCCCGGCGGCGGCAGACGCCTGCCTCGACGCGACGTGCGGCATCTACTGCGGGGCCTGCCCTGCGCTGATGGAGAGCCTGTCCGCTAAAACCGTCGCGGAGGCCAAGTGCCTCGGCTGCCGCAGCCCCAAGAAGACGCCGGGCTACGCGCCAAAGTGCGAGGTGCTCAAATGCGCGAAGGCGAAGAAGCTCCGCTCCTGCGGCCTGTGCAAACATTACCCCTGCGACAAGATCACGGCGTTTTTCAACGACAAGCCCAAGTACGGCCTGCGCGAGAAATACCTCAACACGATCCGCGACAAGGGCCTTGAGGCGTGGCTGGCGGAGATGAAGACGCGCTGGGCGTGCAAAGCGTGCGGCGCAGCTTTCGGTTACGGCACAACGACATGCAAAGCGTGCGGCGCGAAGGTCTTCTCGGACGCGGAGGAGTTCGACGCATTCAAGCGCGCCAAGGCGAAGAAGGCGTAAACGCGCGGGTGCCGCCCAGTACGGGCGGCACCCCCATCCGCGCTACCGCATCAGGATCACGGTTCCGGTCGGGAAGATGAGCTGGACCGAGCCGTCGTCCTTGTAGGAGACGTACCACTTGGGATCGTCCAGCGTGACGGAGGCGAAGGTGCCGGTGCGCGTCCCCCCCACCGTCATAAGCGTGTAGGTCTTGTAACGGTCGAGCGCGCCCGCGTTGACGATCTCCAGCGACAGCGCCGAGAGGTCGAGGTCGCCCGCCACGACCAGCCGGTCACAATCGCCGCCCGAGGTGACATCCACAAGCAGCCGCCCCGAGAGCGCGAGCGCGTCGGCGGCGACGGTGAGCGTGCCGACGGTGCCTTCGCCGCCGGGCGCGATGTCGCCGGTGACGGTGAGGGTGCCGTTGGTGACCACCCCGGAGCCGCTCAGGCCGGCGAGCGTCTGGACGCCGAGGTCGAAGTCGACCACCGCGCCGCCCGCGACGTGGAGGACGGTGGAGACGTCGAGCTGGTTGGTGAGCGCGGCACCGTCCAGCGTGAGCAGGCTGCCGTCGCCGGGATCGACCAGCGGCACGTAGTTGCCGATGATCGTTTCGCCCCGGCCCTGATAGTCCACGCCGAAACCGAACGCGGTCGTGGTCCACCACGACGAGTTGACCGGGCCCGCGCCGCCGCCACCCTGCCCGAAGCGCGCCTCGAAGGTGTGCGGGCCGGGGTCGAGCGTGACCGTGCCGATCGTGGGCGCGTTCCATGTCATGTTGTTCAGAATCGTTTCACCGTTGATCTTGAGCAGGACGTTGTCGTCAACGTTCTCCGCGAACGTCCACGTCACGGGCGCGGAGGAGCGGTTCCAGAGGATGCCCGTATAGACAAACGTGTTAGTGATCGGCCAACCCGCAGTCGTGTTCGCCATGCGTGTGGTGAGCTGCACGGCGGTGGCGGGGTTATTCGAGGTGGTCTGGAAGCTGCCATAGACCGCTCCTTCCCACAGCCCGGCGCGGCGCACCAGCAGCGTGCCGCTCTCGACGACGAGAGGCTGAGCCGAGACGAGGGGCACGGCCAGCGCGAAGTCGCCCTCGCCGGTCTTCACCATACTGTCGCAGGCGAGCGCACCGCTGACGACATAGCCGCTCGCCGCCGTGAACGTGCCGCCCGTCACGGTAAAGTTGCCGAGGTCGAACGTGCCGCCCTCCGCAGAGATGTCGGTGCCGACGGGGAAGGCATCAAGCAGACCGAGGCGGAGCGTGCCCTCCTTGACAACCGTGGGACCTGCGTACGTGTTGGTGGAGGAGAGCGTGAGCGTGCCGCCTCCGATCTTGGTGAGGCCGCCGCCCACGTTCTGGCCGAGCGTGACGCCCGTGACGGGCGGGTGGGCGTTGGTGCCGCCGCCTCCGAGCGTAACCGTCGGCAGGCTGGTGTAGCCGTAACCGGGCGAGGTGATCTCGATGCCGGTGAGCGTCCCGCTGGCCGAGTCGAAGGTGGCCACGGCGGTCGCGCCGGTGCCGCCGCCGCCCGTGATGGTGACCATCGGCGGCCCGATGTAGCCAGGCGTCGGCGCGACGCTCAAAACGACGACGCCCTGCCCCGCCGGGGCGCGCAGCGGCACGGGAACGGCGCAGGCGAGGTTGTTCGTGACCTCGAAGGTGGCGCCGCCCGCGTAGATGTTGACGGCGGTGGGCGTGTTCACGCCGGTACTGAAGAGGTTGCCCGCCTGCCGCGCGCGGAATGTGCCGCCGTTGAAATTCACAAGGCCTGTCGAGTTGGCGCGGTTGGCCTTGGAGATGTACTTCGCGGTCAGACGTCCGCCGTTCAGGTTGAGGCAGGCGAACATGTTCGTGCGGTCTGCCATGTTGATATAAGCGTTGGCATCGGCGTCGGCCGTGCCTGCAAGGGTAAGTTCGGCGAAGCCATTGATCGTGCCGTAGTCAGAGGCATTGCCGATATCGATGGTAGGGTTGGCGTTGACCGCACTAGGCCCGGTGGCGAAGGTGCCACCCGCGAGGACCACCACACCGGTGCCGCCGCGGCTGATGCCGAGCTGCCCGCCGTAGACCGTGCCCATCTCGAACGCGCCGCCGGTCTGCCTGACGATACCGACACTGGCAAACTGCCGCCCAATCTGGAAATAGCCGTTATTGGTGAAGGTGCCGCTGTTCAGCTCGTAGTAGCCATAACCGTTTTCACCGACACGCGGGTCGCTTCTCGCACCGCCCCAGTTGTGCATACGGCCGCCATTCTGGTAGACCGCACCGGCGCTGCCGCTGTTGTTGCCGACGATGAGCCGCTGCGTGACGGAGGCGTTGTCCTGAATCGTCAGGATGCCGCGTCCGGACTGGCCGATGACCAGCGTGGATTGGACGACGTCGTAGGGATAGAGGAAGCCGGACCACACGGCGTTGTCCTTGACGGTCATGCGCCCGAAGTGCGCGGAACTCTCGCCGACGTAACAGGAGTTGCTGACGACCCCGATATAGGTGTCGCCGTCGAGCGTGAGCGTGCTGTTGCCGACATAGACCGTGCCGAGCGAATGGCTTGCGGTGGTGAAGCGCGTCTCGCCGCCGTACGAGCGCAACGGACTGGCCGTGGTGACCGGCGCGGTGATCGTGAGCGTGTTGTTGCCCTGCTTGGTGAGAGATACCGCTTTAGAGAGTCCCAAGCCATAGTCGAGGGACGAAAAAGTGGTGTCGATGCTGAGCACCGCCGTGGCGGAGGGGAACGTCGTCGCGTCGTGCAGGTCGCGGATGTCCGCCGCGCTCCAGCCGGTGCCGCCGCCGATCGCATGCATGGCGAGCGTGCTGCTGCCGATGAGCGTGAGCCTGCCCTCGTCGTAGCCGGGCAGCGCGGCAGGCGACTGGACATAGAGCGTGCCGTTGCTGACCGTCGTGAGCCCGCCGTAGGTGTTGCTGCCGCGCAGGTAGACGGTGCCGGAGCCGATCTTGACGAGTGAGCCTTCGCCGGAGATGTTGCCGCGCACGGTCGCGCTGTAGCTGCCTGAATCGAAGACGGCGCGACCGTTAAGCGCGACCGGCCCGTCCCAGACGTTCCAGTAAGGGACATTGCCCGCCCGGGCGTAGAAACGGGCATTGTCCTCCATCGTCAGGCTCCAGAGGATCGGATAATAGAGGTTGTAGATGTCGAACACCGCGCCGCCGCGGACGGTCAGCGTGTTGGCGGCGCTGCCGTTGAGGCGGGTGCCTACCTCGACGGTGAAGAAGCCTTCCTGCACATCGATGTTGCCCGCGCCGGGCGTCACCTCGGCCGCCGTCAGCCCGACGTAGTTGGAGCCGACCTTGACGATATCGAAGCCGTTCATGTCGAGCGTGGCAGCAGAGCCGGTCGTGGTGGTGCGGATGTCCCAGCGGGCATCCTTGTGCTCGCCGCCGAAGGTCGTCGGGGCGGTGAGGGCCACTTTCGTCAGCGCGTTGTACTGGCTGGTGGCCGAGGCGTTGATGATCGCGCCGCGCCCGCCGACGCCCGTGCCGCCGACCGTGACGGCCTCGTCGTAGAGGTACAGGGTGTTGGCGCCGAGCGTGCCGCCGAGATCGAGCGTGGCGCCGCTTTCGACGACCGTCCCGGCTGTCTTGGCGCCGAGCGCGTTGTTGTTCTGCACGACGAGCGTGCCCGCGCTGACGACCGTCAGCCCGGTGTAGGTGTTCGCGCCGGAAAGGGTGAGGCGTCCCGCGCCTTCCTTGCGCAACGCCCCCGCGCCGTTGACGGTGCCGGAAAGGGTCTGCGCGGAGGCCCCGCCGATGGCGAGCGTGCCGCTGTTGATCCACGTCGTGCCGCCGAAGGTGTTGACGGCGTTGAGGAGCACCTTGCCGTCGCCGGACTTCTCGACGGTCGATGCGGAGGTGTTGTTCGCGACAGCCGCGTTGACGGTGAGCAGCGCGGCGGGCTCGTCGTTCTGAAGCGAAAGGACACCCCCGGCGGCAAGCGGGACGAGGGTGCCGTCGCCGGATGCCGCGCCGAGCGTCAGGTCTGCCTGCCCGGCGGCGATCTCGACGCGCGCGGCCTTCAGGGTCTTTCCGGCGGTCGCGACGGTGGCGGCGGTGTCAGTCTCCTGACGGAGGCGGAAGACGCTGTTCTCCGTCGCGCCGGCCAGCGTGACGGCGTCACCGGAGCCTGCCGCCGTGATGCGCACGTCCTTCGAGGCGTCGTCGGGGATTTCGGAGCCTTGGGCGTCGATGTTCACGACGGTCAGGTCGGAGGCGTAGACGCCGTTCGCGCTGCTGTAGGCGGCGTAGCGGGTGCCGTTGACCGTGGCCCACGTGCCGATGAGCCCGTCGGACTGGCCAGTGATGATGATGCGGTTGCGGGTGCTCTCGCCGAGGCCGACGCCCGTGAAGTCGATCGTGCCGCCGGAGCGGGACAGGGAAGTGAGCGTGAGCGTGGAGGTCTGGCCCTCCGCCGCCTGCGACGCGGAGACCGTGTTCGCGCCCGCCGTGACGTTCACCGCGCCGACGGTCTCGCTGTAGTCCGCGCCGCCGCCGTCGTGGGCGAAGACAAGCGCACCGCCGGAGAGCGTGAGCGCGCTGGCGTTGCGGAGGCGGTCGGCGTTGTTCGCGGAAACGGTGTTGTCAAGAAGCAGAGTGCCGCCGCCGGAGACAGAGTAGCCGGTCGAGGAGGCGATCGCGCCTGCCGCACCGGTGAGGGCCAGCGTGCCGCCGTTGACGGCGGTGGTGCCGGAGAAGGTGTTGGCCGCCGAAAGCCGCCACGTGCCGAGGCCGGCCTTGACGAGGGAGAGGGTGGCGGCACTGTTGACGAGCGCGCCGCTGAATTCGCCGACGCCGGACGTGTCGCCTTGCAGGCGCAGGATCTTGCTGCCGGAGTCGCAGAGGTTGGTCATCGAGAAGTTCAGCAGACCAGTGCCCGCGTGCTCGACGATCGAAAGGCTCTTTTTGAAGTGCAGGTAGCGGTCGGTGGTCTCGCCCTCGCCGGTGTAGAGCAGGCGCGCGCCGGAGCCGTCCGCGCTGAAGCGGAAGTAGGAGCCGGAGCCGAGGTTGCTGTCGGTCGACCCGCGGTTGCCGATCCTTCGGACGCTGATGGTGCCGGGGTTGTTGATGAGCACCTGCCCCGTGAACAGGTTCGTGGCGTTGAGCACGATGGTGCCGCTGTAGGTGCCGTGATAATACTCGAACCCGGCGCCGATGATCTGGGCGTTGATGGTGAGCGTCTTGCCAAAGGCAACCCCGTTGTCGGCGTAGTTCTCGCTGCCGCCGTCGCTCAGCCGCAGGACGCCGGGACCGTTGATGACGGCGTCACGCTGCGCGATAAGGTTGCCGCTGCCGCCGTTCGCGAAGGTGTTGGTGCCCGCAGCCAAATTGATGATGCTGCTCGGCTCGCCGTTCATGTAGAGCGCGGTGAGGGTGTTGTTGCCCGAGAGGGTCAGGGGCCCCACGCCGTTGAGGTTGAGGGAGAGGGAGACCGAAGAGCCCTTCTCGATGTCGCCTTGGATATGCGTCGGGCCGACGCCCTCGATATTCAGCGACCGCGCGTTGGCCACGCTGGCGGCGGGAGCCAAAACCTTGCTGAAGGCGAGCGTCTGGCCCGGGTTATCGTTGCGGAAGGTGAAGGAGGCGTTGTTCGTCGCGTGTCCGAGCTGGACGGCGGCGTTGAACGACTGGCTGGCGGCGGCGTTGGCGGTAAGCTGGAACGTCCCCCCGTTGGCCATGACCAGCGTCTGACTGGCGGGGGCACCCGCGCCGATCGTATACGCGGCGACATCGGGCATGTCAAAAATGATCGAGGTGAGGCCATAGAGCCCCGCCACATCGAGGAACGTGTTGCCGTTCCCTGCGTTACAGAACACGGCGGTATCGTTGACGGCCTGCCCCGCGAAGGGAGACGCACTCCAGTTCGCGCTGTTCGTCCACAGCGCATCCTGCGCCCCGGTCCACGTGCCGTTCGCCCCGAAAGCGGCTGCCCCGCAAAAGAACGCCCCGGCAAACAAGACCACCGCACGTCCGAAACCACTCGCCATCCGTATCATACAGCACCTCGCATTTATGCGCCGGCTCAGATAAAGGCCAGCCCCAGTATTGGGGGAGAGTCTACGCCTTCAGAAACAGGATGTCCAACGGTTATTTACACTTCGCCTTCGTCAAGGAGACCCTTCATGTACCTTCGCGACCTTCACGTGTTGTCTCTGCCACCCTTCGTGACCCCACAACCCGCCCTTTACGATCTTATCCCTCTTGAGGCATGCATCCTGCCCCTCTAGGGACACATATCGTATCCCTAGGCGGGTACATGTCGTATCCCTCTAGGGACAGTATCCATATCCCTCTAGGGGCATGGTCGCCGACCGACTGTACCGGCATACGCATACGCGGGCGATTCCGCCCGCGGCGACGGGCAGCGCATTATATTCACGCAGACGAAAGTGATGTCCAATTCACAAAGCCGTGTAGACACGCCATAGCCGCTTTCGATTCTCCATTAGCCAAATGGGAGAAAATATATGCTGGCCTTACTTTGGCGACAATAGAAGGCTCCTGTTATAGGCAAAACTACTCTAACCAGATATCGGTGATAACTGCCGTTCTACGTGAGATCAGCATAAACGAATGGGAAAGCACCGCCAATCCTGTCTACTCGTTTCTCAAACAAAACTCTGTTCGATTTGACACCAACATGATCCGAGAGCTTCTGTTACTTCAGCTTGCTAATGCCTATTGCCGTATCGAACAAGATGAAAAGGCAGAGCAATTGGTTCTGCGTATAGACAACGTCGCGGCTGCACAACGTGCTCGTGGTCTTATCGCACTGGAGAGAAAAATCAAAGCCGACAAGAAGTTGCGTGAAAACGGCAACACGACGAAAGAAGAGGGCGAGACTCAGCGTTAAGTGCCGATGAAAAGAAATCCATAGACGCCATAATTACGGCACAATCAGTTCCCGTCGATAGGAGTCGGATTGCCCCTAAACCGCAACATCTCCTGTGTTATTCTGCCGTAGAGATCGGACGTCCAAGCGGGCGATTTATCGCTTCTTCCAGACAAATCGCGAACTCGGAAATCGACGGGGCTGAGGATAACGGAAACATTTGTTGGACCAGTTTCTGCCACCAAGACAAACAAATCCTCCACTGCCGGATCACCCATCGCGAGACACCCGTCCGACCATGCACCACCGTGGATCATGATGTCACCCCCCAATCGGGCACGCCCATCCTCCGTAGCCCTTTCCTTGTCAAAAACATTAGGGTAGTCGATACGCAGAGAAAGGTGATAACGGCTATTCGGGTTCAGGAAATCAATGCCGTATATCCCTTCCGGCATCTGGCTATCACCCTCTTCGAGCTTAGGTCCGATTCCTCCGCTGGTACCGATGATCGGGTAACTCTTTAGCAAAGCATAAACACCGTTGGGCGACGCAATCCAAACTTCCAGTCGCTTCTCCTTCTTTAGACCGACGAGAGTCATCCTTGTGGGCGGATAAGGACAGCCGATACGGTTGAAGTCGTCCGCCAAACGGGCGCGAACCGCTGGCCCGTATTGCGCCACGCGCTCCGTGACCGTACGCCGTCCTTTCGCGATACAGATGATAGACGCCACCGGACGGATCAGATGCCGCCGGAATGGCAACAGGCACAAGGCAAAGCCGAGGAAGGCCAGAAGCAGATGGAAACGTTTCACTTTCATATGGATGCTCGATATGACGGGGTATATCTTGACCGGCATCTTCAGAAAATGTCCGGGCACTTTCTCCCGAGGATTAAAGACAACGCGGTAAGCGCGATCATAGCAGTCCTCGTGTGTTAAAAAGGTACCGCCATGGACGCGGTTTTGCAACCGCTTTTTGAATGAGGCTTAGACCGGCTCGACAAAGCAAAGATGAATCCCGTATAGTGGAGCCAACACTGCAAATCGAGGAAACACCTATGAAACGCTGGATGGCCTGTTCGGCGGCGGCACTGACCGCCACGCTGATGATGAGTTGCGGGAAGTGCCCCTGCATGGGCAAAGCCAAGGGGACGTGCTGCGCCCCTGCGGCGGCGGCGCTCAAGACGCCCCGGCTGGGAATCAACCTGACCGGAAGCTACAAGAATCCCGACGGCATGACCATCAAGGACGGCGCGATCTGGCTCTCCATCAACAACACCGCCAGCGACGCGCCGAGTTGTATCGTGCGCATCACCCCGGACGACCGGATCGAGAAGATCATCGACCTGCCGCCGCACCCCGAGACGGGCACCGTCAGCGCACTGGGGCTGGTCTTCGCCTCGGACGGGCACCTCTACGTCTCGGACAACCAGAACCTCGCGGGCAAGGGCATGGGCAAGTCGCGCGTGCTGCGGGTGGTCTTCGAGGACGGTAAGGCGGTCAGGGCGGAGGTCGTCGCCGTCGGGCTGCACGCCGCGAACGGCATCGCGGCACGGGGCGACAGTCTCTTCGTGAACGAGACCACCTTCGGCGAGGGCGACCCCATGCCGAGCGGCACCTACCGCTTCAGGCTGGCGGATCTCAAGGCCGACGCGTCGGTCTCCGTCGACGGCACGCCGGACGATCCGCACGTGATCTTCCGCCTGAGCACGCGGGGACCGGTCAAGGTCGGCGCCAACGGGCTTTGTTTCGACGGCGAGGGCAACCTCTACGTGGCGAACTTCGGCGACCGCGAGATCTGGCGGCTGCGCTTCGACGAGGCGGGCAACGTGCGCGAGTCGGCGTGCTTCACGACCGTCGCGTGCGCGGAGAGCGTGGACGGCATGCAGTATGACGGCGAAGGCTCGATCTGGTTCGCGGACTTCATGGGCAACGCGGTGATCCGCGTCTGCGTGAAGAGCGGCGCGGCGACGGTGGTCGCGAAGAACCCGCCGAGCGACGGGCTCAACGGCGAACTCGACTCGCCCTCCGAGTGCATCCGCCTCGGCGACAAGGTCTACGTCTCGAACATCGACCTGACCTTCGGCCCGCACACGGCGGACGAGACGCACACCCTCTCGATCATCGACCTTTAAGCCGCCCTTATTTCACCGGGATTGTCGGCGCGAGGGTCTTCAGGTCAGTCCAGAGGGTCCCCTCGCCCGCGTGGATGATGCGGATGCCGACGCCGGGGTTGAGCTTGTCCACGAAGGTCAGCTCCGCCAGCGTGGCGGGGTTCTGGAAGACCGAGGCGCGGAGCTTCTCGCCGAGCGCCTTCTCGTTGGCCACGGCGAACTCGGCCTGCACCTTGGCCTCGCCCTGCACCTGCGTGATCTGCGCCTGCACGGCGGCTTTCTCCAGGTTGATCTGGGCCACCTCGAGCGCGGCCTCCGCCGCGATGGTGGCGACCTCGTTGCGGGTCTGCGCCGCGACGGTGGCGACGAGCTTCTCGGTCTGCTGATCGACCTCTTTCTTGAGTTGCTCGATCATGGCGGTCTCGGTGTTCAGCTCGGCCTGCTTGCGGGCGGTGTCCTGCCGCGCCTTGTTGGTGAGATCCTGCTCCTTGGCGAGGCTCGCCTCCTGAATCGGCTGGAGAATCTGGTGCGGGATCTCGACGTGGCGGATGAGCGCGTTGTGGATGACGATGTGCTTCTCGGCGAGCACACGCGTCAGCTCGGCGGTCATCTCCTTCTGGAAGAGCTGGCGGCCCTCGCCGTCGATGAAGTCGCGCGCCTTGTAGGTGGAGCCCTTGAGGCGCGAGATGGAGAGGATCTGCGGCAGGATGATCTTCTCGACCACTGCGGGCAGATCGCCGTAGAGCATGTAGATGCGCGAGATGTTCTCGGGCAACAGCTCGAACTCGGCGGTCATGTCGAGCAGGATCTGGAAGCCGTCACGCGAGGGGAACTCGACGAAGCGGTTGATGCCGAACGCCACCGACTCCTGCGGCACCGAGGCGGCGAGCATCTGCTGCGGGGCGGTCGTGGCTGCCGACACTTTGCCGGACAACGCCTTCTGGTCATGCGGCGCGAGTTTTTTCCGCCCCAGCAAAGAAGAGCCGTCCGACTCTGCCGCCGCGTTGAGCACCTGCTGGGAGATGAAGCCGCGGTCGCGGTTCTTCTCCAGATATTCGTCGCGCTTCTCCTGCTGCGCCCGGATCGTGTTCTGCTGGAGCGAGCCCAAAGCGTCGCTGGCCGTGGTGATCTGGCTCTTGGTGAGCACGACGCTGCCGGAGCGCCCGAGAATGGAGACCTGATTCATGCCGATCTCCAGCACGTCCACCTGATACGCGCGTGGGTTGATGTAGTAGAGGCCGGGATGCAGCACGTCCTTCATGACGCCCTGCTCGCCGGAGCCCGCGAACTCGCCGGGTTTGACGGGTTTGCCGGTCTGGGAGGTCACGATGCCGACGTAGCCGATGGGGATGTTGATGGCGTCGAGCTGGGTGACCTCGTAGCCTTCGGGGTTGAGGCGGTAGGTGCCGGGCCCGAGAACGTCCTTCCACACGCCCTTGCCGGAGCGGTCAGCCGTGAGGATCTCGCCGGGCGGCAGTTCCTTGCCGACCTTGGACGTGACCACACCGACTTTGCCGACGGGGATGGTGACTGCCGGCACAATGCGCCACGAGTGGTTGACAGGGTCGCGGAAATGGCGGCCCTCCGGCAGCGGCTCGCGCTGCACGCCCTTCTCGCCGGGGCTGGCGAGGATCTCGCCGGGCGGCAGAGGCCTGCCGACCTTGGCGGTGACGATGGCCATGTAACCCGCCGGCACTTGGATGCGGCAGAAGGTCCAGACGAAGAAGGTGCCGAACAGGAGGACGGCGAGGACGGGGATCAGGATGACAGAGGCGTTTTTCATTGCGCGGCCCCTCCTTTCTTGGCGGGATCGTCCGGCGGCGGCGCGGGTTTCGGCGCGGGCGCGGGTTTGGCGGCGGCAGGTTTCTGGCGGACTTCGACCGGCAGGCCGAAAAGGTCGCCGTTCGCGTCGGTGGTGAGCACGCTCTGGATGTTGGGCGCGGTCTTCTCGTAGAGTTTGGCGCGGACATAATCCGTCTCGCTGCGGTAGACAGACACCTGCTGGCGCAGCACATCGGCGTTGGCCTTGTTCTGCGACTCGACGACCCTGCGGTCAGCTTCGGCGAGTTTGAGCAGCGCCTCGGCGTCGGCGCGGGCGGCTTCGAGCGCGACCTTCGCGACATCCAGCTCGGTCTTGGCGGCGATGGTCTTCTCGACCTTGCCCTGCTCGGCGGTGATGGTCTGGCGGATACGCTCGGTCTCGGCGGTGACCTTCAGGCGGTTCTGCTCGGCGAGGGCCTTCTGCTTCTCAAGCTCGGCCTGCGACTTCGCCTGCACGATCTGCTGCTCGAACTTCTTGGACTCCTGCACCGCCAGCTCGCGGTCGCGGATGATGCCGGCGATCTCCTGCGGGGCGAGGATGTCACGGATGAGGACCGAATTGAGCGAGATGCCCCACGGCTGGCAGACCGCCTTGAGGAAGACCTCGAGGCTGTCCTGAAACGCCTGCCGCGATTCGCCGACGATGAAGTCGGTGGCGTTCTTCTTGCTGCCCTCGATGCGGAAAAAGCCGCGCGCGCTCGGCAGGATGAGCTTCTGCTTGATGTCGTCCATATCGCCGACCTCGTGGGTGAGCAGCGCGACCTTATCGACGTTGAGGTTGAACTCCAGCGTGCCTTCGACCGTCACGGGAAACCCGTCGAGCGTCAGGAACATGATCGCGTCGCCGCCGCTCAGCTCGAAACGCTGGCTCTGGATGTTGACGATCGAGACGGCGTAGAGATACGGGTTCAGGCGGTGCGTGCCCTCCTTGAGCACCTCGCGCTGCACGCCCTTGGCGCCGGGCGCGGCGAGAAAGCCCTTCTCCACGGCGGCAGACGCCTCGGCGGACGTGAGGATGTCCGCGCCGTCGAGCGCGGTGACCACGCCCACGTGGCCGGGCGCGATCTTGATGTCGTCGAAGAGCTTCACCTCGTAGGCGTACGGGTTGACGCGGTGCTTGCCGGTGCCGAGCACCTCGCGCACGATGCCCTTGTAGCTCTCGTCCGGCGCGATGATCTTGCCGCCTGGCAGGTCTTTGCCGTGTTTGCGCACCAGCACGCCGAATTTCCCGGCGGGGATGTCGGTGGCCCGGATAATCACCCAGTCCCAGACGTACGGGTTGTAGAAGAAGCGCCCCTCCGGCAGCACGTTGAGCTGGATGCCCTTGTACTCCGGCGAGTCGGCGATGATGCGGTCCGAGGAGAGGTTCTTGCCCGTCTTCTTGATGAGCACCGCGATCTGCCCGTTACTGGGCTCGATGCGCCAGAAGAACCAGAACCAGAGCGCCCCGGCCAGTGTTGCCGCCACCAGCAGGAAGGGCAGCGCGGCAAATGCGGGCAGCGGCTTGAGGGGCGGACGGCGCGGGGCAGAGGGTCGCCGGTTGTTCAGCGGCGGCGGGAACGGATACGCTTCATCGCTCATAGGGAAACCTCCGAATGTTGACACCAGTTTACTGGAGGACATCCCCGCATGTCGAGGTCGAACCAGACGGCGGATACCGCGCGGAAAAAAACCGACACAGAGTAACCCGCCCTCGGGGCCAACCGCTCCTTAGGCTTTACCCCGTCCGGCTCAACGCGGCGTGAACGGTTCGAGGCACCGCTCAAGGATGCCCTGCATGTACGCGATCAACACCCCGTAATTCACGATCGGCACGCCTGCCGCCTTGGCCTGATGGATGCGGTAATGCATCTCGCGGCGGTTGAGCATACACGCGCCGCAATGGATAATCAGCCCGTACGCCGCCAGCTCGCGCGGATACCGCATCCCACTCGTGTGCTCGAACACCAGTTGCTTGCCCGTGTGCTGCCGCAACCATCGCGGGATCTTCACCGTCCCGATGTCGTCGGACTGCCGATGGTGCGTGCAGCCTTCCGAGACCAGAACCCTGTCGCCATCTTTAAGCAGTTCGATCATCTGCGCACCCCGCACCAGTTCGGCGAGATCCCCCTTGTACCGCGCGAACAGGATCGAAAACGACGTCAGCGGCACATCTCGCGGCGTGTCAGCCGAGACTTTGGCGAACACCTGCGAATCCGTGATCACCAGCCGAGGCTTCCGCCCCAATCGCTCCAACGTCTCGCGCAACTCGAACTCCTTCGTCACCACCGCGATCGCGTCTGCCTCCAGAATGTCCCGGATCACCTGCTGCTGCGGCAGGATCAGCCGACCTTTCGGCGCGGCCTTGTCGATCGGCGTCACCAGCACCACCAGATCCGACGGGCTCAGCAGGTCGCCGACGATCTGGAACTTGTCCGCCTCCTCGGGCACAACTTTCGCCAACGCCAGCTTCAGCTCCTCCACGCCCTCCCCCGTCGTGGATGACACCGCATGCGCCACCGCCTTCACCGCTGCCGCCGTCTCGGCCACCAACGCGGCGGCAGGCGGCTGGAGATCAGCCTTATTGAAAACCGCCAGCAGCGGGATGCCCTTGGCCTGCACCAGCCCCACGATCTCCCGCTCGCACGCGCCCAGCCCGTGTTCCGCCTCAAGCACCAGAATCGCCACATCGGTCTTGTTCAGTACGTCCCGCGTGCGCTGCACACGAAGTTCCCCAAGCGTCCCCTCGTCGTCCAGCCCCGGCGTGTCGATTATCAGGATCGGCCCCAGCGGCAGCAGCTCCATCGCCTTGTAGACCGGATCCGTCGTCGTGCCCTTCACCTCCGAGACGATCGAGACCTCCTGCCCCGTGAGGGCATTGATGAGGCTCGACTTCCCGACGTTGCGCCGCCCGAACAGCGCGATATGCACCCGCTCGCCTTTTGGTGTCTCGTTTAAGCTCATGATCTATCCCGCAAAGAAACCGCCCTCTCGTTCAGACCGCGGGCGGCTCCTCCGCCCCTTCATCGGCCTCCAACTCCAATACCGCCAGAGCCTCTCCCGTCGGCAATTCCTGCACCGTCCGCAACTTGCGCTCCATCGCCCGCGTCCGCCGCGTGGACTCGTCCAACGTGTTCGACACCGTGTTGATCTGCTTTTTCACCCTGTCCAGCACATCGCCGAACTTGCCGAATTCGCTTTTCACCGCGCCCAGCACCGCCCACACCTCGCTCGCCCGCTTCTCGATGGCGAGCGTCTGGAACCCCACCCGCAAACTGTTCAAGATCGCCGCCAGCGTCGTCGGCCCCGCGATCAGCACCCGCTGTTTCTGCTGGATCTCGTCGTGCAGCCCCGGCTGCCGCAAAACCTCCGCGAAGAGCCCCTCCGTCGGCAGGAACAGGATCGCGAAGTCCGTGCTCACCGGCGGGTTGATGTACTTCTCCTGAATGTCCTTCGCCATCTTCACCACCGCGCGGCACAACTCCGCCGACGCCGCCGACGCGCCCTCCGCATCGCCCGCGCGCGATGCGTCCACGAGCCGCTCGTACGCCTCCTTCGGGAACTTCGAATCCACCGGCAGCCAGACCGGCTCCGACGCGCCCTCCCCGCGCCCCGGCAGCTTCACCGCAAACTCCACCGACTCGCGCCCCTCCTTCGTCCTGACGTTCCGCGCATACTGCTCCGGCGTCAGGATCTCCTCCAGAATCGCGCCGAGCTGGTACTCGCCCCACGTCCCGCGCTCCTTCACATTTCCCAGCACCCGCTTGAGGTCGCCCACCCCCGTCGCTAGCGCCTGCATCTCGCCCAGCCCGCGCTGCACCGCCTCCAGCCGCTCGCTCACCAGCTTGAACGACTCGCCCAGCCGCTTCTCGAGCGTGCTGTGCAGCTTTTCGTCCACGGTCTGACGCATCTCCTCAAGTTTCTTCTCGTTGTTCTCCTGAATCGACCGGAACTTCATGTCCAGCGTCTCACGCGTCGAGCGCGCCGCCTCGTCCAGCAACTTCTTCTGGCTCTCCCCCAGCGCGTTCAACGTCTGCACCAGCAGCGCGTTCGCCTTGGCCTGAGCCTCTGCCACCTCGCCCCGCAGCTCCCGCGCCTGCCGGGCCGCCTCCTCGCGCGACACGCGGAACTCTTCGCGCACCACCGCCTCCGCCCCCGCCCCCGACGACGCCCGCCGCAGATGCGCCAAGACCAGCCACACCATCCCCAGCGAAACCGCCGCCAAAACGAAACTCGCGTAGATCACAGCCTCTGCCATCTCTGAACCCCGTTTCCCTTACCCGCGTGGACATCCTTCATGCCCGTCCATCTTACGTTTTCAACATTCCTTGGGCAACCCCCATTTTGATCTTTCCCCCGCGCGTTGTATCTGGTACCGTTCTTCGGAACCCCGAACCCAACACACGAGCAGAAGGATTCCAAATGGCCGATCAGATTCACCCTCTGGCCCAGACCCTCAACGCCGACCTCTCCGCAGGCGACAGCCCCCTCCTGAGCCTGCTCTCCGAAAAAGGGAAACGCGCCTATTTCCCCTCGCGCGGCATCCTCGGACAGAGCGCGGAGGCCAAAGATGCCGCCATCAACGCCACCATCGGCACCGCCTTCGAGGAAGACGGCTCCCCCCTCTGCCTCGAATGCCTTGAGGAACTCGTCAAGATCCCCTCAACCGCCTACCTCTACGCGCCCAGCTTCGGCCTGCCGAACCTGCGCGAGACCTGGCGCAACATGCTCCTGACCAAAAACCCCTCTCTCGCGGGTAAAGCCTTCAGCCTGCCCGTCGTCACCAACGCCCTCACCCACGGCCTCAGCGTGGCAGGCCACCTCTTTGTCGATCCGGGCGACGCCATCATCCTCCCCGACCTGTTCTGGGACAACTACGAGCTGCTCTTCGAGGAAGCCTACGGCGGACGCCTGACCACCTTCCCCATGTTCGACGGACCCGCCTTCAACACCGCCGCCATGGCAAAACTGCTCAACGCCCCCGGCGACCGCAAGATCGTGATCCTCAACTTCCCGAACAACCCCACCGGTTACACCGCCACCGAAAGCGACACCGCCGCCATCCGCGCCGCCCTGCGGCAGGCCGCCGAAGCCGGCAAGCACCTCGTCGTCATCCTCGACGACGCCTACTTCGGCCTCGTGTACGAGCCCGGCGTCAGCAAGGAATCGCTCTTCACCGAACTCGCCGACCTCCACCCCAACATCCTCGCCGTCAAGCTCGACGGCCCCACGAAAGAGGACTACGTCTGGGGCTTCCGCGTCGGGTTCATGACCTTCGGCATCAAAGGCGCGACCCCCGCGCAGTACAAAGCGCTCGAAGCCAAAACCGCCGGCATCGTCCGCGGCTCCATTTCCAGCGTCACCAGCATCGGCCAGCACCTGCTCCAGAAAGCCTACACGCAGCCGGACTACGCGACGCAGAAGCAGACCAAGTACGACATCCTGCGCCGCCGCTACACGCGCATCAAGGAGATCCTCGCACAGCACCCCGAATACCGCGCCTCGTTCGAGCCCATGCCCTTCAACTCCGGCTACTTCATGTGCGTCAGACCGCTGGGCGTGGATGCCGAAACCCTGCGCAAACACCTCCTCGCCACGCGCAACACCGGCGTGATCGTCCTCTCCGGTCTCATCCGGCTGGCCTTCTCCTCCGTGCCTTACGACAAGCTCGACGCGCTCTTCTCCAACCTGCACGCCGCCATCCAAGAACTGAAACAGGGGTAGGCCCTCATGCCGCCGACCGCCGTCACCATCCCGCCTTCAGGAGAATTCCCGAACAGCGCGACCCTGCCGGTTCTGATCTACCGGAAAGCGTTCAGCGGAGACGGCGCGTCTGCGGCAGCCATCGAGAAACGCTTCCGCGCCAACGGCTGGCAAGGCACGTGGATCAACGGCCTCTACACCTTCCACCACTACCACAGCCGCGGCCACGAGGCCCTCGGCGTCAGCGACGGCTGGGCCGAAGTCCAGCTTGGCGGCCCCGACGGCGCCACCTGCCGCCTTGAGAAAGGCGACGCCATCGTCCTGCCCGCAGGCACCGCCCACAAGAAAATCAAAAGCGGCAAAGGCTTCCGTATCGTCGGAGCCTACCCGCCCGCACAATGGCCCGACATGAACATCGGCAAGCCCGGCGAACGCGCCGCCGCCGAAAAAGTCATCGCCGCCCTCGCCCATCCCGCAACCGACCCCGTCGAAGGCCCCGACGGCCCCTTGCCCAGACACTACGCGCAAGCCGGCGCCGCTTCCGTTTCATCGCCCCGCTAACACGCCGCGTATCCTGTCGCATACGTACGACACATCCTGCCGCGCCAGCCCCGTCCCCGACGGCACGCACAGACCTCCCGCGAACAACTGCCCGCTGACCGCCCCGCCATACACCCGCGCCGCGCCGAACACCGGCTGCAGATGCATCGGCTTCCACACAGGCCGCGCCTCGATGTTCGCCGCCTCCAACGCCAGCCGCACGCGCTCAACCGTCTCCGAAGGCACACCGGCCTCTGACCGCTGACCTCCGTCCTCCAGCGTCACCACCGTCAGCCACCGCGTACACCGTCCGTACCCCGCCTCAGGCATGAAGCCGAGCCCCGCCACCCCCGCCAGCTCTTCCCTGTACCACTCGAAAATCTGGCGCTTTTTCGCCACGATCGTGTCCAGCATCTCCAACTGCCCGACCCCGATCGCCGCCACCACATTGCTCATCCGGTAGTTGTACCCCAACGCGCGGTGCTCATACCACACCTGCGCCTCACGCGCCTGCTGCGACCGCATCCGCGCCCGCTCAACCACACCCGCGTCACGCGACGCCAGCATCCCGCCCCCGGATGTCGTGATGATCTTGTTCCCGTTGAACGAGTACACACCCGCCCATCCCGCATCCCCCGCGTGCCGCACCCGCTGGCCCGCGCCATACACGGCGCCGAGCGCCTCGGCCGCGTCAACGATCAGCGGCACCCCGTGCGCGGCGCACAACGCCTCGATCCGTCCGTAATCGCAGCATTGCCCGTAGAGATCCACCGCCACCACCGCCTTCGGCAGACGCCCCGTGCGCGCGACATCGCCCAGCGCCTCCTCCAGAAGCCGAGGGTCCATCGTCCACGTCGCCTCGTCGCAATCGATGAAGACCGGCACCGCCCCCCGGTGCACCGCAGGCGCCACCGACGCCACGAACGTGAGATCGGAGCAAAACACCGTGTCCCCATGCTCCACCCCCAACTCATGGAACAGCAGATCCAACGCCGCCGTGCAGCTCGACAACGCGCACGCATTCGGAATCCCTGCCGCCGCAGCGAACTCCCGTTCAAACCGATCAACCATCGGGCCGCACGGCGCGATGTAATTCGACGCGAACGCCTCTTCCACCAGCGCCCGCTCACGCCCGCCCATCCACGGCGGCGACAAAAAAATCCGCTTGCTCATGACTTTCCCTCCGACCGTAGGCTACCAAATGATTCTGGAAAACGTCCCCTCGGGCTCGAACGCCGACGCCCGTTCCAGAACGCACCGGGGCGCATATCCCGGCACCGGCGATAACACGTATCCGCCTCCCGGCGAGTGCTGGAGCCGCCGCATAATCTCTCCCTCCGGCAAATCCTGCCAACTCGTCAGCCATATCCACGTGGCCGGCAACCGCCCCATCGCCTGCGCGACCATCAGCGGCGCGACAGCCGTCGTGTCCACCCAGACAACCATGTCATCCGGATACCGCCCCCGCTCATCGGCAACCACCGCGATGAAACGCTCCGCCGAATCCTCGTTGTGCTTCCACGGATAGGCCCAATACGCGAACTCGTCCCGGAACGGCAACGCCCGCGGCCGCGGCGGCGCGACACGCTTTGCGTACCAGCAGGAAACAAACGGGACAAGCACGCTGAATCCCACCGAGATCGCCAAAACAACGGGAAACGGGATCCGTATCCGCCGCTGAAAAGCCGCCAGCCCCATCCCGGCAAGAACCGCCAGCAACCCCAATGTCGGCAACACAAAGGTCGCCTGATCCGGCACCGTATAACGCACCCAAAACACAAAATGGATGCCGACCAGCGCCAGCAGACTCACATGGAACGCGCGCGGCATGTCATTCCCCCTGCCACGCGCGCGTTTTCCCGTCGCCAACAGCGTCACCCCCATCCCGGCTAACGCAAACAACCAGCACGGATTAAAAAAACTGCACGCCGAGAGCGCCATGTTCGAGAGCCACAGCGCCGAAAACGCAAGCCGCGTGTTCAACACCTGCGACTGGAAGTAATTTCCGAAAAGAATGCTCTGAACCGCCATCCCGAAATCACGCGAGGCGATAGCGAATGAGATTCCGGGAATGAGAATCGGGAGGGCTCCAAGACACCAAGCCGCCGCACAAGCCCCCCACGCCCACACGCGCCTTGCCGCATCTTTCAAGAAAAGCACCCCATAAACCGGCAGGCCCAACAAGGCGAAGTGATGCACCCCAAAGTGGCAGCCATTGAGGAACAGGGCGACCACAAACCAGATGAACGCGCGACTCCTGAAATACAGGATCAAACACAAGACCTCCAGCAAGAGAAACGCCAACGACCACGTGTACACCTCCGCCATCGCACTCAGCCACCACGCCATATGCGCGCCGCCCAATAGCGCAACCGAAAACAAGGCCGCCCGATGCGAACCGGTCACGGTCAGCACACACGCGCACAACGCGCACAACGCCACCGCCATCCCCACACCGCTCGACAGCGTATACACATACGGCACCGGCACAAACGGTAACAGCGCCGCCAAGCCCCGCGTGATCAGGATATAGGAAGGATGCAGCCGCGCGATTCCCGCCCCGACATCCCACGAATAGGCCCGTGCGAGAAACTTATACTGATACTCGCCACTGTCCTGCCAACTGACCCCGCGTTGCGCCGTCGCCGCATACAGTCCCAGAAAACAAAAAAACACCGCCGCATAAAACAGCCAGTGTTTTCCTTTCATCCCCGCACCTGAAAACTGTGTCATAGCATATCCTAAATCCGAAGAGTCGCCCGGCCTCACCGGCACAGGCGCACGAACAGCCCCTTCTCATCCACATCGCGCAAGACCGCCGCGCCTGCCCCCACCGTGGCCCATGCCCCCACGCGCACACACGGGATCGCGCACGCATTGGACCCCATCAAAACGCCCTCGCCCAGCACACATCCGCCGGAGACCCGCACACCGGGACACAATTGGGCGTAGTCACCGATCTCTGCGTCATGCCCCACCGTCACCCCGTGATTCACCAGCGCACCCTCGCCCAACCGCGCACCCACCGACACCACGCTCCCGATCCCGACATAACACCCGCACCCGAGCACCGTCCCCGGCGCAATCACCGCCGTCGGATCAACGACCGTCACGGGCACGAGCCCAGCTTCTAGCGCACGCTCCGTCAGCACCCTACGGGCACCGTTGCTGCCGACCGCGCAAACGAAACCTTCCGCCTTCCCAGCCGCAGACTCGACCCGCCCCAGCAACGGCAGGCCGCAAAACTGCCCCTCCTGCTTTCCGGGCGCGTCGTCGCAGAACCCGACAATCTCAAACGTCGGCGACACCGCGTTCATGCGCCCGATGACCCACGCCACCTCAGCGCCGAAACCGCTCGCACCGATAACCAAAACCCTTTTCACATCCTGATCCTCTTCCGCCGTCAAAGGCTCCCTGTCCGCCGTGGCAACACTATAGCCCTTCTGCCACCGCTTATGGAAGCGCGGAATACCACATACGCCTTCCGGCTTCAGCCTTCGCGCTCTTCCTGTCGGCTGCCCGTAAACTCTCCCATCGTCGCCTCGCCATCCGCGCTGATTCCCTTACGCGAAACCACCTGCCACACCGTCAGCCACAGGATTTTGAGATCCAGCCACAGACTCCAGTGATCGACATACCACACGTCATACGCGAACTTCTGCTCCCACGTGATCGCGTTACGCCCGTTCACCTGCGCCCAACCCGTAATGCCCGGACGCACCTCGTGCCGCCGCGCCTGCTCGGCCGTGTACCGCTCCAGATAGCGCATCAGCAGCGGCCTCGGGCCTACCAGCGACATCTCGCCCTTCAACACATTCCACAATTCCGGCAGCTCATCCAGACTCGCCGCGCGCAAAACCCGCCCCACTCGTGTCATCCGCTCCTGATCCGTCCCCTCACCCAGCCGCATCGTCCTGAACTTGACCAGCCGGAAAGGCCTCCCCCCTAATCCCGGGCGCTCCTGCACAAAAAAAACAGGCCTCCCCAGCGCGATCACGACCATCAACGCAACAACGGCGAACACCGGCACCCACACCCACGCGAAAGCAACCACCACAACGATATCGACCATCCTTTTCATGGTTTCCGCACGTGAGAATTTTCGGACTTCAGAACGTCCCCCAGCACGCCTAGATACTCCTCAGCCAGCGTATCCCTGCTGAACACCTCCTCAGCCAGACGCCGCGCTCCCCTGCCCATCTTCCCGCGCAACCCGGGATCGCCCGCCAGACGCATGATCGCCTCCGCCATTTCCCGCCCCAGCCGCTCTCCCTTGCAGACGACTCCGCACGCATACTCCTTCAGCCACGGCTCCAGCCACGTTGTCCGGTTGAACACCGTAGGCAATCCCGCCGCGATCCCGTCGAAGAACTTGTTCGGCGAGTTCTCATAAAAAAGCGGCTCGTGCATGAAGGTCACGACATTCAGATCCGCCGCGAGATAAAGGCCGATCAACTTCGCTTTCGGCAGGCTCCCGAAGAAACGGACGCGCGGCGCACCGTCACGGACGGTCTCACACCCAATCTCTGCCTCCGATCCCCGACCTTCGACTGCGGCTCTCAGCCGCCCTTCTTCCGGTCCGCCACCCGCAAACCACCACACGATGCGCCCGTCATCAGCCGTCTCGTTCACGGCTGCCACCAAATCCTCGACCGCATTGCTCCGTCCCATCGCCCCCGTATAAAGCACAACCGTCTGATCGTCCCCGACCCTCTGAGCGGCCCGCGTTTTAGCCCGGGTCTGCGGATCTTGCGGAAACATCTCCACATCACAGCAATTCGAAATCGTTGTCGCCTTTGAGTGCCGACGCGGGAAATGATTTGGCGTGTCTACGCACTGACCCATCGGATCAACACGCGCATCCCCAACTCCTAACTTTCCTTCCACTCTCCCCGTCATGCCGGTCGAACAGGTGACAATCGCCGAGGCATACCGATATGCCAACGCCTCCAACCGGAAACTCAGCCACTTCAGCACCGCGTTTCTCAAAACTCCCGCCGCGATTGCCGAATCCGGCCAGACGTCGATCACTTCAAAAACAAACGGCACGCGCCACAGCCACCGCCCCACCAACGCGGGCACTGCCAACGTCAGCGGCCCGCTGGACGCGATCACCACGTCATACCGCCGCCCGTGCCGCACCACAAACCACAGGGCACCCCCCATAAAACACAGGAAAGACACCACCCGCCGCGCAAATCCCATGTGCGGGCGATAGGACGTGCCGCTCACAAAAACGCGCATCCCGTCCACAACGACCGGCTCGCGCCCCGTCGGTCTCAGCGACGCGTCGTAGCCCGAGCCGCACACCACATCCACCGCATGCCCCGCCCTCACAAAACGCCGCGCGAACGCATATGTCCGCACCGCGCCCCAACCGCTCGGCGTCGCGAAATACTGATGGAGCCAGAGAATGTTCATGCCTCACCCGTGCGCGCAAGGGGTTCCATCATTCGAGTCCCGGGACCGAAATGGGCGGCAGGTCTTTGAAAACCTTCCGCAGCAGCGTGCTCTTCGGAAACACGATCACCCACGCCGTCAGAAAAATGATCAGCATGTCTGTCCGAAACGACAGATGATTCTGATACCACAACTCCAGCTCCCCTTTGGCGGGTGCGATATGCTTCGCATAGAACGTCTCCATCGGCATTCCCGACTCCGAAAGCAACCGCTCCTCATCACGGAACACGATCGAGCCGATCCCCGTCAGCCCCGGACGCACATTGTAAATCACCCGCTTCACATGCTCCGGATAAGGCTCAAAGGTCTTGTCAACCAGCGGGCGCGGCCCGACGATCGACATGTCTCCGATGAGGATGTTGACCAATTGAGGCAGCTCGTTGATCTTGGTCATCCTTAAGAAATGCCCCATCGGCAAAACGCGCGGATCTCGTCTTGTGGTATGAAGCCCGCCCGTCATATTCGGGCTGTTCTTTAACATCGTCGCGAACTTCCAGATCCCAAACTTTTTGTTGTAGCGGCCGATCCGCTCCTGAAAATAAAACACGTGGTGCTCTCCCGTCAGCAACAGGCCGATACAGACCGGCACCAGCAGCGGCGACAGCACCAGCAGCGCGAAACCCGACAGCGTAATGTCCATCATTCTTTTAAATATCGGATACATATTTCTCCTTACAGAACCGCGAATCATGCCAATGGGGCGAATGGGGGACGCTTTACAGGCCGGAAATGGGTGGCCGCGTGCATACGATTCGTTCGTATTGGACACCTTTTGCATGGCCAAAATTAATCAGCAACCCCAACTGATAACCGGTTGCCGCCAGATAATTATGCACTTGGGCTCTGTGCTCATCGGTCAATGCGGATGCCGCCTTGATTTCCACGACAATCTTCTCATAACACACAACATCCGGAATGTACTTCCTCTTCAGTGGCCGACCACGATACCGTAACTGAAGCTCATGTTGCGGAGAAAACGGTATTCGTTGCGTTTCGAATTCGATTTCCAGACATTCTTGATATACAGGCTCCACGAACCGATTACCCATTTGGTTGTACACCTCGAAACACGCGCCAAAGACGGCATACGCCTCTTCCGGATAGATCAGATCCTCACGATTCATGAAGTTCCCTCATTAGCATGATTCGCATCATTCGCGGTTAAACCAACCTCTACATTTTTTGGTCAAGACCCTTTCCTGTCTCGATATGTTCGAAGTTCGGCAGATAGTCTTTCAGCACCTCGACCACCTGCGCCTTGGTGACTTCCGGTTTCTCGAACAGCGCGCGCAACGACGCGAAGATCGCGTCGATCTCCGCTAGCGGTCGCCGCCTGGCGTTCTTCACAACGCCGAGATTCACGAACGTCTCAAGATCCAACACCTCTCCGGGCGTGTAGAACTCCTCGAACGTCTTCTCCCCGCTTGTGTCCGACTCAAAGAAATATATCGGCCAAGACGAAATCCGAAGATCGCTATCACTCGCCGCATTCGCACGACTCGCGGTTCCCTCTCCACCGCCGACTGCCGACTGCCGACTGCCGACCGCTTTCCTCATCTTCTCCCGCGCCTCATTCTCGCTCTTGCAGACATCCGCATCCATCCCCAGCGCATGCAGCAGATCGACCGCCACCTGCTCAAAGGGAATCATGTCCCGCGCCTCATCCAGTTTCGGAAAAACGATATCCCCGCTCTGCCCCATGATCGACGCCAGCAGGCAAAGTTCACCGGACTCGATGGGCGAAACGAAAAACCGACGGATCCCTAACGGGCACGCCCACGGTTGCCGCTTGAAAAGACGCTCCATAAAGCCCAGCGGCAAACTGCCGTTCGAGAAGGCCACATTCGCGAAGCGAGCCGTCTTGATGGGCAGACGATCCGCATACGCCATAATCAACTCTTCCATCAACTTCTTGCTCGCCCCCATGATGTTCACGGGGTTCGCCGCCTTGTCCGTTGACACGCAGAAGAAATGTTCGGGCGGCTGTGCCACCAGTAGATCAAGCAAGCCGCGTGCCCGCAAAACGTTGTTCTCGACCATCGCCTCAATCGAGAAAATGTCTTTTTCGCTCCGCACATGCTTGTGTGCGGCGAAATTCGCGACGATGTCGAACGGCCCGTGTGCCCCGAACAATTTCGCGAACACGCGGTCTCCGAAGTTCACCGGGTACGTGACGAACTCGCGCGGGATCCGGTAGCACCCCGCGCTCCGCAAGTCGCGCACCAGCTCGGTCAGCCCGTTCTCGCTGACATCCACAACCACAAGCTTCGCCACATCGAAACGCAACAGCGCCTTGATGTAATGCGACCCGATCGACCCCGCGCCGCCAATCACCAACACACGCTTGCCGTCAAGGCGCGCATGCAACGCCGCATCATACCGCGCGAAATCATCCGCCAGCAGACTCCTCGTCCGCTTGGTGACCTTCTCACGAATAAACTGATCCAAATCGAAATCCAAGTTCATACATTTCCTCGCAAAGGCGCAAAGACGCCAAGTTAAATGGTTTGATCGTCCGGCAGACCGTTAACACAACGGTGAATGCCGTTTTTCATCAAAACCTCGTTGAAATTCAAAAGGAACCCGAGCCGACACCCCGTCAACTTCAAATAGGTCTGAAGTTGCTTCGCATGTATCGGATGAAGTTGCTCAACCGATTTCAATTCAAGAATGACGCGCTGGTTCACGATCATATCCGCACGGAAACCTTCGTCGAAACGATCCCCATCGAAAGCAATCGGAATGGGAACCTGACGACATACACTCACTCCCCGTTTCACGAGCTGTTTTGCCATGACCACTTCATACACGCTTTCCAACAACCCGGGCCAAGCCCTTTATGGACGTTTACGGCCACATCCACCACAAGCGCTCCAATCTCATTCTCTGTCATATCTTCAATCCCTTGGCGACTTTGCGTCTTTGCGGGAAAAGCTCTCCAACGTTTTCCTCATTCCCTCCTGCGCCGACACCGGCATCACCGCCCACCCCAACGCCTTTTTGATCTTGCGGTTCGACACGACATACGACTCCGTGAGCTTCTTCAACCGCTCGCTGTTCAGCGGCAACCGCAATGCGTCCCCCGCTCTCGCCAAAGCCCTGACACATCCCGACGGCACCCTCCAAATCTTGACCCGCCTGCCTAACGCCTGCGCCATCAACCCGATCAGCTCATTTGTCGACAACGACGCATCGTCTGCCACCTGATAGATGCCGGAGGGCGCATCCCCCTTCAGCAATCCCTCCACCACCGCGCACACATTGCCGACCGACGCGAACGACCGCCGGTTCTCAAACGCTCCCAAAGGCCATGGAATCCCGCGCCGGACAACACTGTACAAAAGATTGAGATTCCCCTTATTCCCCGGCCCATGAATCATGCAAGGACGCAAAACGTAATATCGACCCGCCGACTGCCGACTGCCGACTGCCGATTGCACCAGACCTTCCGCCTCCAGTTTGCTCTGCCCGTAGGGCGTCTGCGGATTCGGCACCTCCTCCTCCGTCAGCACCCCCTCCACTCGATCCGCAACCGCCTTTACCGAGCTGAAAAGGATGAATGCCCTTTGCGCCTTTGCGCCTCCGTGAGAGCACCCCGTCCCCCCATTCGACCCATTCGTCTGATTCGCGGTTAAGAACCTCTCCAACACCCTCTTCGTCAACTCGACATTGATATCGAAATAACTTTGCGCGTCGCTCGTATTCCGCGTGTCATGCGCCTTCCCAGCCAGATGGATCACCGCGTCGACCTCGCCCCACGGGATATCATCCAGCGCCTCCCATCCGAAGCATCGCACATACGCCCCTCCTGCTGCCCCATTTGTGCGACTCGGCGCATTCGCGGCTAACGTTCTCTCCGTGCCGCCGTGCGCCCTCTCTGTACTGCCGACCGCCGACTGCCGACTGCCGACTGTATCCCCCACATCCAGCGCCCACAGCTCATGCCCCTTGCCGGCCAAATACGCCGACAGGTTCGTGCCGACAAACCCGAACGCCCCTGTAATGAGAATGGTCATAAGTAAGGTTCAATCGCGGCTCACGCCGCTGGTTCAAGGGCTGACATCATTTGTATCGTGGACCTTTAAAATCAGAGTTCCGAAGAGCTGTGATAAACGCCTGAAGCATCACGGAAACACGGACGCACGTATACACCATACTCTCAAACTGAGCGTTATCGACATAACCCTGTCGAATGCTACATAGAGCTGCGAGCGCACCTCGCCGCAAGAACCCTTTGCGATGCTTAGAAAGGTTAGAAACTCCTTGTTGCCGCCGCGTTCAAAGCCTTCCGCAATATTGCTCATGATCGAGACCGCCGCACGTTGAATCTGATCTTTCAGCCCATAATCATGCGCGAACTGTCCTTGTTTCGTCGCCCCGTAAATCTGTTTCGCGAGTTCCCTTGAAAACTGCCAAGCTTCAATATCTTCGAAGCGTTTCATCCCTGCTCCCCCCCTGGAACCAGCGGCACCAGCCGTGTTTAAACCCTTGAACCCTGAAACCAGCGCCGCAAGGCGCGTTTGAACCTTTCTCTCACCATCGGCCCCGCAAACTCCCACACCTTGAACGCATATTTCGGCACCAGCATTGGCAAACAGCAGAAATATCCGGCCTCGCGATTCCCGCGCACGATTTCCTGATTCAACAGCAGGTTGCTCCGCCAGTTTTTCGTGCTCACCCCTCCGACCCTCATATCCACAAAACACATCGGGAGATACTGAGAACGAAGCTTCCCCCTTCTCAAAAATCTAATCAGCAACGCATAATCCGCCGCGATCTTGTAATCCAGCGAATAATTGCCCAGCCGCCCGAAGCACTCCCTGCGGATATACACCGACGGGTGCGGCGGCATGAAGCCCCACTGGAGCATCCACGGGCGCCAATGCCGCGCCGAATAATACCGCACCGTCGGCTCAGACCGGAGTTCATCCAACGCCACGTCACGCCGATCCGCCACAAAACGGATGTCACCGTAGAGGGCGTCAGGCGACCCCGGGGAAATGACTGCCTGAATGCCGGAATGCCTTGTTGCCTTATTTTCGGACACCTCACCGTCCCGAGTTCCCGCATTAACGCAATCCGGCACTAACGCATTAACGCATTTCCCAAACACCTCCGCCACCCGCTCGATCACCCGATCATCTGCCAGCACATCATCCGCGTTCAGGATACCGACCACATCCCCTGCCGCCCGTACGATCCCCTTGTTGATCGCGTCGTACATGCCGCGATCTCGTTCCGAGAACCACCGCATCCGCCCGCCGAACTTCGGCTCATACTCGCGAAGTATCTCGACTGTCCCGTCCATCGAACCGCCGTCGATCACCAGATATTCGAGATCCGTCAACGTCTGCCGCAACACCGACTCCAGCGCCGTCCTAATAACGGCGGCACTGTTGTAACAAACGGTTATGAGAGTGATAGTCACCGAAGAAATGCCTTATTGCGAAAATGCCTTATTGCCGGCGAAGCGCACCCCAATTAACGCATTAACGCAATCCGGCATTAACGCAATTCTTACTTAAGGATGGCGTACAGACCGCGATATGCTCTGGAAGAGTGCATACAATTCTTTCGCCTCCGTTAGCAAAGGAACAACATTCTCCCTTTCTTCAGGACTTAATGCGTCGGTCTCTTGACAGATTTCCAGCCAATATACGGTCTCACTCGCCTCTTTGACCACGATGCTCAGTTTATGGATAAAATCATCTTTTGACTCTGCACGATTCGTTTCCCGATAATTTGCGCCGACCGAAGTGGCCGATTTGGCTAACTGATAGACGATGACATTGAGAACACGACGTTCCGGGAATTTCGCCAAAGCATTCAGGATCTGCACGGCAAACCGTCGCGTACGTATCTCAAGTTCTTTTTTGAACTCTTCACGTCTCATCCCCTCTCCCCTTTCCCTGCGCTCCCGCATTGTGGGATCAATTGCCTTATTGTCCTACACTTCACCATCCCGCCCTCCATTATTAAGGCATTCTGGCATTAACGCATTCCCGCCGTTCTTCCCAGCATTAACGCATTTCTCACTCCTACATTTCTCGTACACCTCCGCCATCTTCGTGGCGACCGTCTCCCATCTATACTTCGTCTCGACCAAGCGCCTTCCGTTTTGTCCCATCGCCCGCCGTTCCTCATCCGTCAGACTCATGGCCTCACGTAACGCCTCAGCCAGCGGCTCAACCCCGATTCCCACCCACCAGCCAGCCCTGACGGGGCTGATTGCCTTATTGCCTGATTGCCTGATTGCCTTATTCTCCTCCCCCTCATTAACGCATTCCTGCATTAACGCATTCCCGCAATTCTCCACCTCCGCCCACGGGGCCCCCTTCGTCGTAATCACCGGCACACCACACGCCAGCGCCTCAGCCACCGCGTTACCAAAGTTTTCGTTACGGCTGGGCAAGACGAACAAGTCGCACCCATTCAACAGCAGCCGCTTATCGTCGCCGTACGCCGGCCCCACCAGCGTGACGTGTGCTTCCTGCCCAAGCCTCATGACCTCGCGCCGCAAATGCGCGTCATAACCTCGCTCACTCGGCCCAGCAATCAGGAGATGCCAACCCGTGCACGCAGCCCCCGCACGTTTCCAAGCCTCAACTAACGAGTCCAGCCCCTTGATCGAATCAAGCCTCCCGAGAAAGAGCGCCACACGTTTTCCGAAACACTGCGGACAAAGTCGTTCCAACGCCACGCGGTCTTGTTGCACCCTTAACGTCCCCGCATCCACACCGTTGGGGATGACACATACGGGAGGTATCCGAAATCGGCGAGTCCTCAAGTATTCTTCGACCTCACGGCCCTCAACTTCACAGGTAACATGCACAACGGAAGCCGCCGAGAGAAAACGGGCGTCGAACAGAGTTCCCGCAAGCCGTTTCTTGAATGCCGACCGCCGCATCCGCTCAGGCGCCAAACACCCACGAGGCGACATCACCAGCGGCCTGTGAGCACGCAATGCGCAACGGCAACCCCACCAGACGGGAAAAGTCCAGTTCGAATGAACATGCACCACATCCGCCGCCCGAACAAGACGAGGCAATCCCCGCAGCATCTGCCACGAGAAGTAAAGCGTACGGAGAAAAGAGGGCGCTAGCCGCACCAACCGCACGCCCGCCGCCTCGGAGGACAGAGTCGCCTCGCTCATCGGCCCGTCTAGCGTAGCGAGCGTCACCTCGTGACCAAGCTGCTGCAGGTGCCTGCAGACGGTCGGTACGGACTCAGCGAGACCGCCTCCCGGCGGGAGTCCTGCCACTATATGAAGGATGCGCATGGAGGCTTTATTTAACCACGGAAAACACGGAAGGGGGTGAGCCGGAAAATCACACGACGATCCGTTTGATCTCGACGCCCGGAAAGTGGCCAAAATTCACCAGCAACGCCAACCGCATCTACGTTGCGGTTAAATAATTAAACGTCTGAGCCTGATGCTCGGGCAACAAGGCATGGTCTGCTTTCAACTCTACGATGATTTTCCCGTAACAAACGAAGTCCGGCTTATACACCTGTTTTAGCGGTTGCCCTTTGTACGCAATCGTCAACTCCTGCTGCGCGGTAAATGGGATTCCCCGAGCTGCAAACTCTCTTTCGAGACATTCCTGATAGACCGCCTCAAGAAAACCACACCCCATTTCACGATAGACCTCAAACACCGCACCTTGGATCGCGTATGCCTCGTCAGCAAAGATCAAATCTTCTTTTATTCCCAACCTTCTTTCGTGTCCTTCGTGTGTTTCGTGGTTAAATCTTCTTCCCCCTCATGCGGCGGGTGTCGAGCCAAGCACGCAGGTAGCACCCATTGGCAAACCGCCAGAGGCGCTGCTGCCACAGGCCCGCACAGGTGACCGCTAGCCCGTTCTTGGCATACATCCGCGCCTGCTCCTCGACCATGAACGGATCGGGGCGACCGACCAAATCGCCGCTGGTCTTCGAAGCCCCATGCACACGGAACGCCCAGCAGTAGTGGTCTAGACGATGGAACCGCGCACCGGTGGCCTTGAACCGCAACCACAGATCGGTGTCCATCACATAGTGTAGTGACTCATCGAAGCCGCCGACACGCTCAAACAGCGCACGGCTGAAAATCGAGGTCGGACCATATACCCGAACCGACGCATGACGGTAAAGACGGTCATGCCACTGTCCATCTCGTGCGCACCACAGCACGCGATCCTGTTCATCAATGTACACCAAATTCCCTGCCAACCACTCGCATGCCGGATGCGCGGCCAGATAATTCCTCGCCCGATCCAGCGTACCGGGGAGCAGAAGATCATCGGCATTAAGCCAAAAAAGATATTTCCCACGGGCCCGCGCAAACCCTTTGTTCAGCGCCTCACTCTGTCCACCATCCGGTTCCGAACACCAGTGGAAGAGGGTTCGAGAGTTCGGGAGTTCTAAAGTTCTAAAATCCCCCCCCCTCTCCGGCTTTTGAACCAGCGCCGAAGGCGCGTTTAAACCAGCGGCGTCAGTCGCCATTGACCGAATCACCTCAACACTACCATCCGTCGAGCCCCCGTCCACGACGATCACCTCCGTGTCGTCGCCCGCCTGTGCCAACACCGACCGCAGAGCACGCTCGAAATACGTACCCGCGTTCAGAGAGGGGATAACGATGGAAAAAAGGGGAGGCATTGTTTTGGAACAACGAAACACACAACACAAAAATGACCCATGCACAGCAGTTTCTGACACTTATCGTCTGACAATACTTCGCGTCTTTCGGTGGTTAAAAAGGTTTGTCAAAAAATTAGCCGCCCCTGGAAGGTGGCGGCTTCTTGGGCTTGCCCAGGCGTAGCCGGTTTAGCCTGCTAAAACTACTCCAGCTAAAAGCTACCCAGCTACACCTTCATCCCATACTTCCCGCGCAACAGCGCCAACATCTTGTCGCGATCCCCGCCACTCTCGCGCTTGATCTCCCACACTTTGGCATCCACCAAGGTGCGATACCACCAGCCCTGAAGGAAATGCCAGAGAAAGCCTTCCTTGCCTTCCAGAAATCCACCCCTCAAGAAATAGCGCCAGCAGAAATAGACGAAAGCCCGCCAGAAAAGCGGCATCTTCGCATACCGCATCTTCTTTCTTCTTTTCTCCGCCGCCTGCGCCTCCAGCCCCGTCCCCCGTCTCCCGTTTCTTGCCCACTGCTGACTGCCGACTGCCAACTGTAACTCCCCCTGCCCTCTGCCTCTGCCGACTGCCGCTTCCGAATTCTTTTGACACAGCGGCGTCAGCCGCGTTTGAACCCTTGAACCAGCGGCATCAACCGCGTTTGAGCCTTCCAATAACCCATACTCCAAATCCAGCAAATCCACCGCCTCGCGCAACGCATACCCGTTGTGTTTGGCTGTCCACCATCCGATATCGTTCAGATTATGATCCGCGAACTCGCCCTCAAACTCCACCGCCCGTCCCTCAAGCAATTCGATATGCTCATCCATCAGCCGCTGCTCGCAGCGTGCCTTGCCGTACCGGAAAAGGCGGATCATTTTGATCCGCGGCATACCGTGCCGGATCACGCGGCCCATGAACACACGCCGCAGATGGAATGCCACGCCGGTCACATCCTCCGGCAACGTCTCCAGTTTCACCTTGATCTCTTCGATCAGCCCCGGGCAGAGATACTCATCCGCATCCAAACGCAATACCCATCTGGTCTTGATCGGAAGATTCTCCAATGCCCAGTTAAACTGACGTGAATACTGCCCTTCCCATACATTCTGAAAAACGTGGGCACCTAAACTTCCCGCGATTTCAACGGTCTTGTCCGTTGAAAAGCAATCCACCACAAAAACATCACGTACCCATGAGCTGACATTTTCAATGCAACGCTGGATATGCAGTTCTTCGTTACCTGCCAAAGTTATGACTGAAATATTCAGCACCGCCATTGCGAAAAACCTACGTTTCAATCAACCCAACTCACGAAAACCGGATTCCTATGGTCATGGTAATTTCCCAGTCTGATTGAATAGAAAATTCCCCCATTCAGTTGCTCAGCCCCTTTGGCAAAATCCGTCTCGGCGAAAGCAGATACCAACGCATCGTTTCTGTCTGTCTTAACGAGGTATGCCGTGAGGGCGCACTTTGTTTGCTTCTGATAATGTTTCGCGAGAGCGTCCACTGCCGCAGCCTCACATCGTTTCATTGCGACTCGACAAGACATGACAAATTCAATGATCTGCGCCTCAGTGGCGGAGACTCGAGTCGCAACGAATCCAACGACACCGTAATCACCAAACTTGTCGGACACATGAATCGAATATGCTTCAATTGACAAGTCTTCGAGCAGTTTTTCATATTCATCAGTCGTATAACGCTTGGCCGTCAAGGTCAGCTGATTCGTGCGCTGTATAAGCTCATAACAACGTTGGCAAGCGGCTGCATCTGCCTCTGAAACCCGTTTAATTGTCATCCTGAGCTGGCAACTTTCGAGGAATCCCATATGATCGCCAGAATAATTGAGTTCAACCTTGCGCCTTTTCATCTCGTTTAAATACGAAAAACGTCGTAAGGCACTTTCAGCCGATATGGGAGGGGAGAATTCAGGAAATCCCGCTAAACGAGAAATATCCTTTTCGGAGAAGACACGAACCATAGGGAGGTTCTGTGTTATATCGCCGCGTTCAAACGCAGAATCATCAATGAAAGCAAATGCATCAAGGCCTAGATTCATACTTCTTGCGATAGCTTTGAGATTAGCACTTTTTTGCCCCCAATTGATGACAGGGAAAACGAAATAGTCTTCAAGCCCGAACTTTTCAATCATAGGCCATGCCTTATCGTGGTCGTTCTTACTGATGATCGTGTGCACGATCCCCCGCCGGTCCAGTTGCTTGATCAACTCGACGGCATTTTGGTTCAGCACGAGTTTGTCCGGGCCATCCTCGCTCAGTATCCCACTCCACAAAGTGTTATCAAGATCCCACGCGATACATTTAACGAACGAAGCATACTTTGGCGGTAATAAATCGAGATGTGCAAAGACCAACGTCGGCGTCACATCTTGTTCAGGGAACAACAGGATACGGGCCCCCTTCTCAATCATCGGAAGTGGCACGTCATGTTTAGACCAGCCGCTTTTCAAATCCAGATTCTTTGCAAAAAGCAAACTATCCCCATGATAAACGCTACAGGTCAGGACCACATCTTGCGAAGCAAAAACCTCCACGAACAAACTCGTGACAGTTCCCACTGAACCAACAGCGTGCAATATCCATTTGCGGAAATGACGATAGACTGTAATTGCACCAACACGTCCAGGCACAAAATCCATGATACGGTTGATCCAGCGAACAACCACACCCAAGGCTTTTTCCGCGCTTTGAAGGAGAAATTCCCCCCTTCGGGATATGACCTGTCCCGTAAAAAGCCCTTCTATCTTACCCCATTTTCTAAATTTACAGACAAAGGCCCTCCGTCTATCCATCAATCTCACAGGTATAAATCCGTACTCGAATCGCTGGCATTTTCCGTCGAAAGCGCGGTTATAGAACCCACAGGTCTTGAAACAGTAGGGCTGCCCACACTCGACGCAATGCTCCTCCCACACAATCAATCCATAATGCGACGTATCCTCATCATGGCGCAACGGTTCCGGAACCGAGAGCAATGTCTCCAAGAATCGCTTTCTGTCAGTACAAGTCAAGTCAAACATAGTTGAGCTCGTTATAGTTTGAGCATTTGCATACCTGCCAAATCACTGAGGAAAAAGGGCCCTCGGTGTCGAGCTTACGCCACGGTGTATCCACCCCTGGGTGGATACCGATTTCCGTCACCCCATCAGGAAGCATTGCCGTTGCCTTTTCGAACCATTTCAAATCCTGCGTTTTTCCACATGCCATCAGAAAGTGGTCTGGCGTCTTAAAATATCGGGACAAATGCCGTTGCTGATATTCATTGAACATCAGTCCACCCCGAGAAGGCGATGTCACATACAAGTCTTGGCAGCGTCGGGCTAGATTCATCCCGAGTTCGTCTTTTAATTCGGCCAGAGCACGAATTGCAATCGGCCATCTGTGCATATGCCCATGTCCATCAAAATGCGAAATTTTCAACCCCGTAGACTTGATCACATTACACTGGGATCGTATCTCATTTTTCACATCCTCGACACGGATCAACCCTAATAGCGACCGCACCATAAACTGGCGGGTCAGCCAAAGACGCCCTGTCTTCGGGTCAACAAGAGACGACGTCCCTTCAACTACAGGTCGTTCGTCCGTTAAATACAAATGGACGCCAAACGAAAACTGCGGATGCGATTTCGCGTACTCAATCGCGCTCCGAGTCGCAGACATATTCGCCATGATTGTCGCGGAGGTCAACACCCCTATTTCAAAGCCTTTGATAGTCCATTCGACCGTGTGGTCGCTGAACCCGAAGTCATCCGCATTAATTATGAGTCTCTTCATCCTTCAAAATCCGTTTTTTAATTTCCCGAGCCGGATTGCCCGCGACAACCGTCCACGGCGCGACATCCTTTACAACAACAGATCCAGCCCCAATCACAGCACCCTCTCCAACTGTTACACCGGGTAATATGATTACCGAGGATGCAATCCAAACGCACGACCCAATAGTAATCGGTTTCTGCATGAATGCAAAAGTAGGGCTGGTAATGTCATGTGTACCAGTAAGCAATTGCACCGCATTACCAATGCAGGTTTTATCTCCAATTGTTATACGGTCTAGGCTATAGACCCATGCCCGATCTCCAATTGAAGACAACCCCCCTATTTTCAGATTCCAAGGACAAGTAATCGTAGCCTTGTTGCTCAACGAACTATCTGTAGCCAAGGCACAGCCAAACGATTTAGCTAAGAAACGCCTAAATCCGCGACATTGCGACGGGCTCCATCTATACAAAGTGTTATTCAAAAAAGCCCACGCCTTAATGCCGATAATCTTCCTAAGTGTAGACCGCTCGCGACTGAATTGGGAGGGTCTGTAGAGATCACAACGTCTTGAGGGTATTTTTGTGTCCATACTTAGTCTCCAAAGACTATTATGCGCTAGAAATCCTTGATGGCTAACACCCTGAATACAGAGATGGTGATGTCCGGCCTTAAAAGATTTCTGACTGCTGAACTTGAATTCGAAAATCTGATTTCTTTTTGCTGCACAACACCTAAATACGAACCTACTCGATCTCCATCAATGCGCCACGCTAATTTTTCGCTCCTTAATTTTTTGAGCAGGATTGCCAATCATGACGCACCAATCTCCCACATCTTTTGTGACAACGGCACAAGCTCCAATAACAGCACCCTCTCCAATGGTAACACCCGGCCCGATGAAGGCTCTTGCGGCCACCCAGACTTGTGCACCAATTGTGATCGGCCGACAAAAAAGTTCCATGATTGAAGAACTGATGTCGTGCGATGCACAGCAAAGAAATACACCTTGACTAATCGTTACACTGTCACCTAGCGTCAACCAATCTACAGAATAACAGTCTACACACTCAGACAATGCCACATAGTTTCCCATTTTGAGCCGCCACGGCTGCCACACCTTACAAGAAGGATGCACCACGCAATTCTTTCCAATTCTAGCACCAAAGAGGCGAAGAAGAAAGATACGCCAACTATTCAACGCACACCTCGGCGTCGGACGGAAGAAAAACAACCACACAACATTCCAAAGCGCCCGCGCAAGCTTTGATTTCACCGAATGCCGATTCTGATAGTGAGCTAAATCCAACTTCATGGCACCCTCACGCAATCCGGCTTCTCGCCGCCAGTAAGCAGCCATTCATAAGCTGACTTCATTTGGTCGGCGATAGCCGGCCACGTATACCTGTTCTTCACCAGCCGGCGACCATTCTCACCCATCGCTCGCCGCTCCTCATCCGTCAGGCACATCGCCTCCCGCAAGGCCTCAGCTAGCGGCTCGATGCCGATATCGATCCACCAGCCAGCCCTGACGGGTCTGATTGCCTGATTGCCTGATTGCTTTATTACCTTATTCTCCTCCCCCTCATTAACGCATTTCCGCATTAACGCATTCCCGCAATTCTCCAACTCCGCCCACGGAGCCCCTTTCGTTGTGATCACCGGTAAGCCATGTGACATGGCATCGACGACGACGCCACCAAAATTCTCGGTGAATGAGGGTAAAACGAATAAATCAGCCCCATGATAGGCGTGCAACAAATTCTCGCCGAATAATGCTCCGTCAAAACAGATTTTCTGCGAAACGCCGATACGTTCCGCGAGCCGCGCCAACTCGTCCTTATGTCCAGCCTGATCTGGACCAACCAAACGCATCTGCCAACCACATCGGATACCAGACGGCAAAATAGACCAAGCGGTTATCAGACTGGCAAGACCTTTGACCGGGTAGATACGACCGACAAACAAGATGGTCTTAATCTCATGATCCCGCGGTAGAACCGGAGGTGGCAGATGCGCCCCGAGTGGAACAATAACCGTTTTTTGTGTAAAACCACGGTCACGAATCCAAATAGCCTCCATCTCGGAAGTCGCATGCAACAATGCCGCTCGCTTAAGATCACACCGCTGATAGAAATACCATGGAAGGAGTTTTTTCCAACACTTATGCGCCATCGCCCATGGCGCGAGCATCCCATGCGGCGACCAGATGACAGGAATACCATGACGCCGAGTCCAGTTCAGAACACGATGCAGAATTGGTGACCAAAGCGCGTGGATATGGACCACATCAAAAGACCTATACACCTTAAGGATATCCTCAATTGAAATGAGACTAATCTTGGAGTCCAACGGATACTGGTCGCTATTTTTCGGGTTCACCACCGCGATCGTCACCAACTCGCCTTTCGCGACCAGTTCGTTCGCAAGTTCACCACAGAAGACGGACGTCCCTGCAGCCTTCTGCAACCCCGTAATGACATGCAAGATTTTCACTGATTAACGGAAGAAATATCGAGAGCCAGACCACCTAGAGGCCATATCGGAGACACAGTATGATATGCCCCAGGCTAGCACCCACACACACAACACAACGATCAACCCCTGCTTTATAACAAATTTATTGATCACGACCGCAAATAACACGGTCACCATCGGGTGCACAAGGTAGACACCCATGCTGAGCTCAGACATATGTCTCAATCTTGAAACCCCTCTCGTCCATGTGGCGCCCCCATTTAACCCGCACAATATCGCAGGTATTACAACAAACATATCTAGCACAAAACCGTAAAAAAACGTCCTTAGTAAATAGTGCCCCATTAACCCGACCGACAATGCAGCAAAACAGTAAATACTCGCCACTCTCTTGACCATCAGATTCATCAGCCAAAGACCACAGCCGAGCCCATAAAATCCCAGCAAACGTAACGGATATAAAGCAAACCAATTCCGAGTCACGGAGAATGCTCCCGACAACACAACGATAAGGACACTTAGCGAAAAACACACGACCGTCCACAAACCGGAAGTCCCATGGGCTAATCGTACGCAAAAAGGCAGTAGCACAACTTGAGCATAAAATAGGCAAATTAAGAACCAAAGATGACAAGAAGCCGACCCAAGAAAAACAACAGCCCCCCATTCTTTTATACCGTAACTGTAAAGGCTTAAGGGTTTCGCAGATATCAGATCAAAACACATGTCTCCACCGAGATATATGATCGTCCAGACAATATAAACAGGGACGAGTCTGTGAAATCGGTCACAAACAAATGAGCCAATGCTTTTCTTCTCGCGGGAGGCGCAATATTTCATCATCAGGAACCCCGATAGGGCCGCGAATAAACCCACATTCAGATCACAAAAACTTAGTACAAAGGAAGCGGACGGCGAAACATCTTTCAAGCATAAATGGCACCCGACGATCCCAAATGCTGCTATCGTCCGCAAAATATCTAACCCGCAAAAACGATCTATGCTTCTGCAATCTAAGGATTCAGACATGCCCGGTACTTTCTCTCGCAGGATCTCATCTAATTACCCTACCGCGATCATTTCCATCCATCAATCGATCAACTTCCGACAATGACACCCGATTAAAATCACCATGAATTGTGTGCTTAAGGCAAGAAGCGGCCACGGCAAAATCAATTGTCATCTGGCTATTCTCGGGATATGTAAGAAACCCATATATCAGTCCTCCCATAAACGCATCACCCGCGCCGACACGGTCAACAATGTCTGTTATGTCATATGTCCGAGATGAATACACCATGCCCCCCTTGTATAACGTCCCAGACCATTTATTATGGTCTGCATTGATTGAGTCCCGACAACTTAATGCAATGCTCTCAGCTTTTGGAAACTGTATCGACATTTCTTTCAGAATAGGCATAAACTCATCCCCTTTCACTTCGAGGCTCCAGCCCCCTGCCTTCGCACTGGAACCCTGAACACCAAAAACCTTCTGGCAGTCCTCCTCATTACCCACAATGACATCACATTTCTCAACCAAGGGCCGCATAACCTGATTCACGCATCTTTCCCCACCCCAAAGCGATTGCCGATAATTAAGATCACAGGAAACCGTTAACCCCATTTCAACAGCAATCTCAACAGCCTCTTGACAAGCATCCGCAGCACTAGAGGACACAGCGGGTGTAATTCCACTCCAATGGAACCACTTTGCGCCATCGAATATCCCCCTCCAATTGATCATCCCCGGCCCAATCGAGGCGAAAGAAGACCCTTCCCGATCATAAATTACTTTTGATGGCCGGACGGTTGCTCCTTTCTCCAAATAAAAAATCCCCATGCGCCCCCCCCCCCTAAGCACATGATTTACACCCACATCAGCAGCCTTTATCCACTTTAAACACGAGTCCGAAATGTCATTGTTTGGCACCCGAGTTACAAAATCGACATCGACACCGAATGCAGCTAACGTAGCCGCGACGTTCACTTCCGCACCACAAAATGTTATCTCAAGATTTGATGCCTGAGAAAACCTTAGATGCCCCGGTGTCGCCAGTCTTAGAAGTGCTTCCCCAAAAGTAATAATCTTAGACACCCTCGACACCTCCTGCTTCATGTGACGTAATGAACCTTCCAAATTTCCGTCGCTCAAACATGTCAAGAAGGCCACCTTCTGTGAGATTAAAAATACTGACGCCTTTGTGCTGTGCGCGTCTGGCATAGAGGATCAGTTCACGCATCTGGCGACAATTCATGTAGTATCCCCGCGCATAATCGTAAGCCCCCTGTAACTCACGGTCATCAACACTACCGTAAAAATGGCTAGCTTTATTTAACAAATCTTGAGCAAAACCGGTTGCCTCAAAACCAGTAAAGTAGATTGTCTTGTACCCAAGTAGGAAGGACAAATCGAAACAGGCCCCCGCCACACCAATCCCACGCAACTGGCCACTACTTAGCCAAACAATTGGGATCTTGCGCTGAATATATTTCCTGAGGATCGGTTGCCGTACCCATGCAACGGGCATGGCAAACGTAATCCCCGGAACCATATCAAGTATGCGGTCTAACCACTCAACATCCCAAACCCCATTAATCATTTTTGAATCAATAAACACATGATATTTTGGCTGTAGTTCTTTATATAGCGGATGCAAAAAACCTCGATTAACAAAAATCAGCTCCTCCCCTTTAAGCACGGACAAATCTTGACTATTAAGCGACGGGCCATTTAGTATAACATAGACTGAATTAAGTTTCTGAGATCTCTTTTCTGCAATAATCTTTTTTGAGCAACGTAAATAATATTGTCGATTGAGGTTAAGGGAATGCCGCAGTTCGAGAATCCGCTCAATAACACTCAAAATCAGGTCATCCTTAATGACCATAAAATCCCAGAAATTAAGTCGTCGCATACTTGTACCTATTTTGTCGAGTGCAGATGCCCATACATCAACTCCGCCATCATAAAATCGTCAATCCAGTCCACGTCATATGACTTCACCTTGTCCATGACGTAGAGAAAGGGGTGCTCGCCCAGACGATTTCCCTGCCGAACATAAGTCTCCTTACTAGCAATGAATACCGTATGGTTGATTTCGTAAAGGGGAGAAAGGTCTTGCGTTCTTGGCCAAGAAAGGCCGGTTGAGTTATTAATTTGCGCCCCCCCTTCGTCGAGCAAGAAATTCCGCAACTCAACGACCCCAACTAATGAATCATAGCCCGCCTTACGTTTTTCCCAATACAACTCGAGTGCTTCGCCATATGTCTCCGCGTCTGCCATAGGTGTTGTAACATGTCCCCATATAATATGTTCCGCGTCCGTTATTGTGGGCACATATTTAATTAGGTCAAGCAGATTTGTCGTGTCCAAACATAGGCCATCTGGCCTCGTAACGATCCGCAGATTGGGGACGACCGACAAATACTTGCTGGCAATTTGAACGCATTTTTCGTCATTTGTTGAAAGAATAATCTCATCTACCCCTCTAATCCCGACCAATTGCTGTAATTTATTTTCTAGCAAACCACCTTCAATTCCCGCGAACGGACGCGTGTTTTTGTCTTTCACACGCTGGCTCCCCTTCCGTGTAGGCAGGAAGAACACGCATTTTTCATTCTTCATATAAATCCCCTTTGTCCCCGAATAACCACATTACAGTCTATCAACCCGTTGATAGACCGAATCGATCTTAACCCCCTTATAAAGCGACGGAACGAGAGAAACAGGAGGCTTCCCATAAAACGCGATAAATTGCTCAAAAAGTAACTCGTTCTCACATGCCAGAGTTTGCTCCTTCATGCCTTGTCTGTCGGCATAACCATCGTACCCGACAATAAAAACTTCGTCCGGGGTCAATTCTAGTGCAATTTGCAAAGCGAGTGCAGTACACGAGTCCTGATAAGCCGAACAAAATCCAACTCTTTTTAGCTCAAAGGTTTTGTCGCTCAAAAAAGGAGGGACTTCAACTCCCATAGACCGCGGGGATGGATGCAGCACGCATGAACCGGAAAAATCGCCCCCCCCCATCACACTGTGAAGGCGCACCCCTTCTTTACCCATCAAACATAAATATTGACTGCAATGTATGTCTTTAAACAAAGCAACATTTCTTGCAGAAGCGAAAATAATCGAAACTGATTTTACTTTTGCTAAAAACGCTTTGATCCCATTTATATGGGTGGCGACGCTACACCCTCCTCCAATTATAAGCACATTCTGAGTACGTATCCCCTCAAAAAACGGGTATCTGTTACCCTCTACCTCCACCATCTTCTTTTTTTCCAATGCACTAACAATACAATTCAATGAATACACACGATTACACGTCCACTCCATAACTTCTTTCTGGGGAAACGAGTTGATCCCTGAGATCATATATGGCAGTGAAGTACCCCATTCATATTTTTCCAATAATGGCATGAACGACTCGATACTGTTACCAAGCACATTAAAATCGACCTCTAGCCCATTCTTATTTAGAACCGTAAGTAGTAATTCTTGTTTTAGATTGCCCGCCCCCCTTCCCATCCCTAATATTGTGGCATCAATATATGACACCCCCACGTCGATAGCCGCTAAAGCATTCGGCAACGCCATCTGAAGATTATCGTGTCCGTGAAACCCCAGCGGCAAAGAAATCTGATCCCTAATTTTCAGAACTGCATCCCTAATCATATGCGGGAAAGCGCCACCAAATGAATCTACCAAGAAAAGCACATCCACCACACTCTGCGAACCCTTTAATGATGAGAGAAATACAGGGTTTGTATACCACTTGGATAGATACATCACGTTAATTCCAACCTCAAGTCCTAATTTCTTTATGGCATCTGCGACTCCCAGAGCTCGATCAATGTAGTCCGGGTCAACAGCGATTCGAATCATGTCCACCATTCCTTGGATAGGCTTGATCAACACGTCTACGTCCAGAACACTAAGGTTTTTCTCATCTAACATCACTGCTATCTTTTTGGACGTTTTTTCGCGCATTCGCTCAAGCTCGTAACAAGGGCAAAACGCAAAACGGCCCAAATATTTACTTTGGGGCATCTGACGATAACCGACCTCAATGTAGTCAACAGGCAATCGATCCATAGCCCATATATAGCGATCAACGACATCCTGATCAAAATCCCAATTCGTGTAATATCCGCCGTCCCTGAGCGTACTGTCAAAAACCTTTACCATAAAACACCTTTGTTCGGATGAGAGGCACTCATTCCGTGCCACAACCATTTGAATCATTGAGACCCTGACTGAAACTGTAGCGCCAAGAGCCCATGCTCATCTTCAAGTTGCAGTGGGCACAGACAAACGACCTCCCTTGAAGAAAATCATTCGATAACAGCGCATATAGTGATTACAACTTTTATTTGCTGAGCAACTTTTTTTGACACACTCCCAACAAGAAAAATCTTGTTATATAGTGCAACAAAAGCCGATCCATCAAGAATACGGAAGACAAGGCCAAGCACGCGATACATAAAAAACACCGAATGTCCGGTCTTCTCGGATATATAACGGCGTTCAAAATCCATCCTGTCTTTTATGGTCACAGATCGCTCATGGCCATCAAATTCTGCGGTCTTTGACTGTTCATGCATTCGGAAACCCCAGCAATAATGATTAACCCTAACCTGCTTATAGCCGGCCATCGTTAGTCGTGACCAGTATTCGACGTCCATCGTGTAGTGCAACGTTTCATCGATCACACCCAATTTTTCATATACATCCTTCTTCCAGAATGCTGTAGGCCCGTACACAGGAATCATACGCCCAGCCCCCTGCAACCAAGATGGCAAAAAAAACGGCCCACAAGGCGCACTGATAATGGCCATATCTGAAGAACGGAAGCGAATGAAATTCCCTGTTGCCCAATCTGCCCACGGGTTATCCGTAAGTTTTTTATAAACCGCGTTCAACGTATCGGGAAGAAGAATATCATCCGCGTTCAACCATGTCAGAAATCTTCCGCTGGCGTGACTGAACCCCTTATTGAACGCATTACTTTGCCCCTGATCTGGCTCCGAACACCACCAAGCGATCTTATCCTGATAGCTAAGAATAACATTTTTACTGTTATCTGTGCTGCCCCCGTCGACAACAAGCAACTCAAAATCCGCAAAAGATTGGCCCAATACCGAGGAGATCGCATCTCCCAAATACCGCCCATAATTGTAATTTGCAATTACAATGCTGAAGAATGGTCTATTTGCCATAATTGCCCCTATACTCCTTTTTCGCAACCATTCCGGATAAGGCCAATCTCAAAGGCCCACATAACACCAGAAGGTTATACTCCTTCTCATGATTGTTTTTGCAATCGGCTGACGCGCCGCCAAGCAGTTCGACCCCAACCTCATACCTCGCGCATCTTAGCTTCGCCATAGCCAGAACAATGATTCACAGAATTACATAAAATCAACGGAACACCCAAATATTGATTCTCGTTCCTCCGAACAAGCACATCAATACGCCGAACTAACAGGCATACGACAGCTGTTAAACAAAACTGAACTCGGTCTGAGAAGGGAGAGAAAAAGATCGCCCATAAAAGCGCGGGGATGGAAAGCGCCAAATACGCAAATGCCTCAGGTACAACACCAAGTCTCTTCGATAACGTCCGCCAAATAACAGCCAGTACATATACCCAGAAAACCGCCCCAAATATCCCATGCCACGTGTACGCCTGCCATATGTGTGCATGCCCCTTAATATGCCCAACCCGACCGATCTTATAGTATCTTTCAAGTGCCTCATCATCCTCCAACCACTCCATCGCACGTATTTCATAGCCCTTCAAGTCTAACGCCCATGACCCGTGCCCCAAAACAGGGGAATCACAAACTGCATAAAAAACCGAAATGATTTGCGAACGCCCGCTTAGCAAGCCGATCTTACTTTTGACCTGCTGCTCATACTTTTTTAACTCCTCGTCTCCCATAACACCTCTAATAACCGCCATTTCGTAAACTTCTTTTGCCACAAACGCCGTACACAAAACCGCAAAAGCCAAACTTAGTATTTTCTTCGAAACCCGATTAATCTGTTTTCGAGTTCTCCCTCCAACAAACAAAATCACTGCCGAAAGTAAGTAGCATAAAAATGCGGAGCGCCCCCCCTGAATCAGACTATATCCAGCCATTACGACAATTATTATTAGCGATGTGCCCGGCAACGAGAGAAAAAACAAAACCGGCACCGTCAGTAATATGCTGTTAAATACTGCCATACTAGCTAATTTCTTTTCTTGAGCAACTTCAGCAATATCTAATCCATATGTCTCCGCATAAGAGACAACCGTCCCACTTGGAACTACGTATGTACTTAGCACCATGGTCACGGCAAGCCCAACCACAGCCCACTTGAAATTTTTTATATCGTCACGCAACAACGCATATAGGCAACATGTGACAAAAAACACAACAATCGGTGATGCAACCCCCCTCAAGGAGTCATTAAGTTGTGTGTTTCGGTACCAGTCACTAATAACGGCCGAAAACACCCATAACCCAGTTAACATGAGGAAGGGCAGAAACCCATCTTTCTTGAGACCCGGCCAATACTTGACCAACACAAATGGCCCCACAAGCACCATTATCAACTCCGAGATGCCGATATAGCCGATCATCTTAATTTGTGTTAGCGAGAACGCCCCAACCAAAAAAAGTAGAATCTTTTTACGTGTCATAATTTAGGCCAGATTCTCCTGTCTACTTCGATTCCGGAGACACCCTTACTAACCCTAGAATCTGTCGCACCGTATGCTTGAGAAGTTTTTCTTCAACTGTTTCTCATAGAACCGTATTGCCTTCACGTATCCTTTAGGAAACATTAGCGCAATACTTGCGATATGCCATCTACACCATCCCAGCGGATTGTCTTTAGCACTTGGCGCATACATTTGCCGCACCATATTAAATAAGTAACGCAAATTTGATCCGCCAGTATAGAATTGATGATGTTCAATCAATCGGTAGATCGTCAAGAACGGCGACCCCAGATAATTATGCTTTCCACGCATAATTTGAAGGACTGCGTCCGTCTCATCTCGACCGACAGCACATGACAATATCGAAGGAACCGCGTACGCAAAAGTTAAAACGTTGTGCGTATTCCCATTCCCGGGATAAACATAGTCCGCAATCGACACCCTTGAAATCAACCAGCGCTCCCCCTTTACCATCGCTTTCATCGCCATAATAAGATGCGGCATCCCTGAAGTTGCAGACATATACCCGAAAAGCAGATACGGCCTTATTTTTGAAACGTTAAATACTGCCGCAGAGATAAAGATCAACTGCATGAAATTTCCATCAAACCGCCTGAGTAAAGCCTCCGTAGAACACCCCGTCACTTTTTCTGGCTCACACTCGCCGAATAATGGCTTCTGGATTTTTGGCACCCAATAATAGCAAAAACAATGTCCGCCACCTGCGTCACGAAGAATGGTTTCAACCGCATTATCCGCTGGCTTATCGTCGTCACCAAGAACCCATAACCAATCTGTCTCGCACAGTTCAAAACACCGCATAATATTTGCGTTGCCGCCAATATTCACCGGATGGCGAATGACTCGCACCCTGCTATCCGGCCGCGTTAACAGAGATTCCAATATGTTTTGTACAGGTGTCTCCGAGTGATTGTCCAGCAGCAGCAACTCAACCTGATCACAAGCAAGGACTTGAGGAAGAATGGTCGCCAACGTGGCTCTAAGCTGTGCCGGGCGGTTGTAAGTTGGAATCGCAATTGTAAGTGCGTGCATTATTCTCCTTACCCATCAAGCGAACGCCGGGATAGTAACCCCTATTTTTCTCGCAATCTGCGCAAAGAAATTTTTCTCTGCTCGATCTAAGACCCACAACCAACCGCCCACCATCAGAACAGACGCATTTGCTACCGTGATCAGTAAAAATCGCACGAGCGAGGGCTCCAACATGCGTTGAACCCCAGCCGCTACTACAAGCCCAAGGCCCATTACAACCGCACACCGTAGGACAACATGCCGAAACCACCCCATTGGAGAAAAGCCGTACAATATTTTCGCGATCCACAAACCGGCGATTGTACACACTACCGTAGTCAACAGGATGCAGCCAACAACCCAGATCACCGACAACCCTACTTTTAAGAACATATACGCAAGCGGAAGCGCCAGCATCAAAATACCGGCGGAAACCGTCTCCGCAAGCGCAATCTTTCCACACGCTTTGGTTGCAACAACTGCCCCGAGGATCATTTGACTGGCAAAAAAATTGAGCAACATTATTCTACAGAAGGAAGCCGTGTATGGGGGAACATCCTTTAACCAGAGTGACAACACTTTCTCCGTATCCACCATGAGCGGGATTAGCGTTAATAGAGAAAGAAGCGTTGCAAATTTACAAGACCGCATCGCCAGACTTAATACCCGTTCACGTTCGCCTCGACCTTCTGAAGCGGTTATCTCAGGAGAAACAGCACCCATCATCCCGCCCGATAATGCACCAGCCTGCCCTGAAACTTGACTGGCAATTCCGAAAGCCGAGTTTACGACCGGGCCTCCATAGATATTCAACAAAAGAATGACCCCCTGCCCACGCAAAACAAAAGCGATCGTGCTTAGAAGACTCCAGCCGGTAAAACTGAGCAGTTTCTTCATGCGCCACGACTCCAAACCTCGAGCCACATGAATTCGGCATTCCTCAAAGCCGATTACACTTCTTGCTCCCTGCGCGAGAAATGCCAACATCTGCACGGCCAACGTACCCGCCGCATAAAATATCAGCCGATCGCCCGCAATATGAAGCAACTGAAAAGCCAGAAGAAACGTTAATACCGCCACACCTGTTGATATGAAAGTGAACTCAAATATCCTCTGCTTGGCCATAAACATGCTAGCAAACGGAACCGACACAACATTGAGAAAACACGACAGAACCGTACAGTAGAAAACGAGAACACACGTATTCATACGTCCTGCCGGAATGGTGAGCACATTTTTCAACACCCAACGACCTATGGGCAAACCAACAGCCACCAGAATCAAAGCCAGCCCGATATGCAATATCAGAGCCGTATTAAACCAACGGTTGACATCCTCTTTATTCCCCGTACCGATCGCATAGGCAAAATAACGCTGAACACTAAAAGACATCGCGATATTAACAAAACTCAAAAAACCGAAGACTCCACCTACTGCCATGAACAACCCGTAATCGACTTGCCCCAAAGCAGACAGGATCCACCGGCTGCTGAACAGCGTCAGTCCGACGATCAAAATCATGCGCCCGTATGTTGCGAGCATGTTGACAACAACTAGTTTGTTTCGAGCTATATTCATCCGACTCATATCAGAGACAATTGAGAACCCTTTAGCACTTCGTAGTGGACGCGGGGTTTTGACATGTTACGCGGTGTACGCCCCTACACCTTATCCATATTACTCCGATAAAAGTGCCGAGAGCACCGCTTTCCTCTACACGATAGGCGCATTGCATTCAAACCTGAAAGAACCTTTTCACCCTTTTCATTATCCAACAGACCCACTCTTTTCGGACTGCTTCTGCAACAAGCATCCCATAGCCTTAGACCCCTTTTCCACGAAAGAACTCGTTTTCGCGCTTAACAAGGCGAGGCATTTCCTTGCAAGTCACGATGCCAAGCCGCCGTTCGCCTAATGGACTCAGACAGCGTATAACGCTGAAACAACTTCAGTTCGCTTTTCGCTCGATCCACCGATGGTACATAACGAGGGGGAAGGCTGCCTTGAACTCTTTTCTCGCAAACAACTATTTCGTTATGCGTGCCAACGCATTCACGCACGAGATACGCCAGTTCCGAAATAGAGATCGCTTCATCCGAACCAACGTTATAAGCACGGCCAGCCTCTCCCCGCAGGAGAATCGTCAGCAGCCATTCGACAAGATCTGCCGCATAAAGGTAGGATCGCAGCGGCGTGCCGTCGCCGCGGATCACGACGGGGCGGTTCTCCAGGCAGTCGCGGATGAAGTTGCCGACGGCGAAATGAGCGTCCAGCGGCAGGTACGGCCCCACGAAGGCGAACGGGCGGGCGATGACGCACTCGAAACGGCCGGCCGACGCCTCGAGGCACATGGCCTCCGCCTGTTTCTTGCCTTTCCCGTAGGCGGTGTCGGGCTTGCCGTCGAACGTTTCCGGCAGGTGGCTGACGCCGGGCGGCTGCGGGCCGTAGACGGCGCCCG
>Ga0208244_100182_pt1 | contig 79931 bp, 79 predicted proteins | sample SubbioCR12Aug_5A_FD_184828 | JGI IMG/M metagenome (GOLD analysis project Ga0208244, IMG submission 184828) | Serpentinite rock and fluid subsurface biosphere microbial communities from McLaughlin Reserve, California, USA - CR12Aug_5A (SPAdes) | ecosystem: Environmental > Terrestrial > Deep... | reverse complement strand
GGAACTCAAAGATAGAATTCTTCTCGGTATTAAAGAAATCAACGATTCTCCTGTTGTGCACAGATGGAAAAAATTCAATTTTGCACAAAACTTTTAATGTATATGGTTTAATGAAACGTTATACTAGTTTATAATTTATCTTATCCTAAAATTATTTTGGTTGTCAAACTATTTTTTGTCGGTTAGGCAATCCCTGAGTTGGGGGGAGTAGATTTGTAATTTGTCCCTCATCCCTGCCCGCCAGCCCCGGTCCCGGCCGAGGGCGGCGGGCAGGGATGTTCACCCTCTCCCCACGGGGGAGAGTGGAGGGTGAGGGGAAAACCTTGTAAAAATCCTTAGAAGAGTGTTAGATTATATCAGGGAGAAAACATGATCGCTTACGATCTCATCTGTTCTAATGGCCATCTTTTTGAGTGCTGGTTTAAAGACAGTGCCTCTTTTGAAGAGCAGCACTCTGCCGGCATCATCAACTGCCCCATCTGCGATGATACCCAGGTGGTGAAAACCCTTTCTCCATTTATGATTAAGAAGAGTGACGGTGAGAGAAAAAAAGGAGAGGAGGCCGCTCATCAGGCCTTGCAGTTAATCCATGAGTATGTGGACAAACACTTCGAAGATGTGGGAGCCGAATTTGCCCAGGAAGCACTCAAAATCCATCAGGGAGAGGCAGAAAAGAGAAACATCCGGGGAACGGCCACGACAGAGGAGGAAGTGATCCTGAAGGAAGAAGGAGTCCCGTTCCTAAAGGTCCCGATCGTCAAGCGGCTTCTGAACTAAGGTTTTGTAGAGAGGTTGACCTCCTGAAATTTTTCATCTCTAAAAAAGACAATCCGAATCGCACTTCCCGGTTTAAGAGCATCGAAGATTTCTTCAAATTCTTGAAGGCTTCCCACCTCTTTTAAATTGATTTTGGTGATGATATCCCCTGCCTTAATCCCGGAGGCCTCCGAGATACTTCCTATCAGCACCTCGGAAACCAATACTCCCTTTTGCCCTTTGAAGTTGAAGTGAGAGGCGAGGGAGGGTGTGAGCTCCTGAATCCGAATTCCATGCCGTTCCCCAATTCCCTCCTCCCTGGAAAGGGCAAGTCCCTGTAGATCTAAAACCTTGGCGGAAACAAGAATGGGAACTTTCGATTTCAGCGCAAGGATAATGGCATCACTCGGCCGGGCATCGACTTCGATCAGTCCTTTGTTTAAAATAAGAAAGAGGGTGGCATAATAGGTCTGTTCTTTGAGATCAACGATCTTTACCTCCTTCACCTTCATATGCGTCTGTGTCAGAATGGAATGAAGGAGATCATGAGTCATTGGCCTTGGAGAGGAGACTTGTTTGAGCTCCTTATCAATGGCATTGGCTTCAAGAAGACCGATCCAGATGGGGAGCGCTTTTTTCCCATCCCTGTCAGCAAGGATGACCACCGGGCTCTGACTCACTGGATCTATCCTTACTCCTTTCACCTCCATTTCAATGAAGGGAGGAATTTTTTCCTTACTGAGGGTGACAAGCCCCAGAGAAGCGATCAATAAAACTGCCAGACCGATCATGATATATTTTTTCATTGCGCTCTCCTTTTCTGATCTAAAGACCTCTTTCTCAATATGGCCATGAGACCGATGATGATCTTCTGTCCATCCCTTTTGGTCCGCGGTTCAGGGCTTTTGATGATACGCTTGCAGAAGGCGTGGTAATGTCCCTCGTCCCACTTTAACTCTTTCAGAAGATAAGAAATAAAATCATTTTGGCTCTGGGTGATCGATTCCAGGCCCTGGGGGCTGTCCGATGGGATGAGCCTGCCCTTCGGGGCGGGATGAAAGGGGTGGGGGAGGAGACCCCTAAATCCCATCTCCTGAAAACGTCTCATCACCTTTTCAAACCCCTCCTTGTCCAATTGGGTTGAACTCTCTACCCCTGCCACTCCCTTGAGAATCCGGCGATAAGATTCCTCATCGAGGTGGAGGTCCTCTTTCGCAATATGGACAAGGGCCTTTTTCTTGCGACCAATCGCCACAAATTCATTATAACTCAGATCAGGGGGAAAAAGGAAATTCATCATCAATTGACAAACCCTGTTTTTTTTAAATACCATTGTTCTGATATCTCATTCGATTGTGGAGTAAGACATGAAGATCGGTTTGCTTTCGGACACTCACTTAAGGGAGCCCCATTCTGACTTTAAGAAGATGATCGAATTCCATTTTAGGGATGTGGAAAAGATCATTCATGCAGGGGATTTTGTGGACCGGTCTGTAGCGGAATACCTTTCTGGGTTTAAAGAGTTGATCGCTGTCTGCGGGAATATGGACCCCTATGAAATCCGAAAAGTTTTTCCGCAGAAGCAGGTCGTTGAATTAGGGGGATTTCGAATCGGTTTGATCCATGGAGGCGGGGCGCCCTTCGGGATCGAGTCAAGGATCAGAAACGAATTTGACGAGGTGGATGCGATCGTTTATGGCCATACCCATACTCCTGCCAATCACCAGAATAAAGGAGTCTTCTTCTTTAACCCCGGCTCGCCCACACGTTCTTTCTGGCACAGCGCCACGCTTGGCATCCTTCATATTGCAGAAAAGATCGAAGGCGAAATCATTACAATATCACGATGAACTGGGGACGATGAACTTTAAAACCATAAAGCTGTTTAATTCTTTATGGCAACCTTTAATAATTATCAATTCGTCACTCCCACCCCGTATCAAAGTACGGGGTAAACTTCGACGGGATTCCAGTGATTTCAATTCCGTCTAAGGCGGGACTGGATTCCTGCTTTCGCAGGAATGACATTTTTAGAGGAACCCTTATGTCTTGTCCATCGCCCATTGTTCATCGTTTATTTGTTTTTTCCAACGCGCTCACCAGGTCTTCGAGGGGAGGCCTTTTGTTGATGTCGTGGACATCGATATATTGAATGGTTCCTTTCTTATCGATCACAAACAGTGCCCTCTCTGAGACTCCATCGGAGCGTAAGACGCCATATTTCTTTGCAACGCCCCCATGGGGCCAAAAATCGGAGAGCACGGGAAACCATAGCTTCCCCATCTGGTTGATCCAGGCGAAGAGGGTAGGGATATTGTCCACCGTCATTCCGAAGAGGATGGCATCGTTCTGGACGAAAACATCTTTGATGATATTATACCCAGGCCATTGATCCGAGCAGACAGGTGTCCAGGCCGCTGGGACAAAGGAAAGGACGACATTCTTCTTTCCACGGTACTGGCTCAAAGAAACCTTCTCTCCGGATACAGAGGGAAGGGTGAAATCGGGCGCACGATTTCCAACTTTCACATTGAGTTTACTGTCCACCGGTTTAAGGGCGCCTACCTTATAAATGTTCTCCTTAAAGGCATCTGATGCGCCATAAACCGCCGGAATAAACGCCAAAATTGAAATGGTGAGTAAGATCAAGACCATTTCAACCCGTCTTATCTTTTTCATCGCCTTCTCCTCCTTATTTGAGTCCTGAAGCTTTTAGGACAATCTCCAAAAATGGTTCGCCCCCCGGATAATTTCCTAACTGGGCATGGACAATCTGATGTGATCCATCGTCATTGATTTTAACGACGATAAAATAGGGGGTTCTCACCTCTCCACAGGCTTTATGGATGGAAAAATCTTTGTCCGAGAAGAGTGGAAAGGGGACCTGATAGGTCTTTTTAAATGTCTCCACTTCGAAAGAGGTGTTTCCTGCGCCAATACCAATGATTTTAATTTTGTTCTTGAGGTTGGGGTTTTTTTCTATCAGGTTATAAAGTTCGTTAATCCCGGGAGCATCCTTCTGACAATAAGGGCAATACATACTGTAAATTTCGACAATCACCACCCTGGCCTTGATCTGTGGAATTTTGAAAAGGCCATCGCCTGAAAGGCCGAGGTAGGTTTTTTCAGCGGGATTTTTAGGGATCGGAAGATTGAAAACAGGCAGGGTCTCGCCTTTTTCCGGTGGCTTGTTGGCAGACAAAACCGGAAAAACCAGCGCGAGAAGCAGAATCGGGATGACAGGCATTGTTAAATAAGTTTTCTTCATAACTTCTCCCTTATGTCAATTTTTTTAAGGCACTCAGAACGGCTTCATAGTCCGGCTCGCTTGTCGTCTCCTTGACGATCTGGATATATTGAAGCGTTCCCTTTCGATCCACAAGGAAAACAGCCCTGGCAAGAAGCCTCAGCTCTTTAATCAACACCCCATATGAGGTACCGAAAGAGGCATCGCGATGATCTGACAGGGTTTGAACCTTGTCCACTCCGCTTGCCGCACACCAGCGTTTCTGCGCAAAGGGGAGGTCCATGCTGATGGTCAAAATGACTACATCCGGACCAAGACGGCTTGCTTCCTCATTAAATCTCCGAGTCTCCATATCGCAAACCGGTGTGTCGAGGGAGGGGACGGAAGACAGAATGCAAATTTTCCCTCGATAAGATGAAAAGTGAACGGGAGAGAGGTTGTTGTCCAGGGTAACAAAGTCCGGAGCTATCTCTCCCACTTTAGGGTCATTCCCGATGAGAGTGAGTGGATTTCCTCGCATCGTTACGATTCCTGTTCGTTCTTTCATGGGAACCTCCTTGTTCATTGAATTCTTTTATACCCCTTACCCACTCCCTCTCCGAGTAGCACAGGCGTGACGCCTGTGGCCACCGAAGAGGGGAAGGGTGAGGCCTTTTTTATTCAATCTTTTTGAACATCTCTCCTTTGGCTCCGCAGACAGGGCAGGTTGCTGGGGCCGCTTTTTCAGCCGTGTATCCGCAGACCGGGCAGATATAATAAGGATAATTCTCCTGAGGTTTTCCCAGTCCATCCAGCAACTTTTGGTAGAGCTGGGCATGGATCTTCTCAACCTCATTAGCGAAGTGAAAAGTCCTCTCTGCCTGTTTATTACCCTCTGCTTTGGCTGCTTCGATCATCTCCGGATACATGCTCTTAAACTCATGGGTTTCACCCACAACAGCCGCCTGAAGGTTCTCTTTGGTGCTTTTAATCCCTCCCAGAACCCTTAAATGACTGTGCGCATGGACGGTCTCTGCTTCGGCTGCGGCACGGAAGAGCCTTCCCACCTGTGGAAGACCCTCCTGATCGGCTTTTGCCGCAAAGGCAAGATATTTACGGTTTGCCTGGGATTCTCCTGCAAATGCCTCTTTTAAATGTTGATCTGTTTTCGACATAGCAACACTCCTCCTTTCTCTTTATTTTGGTTAAATTTTATTAACAGGGGATTCGTTTTCTGTTTTTTTAGGCTCCTGACTCATTCTTACACTTTGAACAGATCCCGTAAAACTCAATGTGATTCCCGATAATTTCAAACTCCTCAGATTCAATTTGTGGTGGTTTGAGAGAAAATTCGTTTTGGATATCGAGAATTTTCTGGCACCTGACACAGATGACGTGATGATGGGGTTTGGGATTAGGATCGAAACGTTTCTTATAGGGGTCGAAGTTTAGCTCCATGACCTGGCCAAACCTTCTTAATGACTCCAGGGTGTTATATACTGTGGCGAAGGACATTGTAGGGAACTTTTTTGATACCGCCTTATAGATTTCATCTGCGGACGGATGTTCCTTGTTCCCCTCAAGAAACTTCAGAATCGCCAGTCTCTGGGGTGTCAGTTTCAATCCCACCTCTTTATATTTTTCTATCCCATCTATCCTCATCTAATAGAATAATTATCATATTAGAATTATTATTGTCAAGTATTATGTGAGAGATTTCCGATTAAGTCCAGAAATTTCTGATTACACCCATTAGGGGCCGATTGCAACGATTAGAAATCATTGATAAATAAAGAAAAATCTGTAGAATCATTTTTAAAATCCATGTGATCAGAGAGCAAAGGGTAGTTTTTCAGAGCTCTCTTTAGGGGGTCCCAAAAGTACCTCGGATGGTATTCGAGGTACTCCCTGCCCTTAAAAAAAGTTTTTCCCAAAAGATCAAAGTTTTATGTTATAATATCACCAGATAGCTTTAAAGCGGAGGGGAGATGAATACAATCTTTTTGGGTCTTGTTGCTTTTGCCTTCACTGCTGGGGTCATCATTTTTATTATTGTCATGATCGAGCTAAAGGGCGCGATCAAAGAATTAAAAGAGTTGATCAGGACGACGGAAAAATCGATGAAACCGACCCTGACAGAACTTCAGGAGACCCTTAGAAGCCTCAGAGATTTTACCGACAATATTAACGAGGTGGCTGAGGATGTAAGAGATTTTTCAGTCTCGATCAGAGGGGTGAGTGAAAGCGTGAGAAATGTAAGCGAGAGCGTAAGGCAAGTAAGTGAATTGGTTGGGGATGTGAGTTTACTGGCAAAGGCCGAGACTTCAGGCGTGAAGGCAGGTCTCAGGGCAGGTTTGCAAGCTTTTTTAGGAGGTCTATTGACGCAAAATAGAGGCGGGTCCAAAGATTAGATCTTTGGATAAAAGAAAGGGGGCAATCCATGAAACATGAAGAAGAAAGTTACAGTGCTGGTCCTTTGATCTTCTCATTCTTTCTGGGGGGGCTGATCGGAGCAGGCGTGGCGCTCTTGTTAGCGCCGAAGTCAGGGAGGGAAACAAGGGAGAAAATTAAGGAGTTAGCCGTCGAGGCTAAAGGGAAGGCAGAAGAGGTGATCGAGCAGGTAAAGGGCAAGGTGACCTCTGTTGTAGAAAAGGGGAAGGATGTGATTGAAGAAAAGAAGTCAATTGTAGCCACGGCTATTGAGGCTGGGAAGGAAGCCTACGAAAAAGAGAAGGAAAAACTGGCCAAAGGACATTAATCCCAACGCTGTTCATCTTAGCCGTTAATGCTAAGCCCTCCCTTCGACTTTGCTCAGAGGACATTCGGAAAAAAACCGTTCGCCCTGAGGCTCTCAAAGGGTGAACGGTGACAGCCTAACTAAACAATATTAGATTCTTACACATTAAAGTCTGAGAATTTATCTCTAACACTTGAAAACAAATGGTGTCATGCTTGGTTCAGCATCTCGTTTTGCCCAAAGGGTGAGATCCTGGAACGAAGTGATGAACGAATGTGAATCAACGAGTTCAGGATGACAAGTCTTTAAAATTTCATATATTTTTTAGCATTAACCCAGTTCTCATTTTCCCTTTTTCAAATAAACAAGAGTGGCTCCCCAACCGCCTTGATCATCAGGCGCTATCCTGTAAGATTCGACAAGCGGATTTTTCTCGAGAAGGGAGTGGACGATAGTGCGTTGCACTCCCTTTCCTTTTCCGTGGATGATCCGGACCTCTTTAAATCCCTTCTTCTGACATTCCTCAAGGTAATCCTCCAAAAGAGAAGAGATCTCCTTAGGAGAGAAGGTGTGAAGATCAATCCAGTCTTCAATGGGGATGTGAATGGCCATAAACCATAGGTCGTATCGTCACATCGTCAAATAGTCGGATAGTCAAGAACGATAAGACGATGAGACGATCAGACTATAGGACTATTCGACCACTCCCTCCTAATTCTTTCCTGATCATTTTAAAAATCTTATGAAACATCGGTCGGGTCAATTTGCCGGTTAAGGTGTTCTGCTGACTCGGGTGATAGGTGGTGATTAAAGAAATAGTTCGGAGTCTGGAATTCGCCTGCCCCGATTCTATCGGGGGAGTTCGGAGAACATAATTCTTACCATGACCGAAGGTCAATGGAGGAATTTCAAATCCTTTCAGCCTCAAGGACTTTAAGGTCTGTGTAAAGGCAATTTGACCCAATGGAACAACGACCTTAACATTTTTTAATAAATCAAGTTCCTTAAAAATATAGGGTCGGCAGTTCTCTATCTCTTCGGGCAGGGGTTTATTATCGGGCGGGGCACAGCGGATCGTTGCCGTGATGTAACAATCCTTTAAAGTAAAATCGTCATCCCGTCTGGCCGAATTGGGTTGATTGGCAAAGCCAAAACGGTGAAGGGCTTCAAACAGCCACTCTCCGCTCCTGTCGCCTGTAAACATTCGTCCTGTCCGATTTCCACCATTGGCCGCAGGCGCAAGACCGATGATAAGAACCCGGGCCTTCGGGTCTCCAAAACTGGGCAGGGGTTTAGACCAGTAGCTCCATTGTCTGTATCGCCTGGGCCTGCGGTCCTTAACCTCTCTTAAATAATTGACCAGTCTTGGACATTTTCGGCACCGGATGATTCTTTCCTGTAATTTTTTGAGTTTTTCTTCTGAACCCATCCTGTCCATCTCGTATCACACTTCGAGTTGATCTTTCAAGGAGAAAGAGATTTCTGAAAAAGTCCAGAAATCTCTGATTACACCGATTATGAAACGATTACATCGATTTAACATGGATTAAAAACTAAAGAGAAATCTGTGGAATCAATTTTTTGAAATCTGTGTAATCAGAGAGCGAAAGATAGTTTTTCAAAGCTCTCAGAAATGTTTTTTGACAGGGACAGGAATTCTTGTTAAAAATAGTTATAATCTTCTACAAAACGAAGATGAGGTAACGGATGCCAGCCTATTCTCATTCTCAGCTCTCCACTTATGAAACCTGCCCCCACCAATATCGGCTTCACTATATCCAGAAGATTAAGGTTGAGACAGAGGGAGTTGAGGCTTTCATGGGTTCGAGGGTTCACGATGTCCTGGAGAAACTCTACCGGGACCTAAAAATGACCAAACTCAATACTCTCGAAGAACTTCTCGCCTTTTATCATCAATGCTGGGAGAAAAACTGGAGCGAGGCAGTTCAGATCATCCGAAAGGAATACCGTGCCGAGGACCATCACCGTCTGGGAGAAAAATGCATCACAGACTATTACACACGTTATTATCCTTTTGATCAGGGCAAGACCTTGGGCCTTGAAGAGACCATTTATTTTCCCCTCGAAGAGGAGAAAGGGTACTGGATCCGGGGAGTGGTCGATCGTCTTGCGCTCTTGGACCACTCCACCATCGAGATTCATGATTATAAAACCTCCAGCAGGCTCCCAACCCAAAAGGATGTCCAATCCGACCGCCAGCTTGCCTTCTATCAAATGGGGGTGGAAGGGAAATGGAAAGACATCAAGGAAATTAAATTAATCTGGCACTATCTTGCCTTCGATGCGGAGATCCAATCTCTGAGAACTCCTGAAGAGCTTCAACAACTCCGGCAGGAGACGATGGAGCTCATCAAGAAGATCGAGTCAGACAGGGAGTTTTCTCCCAAGGAGAGCCCCCTCTGTGACTGGTGTGATTATCAGGGGCTCTGCCCGAAACGGAGACACCGGGTCGTTGTGGACAATCTTCCCCCGAATGAGTATCTGCAGGAAGAAGGAGTGAATCTGGTCAACCGGTACGTGGAACTGAAAGAAAAGAAGGGGATTTTAATTGGGGAAATTGACGCAGAACTGGCCAGAGTGGAGGAGGCTATCTTTGCTTATACCCAGCGGGAGGAGTTAGAGACAATCTACGGGAGTGACCATGTCGCCAAGATTAAGACCGAGGTGAAAGAGAAGTATCCTTTGAAGGGAGATCCGAATCGAAAGGCATTGGATGAGTTTATCAGGACCGCCGGTAAGTGGATGGAAGTTTCTGATTTGAACCCCTGGATGCTGGCAAGAATTCTCGAACGGGGAGGGTGGCCTCCTTCTCTCGCTAAAAAAGTTAAGGAATTCTCCACCGTAGAAAAAAACCGCTCCATCGTCGTATCGAAATTGAAGGAAAGAGATTAGTATTGATGAGAAAATCCGAAATCCGAATATCGAAATCCGAAACAAATTCAAAATTCCAAAAATCAAATTTTCTAAACTTTTTACTTTGAACATTTTACATTAATTATTTGAAATTGTTTCGAAATTCGGATTTCGTACTTCGGATTTAATACCTAAAGCAATAAGGGTACTGAGGAGAAACTTATGAACATTCGAGTTGAAAAATGCATTGCCGAGAAATATCCTTGTGAACTTCTCCTTCTTTTTTCTTTTGAATCGCCAGAACCCCTGGAGGGGCCAATCAAGAGCGTTGATCTGGAATGGAAGGGGTACCTCTCCACACTCATCAGCCAGGGTGATTTCAAGGGGGAGTTATTCCAGTGCCGGCTCATTCATACCCAGGGAGGGCTTCCGGCGAGAAGGGTGTTGCTGGCAGGTCTTGGCAAAAAAGAGGAGTTCGACCTGGAGAAATGGAGAGGCGGGGCTTCAAAGGCCGGACAGTTTATAAGGGATTCGGGGATCAAACAGTTTGCCTTTCAGATAAAACCATTCAAAGACCTATCCGGGGAGGAGCTCACTGAATCTTTTGTCACAGGACTTCTCCTTGGAACTTACCAGTTCAATGAATTTAAGACACTTGAAAGGGGAAAAATCAAAACGATTGAGGAAGTGATCCTTCTCGGAGAGACCGATAAGGAGATCCAATCCATTGGGGAGGGGGCAAGGAAAGGGACGATCATCTCGGATGCGGTCTGCACAGCAAGAAATCTGGTCAATGGCCCCAGTAACCAGGTCACTCCTACGTTATTGGTTGAAAAAGCCAGTCAGATTGCAAAAGATCACTCCCTTGAGATTCAAGTGCTGGAGGTGAGTGAAGCCGAGGCCATGGGCATGGGAGCCTTTGCCGCTGTGGCCAGGGGAAGCCAGGAACCCGGAAAATTCGTCGTTCTGGAATATAATAAAGGGAAGGGGCTGGATACCATCGTTTTGGTGGGGAAAGGGATCACCTTCGACAGCGGCGGGATCTCCATTAAGCCTTCGGAAGGGATGGAGAGGATGAAAGACGATATGTCCGGGGCCGCCGCCGTTCTCGGAACGATGCAGGCGGCTGCGCGGCTCCAGATCCCCCTTCATTTGGTGGGGATTATTCCAGCCACAGAAAATCTTCCGAGCGGGAAGGCCTATAAGCCGGGCGATGTGTTGAAGACCCTTTCCGGTCAGACCGTGGAGGTGATCAGCACGGACGCCGAGGGAAGACTCATCCTTGCAGATGCCCTGACCTACAGCCTTCGTTATAAACCAAAAGCTATCATTGACCTGGCAACCCTTACCGGAGCTTGCGTGATCGCTCTGGGAGATCATGTGATCGGTATCATGGGAAATGATGATGCCCTTTTAAAGAAGATCGAAGAAGCCTCCAGAACCGGAGAAAAGGTTTGGCAATTGCCTCTCTGGGATGAATACTTTGATTATCTTAAGAGCGATACTGCGGATTTCAGAAATGTGGGGACCCGTGCTGCGGGGACGATCATTGGAGGAATTTTTTTAAGTAAGTTTGTTGAGAAGACGCCCTGGGTTCACCTGGATATTGCCGGCCCAGCCTTCATTGAAAAGGAAAGACCTTACATTCCCAAAGGGGGAACAGGCGTGGGGGTAAGACTCCTGCTCCAGTTGTTGAGAGATTGGAATAAATCTTAAAATACGAAGCACGAAATACGAATTTCGAAAAAAATTCGAACGCCTAAAAACTCAAAATTCAAAATGAGAAAGAGATTGTTTTGAAAATTTGAATTTCGGATTTGTTTCGGATTTCGATATTCGGATTTCGGATTTAGTTATCGAAAGCCGGGATTATTGAGATGAAAGAGCCCGAACATCAATATCCATTCCTTCTGGCCTGCCAGAGAAAGCCCGCCGAATATACTCCCATCTGGCTGATGCGTCAGGCAGGCCGGTATATGAAGGAGTACCGGGCCCTCCGGAAGAAATTTTCATTTTTGGAGATGTGTAAGAAACCGGAACTGGCCGCAGAGGTAACGCTCCAGCCTCTTCAGAAATTGAACGTAGATGCGGCGATTATCTTTTCGGACATCCTCATCCCTCTGGAACCGATGGGAGTGGCATTCGAGTTTGCAAAAGGAGAAGGCCCTGTTTTTCATCGTCCCATCCGCGGAATGAAGGATGTCGAGCGGTTGAGGATCATCGAACCGGAAGAGGAAACGTCTTTTCTCATGGAGGCGATTCGGATCGTCCGGAGGGAATTGGAAGGCAAGGTCCCTCTGATCGGATTTTCAGGGGCCCCCTTTACCCTTGCCAGTTACATCATCGAGGGAGGCCATTCGAGGAATTACATCCTTACTAAAAGCATGATGTATCAAGATCGGCCCACCTGGAATAGGTTGATGGAGAAACTTTCAGAGGTATTGATACGCTATCTCGATGCTCAAATCAGGGCAGGCGTCCAGGCAATACAAGTTTTTGATTCCTGGGTAGGTTGCTTAAGCCCGGACGATTATGAGGAATATGTCCTGCCTTATTCAAAGAAGGTTATGGATGCGTTAGATAGGAGCGTGCCGATGATTCATTTTGGGACTTCCACTTCTGCCTTATTGCCATTGATGAAAAAGGCGGGAGGAAATGTCATCGGGGTGGATTGGAGAGTTGATCTGGATGAGGCATGGGCGCGCATCGGATATGATGTTGGTATCCAGGGGAATCTCGACCCGGTTGTTTTGTTTGGCCCTGTCGATTTAATTAAGAAAGAAGTAAAGCGCATCCTCAATCAAGCAGGAGGCCGGCCCGGCCATATCTTCAACCTGGGCCATGGCATTTTACCCAATACTCCTGTTGAACATGTATCTGCCCTGGTCGAAATGGTCCATGAGTTTAGTTCAAGGAAGAAATAGTTAGAGGTTAGAGGAGCACTGCCTGCCAATGAGCAGTCGCTTGAGGTTAGAGGTAAAAGAATTTGCCTCAATCCTCCACCCTCAAACCTAAAACTGAGGTATTGATGAAAGCCCTTCTTCTTTTAGCTTTTGGAGGCCCTCGTTCACTTGAAGAGGTTGAGTTTCTGCTGACTCGCCTCTTTGGACGGCAACCCTCTCCTGAACTGCTCGAAAGGGTTAAGGAACGCTATCGCTTGATTGGAGGCTCTTCGCCCCTTCCTGCCATCACGGAGAGACAGGCCAGGGCTCTGGAAGAGAGGCTGAATGCGAGGGGTTATTCGTTCAAATCCTATGTGGGGATGCGATACAGTCAGCCGTTGATTGAGGAAACCTTGAAGGGGATCCTTCAAGACGGAATCAAAGAGGTCGTTGCCATTCCAATGGCTCCTTTTCGTTCGCGATTTAGCACAGGCGCTTATCAGGAGGAGTTACATCGAACCAATAACATCTCAGGCAAAAAATTAAGAATCACTTTAATCGAGGAATGGCATTTGCATTCTCTTTTTTTACAAGTGGTGGCAGGGAGTATAGAAGAAGGGTTGAAACAATTCACTCCGGAAGATAGAAAGAAAGTTCATCTCATTTTTACTGCCCATAGCCTTCCTGAGTCAGTCATTGGGAACGATCCCTATGTTGACGATATGAAGGAGAGTATCAATGAAGTTCTGAAAAGAATCGGGCCCTTTCCCTGGCATATGGCCTTTCAGAGCAAAGGGGGTGGAGCAGAGAGGTGGATTGGTCCAGATGTTGAAAGCGTGTTATCGGAAATGAGCAAGATAGGAGTTCGAGAGGTTCTCATTGTGCCGATTGGTTTTGTGTCGGATCATATTGAGATTCTCTACGATATCGATATTCTTTATAAAGAGAAAGCCGAATCCTTGGGAATGGTATTTAAGCGGACCCCTTCGCTTAACTCCTCTGAAGGGTTTATCGAAGCTCTAGCAACGATTGTGGAAGAGAAAATCCACTTTTGATCCCCCTCTCCTTTGGTGAATGCAGAATATTCCCTCTCCCTTGACGGGAGAGGGGAAGGGTGAGGGTGGAGATTGGAGAATAAGTGAAACAAATCATCATCATCGGAGGTGGGATTGCCGGACTTGGCGCCGCCTACAAAGTAACCAGGGCGGCCTCTGAAGGCCACAAAGTCGAGTTTATTCTTATTGAGAAAGATCCTCGCCTCGGCGGGAAGATTCTGACGGAGATTGTGTCGGATCCTTCTGGCGAGGGCAGATTCATCGTGGATGGCGGTCCGGATTGTTTCCTGACCGAAAAACCGGCCTGCCACCGGGTTGCTAAGCTTACGGGGATTTTCGATGACGAGTTGCCGACCGACGACTCCCGGAGAAAGACATGGATCCTTTCACGAGGGAAACTTCATCAGATGCCTGATGGCGTGATGATGTTTGCGCCCACGAAGTTCGTTCCATTTGCCACAACCGGTCTATTCTCATGGCCCGGCAAGATTCGGATGGGTATGGAGTTCTTCATTCCGCCGAAGAAGGTTGTCCCAGGCGAGTTGAACGAGGAGACACTTGAGAGCTTTGTCGTCCGCCGGATGGGGCGCGAGTGCCTTGATCGTCTTGCCGAGCCGCTCGTGGGCGGCATCCATGCGTCCGATCCTGCAAAGATGTCATTAGCCGCGACCTTTCCCCGCCTCCTTGAAATGGAGCAAAAGTATGGGTCGCTCATGAAAGGTTTCATCGCAGTCCGTCGCATGGTCGAGGAAATGCGGCGGAAATATCCGACCAAGCCGGGTGAGAAGCCTCGCACTTTTTTCACCTCGTTTGTGAATGGCATGCAGCAACTAACAGACCGGATGGCAGAGGTGGCAGGCCGCGAGAGGATGCGCACGGGCGCGGCTGTCAGTTCGCTCCAACAAACCTCCGCAGGCGGATGGCGCAGTTTGCTCTCCGACGGGTCCGTCATTGAGGGCGACGCCGTCATCATTGCTACAGAGTCTTGGGCCGCAGAGCCGCTTGTTCGACCGCATGACCAGGCAATCGCAGATGCACTCGCCAACATACCGGCTTCGTCCTCGGCAACGATTTCATTTGCGTTTAACGAGGACGAAGTCGGTTTCGATCTAAATGCCTTCGGAGTTCTGTGTCCTCTGGTAGAGGGTCGTGCGCTCATGGCGGCGAGTTACTCCTCAACCAAGTGGCCGGGCCGGGCACCAAAGGGGAAGGTTCTGCTGCGTGGTTTTGTGGGAGGTCCGCATAATCAGGAAGTGATGAAGGGTTCGGACGAGGAGCTTGTGCAGTTAGTCCGTAGTGAGTTTCGAGATATCCTGGGCCTCAACCCGAATGCAAAACCACTCTTCACACGGGTCTACCGATGGCACCTCGGTATGCCGCAGTACACCATGGGGCACCTCAGTCGTGTTGAATTGATCGAAAAGCGAAGCGCTGAAATCCCTGGTCTTGCCCTTGCGGGCGGATGCTACAGGGGTGTGGGGCTTCCAAACTGTGTTGAGAGCGGTGAGAGGGCCGTTTCAAAGATTCTCAACGAATGGGGCATCGACCTCGCCGAAGACCACCTCGAAGAAAAACGGTATTATTAAGTCCTTACTTGTCCCTAAATACCTCAAATCCCTTTAAGTAGTCATCAAAACCTATGGGCGCTCCTATTCCAAGCTCTGCAAGCATATCGATGGTTTCGCTCATTGAAAGGTCAAGCTTTTTAGCCAAACCCTCAAGCGAAAGTTTTCCCTCCTTATAATTCTTAAGCATTCGGAATTCCCACCCATATTCAAGAAGTTCACGGGCTAAAGTTGATCTATCTTTGTGTTCAAGCTTTGAGAGCTCGTTAAGTTTCTCCAAATCCCTATCTTTTAATCTCAGGCTTATCACACCCATTAGTTTCCTCCTGTCAGACGTTTTGCGGCGTCCTCAATCATCCCTCCGCGATATCTGCCGTAATGGGATAATTTCTCAAGTTTTGCCAGGGCGATTGGTACTTCCAATCTTTTTTTCGATGCAAGATTTATAAGAAAATGAATTGCAGTTGTAAATCTCTGGCCAATAACCTTGCATGCCTTTATCGTTGGGCCGTCATCCACTGCTATCGGACAGTTGAGCCTTTTTGCCAACCAGAGAGCCTCAGCTTCCCCGATTTCTATTTTAAAATCTCTCTGAAGCTTTTTAATCGCTTCTATATTTCCGGCTTTCCTGACCTCGATCTTTTTTTCTTTGATGAGAGTTAAAATCAAGAGCGCATCGATGCTCTCTTTCGATAAACATTCTATTTTTACTTTCTCAGGAATAATGATAGTTATCTCTTCCGATATTTCTCTTAACAATTCTATTTTTGCAAGAAGAATAAGAGTGGATGCGTCAAAAACGATTTCCATGTTTACAATCTACTACAATTGTAATCGCTTGTCAATCATTATTCAAGTCTTGTGTCAAGTCTTGCATATCGATTTTGTATTTGAACATCCCACAGTGGATTTCACCTTTTCGGACGGAAGAACTTAACAGTTAATAAAGGATGGGAAAGTGTTAGGGCATTAATCCCAATCGGTGCGGAAACCAAATCGTGTACCTCAGATTCCCCGAAATGGGGACAGTCCCCATTTCGGGCCATAGATTTGCATCAATTGGCTTTAAGCCTCTCCAAATCCAGATCATCGAGAACAACAATACCTTTTGCCTTCATCTCATCGATGGCTTTTTGGGATGTATCCGGGGCGACTCCTCTGCTCAGATTTTTAATCATGATGACTTTATATCCCGCTGCCACAGCATCGAGAGCGGTTGCCCTGACACAGTAATCTGTGGCGATGCCGTAAACAACGACCTTTTTGATCTTATCTTTCTTTAATAATTTGTCCATTTCTGTCTTTTTCCCGCCATCGTCCTGAAAGCCCGAATAGCTGTCATATTGTGAATCCATTCCTTTTCTCACGACAGCCTTAAATAATTTTTTATCCAATAAAATTTCGGCACCGGAAGTCTTCTGAACACAATGGGGAGGCCAGAGGACCTGATCCCTGTTGTTCAGTTTGACTACATCAAAGGCTTTTTTCCCGGGATGGTTGGTGAAGAAAGAAGCATGGTTCTTGGGATGCCAGTCCTGTGTGGCATAGATCGGGAAGCCTGCGGCCTTGAGTTTCTTCGTGTTCTCTTCAACGGTCTTGATGTAAGCTTCATCCGTCCCTTCCACGGCAAGAGAGCCACTTTTAAATTTTGTGAAGTCACCCTGAACATCGACCACAATGACGCCGATCTTTGCTGTCTCCTTTGCCATAACCGTCCCTCCTAAAACCAGCATAAAAAATAATACACATATTAATGATTTGCCTGCTGAATGTCCCATATCTACCTCCTTGATATAATAAGATGTAATAAAAGGTTTAGGTTGAGGACACTTTATTTCCTTAAACTTAGCCTCAACCTTTCATTTCCTTCGCTACTTCTCTTGCCGCTTGGATGATCCTTTCGATATCCTCATCCGAATGGGCCATCGACAGGCTTCCGCCGCCATGCATCACATGGACTCCGTGATTGAGCATCCGGATACGGAACTCCACCTCCCTTTTATCAGTATCTGTTTTTTGATTGATCGAATGGGGGGAGTTGAGGATCACGCCCCCCTCAAAAGGGAAATGGGTCTGAAAGAGGGAACCGAATCCCGTGACAGCGGTCTCCACTCCTTCGCGCTGAAGGGCTTCCTGAACACCCTTACGCACCCGTTCTCCTTTAACTTCTAAAACCGGATAGATCTCCTCCGCAAAATCTCTTAAATAACAAAGGATGGCTATTCCGGCGGCCACGGTCAGCGGATGGGAAGAGAACGTCCCTCCGCCAATTAAAATCTTCTCCCATTTGTCTGCCTTCCTTTCGGGAGATGTCTTTTCCATGATCTCTTTTCTTCCCACGAGCGCCCCAACCGGCATTCCTCCGCCAATAATCTTCCCAAGGGTAGTAAGGTCCGGGAGGATATTAAAAAGTCCCTGAGCTCCTCCGAGACCGACCCGGAATCCAGAGATTACCTCGTCAAAGATGAGAAGAGCTCCCAGTTTTTCCGTCTCGGAACGAAGCATTTTAAGGTATTCTTCGGTGCCAGGGATGAACCCACCCTCGCCCACGATAGGTTCGAGAATGATCCCTGCCAGATTGTTCCTGTTCTGATGGATCATTTCGAGTGTCCCCGGGAGATCATTAAAAAGGATGGTCTTTGTGTAATGCTGGAGTTCAGGCAGGAGGCCGAGGCTTTCCTCTTTTTCATAGGGCATTTTGATTCCCACAGAGAGATCAGAGTTGGCGCCATGCCAGCCTCCGGCGATCTTTAAAATAGTATTTTTCCTCGTAAATGCCCGTGCAAGGCGAACTGCATACATCGTAGCCTCTGTCCCGGAGCAGCAGAAACGGACCATCTCTGCAGAAGGAACGAGCCCTTGAATGAGTTCAGCCCACTCGACCTGTTTTTCAAAAACGATGCCCCAATGGATTCCCTCTTTTGATTGCTGTTCGATGGCTTTGACAATGATTTCAGAGTAATGGCCAAGGATGTGGGTGTAGTGGCCCATCCAGAGGTCGATATATTCATTTCCATCGACATCGCGGATTTTTGAACCCTTTGCCTCTTTAAGGAAGAAAGGGTAAGGCGGAAAGTAATGGACATTATGCGAGATACCCCCTGGCATCACCGCTTTGGCTCTTTTAAAAAGCTTTTCTGAGAGTTGGGTTTTTTGTCGATAGAGATCAAAAAAGTCCATGAGATACGCCTCCGGTTGAGTTAGGGATTTAATAGCACATTTATTTTAGATTGGAAATGGTTCTCGTTGCTTTTATTTTTTGATAAATATTTGACAAGTGGGCCAAATTCATATAAATAATAATATCGTTGAAGAAGGGGGGTGAGAAGGAAACCCAGGGGGGAATAACCCGTTGTTTTTGTAATCTATTTCTAATAATAAAAGGAGGGGTTGTGATGAAAAGAAAAATTTTTGTCGGAGTGGTGATTTTGTGTCTGGTCGTTTTCGTTTCGGCCATGCGTTCTGATCTGGCGTATGGTTCAAGGAAATTCGTCTCAATCGCATCCGGTTGGGTGGTGGGCGTCTATTTTCCGCTTGCGGGAGCGCTTTCAAGAATTGCCCATGAGAAACTCCCGGATATCAAGATTACGGTGGAATCCTCAGGCGCCTCGGTTGCCAATGCCAAGTTGATTGCTTCCGGCGATGCGGATCTGGCCATTCTTCAAAATGATATCGCATTTTATGCCCTTCATGGAACGAAACCGATGTTTGACAAAGCAGTGCCCAATATCCGTGGAGTTGCCGCTCTTTATCCCGAAGCTTGCCATATTCACGCGAGAAAAGATGCGAAGATCGCATCGGTTAGAGACCTCAAAGGGAAAAAGGTGGCTGTGGGTCCGTTGGGAAGCGGGACAGAACAGAATGCCATCCAGATTCTGGAAGCCTATGGGCTTAAGTTTGAAGACCTGAGCAAAGTTGAGAGATTATCAGCAGCGGAATCTGCGGATTATCTCAAAGACGGGCGAATTGATGCCGCCTTTTATACGGTCGGAGTTGGAGCTTCTGCGATCGTTGATCCAGCCCTCATGATAGAGACCCTGATCGTTCCGATTGACGGCGCTGAGGCAGATGCACTGGCCAAGAAATATCCTTTCTACGCGAAGGACAGAATCCCTGCCGGTATATATAAGGGGATAGGCGATGTTCCCACTGTGGCTGTTCTGGCCATATTGGTTGCCAAAGCTGAGATGGAAGAGGATATGGTCTATCGTATTACGAAGGCGATGTGGGAGAACATCGGTCGTATTGAAAGCGCCCATGCCAAAGGAAAGGAAGTGAAACTGGAGAAGGCTTTGATTGGAATGCCTATCCCTCTCCATCCAGGGGCTGAAAAATTCTACAAAGAGAAAGGATTGAAGAAATAGATAGAAGTGAAGAGGGGAGGCATCTTGCTTTCTGGCGGAAGTGGGGATGCCTCCTCTTCGTTTTTTTTCTGGCCATCCTTTTCTATCCCATGGACACCCTTGAGGTGAGGAATGAGAGGGATGGCCTGATCGTTTTTTTAAGAAAAGTTTCTCCGGGCGAGGGGTTTGAATTTCACTACATTCATTCCGTCGATAGGACTCCTGTCACCGGATATTTTCTCATCACCTCCGGCAAAAAGATCAAGCCTGTCGAGACCCGATTCGAATCCTATGGGGCTGGCCTTCCCTCAACGGAAAAGGATGTGACGTTTGAAGGCGGGAAGATCAAAGTAAAGACGGATGCTCTGGAGATGGAATATTTCTCTTTTTTTGTTTCTCCCATTACCCATCAGGCCATGATTTTTAAAGGTGAGAGACTGGAGTTTTCTTCCTTCAAGGAGGGAGAGGTGATGATTATTAGGGTGAAGTCCTATCCGCTGTTTCGGGAGGTTATTTTCAGACATGGAAGCCGATAAAAATGCACCGGACCAGGTTTCATTAGAAAAATCAAAGGAGATTGCCGAGGGCGCTGATTACGGGGCACGCCGCCTCTCCGGCCCTCTTTTCTATGTTTCAGGTGGAATTGCCCTTGCCATGTCCGGGTTTCAACTCTATACAGCCGCTTTTGGAACATTGACCGGGACGATTCAGCGCTCCGTCCATTTATGCTTCGCCATCATTCTCTGTTTTCTTTTCTATCCGATGACTAAGAAGTCAAAGAAAAAGACGATCCCCTTTTATGATGTGATCCTTGCCATTTTAGGAGGATGGGCCGCCATCTATGTCACCGTCTTTTATGCAGATCTTGTCCAGAGGATTGGCAATCCCAATATGTTAGACATGTTCATGGGAGTGATCACCATTCTTTGCATCCTGGAGGGGGCGAGAAGGGCTGTAGGGCTTCCTCTTGCCCTGATAGCATCTATTTTTATTCTATATGCCTTTGCCGGACCTTATCTTCCAGAGGTGCTTGCCCACCGGGGCTATGGGGTTCGACGAGTCGTGGATCACCTCTATCTTACGATGGAAGGAATTTTTGGTGTGCCGCTATGGGTCTCCTCTACCTTCGTCTTTGCTTTCGTCCTTTTCGGAGCCATCCTCGAAAAGACAGGGGCGATGGACTACTTTATGAAAATGGCCTTTTCGCTCGTTGGACATACTCGAGGTGGTCCGGCCAAGGTCGCAGTGGTAGCCAGCGCTTTTTTTGGATCCATCTCAGGAAGTGGTGTGGCCAATGTGGTGACAATAGGGTCAGTTACTATTCCCTTAATGAAGCGAATGGGGTTTAAACCAGAGATTGCAGGGGGAATCGAAACGGCAGCCGGTGGGAATGGCCAGTTGATGCCACCTGTCATGGGAGCCGCGGCATTTATTATGGCGGAGTTTTTAGGGATTCCCTATCTTCATGTGGTGACCGCTGCTATCCTTCCTGCGGTGATTGACCAGCTTGCCCTTCTGGGTGCGGTTCATCTCCTTTCTGTCAAATTCGGTTTAAAAGGTATGCCCCGTCGTGAACTTCCCAAATTCTTTCCCATATTGATCCGAGGAACCCACTTCCTCGTTCCCATCGGTGTTCTCTTTTACTATCTGATTGTTAGAAGGGCAACCCCCCTTACTTCTGCGGCCATGGGAATTGGAGCGACCATCTTCATGTTTTTCATTCAGTCTTTGGTGAACAGCCTCGGATGGGGCAACCCGACCGGACAAAAAACAGAGGCGGAGAACGAATTCAAAGAGACAAAAAAGGAAATTTCCTGGAAGCCATTCCTATCCTTCATTGTCAACATGGGTGATGCCATGTATAAGGCGGCAAGGATGATGGCAGGAATCGGGGCGACCTGTGCCTGCGCCGGTATTGTCGTGGGTGTGGTGACGCTGACAGGGGCTGGACTCAATATGACGAATATTGTCGTAGACCTTTCAGGAGGCAATATCTTTTTTGGACTACTTATTACGATGGTCGCCTGTCTCATCCTCGGGATGGGAGTTCCCACCACGGCCAACTATGTCATCATGGCAACCATCATGGCTCCTGCCCTGAAGGCGATGAATCCTGATGTGCCGATCATTGCCATTCACCTCTTCGTCTTCTACTTTGGAATTCTCGCTGACGGAACTCCGCCGGTCTGCGTTGCCGCCTATGCCGCTGCCGGCGTGGCTGGCGCTGACCCCCTTAAAACAGGGATCAATGCCTTCAAACTGGACATGAGGACCTTTCTGCTGCCCTTTATGTTCATCACGGCTCCTGCCATGCTTCTGATCAACACGACTTTTATCGAAGCCGCATGGATTTTTGTCTCTGCCTCCATAGGAATGTATGCCCTGGCGGCCTCGATGCAGGGGTTTCTGCTAACGGATTTGAAATGGTATGAAAGGGTGGTTCTATTTGCTTCGGCAGTTTCGTTAGTAAAACCCGGACTCATTACAGATGGATTGGGACTCCTGGGCTGTGCCATTATTTACTTCCTTCAGAAGAGACAGATAAAGGGGGCGGTTCTCTAAAATAGATTCTGCTGCAAAACCCTCCGTTCATCCTTCGAGAACCTCAGGACGAACGGAAGATAGGTTGAAATCATTGGAGAATTTCCGTTCATGCTGAGCCTTGTCGAAGCATTCATAGGGTTTTGCAGCAGAATCTAAAATATACGTGTCCGTGTCCGTGATGCGTGTCCATAAACACAAAGACAATAGCATCTATTTAATTGTGGATTGCGGAATTTTATTCAAGAGCAATTTCTTTGATGCGTTCGATCACCTTCATATTATCTGTTTTGAATCTTGGATTTTGATCATTCGATATTGTTTCGTAATGGTCCTGCTGGACGCACGGCCCGAATTTCGTGCTCCGGATTTATATTTTTGATCCATCTTCACACCATCTCCGAATCACACATTGATCGCAGAGGGGTTTTCTCGCCACACAGGTTCTTCTGCCATGCCAGACGAGGAGGTTTGAAAAATCGGTCCACTCCTCTTTCGGAACAATCTCCATCAGATCGAACTCAATCTTAACGGGATCATTGTTTTTCGTTAAACCGATCCTCCGGCTCACCCGAAGGACATGGGTATCCACTACAATTCCAGGAATCCCGAAAGCATTTCCGAGGATGACATTGGCGGTCTTTCGTCCCACACCCGGGAGGGTCACCAGAGCCTCCAGCGTTTTCGGAACCTTTCCTCCGAATCGGTTCATCAGCTCCTGGCAACACCCCTGGATCGATTTTGCCTTATTCCGATAGAACCCCGTTGACCGGATGTCCTCCTCCAATTCTTTCAATTCCACTTCGGCATAGTCCTTCGGAGAGCGATACTTTTTGAACAAGCCTTTTGTCACCTCATTTACCCTGACATCGGTGCACTGGGCTGAAAGGATTGTGGCGATGAGAAGTTCAAAGGGGGTTGAAAATTTCAGGGCGATTATCGAATCCGGAATTTCCTTTGAAAGAGCTTTGATGATATTGATGACCCTGTTTCGGTTGGATTGATTTTTCATAATGGTCTCCTATTTAACGATGAACGGTGAACGGTGAACGGTGAACAATAAACTATAAACGATGAACTCTTAATCTCAGGGATGGATTTTAACTGATTTCTTTTTTAAGGGACAATAAGAAAATTGGATGGAAGAAATTGAGCCAGGGGGGCAAGAAATGTAATTTCATCCATTTAAGGCTCAATGCACCAGTTTTAAAATATTTATAAATAACAATAAGTTGAAAGATATGAAGGAGTTTGGTATGGAAAATGCAGTAAACTGTTGTCAAATCCCATATAAAGGGTGGAAAATGATGTTAAGAGAAAACGATGTGATGACAGATGTGATGACAACCGAAGAAGCCTGCCAGTACCTGCGAATTTCGAGGCCCACCTTCCTGAAATACGTCTCTCACGGGCGGATTAAGGGAGCAAAGGCAGGAAAAGGCTGGAAGGTTCTCAGGTCTGAACTGGATCGATTCCTTAAGGGAGAGATTCCAAGCAAAATGATGGGATAAATAATCTATGGAGAAGAAGGCATATCAAGTAAAAGCGAAACCTAAAGATGAGGAAGAGATTTTTGAGGAGAAGTCCATCAAAGCCACCCGGGCGCTGATTCAGACCTTTCTACAGACCGTGAAGGCCTTCCGTATCTATGAGGCGAATCACCCGATCCTCCAGAAATTTATGGAACGACTGAAGAAAGATTTCGATAACTACTTCGAAGAGTTCGATTCTTTTCCCCTATTGGTGGGGGAACACCGGCTTTTCTACCGGGGAAAGGCTGTTTATGAAAACCAGGATGTGAAGGAGAGCCTGGCCTTCTTCTTTTTTAAGGATGGGATCCGCGAAATAAAATTTCTCAAAGGACTGGAATTAAGAGAGGTGGTCGATTTCCTTCATGTCGTGAGGAAGAGTGAATCTGTTAACCGCCTGGAAGATGACATTGTTACGCTTCTCTGGGAAAAGGATTTTTCTCACATCACCTTCGGGACCGTGGATGAATTTTTGGAAAGCGGAAATCATTTCGTTCCAGCCACAGAGGAAGATTTTGTTGAACGACTCGAATTTAAAGGTTTTGAAAAAGAGGCAGCGGATGAGATTGCTCCTGAAAGAAAAAAAGAAGATTCCATCACGTTAGCGGTTGAAGGTTTAAAGCAGGCGCTGAATCCATCACCGGGCCAATCGTTGGTCGAGGCCTGTCAGCTCACACCGGGTGAGATCGAAGAGATCAACTGGGAGATTGAGCAGGGCTATCAGCCGGATTACATCTATCTTTTGATCGATAACCTCGTAGAGATCCTCCTCCACTTAGGTGAGGATATGGATGCCTATGAAAATATGATCTCCTATTTCGAAAGGACGACGGGATCCTTCCTTGAGCAGAGAGAGGTTAGGAAGGCAGTGGTCGTTTTGAAGAAACTGAACGACACCATGGAATCCATGGTCCTGAAGGACAAACAGATTTTTGCGATTCGGCGCATCCTGGACACCTTTTCCGGCTCCCATTCCATTGAGCTTTTAGGGGAGGCGATGAAGGGGAACGGAGAGGTGGATTCCGAAGCGATCCTCCAGTATTTCCGGCTCCTGACGAAAAGGGGGGTCGAACCCCTCTGTCTCTTGTTGGGCAAGGTGGAATCCGGGAAGTGGAGAAAAGCCGTCTGTGATGTTCTGGCCGAACTGTCTCGAGAGGACATCAAGCCTCTCATCAAATTTTTATCCGACTCAAATCCGTTCCTGGTCTGCCACATCCTCTATGTCCTGGGTAAGATTGGGCATCCCTCGACCGTGAAATACTTGGGGGGCCTTGTCGTCCATCAGAATCCGAAGGTGAGGGAGGAGACCCTCCAGGTGCTCAAGAAATTCGACGCACAGGGAAAGGATCTCATCCAGAAATTGTTGAAAGATCCCCTGCCGGGGATGAGGGCGAAGGCCTCGCTCATTTTGGCAAAGGTCGCCAAGGAGGAGGCAGTCAAACCGCTCACCGGGATCATCCTCTCCAAAGACTTTTTCAAAAGGGATTATGAGGAGAAGGCCTCTTTCTTTAAAGCCCTGGGCGAGACAGGATCACAGGAGGCAATCCCGGTGTTAAAGAAGATCGCAGAGAAGAAAAGGTGGTTCCAGAAGGGGAAATGGGATGAGATGCGGCTCTGCGCTCATAATACGCTGAAGATGATGGGAGTGGTTGAGGGGAGGGACTCCGATCAATCGAGGCAGAAACAGAAACATATCGAACGCTCAATCCATTAAAGAGGGAGAGGCGAAGACAATGGAATCAGTCCTTCAACCCCAGAAAGAAGCCCGTCAATCGGAAGAGGCGATGGACTCCGAGCTGTCGAAGCTGGGGAGCAACCTCATCACGAAATTTCATGTGCTGATGAGGATTTCCCAGATATACGATTCAAAGAATGTGGCCCTGAATCAATTTATTCGGGAGTCTCTTCTTGCGATCAACACCTTTATCCAGAGGGAGGGAAACCTTTGCCTCAAAATCGTAAGGAATGACATCTTCCTCAATGAGCAGAGACTTCGCTACTCCGTGGAGGGCTTTAACAGTTTTAAGTACCTCGTGACCCAGTGGAAGAAACGGTTGATCGGAGACATCCTCTACAAGGAGGTTCTGGATGAGGAAACAATGAGGGAGTTCATCTATATCCTGATGGGCCTGGAAGAGGGGAAAGAAGAGAATGCCACTCTCTTTAATGAGAAGTTAAGAGAGCGACATATCTCCTCGATCGAAGTGGGCCCCCTGGAAGTTTCTGAAAGGGAAGAAGGGGCTTACGCCCTGGAAAAAGAGGACTCTCGAGAGGTGGCCAAAAAGGTATTTTTCGAAACCATCGGGACATTCAAGGAAGTGGTCACCCACATCAAAGGGAAACAGCACGCCGATGTGAGAAAATTGAAGCGGCTTGTCCGGAAGGCGGTTCACCTCGTCATGGAAGATGAATCGATCCTTCTTGGAATGACAACCATCAAAAATTATGACGAGTACACCTTTAACCATTCCGTCAATGTGGCCATCTATTCCCTGGCAATGGGGAGACGATTGGGGTTCTCCAGGGGCGTCCTGAGCGAATTGGGTATTACCGCCATGCTCCATGATATCGGAAAATCCAAAATCCCGCTTGAGGTTCTGAATAAACCCGGCGCCCTCAGCGATGAAGAGTGGGGTCAGATGAAGAAACATCCCCTCACGGGGGTGGAGATCGTCCTCAACCTGAAGCAGTTGGGCGAGGTCAATGCGAGAATGGTGGTCGGCATCTTCGATCACCATTTGAAGAACGACCTTTCGGGATATCCCAAGCTCTTTCGCAAAAAGAAAGTGAGCCTCTACGGCAGGGTCATTCAGATTGCAGATGCCTACGATGCGATGACCACTCCGAGGATTTACAAGAAAGTTCCTTTCACGCCGGAACAAGCCCTGGCCGTCATGCTCAAAGACCGGGATGTTTGTTTTGACTCAATCCTTCTCAAAATGTTCATCGGCCTGGTGGGCGTTTATCCCATCGGTTCTCTGGTCCTTCTCGATACCCATGAGATGGGAATTATATTCAAGCCCAATCCGGACCCTCAATGGATAGAGCGTCCCCAGGTGGTCCTGGTAGAGAGGAATAAGCGGGGAAAGGGATTGAAGGAGATGGCCGACCTGACCGAAAGGAATGGAGGAAATGGTTTTAAGCGAAGCATTGTAAAAACATTGGACCCAAACAAATATCACATCGATATTGCCAAATATTTTTTGTAAAAAAGTCTCATCGTCTGATAGTCCTATAGTCAGATAGTCAACCCACAGGTTAAAAGACGAATGACGATAAGACTATTAGACTATCCGACTATTTGACTTCTTTATATTCCACAATCCGAAATCCGCATTCCGCAATTAAAACGTCTCCCCATTATTTTTTCTCTACCTCCCCACCTCCCTATCTCCCCATCTTTCCCTTAGGGGTAGGGGGCATTGGTTCTTTACATTCTGACCTAACCCATTCTTCATTAAGCCTTCTCAGAATCTCCTGTTGCTGGTTGGTGGCAAAGTCGGCATATTTAAGATCTCTCTTCCGGTAGGTCCTCTCGATAAAGGCGATGGTATTTAGTGTGGTTTTAATTTGAGATAAGATCATCTCGCATTTTCTGAGACCCCATCGGGCCTCAATGGAGTCTCCCGGATGAGGGGAGAGCCAGAGGTGGTTCTGAAAGACATGGAGGAAGGTAACGGATTGCCCCTTCTGAATGGGAATTGAAATCGCCTCCATTCTTTCTCTAACCATCTCCCTGTCGAACTGGTTTGATTCAACGATCTGATTGAGATGATCCATCAATAAAACGATTCTGCCATCCCGGCCAGGCGTGCTATGGACCTCCCAGAGATCGGATCCTTCTCGGCATCCCCCCTTTTGGCATCGCTGGTATCCTGTGAGAACAACCGGAACCCTGTCCATCAGGTAGCGGGTTGTGGTCTGGAGCAATCTTTCCACTTTCTCCCAGGGGTCATAATCCGTCGGATCAATTCTTCTTGCCACGGCCTCAACAAAATCGGCGTAGCCTTCATAGAAATCCGAGGAATACTGCTCCAGCGAATAGAAAGGATGTTCTGCCGCAGGAAGGTATTCCCATCTTCCATTCTTGAAGATCGGCCAGCGAAACTTCACCAGACCGGAAAAAACCGTTGACTCCGGCCTCGGGGTCAGAAAGTCCCTTCCGCTCAATTTTTGAATCTTCGCAGGCGATGTGGCTTCCCATGTCTGAAGGGGATGAGCGTTGCTTCCGTCGAGAATGACACGGCCGATGACTCCGGAATGGGATTCCGTAACAAAGAACATTGTTCCAGAAGTGACCGATTCCTGGTCGATTCGAATGGGGTAAGTATCGAGAGGAAGGGTCCGGGTGGTTGTTTCTGAGAGCATATGAAGAAGGGCTTTGCGGAAGCGGAGGTCTTTGTGCCATTCGGAGTGAATCGGCAGGTGCCCCCAAACCGTTGACCAGTGGCCGATGAGTTTATTGTCTTTTGTCGTAGCAGCTGCGGGAAGCCCTGCGATCCGTGCGTAAATCCATCGAACGGCATACGGAACATCCGCGCAATCGACCGGAATCTTATGGCGGATGAAGAAATCTTCCGTGATATTTTCTTCGACCCATCGGGCGAAATTCGATTCTTCCTCATCCATCCAACGCTGTTCGCCCACTTTCCAGACCTGATGGGGAGATTCTATAATCGATTCACCAAAAGCAGGCATGCCGATCAAGAGAAGCAGAAGGAGAGGCAGCGCTTTCATAAGATAATATTAAAAAGATTGAAGAAAGATTGTCAACTGAAAGAAAATGGGGTATTTTAAGAATGGGTTCCCTCTCCCTCTCAAAAGGTTTTGTCGTAATCTGATTGTCTCACTCGGGGAGAAAAACCCTCGCCTTTCCGCCGGAGGCGGATCCGCTTTTTGCGGACAGGTGAAGACTTTACCTTAACGTTGCATAAAAAGTGAGGCAAGTGTGCTTACAAACCTTTACAATTGCGGATTATTTTATCTTTTATGGGAAACATACGATGTAACTTGGGGTGGCCTTTGGGTTTTGCTTGAAAACAGCGTAGCCAAACGTTTAAAGGTGCCGCTGTAAAGGTTTTCCAGCACACCCGCCTCCCTTTTTATGTAATTTTACGCAACTGTGAGGTTTAGTATGCACACTATGTGCAGGTTTTTCAGATTTTCCCTCGTGAGAATTTCTGTGCTAGTTGTTTTGTTTTTAGCTGACTTCAGTCAGTAGAGAAGCCACCAGCTTGTAGCTGGTGGTAGTTCAATTAACCGTTCACCCTGAGGCTCTCGAAGGGTGAATCCTGCGAAACGCGGGATCGAGCCATGAACGGACTTAAGGCACCGCCTCCGATGGGCGAGAGGGTGGGGGTGAGAGAGAGGAAGTACATGAGCCGAGAGATTCGCATCTTGATTGCTGAAGAGAATCCCGATTTCGTAAGGATGGTAGAAGACTCTCTGAGAGAGTCAGGCGGCCTTTATCGCCTCGGAGTGGTTTCCTCCGGAAAAGCATGTTTAAAGAAACTCCAGGATGAAAAGTTTGACATCCTGCTTTTAGACCATTCTCTTCCTGACGGGAGCGGACTGACATGGCTTCGGCGTTTCAATGAAATGGGAATCGGCATTCCGACCATCTTTGTCACAGCCAAAGGAGACCCACAGATGTCCGTCCAGGCGATGGAAGAGGGGGTCTTTGACTACATCAACCGGTCCGCTGAATGCGCCAAAGCCTTCCCCTTTGTCGTCAACCGCGCCATCGAGGGATATAGTCTGATGGTAGAAAAAGTCAGACTTCAAAAGGAACTGATTGAGACGAAAAACTTTCTCGAATCGATTGTCGAGAGGGCAGGGGATGCCATCTCCGTGGTTGACCTTGAAGGGAAGATTCTTTATTGGAATGAAGGGGCGGAACAGATTTATGGATACCGGAAAGAAGAGGTTCTTGGCAAGAGACTGTCTGATTTTCTCTTTCCCGCCGATGAAAACTTTAGAGAGGAAGAAGAGAGATTATTAGACGAATTGATGATGCGGGTTAAACAGGGAGGGGCAGTTCCCAATGTGGAGGTGAAAAGACGGACAAAAGAGGGGAAGGAGATCATTACGAGCATGACCCTCTCTCCGCTCAGGGATGCGGAGGGAAGGGTCATCGGCGCCTCCCGCATCTGCAAAGATATTACTCAGTTAAAGAAGGTGGAGGAACGATTGTTATTAACGGAGAGATTGACTTCCCTTGGCGAACTCACGGCGGGGGTTGCCCACGAACTCCGGAACCCTCTGGCGGGAATTAAAATCAATACTCAGGTTCTGTTGCGGAAAAAGGATCTGCCTGAGATGGAAAGGAAGCTTCTTGATAGCAGCCTTGAGGGAATCGGGAGAATTCAAAAGATCGTGGATGATATGCTCCATTTTGCCAAACCCAAGGCCGCTCATTTTAAGGAAGAGGAGATCAATGAGGTGGCGGAAAGAAGTCTTGCCATCTTTCAGACAAAATTGAAGAGGGGCAATATATCTCTACTGTTCCAAAAAGGCGAGGGCCTGCCGAAGGTTTGGATCGATGCCCACCAGATCCAGCAGGTCCTGACCAACCTGATGCTCAATGCCATTCAGGCAATGGAGAAGGGCGGCACATTGGCTTTACAGACCTTTTCAGATGGAAAGAATGAAGTGGGCATTGAGGTGAAGGATACCGGCGCCGGGATTCCCAAATCCCATCTCAAAAAGATTTTCGACCCCTTTTTTACGACCAAATCAGAAGGAACCGGACTCGGACTTTCGATCAGTATTAAAATTTTAGAAAGCCACGGAGCCACGATCGATGTGACCAGTCAGGAAGGAAAGGGTTCAACCTTTATCATCCACTTTCCAATAAGGGGTGATCATGCGGTTTAAAATCCTGGTGATCGACGATGAACCCATTCTGAGAGAATCTCTCGAGGTTGCGCTCAAGACATTGGAACATGATGTCATCATCGCGCGAACCGGAGAGGAAGGTTTGGAACGGTTCCAGAAGGAGAATCCCGATCTGGTCCTCCTGGATCACTGGTTGCCTGGCATCAATGGAGACGAAGTTCTTCGAAGGATAAAAGAGCAAGAGCCTGAGATTCCTGTCATTATCATGACCGCCCAGGGGTCGATCGAACTGGCTGTTAGTTCGATGAAGATGGGAGCCTTTGATTTTCTCGTCAAACCTTTTGAGCTGGACCAGGTCGAAGACTTAATCAAGAAGGGGCTTGACCGGGTTCGTTTGAAAAAAGAGGTGGAGTGGCTTCGGGCGCAATATCAGGAAAAATTCCGTTCCGGCGGGATCATCGGAGCGAGCCAGAAGATGAAGGAGGTTTTAGGATTAGCCGAAAAGGTTGCCCAGGGTTCGGAGACCACCGTCCTCATCGAAGGCGAAACGGGAACGGGCAAAGAGCTCCTTGCAGAATATATCCACTTCTTAAGCCCTCGCTCCTCTTTTCCCTTCATTCCTATTAACTGCGGTGCCATCCCCAAGGACCTCTTTGAGAGTGAACTTTTTGGCTATGAGAAGGGAGCCTTTACCGGTGCCCTTGAGAAAGGAAAGATTGGGAAGGTGGAGGCCGCAGACAACGGGACGCTCTTTCTCGATGAGGTGGGAGAGCTTCCTCCTTCTGCTCAGGTTAAAGTTCTGAGGGTTCTTGAGGAGAAGGAATATTTTAAAGTTGGAGGAATTGAAAAGAAGAGGGCCGACATTCGGATCATCGCAGCAACGAATAAGAATCTGGGAGCGGAGGTGAAGAGAGGAAATTTTCGAGACGACCTCTATTTCAGGCTCAATGTCGTAAGGCTGACCATTCCGCCACTTCGTGATCGAAGGGTAGATATTCTGCCCCTTTTTAGGTTCTTTCTGGGGAGATTCAATGAACAGTTCAAAAAAGGATTTCTCCAAATCTCGGGCGAAGCGGAGGAGCAAATCCATTCCTATCCGTGGCCAGGCAATGTTCGGGAACTGAGGAATGCTGTGGAACGGATTGTCCTCCTGGAAAAAGGCGACACCATTCTCGATAAACATCTTTCTTTTCAAAGGGAGAAGGGGGAAGAAAAAACCGATGCCCGGGAGTTAAAACGATTCATTCCGGCCCAGGGGATCGTCCTGGATGAAGTGGAGAAAGGGTATATCCTCGAAGCCCTGAGGATGAAGAAGGGAAATAAAATTCAAGCCGCCAAACTCCTCGGCATCTCCCGGTCCGCCCTCATTTACCGAATGGAAAAATATGGGATCAAATAGCCAATTTGCAATAGCCTACCTCTCAGACTTCTCTCTTCCGGAATATGGGAAATATTATCAAAGGCCGAGCCCTTACGGGAAACCGTATGGATAGGGGCCGCTTACAAATAGCTGGCGGAGTAAAAAGACAATTTGTGAGGGCGTGGTTTCACGGATAGATTTTTAATTTTATTGAAATTATTCTTGATGGATGGTAGATTGACGTTGTGGATGATCTAAAGACTCATGGAAAATGGCTGGATCGGGTTGTTTATGACATGGAGACGGCCAAAGCCATGCTGCAAACAGGGCGTTTCATCTATTCCGTTTTCATGTGCCAGCAATCTCTGGAGAAGTGTTTTAAGGCATTGCTTGCTTATCAAAATAGAGAAATTATCCCAATTCACAATCTCCGGAGATTGGCCGAACTTACTGATGTCATCCATGCATTAGACAATTCAACTCTAATGAAACTGGATTTTCTCTCAAACTATTACATTAGCGCCCGTTATAAAGAAGACTTGCAGCAGTTGTCAAAGGGAATCACAGAACAGGTGGTTCAAGATTTCATCCAATTTTCAGAAGGGCTTATTACATGGCTTTATCAAAAGATGAAGTAATTAGTATGGCGAACGGATTTCTTAAACTCCTTCGCGAGAAGTATGATATTAGACAAGCTTACCTTTTCGGATCATATGCGAAAGGGGCTACAAAAGAGTATAGTGATATTGACATTGCCGTGGTCTTAGGGACCTTCAATATGGATGAAGAATCCCCATTCGATGAGTATTTCAGGATTTTCCATGAGGCCCAGGAATATAATTCTCTTTTGGAAACTGTCTGTTTTCTCCAAGAGGAATTCGACAAGGATGGCGGCGCTTTAGTTAAGCAAATTAAGAAAGAAGGAATCAGGTTAATTTAATTGTTCTAATCAAGGTTTCTCCTGACAGACCCTGTTTGTTTGGTCGGGGGCTAGCATCACAACATAGAATGTCTGAAAACAAACATGATATCTGAAACCATGCAATCAGCGGGTTCTCCTTAAATTTCAAAGTATTAATCACTTTTCAATCTTCCCATTTTATCTTTTCAAACAAAATCACTGATTCTCCTGCCTTTCCTGATTAAAGGAGGCTTAGAATTAAAAGCGCTCCTCCTATCCTTGGAACTCTTTGATTTAGAAAACAAATGATGTCTGAGCTCTTTTTATTAATCATTCCAATTTTTCTTTGGCATCGTCTTTGCTTAGGTTTCTATTTATGATAAAAGTTCTCATCCTTGAGCAAGAAAAAACCATCCGGCAATCCCTCATCAACTTCATGGAACGTTTTAACGGTTTTGAAGTTTTTACTGCCCTTTCGTGTAAAGAAGGGGTCTCTCTTTTTAAAGAGGTTTCTTTTGATATGGTCCTCTGCGGGCATAAACTTCCGGATGGAGATGGTTTGGAAGTATTAAAGGAATGGACAAAGGCGAAACCCAGGCTCATCTCGATTCTGATGACGGCTCACAGTGATGAACAGTTGAGACAGGAGGCAGAGAAGGCCGGAATCAGAGGTTATTTAGAGAAACCTTTCGACTTGAAACAACTTGAAGAAGCAATGGGAATAGAAAGTTCGGAGTTGATAGTGAGGAGTTCGGAGTTAGGAATTTTAGGTAAATAAGCGATGAAAGGAGGTGAAAAATGATGATGAAGAGAATGTTCGTTTTAATGCTGGCGTTTGTGTTCAGTCTTTCGATGGTCAGCCTGACACTGGCTCAGGACAAACCGAAGGTTCCTGCCTGGCAGACCACGCCTGTTAAGGATTGGGTCGCAAAGGCTAAGGCAGAGATCAAGAAGGTGACTCCGGCTGATGTGAAGGCCGCCATTGATAGCAAGGAGAAGGCAGTCATTCTCGATGTCAGAGATCCTGACGAGTATAAGGCAGGCCACCTTCCAGGAGCAGTCCATGTCTCCAGAGGGAAGCTCGAGTTCACGGTCTGGGATAAAGTTTCAGATAGGGACGCCAAAATCTATGTCTATTGTTTAACAGCAGCCCGTTCAGCGCTTGCCACAAAGACCCTGAACGATCTGGGCTACAAGAATGCCGTATTGATGGATGCGCCATTTGAGGCCTGGGTGAAGGCCGGCTACCCCGTAGCGAGGTAATTGTCTAATCCCACAATCCCCCTGCCGATAGGCAGGGGGATTGGTTGATGAGGGAATTTAAGATATGGCTGAACATGATTATTTAAAGGGATTGAAGATTAGTCGAAGAAGCTTTCTAAAAGCATCGGCAATGGGAGCGGGCGCTTTTGTCCTGAGTCACGAGCTTCTCGATTTTAAGAGTTGGGTTCATGCACAGACTGAAGCGCCGGTCATCACATTTCCAACTTTCTGCAATGGATGTGGTAATCGTTGCGGTATCATCGCCTCTGTAAAGAATGGAAGGCTATGGAAAATTGAAGGGAATCCTGAAGCCAATGGGAATCTCGGTGTCGTTTGCCCAAAAGGGCATGGTTACCTTCATGATTTATATAATCCCCAACGACTAAAATCGCCTCTAAAAAGGGCTGGAGATAAATTTGAGCCTATCTCATGGGAACAGGCTTACAAGGAGATTTCAGAGAAGATCAATCTGATCCTTATGGATAAAGGTCCCCAAAGCCTCTTCTGGGTCAATTACCCCCAGTCGAATCATCAGTACGCATTGAGATTGATGCATGCCCTGGGAAGCCCCCACTACTTTACTCACGGCTCTACTTGCTACACGGCAAGAAATGCAGGCTGGGTGACGACTGTAGGGCAACTTCCTTCGAACGATCTTTCCAATGCCCAATATATTTTGATCATCGGTCGTAATCCGGCAGGAGGGATCAACCTGGGACAGGTCAAGTGCATCGTGGAGGCCAAAGGCAAGGGAGCCAAATTGGTCGTCTTGGATCCCAGGCACAGCGAGACCGCCATCCTCGCAGATGAATGGCTTCCCATCAAGCCCGGCACGGATTTAGCTTTTCTCCTTGGCTTCATCAATGTTTTGGTGAAGGAGGAGCTCTATGACAAAAAAATTGTGAGCGAAAAGACGGTGGGGTTCAAACAACTGGTGGAGGAGATCGTCAATTATCCTCCGGAATGGGTTGAAAAAATCTGTGAGATACCTGCAAAGACAATCACCCGGATCGCAAGGGATATGGCTCAGGTCAAACCCAAAGCCCTCATTCATCGGGGCTATCACGGAGCCTTTGGGGCCCAGTATCTCAACAGTTTTCAAACCGCTCGAGCCCTTGCCATTGCCAATAGCCTCTTAGGGAATATCAATCGGAAGGGCGGGATCTATTTTGCGAAGTCCGCCCTATTGGGAGAACTACAACCCAAACATCCTGCTCCCGAATTTCCCAAAATGGGTAAATTAGATGGAACTGGAGTCCCTGGAAGATACCCTTTGGGAAGTTATGGAGATGGAATTGCCCATGCCATTCCGGAGTTGGCCCTCCGGGGAGAATTGAAGGCAGGATTTGTCTATCACAACAATCCCCTTCGGACCAATCCAAATCCGAAGCGAGTCATGGCCGGGTATAAGAAACTCGAACTCCTGGTGGTCATCGATACAGTTCTCTCTGAAACAGCATCCATTGCCCATTATGTTCTGCCCGAATCGTTCTATCTGGAGCGTGATGAGGCGTTGGACACAAAACATAGTGGGAAGCGAGCCCAGGTCAGCATTCAGCAGCAAGTGGTCAAGCCCCTGTATAATACTCGTCCAGGCACGCAAATTATTATTGAACTGGCAAAGCATCTGGGCGTTGAGAAGTATTTCAATTTCAATATCGAAGAGGCCAACCAGTTACGACTCAAACCTCTCGGTGTGACGTTAGGGGATTTGAAAGCAAGAGGTGTTTTATTCGTGGGCGAGAATTGGAAGGAAGGCTTTGATAAATTAGAAACCCCATCAGGGAAAGTGGAGCTCTACTCGGAAACCCTCAAGAAACTCGGTTTTCCGCCTGTCCCCAAGTGGGAAGAGCCCTTCGTTTCTCCAGATCCAAGAGACCCCCATTCTTTCCGTCTGCTCCACGGAAAACAGGCCATCCATACCCATTCCATGACAGCCAATCAGCCCTATCTCATGGCTATCAGTCATCGGTATGATATGATCCGGTTGTGGATGAACAGATTGAGAGGGAGTCAATTGGGACTTAAGGATGGGGATTGGGTGAAGATCAAATCGACGGTTGGGGAAGGAAAGGTCCGGGTCCGCCTCACAGAAGGTCTTCACCCTTCCTGTGTATGGCTTCCGAGTGGATATGGGATCTTCTCGAAACATTTAAATACGGCCTATGATATTGGGTTAAACTACAACGACTTCCTACCGACTTATTTCGATCCTACGGTAGGACATTCGATGTCTTCGGAGATCGTCGTGAACGTGACAAAAGCCTAATAGAGTTCGGGGTGGGGTAAGGAACGGTTTGAAACCGTTCCTAATAGGAGTGCGGAGTGCGAAGTTCGGAGTTTAAAAACGGTCTTGTAGGGCAAGCCTTCAGGCTTGCTTGATTTGCAGGGCTAAAGCCCTGCCCTACAATGAGGGTAATATGGCTCGATATGGAATGGTGATTGACGAATCGAAATGTGTGGGATGCAATGCATGCCGGGTCGCATGCCAGAATCAGAACAACCTTGCACCCTATGAAGCTTACAACCATCTGGAAGAGCGGGAGTATGGAGCCTTTCCAAATTACAACCGTGAATTCTTACCCGTTCAGTGCCAGCACTGCGATAACCCTCCCTGTGTGAGAGTCTGTCCTACAGGGGCTTCGCATAAGAGAAAAGACGGGGTGGTGCTGGTGAATGAGGACAAATGTATTGGTTGTAAATATTGCATTGCGGCCTGTCCCTACAATGTGAGGATCATAAAGAAAGAGGGCTATATCGAAAAATGCCGTTTCTGCATTGAATTCGTTGAAAAAGGGGAAACGCCGGCCTGCGTCACAACCTGTATGACAGGCGTTCGAATGTTTGGAAATCTTGATGATCCAAACAGCGAAATTTCCAGATTCATTACGAAGCATAAATTGAAACAATTCAAGGCTGAAATCAACACACAACCGAGAATCTATTACCGGAAGGCATAGGAAAATGACGAACGAAGAAAAGGAGCGTTTTTCTGAAATGCTGACCTGCCTCTTTTCACCTCCAGACCGGGAAATGGTCGAGCAGGTTCATCAGGGAAACATCCATGCCTTTTTCCAACATTATTTTCAAATTTGGGGAAAGGATAAGGACATCCTTAAAGGATTCCTCATAGAAGGGGGCCCTGAAATCAATTTCAGAGATTTGGAAGAAGAGTATGACCGTCTCTTTTCTTCAGAGGCAGGAAGTGGAAAGATTTCATTGGCGGAGTCGTTCTACAAGCCCTGGACTCAGGACCCTCATTGTCCTCTTCCCTTTGCCACTGAAAAGGGGTTGCTCATGGGAGATTCTGCGCTCCATCTGCTTGCCCTTTACAAGCAATGCGGTTTGGAATTGGGCGGGAAATATCGAGGAATGCCGGATCATCTCGTCATGGAATTAGAATTCTTATCTTTTCTTTATCGGTGGGCAACGGATAAAGAAATAAAAAGATTTATCGGGGACCATTTGGATTGGATCACCCTCTTGAGAGAAGAGTTTAGGGAGTTCCATCCCCATCCTTTTTACAGGAGCGCCATGGAAGTCCTTATTCTCTTTCTCCGTCAGGAAAAAGAAAGGTTAGAGGTGGAGTGCAATGGATAGAAGAAGATTTATTGATAGATTTTTCCCGTTCTTGGCCTTGGGGAGTATCCTCCTTGTAGGAGGAGGCTGCGAAAAGTATCAGCATAAGCAATTTAAAAAATTTGGAAATCAGGAAAAGTTATGGCAATTAGCAGCCGGGCAAGAGAAATTGGAAGAACCTGTTGATTTGGCCTATGCCAAAGATACCCCTGTCCTGTACCGGGATGCCTCTATGGGGAAGGTTGACCCAAATTTTGTCCCAAGGCTGACTGGAGGCTGAAGCTAAAAAAGATTCGTCGGAGACGAATTGAAAAATAACGTGACCGTTACCGTGTCACGTGCCTGCACGCCGAAGGGCGTTCCGGCCCGCAGGTGTGTCCGTAAAAGCCATTAAGGAGTCAAATATGGAAGGGATGATACATATTCATTGGAACTGGATTGTAGCGGTTGACCTTTTCGCTGCAGGACTGAGCGCAGGGGCCTTCATCATTTCGGCCACCGCCTATTTCCTCGGGAGAGAAAGGTATGAGACGATCACAAGGATCGGATCCTATATTGCACCCTTTCCCGTACTGGTTGGAATCGCTGCCCTCATTTACGATCTTGAAAGGCCGCTCCTTTTCTGGAAATTATTTCTCACCTTTCAACCCAATTCCGTCATGTCCCTGGGAGCCTGGCTTCTTTTCTTCTTCTCCATCTTCAGCATGGTACATTTTTATCTCTGGCTTCCTGAAAAATATGATTATCTTAAACTCATCCCGGCAATCCAATCGAATCGATTTTTAAGCCTCTCCAGAGGAGATAATTTAACGAAGATCCGGGGACTGGTAGCTGGATTTGGGATTCCCATTTCCATCGGAGTGGGGATCTATACTGGGGTTCTGTTGGGTGCCCTCACGGCCCGGCCCTTCTGGAATAATCCGATGTTACCAATGTTATTTTTAATCTCGACGATGATGACCGGCTCTGCTGCCATCTGTTTTATTGGTTGTTTCATCAAAGGATTCCGTGGGATGAGCCGGGAGGCGGTCAATACGAACAAGTTCATGATTCACTCCATCGATTTTACCCTCATGGTCTTTTCCATCATCGCTGTCTTTCTGTTCGTTCTTGGCTTATATGTGTCGCCCAGAAGTTCGGTTGCGGCAGTTCAGTTGATCATGGGGGGCGAATATACATTCCTTTTCTGGTTCTTTGTGGTGGGAATAGGAATCATTCTTCCTCTTGTCCTCGAAGTTTATGAGTTGATTCCATACTACATTGTCCATAAGGAGTTGAGGGAGCATAACCCCTGGGTCTCTGGAGTCATCACGGCCTCTGTTCTCATCGGGGGTTTCTTCATGCGGTATGTCATGATCTACGCAGGACAGATCGCAAGAATCGTTACTTAAAGATTCTTTTTGATTAGGAAGCAGGGCTTCCCCATCCGGTTGATTTAGCGCATTTTAATAAGAAAAATCATCTAATGACAGTGAGGCCGAGGTTAGAAAAATCTTCGTCGAAACTGAGGCAGGCAATGTCATTAAGGAGAATCTTCGTAACGACATATGAGATCGCGTCACAGAAAGAAAGTTTCTTATCTTTACTGAAAAGGCGGAAGATTCGCTCCGCTTCCTCACGAACTGAATTATCCTAATAGACGATGTTGAGAGCAGGCTTCATCTCATCCAGGAATCTAATGGCTGCTCTATAATTAAAACGATAGAGAAGAAGGGTGGCCGTTTCGCTAATGATATCCCATGTCGTCCAAAGAGAGACTTCTTGAGTTAATGCCTCGTTTAAAATTTGCCCTGCCCTTTCATAATTGACATCCTTTGGATAGAGGGAGGCAAAGAAAAAGGAGGTGTCACAGAAGGCGTTATGACCCGGAAATTCTATCATCCATTTCCCTTCCCGTAGAGATATTTTTTTAAATTCCGGGAGATTGGTTCTTCGATTTTCCCTTTTATGAGCGGGGACATCTTGTGCCTGAGATGAATCAGTTTGCGGACAGCCTCACCTGACTCAACCTGTTTTTTAGCTGAACGGATTTAGACCAATTAATAAAATCCCTCGTTTTCTTTCTCATAACTTATTGAAAAAACTTGAGATTTACTTGTGAAAAGATTTTTTTGACCTTCTGGGCGAGAGATATTATATTTAAATCGTTTCCCTCCTTTATTCCCCCAACATTGAAAAAATTTTACCCAATAGGATAGGCCCTATCGGAGGCATTAAGATATGGACGAGATCAGTTATCAGAAATTGTTAACTACAAGAATCTGCGATCTGGACCTCGATGCGGATGAGAGTCTGGGCCATTGTTTTAAGAGGCTGAAGAAGGAACTCAAGGTTCATCAGATCCTTGTCTGGCCCGATTTCTATTTCGGAAACGAGTGGGGCTGTGTAAATAAAAAAATTTCAATCAGCATTCCATTCTATTATGCCACGCCTGAATTGAAAGAGCTTGAAGGGGATGTCCCGACGAGCGAAGGGATCGTCAAAACCCTTCGCCATGAGACCGGCCATGTGGTCAACTATGCCTATCGCCTCTGGCAACGAAAAGATTGGAAAGAGATATTCGGAGATTTTAACAAGAAATATAGGGATGGATATCTCTACAGGGTGAACCCCTGGTCGAAGAGTTATGTCCGTCATCTCCACTACCTGGGCGATCCCCACTATGCACAGAAGCATCCGGATGAGGACTGGGCAGAGACCTTTGCCATCTGGCTCGACCCGAGGTCCCACTGGGAGAGGAGGTACCGGAACTGGCCCAATGCCCTGGAGAAATTGACCTATATGGATCGTTTGATGGAGGAGATAACGGGAGAAAAACCGCTCAATCTGAAGCGGAAGAGGGAAGGAGAATATACGGAGATCGAAGATACCGTCTCAGAATGGTGGGGGCTGGATGGAGAGATGCTCAATCAGGAACTTCAGGAATATCTTAACGATATGAACGAACTCTTCATCAAACCGACCAATGGCCGGAGAAGATTACTTCCGGCCTGGAGGTTGATCCGAAAATACGCAAGGGTTCTTACGGAACAGGTCAGCCAGTGGATTTTAAGTTCGAATCAGCACACGGTTCGAAAAAGCCTTCGCCGATGGGAGGCGATCTGTAGAAATGAATCACTGGGATACCATCCTGAAGATGAGGAGCGGAAGTTGATCGAACTGACGACCCTCCTCACCTATCATGTAGTGGATGGCATCCACCACCTCCGCAGTTAAACTGTCAAAAAAGTTCGGAGAGAGATGGAGAAATAGTTTAAATTGTTTTAGAACATACGTCCGATTTTTGTGAGAATCCTGCGGGCTACTGCAGGATCAAAATCAACCAAGTATCCAAGAAACCGCTGAGGGTTCAACCCCCCTGCCGAGTTCTCTTTATCTACACGCTCTCCAGAAATCCCTTCCAAGCTTGGCGGTGGGACGGTTGAGTGTTCCAAAGATCAAGATGCTCGCCTACTTTTTGAAGAAATGTGATGCGAATGGATTCTCCTCCGAGCGCCAGAACACTTCGGGCAAAATCGAAAAAGTCGAAGATATAGAGATTCTGGCCGCTCGCGAAAGCACGCAAAATGCGTTCATCAAGGGTGGACTTCTCATCGCCCTTCACTCCGGGGGTTGCAAAGAAAATATCCTTGATCTTGCGTTGCCGTCCCTTACGAAGCGTTCCCTCAACGTCGCTCAGCGTCAGTATGCGATCTTTTACCTCAACAGCCAATACGACTTTACCTTCGGCATTGACACATTCCAAGTCGGCGGCCTGCCCCGTGGCCTCGTCGCTGGCATTGATTCGAGCGCGATCAACCTTCGCATAAAGGCCAAAATGAATTCCTATGGAGTCAAAGAGTGCGCCACAAAGGGCCAGATTTCGATCGCCTCCGGATTTTTCTTCCAGAAACCGCTGAGCGAGCGAAAGAACGCCTTCCAGGCTGATACGTGGCGGCAGAGAGTAAACAAAGCGAAGGGATTTCTGGCGACGAAACATTTCCAGCAAGACCTGCCGAAACACCGCTTTGGTGAAATCGGGATTACCCCGTAACTCTACTTGTTCCAAGACGTCCACAAGAGTGTTCCATCCAGTTACGTCTTTCTTGCTCTGGTCATCACGCACCATACGAGGAATTCGCATGGGGTTGCCGACGTAAGGATCGCCGGAAGTGCCGAGGATGTTCTCCTGCCGTTGGTTGAAAGGTGCGACAACTTTGCTTGCCAGGCTCCGTGCGTCCCATCCGGTGAGGTCGCTTGAATCCCCCTTCCTCTTCTGAAGACGCAGACTATCCAACATTGGATTGGTTAACTTTCCAAGGAGCTGGACTGGTAGGCAAAAGCGAAAGGTCACTTGTTTGTGATTGATCGAAGCCTCAATTGCCTTCCGCAAAGTGACATTAGCAATGTATTTAATATCGGACTTTGTGGCGGCTTCGGCCACGACGGTTTGCCAGTGTGTCTCAAGCAACTCCGCAGCCAGTTTCAAGTCAAGGGATTTTGTATCACTGTCTTTTCTTGCCATGTTTTCGGGTATCGTAGCGAGCAGGTCGCTCAAAAAGATAGAGGTTCTTGTCGGGCAGAATATTATAGGCGGCGGTCTGCGAGCAAGATTCCGGATCATAGTTTACCCAGACCGATTCTGTGCGCTTACCCTTCGAGGAATTGCAGAGACGAGTATTGGCATCTACCCTGATCCAGTCACGATAGAGACGATCCATCAAGGAGCAGCGATAACCCGATACCGCTACAGCGCCTTGCACGGATCGAAGGACTTCAGCAAGCTCCTCATGTTCACCATCCGTCATTTCATAGCTATAGGCCTTACTGTCACCACGGGCCTCGTGAGGATACGGCGGGTCGCAGTAGAAGAGCGTTGATTGGGAATCATAGCGACGAATTACTTCGATTGCGGGGGCGTTCTCGATCTGAACGCGCTGTAGCCGCTGGACAATTTGGGGTAGACCTTCTACGCTGCCTAACCAACGTGAGACAGCCCCGGCCATACAGGCACGTGAAGTCAAGACACAATGAGCCCAACGGCCCTCCGAGCTCGTTTGTGCCAATCCAGTTCGTGTCTGGCGTGCGCGAACGAAAAAACGGCGCGCACGCTCAATCGCCGAGAGATCTGGCTCAGGGCGGCACGCTTTCACGAGCTCTTGGCGTGAGAAAGGAGTCAAACTGATGAGCCGAATAAGCTCGTCGCCGTGATCGCGCAAACAGTGGAAGAAATTCACCACTTCAGAATCTAAATCGTTATAGGTTTCAACAGGCGCGGGCGGGCGGTTGATCAGGACGGCCGCGGAGCCGCCGAAAGGTTCGCAGAAATGAGTAAAGGTAGTCGGCAGTAACGGCAAGAGGAAATCCAGGTGGGAAAACTTCCCACCGTAATAACCAAAAGCAATCATTTTGCTACGGCGGTCGCTCGCACGCCCGATCAGCCGTCGGTTGTTGAACTGATGTCCTGTTTCTAACCGTTTGCCGCGCTCGTGACCGTTTTCCACAGGACCATTAGATCGTAATTTGACTGGTGTGTTCATTTTGTTGGTACCACCTTATACCCCGTTTTGGAGTCGCTTACAAGCCACTAAAAAGCAAGACAATGTTGTCACCTGCCTATCCGCATGGCCAGAAGACACTACCGAAAAATAGGAGTCACAATAGCGAAGAGAGGGGCCAAAAACCTAATTTTCCAGCCCAAGCCAGCCCACCATTCAATGAACACCCCATATCGTGTGCCTTCCTATGTGGATGTATGTGTTCCTCTGTAACGTCTACGGCTAACCCGGAAGTGAAAGGCGATGCCTTTCACTTGTTGGGTTCAGCCGGTTGTTCGGCAGACCATTCACTTTCCTTAGACCATTCAATTTCCTTCGGCAATAATCCATTGAAAGCGAGCCAGTATTTGAAACGCTCCATTTTCTGTGTGTAAACTAATGTGTAAAGCTTTGGTTCGAACGAAAGCCAAGTTGAAAGGCGTCTTTCCCCTACCTGGCGCTGTGGTCTTTCGCGCCGCTCGATGAGTCCAAACATGAGGAATTCTTGGGTTAAGTCAGGGCAACGCGCAAGGTGAATGCTTGTGTTGTCAACTGGACTCTCCTTCATGAGGAGCGAAGGCTGGACATGTTCACGGAGAATGTGAGAGATAGATCTCTCATTGTGCTCGAAATCGTTAGGACCCGCCAAGAATGGCAAAATGCTTCTTTGACGGACCACCACCGTCAATTCCCGAACAGGCATCTTATAACCCGTCTTGTCCTGAAGTTCTTGGAAGATGACAGGCTCCCAACGATCGAGTGCATTCCATATGTAACGGAAGTCTCGGTCCTCGCCCTCAGCAAATGGTCCAGCTTGTTGGCTTTTAAGGCGGCCCACCTCAAGTTCGGCTTCGAGTCTCCTTACTTTCTCCGCGCTTGTCGCGGCCAGAACCGTGCGCTCCATAAAACTCCGCCAAACCTCTGCGACGACTCGTGGGAGCAGACTATGATAATTAGCCTCATTCCATTCAGGCGTCTGGAGTGCCTGGATGTCAGGTCTAAGTTTCACACGGAGTTCAGAATGCGACACATACGGAAGGAAAGCAATATGGTTGTCGCGTAATTTGCTGATGATAGAGGCATCTATTTCCTTTTTCACCAAGGCCGATTCAATAGAATTGGGGGTGAGATAGACAAGCACACAGTTGCATGTCGGAATGCCACCCTCAAAAATTGCATCAAGCCAAGGTTGGCCGTGTCGTATTTCCTCGGAGTCGAGCCACGGCTCAATCTGGCAATGTCGGAAGTCGTCGTAAATGCGTTGCATGAAAGTTATGTCACGCTTGGAATGAGAGAGGAAAACCTTTGGTTTGTTTCGTGATTCATTCATTTTCGATTGCCGAACGACCTAAATAACCCGCCGGGGCAATTACCCCGGACTAAAAACAAACCGGGCTTATTCCCTGTCGGGTTGATTTGATTGTTAGATTGGCTGTTTCAATATAAGTGATAATTTTCTTTCAACTAATTCCGATGTTAATTCTTCATCATGAATGAATTCTATCAAATGATACCCACATTTCTTACAAAGTTGCTTCTTTCTGATGTCATTTGCAATTCGCTTTTTATAACCTTCTTCCCCTCCCCACTGGTTCATCGCTTTAAAATGCTGTTCTCCTTGGTATTCTATTCCGAGTTTGAGGTCTGGTATCCAAATGTCGAGTTCTAACCCTTCTAATTCTTCTCCTCGATAGTGATGTATGACTTCTTTAGGTGCATACAGTGTTTTGACGATTTTGTATAGCATTGTTTCAGAAATCCACTGTTCTCCTATCTTTGGATAACCCAAAGACTCTCTTAACTCGTTTTCTGTATCCTTCTCTGCTTTCTCATAATGTTGGTTATCAGTAGCTTGCTGTTTCACTCGTTTTCTCATGAGCAGTGTATGATACGGTAAATATCTTTGCAGAAATGTTGAATGATACATAGAACTACCGTACTTGTATTGTGGAACCTCGCCAGTACATAAATGACATAGATTATCTCTGACCTTGAAATTCTTTATTTGCTCCAGCAACTTTTCTTTGTAATTTATAAGCCTGATAATGTCATGATACATATCAAAGTAGTCCTCGAAACATCTACAAATAAAAAACTGTCCACAGTTACGGCAGATGAAAAAAACGGGATAACCATATGGGTATATTACTTGAACTTCATCGATCTGTGAGGTAACACACTTACAGTTTTTTATTTGATATTTCTCAATAATTTGGGTGAGCAGATCTGTGGCGAATCTGACGCCAAATAATGCTATAAATGATTTTTTCTTTTTTGATGAAATGGAATAAGAATAACCAACTAACTCCACAGCCCCTTCAGTAAGAATTTCAATTTCGTAGTCACGATTTGCCACGAGAACGGCAATGTTCCCAATGGAGAACCCGTTAATTTGTGCAAATGGAAGTAACGAAGGCATTTTACAATAGTCCGGATGTGTATAGTTTAGAGCTTCAAGGCTGTAACCGTCGTGACCATATTTGGAACAAAATTCTATACCGTGCTTTTCGCCGTAAATAATCATTGGTTGAAATTCCACAGATTTGCTGGCTATTAGATTTGTCGCAGCCAGAAATGAGTTGCCATATACCTCTATGCCGCATTCGCACAATAATTGTTCAAACTCTTTCTTGAACACTGTTCTAAGATCGCTGAACAAGGTTGATCGTCTATGAGAGCTTTGTAGAAGAGCGCTTTCGAAAGTGCGTTGAACAATGGCATTTGGTATTAGAATCTGATATTTCATAGTATCAATTCTGTCAATCTAACATTATATTTTCGATCTAACCGATCATCTTTTTAAATTCTTCTTCGGTGAGTATCTTGATTCCTAATTCTCTGGCCTTATCGGCTTTGGAGCCGGGGTCTTCTCCTACCACTACAAAATCAACTTTCTTCGAGACACTGGAGGTGGTTACTCCGCCCAGGGATTCCACTAAGTTTCGAGCCTCATCCCTTCCATAGGTCTTGAGAGTTCCCGTAAAAACAAAAGTTTTACCCGCCAGCTTCCCTTTCTCCTTTGCCTTCGGTTCAATCAGTTTTATGCCGGCCCTTTTCAATCGTTCGATCGACTCCCTGTTCTTCTTCTCCCTGAAGAACTGAACCACACTGGCCGAGACCTCAGGGCCTACCCCCTCCACCTCCTTCAAATCTTCTTCAGTGAGGTGGAAGAAATCTTCCAAGCGGAGGAAATGGCTGGATATGTCTTCTGCGGTGGTTTCGCCGACATGAAGGATTCCAAGAGCGAAGAGAAATTTCCCCAGAGGTTTCGTCTTGCTCTTTTCAATGGCGTCGATGATGTTCTGACCTGATTTGTCAGCCATTCGCTCCAATGCAATCAAATTATCTTTCTTGATGTAATAGAGATCAGCCACATCCTTCACCAGACCCTTGTCCACCAACTGGTCGATCAATTTTACACCCAATCCGTCGATATCCATTGCCCTTTTGGAGGCAAAGTGCTTGATCCGGCCTTTCAATTGGGCGGGGCAGTCCAGACCGATACAGCGATAGATGACTTCCTCTTTAATCACCTCGGCTCCACAGACCGGGCATGTTGAGGGCATCCTGAACTTCTTTTCTCTCCCCGTCCGTTTTGAGGTGATCACCTCCACGACTTCTGGAATGACATCACCTGCCCTCTGAATGGTGACCGTATCGCCCACTCTCACATCGAGCCTGTCGATCTCATCCTGGTTGTGGAGCGTAGCCCGGCTGACCTCCACGCCTCCCACCCTGACCGGCTCCATCACTGCCACAGGCGTAAGGGCTCCTGTTCTACCCACCTGGACAATGATGTTCAGGACCTTTGTCGTCTCCTGTTTGGGCGCAAATTTGAACGCCAGAGCCCATCGGGGGCTCCTCGAGATTTCACCCAACCTTGTTTGAAGGTCGATGCGATCAACCTTGATCACGATTCCATCAATCTCATAAGGGAGTTTTTCTCGTTTCTCATTCATCTCGTGGTAGTAATTGAGGACCTCATCGATATTGTGGCACCTTCGAAAATAGGGATTCGTCCTCAATCCCCATTTGGGCAAGGTCTGGAGGATCTCACAGTGGGTTTTGAAGGTTCTGCCTCTCACTTCACCAACGCCGTAGCAATAAATCTCAAGCGGGCGCTCGCGGGTGACCTTTGGATCGAGCTGCCGAACCGATCCAGCCGCCGCATTTCTCGGATTGGCAAAGGGGATCTCTCCCATCTCCTCGCGCTTTCGATTCAATTCTTTAAATTTTTCGATCTGAATGATCACTTCGCCACGGATCTCCAGCCTTTCTGGGACAGGGATCTCTTTCCGAACGAGTTGAAGGGGAATGGTCTTGACCGTGCGAAGATTCCGGGTGACGTTTTCACCATTGACGCCATCCCCGCGGGTAGAGCCTACCATTAAGTGGCCCCCTTCATAGACGAGTTCCACTGCCAACCCGTCAAGCTTCGGTTCAGCTACATAAACAATTTCTTCAGAAGACCCAAGAAATTTTTTGACCCGCTTATCGAAATCCCTTGCTTCGTTTTCATCGAAGGCATTTGCAAGGCTGAGCATGGGAAGGGTGCGGCGGACGATTTCAAATGCTTCCAGGGGGGGAGCGCCAACCCTCTGCGTGGGGGAGTTAGGGGAACAGAGTTCGGGAAACTCTTCTTCGAGTTTTTCCAGTTCTCTCAACATCCGGTCATACTGGGCATCGGAGATCTCGGGCTGATCGAGAATATAGTAGCGATAGTTGTGGTATTCGATCTCTTCCCTCAGTTTTTCAACTCTTTTCCGGATGGTTTCGGTCACCATGGACCCATTTTAGACAGGGAGAACCGTTATGTCAAATGGAATGAGATGGGGACAATATGACCTGGGGGAAAGAAAGAATACCCAGAAAGAAGGGTAATATGGAAAAAAGAAAGAGGAAAATTAGAAAAGATCTCGAAAAGAAACAGGGATCGGAATGACGATAACCGAAGGCAGTTGTTTTTTTCGATTGGAGTCTAAAAAAGTCTTGACTTTTTTAGATAACGCTCTAAAATAGTAGTATGATTGAACGAACCTCTATCGAGGTGATCCGCGAGATCATCGAGAAAGATTATAAAATGGCTTTTGTAAGTGGACCAAGGCAGGTCGGAAAGACCACACTCGCTAAACACTATAAGGAGCGGTTTGGCCAGGGACTTTATCTCAACTGGGACAATGTCGCCCATCAGAAAAAAATTCTGACCGACCCGCTCTTTTTTGAAAAGGAGAACAGGGATCCGGGGAAACCCTTTCTATTGATCTTTGATGAAATCCACAAGTATAGACGGTGGAAGAATTATTTGAAAGGAGCATACGACGATTACAAAGAGGAATTTAGGTTTCTGGTTACAGGAAGCGGAAGGTTGGAACTTTTTAAAAAGGGAGGTGATAGCCTGCTTGGTCGCTATTTCAGCGTACCCCTTTTACCTTTAAGCCTCGGAGAACTCAAGGGGAGGCTGATTCCTTTCAGTGAATTCACCGAACGATCAAATGATCCTCCTGTTTCGACGAAAGAAGATCATGAGCGATATCAAAACCTTTTCCGGTTTAGCGGGTTTCCCGAACCTTTTGTTCGAGGGACTTCATCTTTTTATAACCGCTGGCTTTCGGAATATAAAATGCTTTTGATCAGGGAGGATATTCGCGACGCCACCGCGATTCGCGAAATCTCTTTACTGGAACATCTCTCTCACCTTATCCCGGAGCGAGTGGGAAGCCCCCTTTCTTTAAATGCGCTGAAGGAAGATGTGGGGGTTGCCTTTGAAACGATCCGGGATTGGCTATTGGTGCTTGAGCAGTTCTTCTATCTCTTCAGGGTTGGTCCATTTACAGGAAAATTGACGAGGACGCTTCGGAAAGAGTCGAAAATCTATCTCACTAATTGGGTGGAGATCGAAAATGAGGGATTTCGCTTTGAGAATCTTGTTGCCCTCCATTTGCTTAAGGCAATACGGTTATGGAAATCGACCGGAGAGGTTCAACTGGATCTGAACTATATTCGGGATAAGGAGAAAAGAGAGGTTGATTTTGTTTTCTCCCGAAGAGGTCAACCTCTTTTCCTCATTGAGTGCAAGGTCTCGGAACTAAGTTTGAGTCCCAGTCTGATTTATTTCCAGAAGAAGCTTAAAGTCCCCAATGCCATTCAGGTTGTCCATCAATCTGGTGTCTGTAAAAAGCTCAGAGTCGAAGGGTTAACGCAATGGGTGATCTCCGCTGACCGCTGGCTATCCACACTGCCTTAGTGACAGGGTTTGATTCCGCTCACCGGGGGAGGACGAGAATATCGAGAAAGAGGAAGAACCTGTGCCCAAAACAACTTAATCTCGCATAGATGTTAGCTTCTGTAGCTCACTCCAAAAGGGTGAATCCACTAAAACCCCCACTTTTCATAAATCTCTCCCTAAAACTTTGACAATCCCTCCAATCCTGAAGGCCGGAACAATGCTGATTCTAAAAAGGGGATTTTTTCACACCTTTTAAGGTATTTCGGGTACAAATGATTTTTTAACATCATCTTGGGGTAATCCTTCAGGATCCTTACTAAATATGGCATGGGAGGCTCTCATGGAATGCACATATTGTGAAATCCGGAAAAATCGGGAAAAAAAATGGATTAAGTATAAAATTCTACTTGACAAATTTGAATTTTGAGGATATTTCTAATCGCTAAGTGGTAAAAAGTGGGATAAGGTGGTAGAGTTTTCTAAAAAAGAGGGGGTGAGAGGGTGTTTCGTGGAAGATACGATCATGCCTTAGATTCGAAGGGCCGCATCAGCATTCCTTCAAAATTCAGAGAAATCCTCAACAAAAAATATGATGATCGATTGGTCATCACTAATTTCGACCATTGTCTTCTGGCCTTCCCTTATGAAGAGTGGAATCAAATGGTGGAACAAAAGGTGGGATTCTTCTCAATCTTGAGGAAGGAGACCAGTTCCTTTCTGAGGTTTTTCTATTCGAGCGCCATCGATTGCGCCATTGACACACATGGAAGGCTTCTGATCCCACCGACCTTAAGGGATTATGCAAATCTGAAAAAGGATGTGGTTCTGGTAGGCGAGGGACGATTCATAGAAATATTTGCTAAAGAGCACTGGCAGGAGGTAGCGCAGCAGGCTGAGGAGGGATTTGACCAGATCAGGGACACCCTGGCGAATCTGGGAATATAAAATTGGAAATCCGAAGCACCTGCCTGCGCGTAGCCCCGCCTCCAGAAGCCTTGCGGAGGGCAGGCACTTCGGCGAAGGCAGGCGAAATTCGGGCGAAGCATCCCAAAGGGATCAATACGAAACAATCTCAAATGACCAAAATTTAAATTACCGAAACAAACACAATTGGAATTTTGATATTGGAAAAGTGGTAACACTTTAGCACTTTGGAAAAGGCTTCATAAAATCCCTCCCCACCTCCCTTTGCCAAAGGGAGGAGAAATACTTCCCCCTTTGAAAAAGGGGGATTGAGGGGGATTTAGGATATGACGATATCCTGATCGGACCTCTTTTTCAAAAAACTAAAGTGTTACGAATTATGGAATTTGATGGAATTAAAACATATTCCAGTGATGGTTGAGGAAGTGATGGATTTGCTGAGATGCGAGCCTGGCCGAACCTATGTGGATGGCACCCTTGGAGGGGGCGGGCATTCGGAGGAGATTTTAAAACGAACCGATCCTGATGGAGTGGTCATCGGAATGGAGTGGGACCAGAAGGCCATCGATGAGGCCGGAAAGAGATTGAAGCCTTACGGCGGCCGGGCAAGAATATTCAGAGAAAACTTCATCTGTCTGCCGGAGATCCTGAAGACGATGGAAATCAAATCCGTGGATGGGATTCTGCTGGACCTCGGCCTCTCCTCCCTTCAGTTGGAGAGAGAAGGAAGGGGGTTCAGTTTCAGAGGAGAGGGGCCGTTGGATATGAGGATGGATGAGCGTAGGGATTGCACCGCCGCTGATCTGGTCAACGGTCTTCCCCTTGAGGAGCTGGAGAGAATTCTCTTTGAGTATGGAGAGGAGCGGTGGGCCAGAAGGATTACGAGGGCGATCGTTTCAGAACGGGAGAGAGAACCTATTCAGACCACCCGGGCGCTGAGCAAGATTGTTTATGGCGCCATTCCAAAAAAGTTTCAATCGCGAAAGATTGATCCTGCCACCAGAACTTTCCAGGCCCTCCGGATCAGGGTGAATGAGGAACTGGAAAACCTTAAGGAGATGTTGGAATCGGGATGGAAGGTTTTAAGAAAGGAAGGCCGGATGTGCATCCTCTCTTTCCACTCCCTCGAGGACCGAATGGTTAAAGAGGCTTTCCGGAAATTGGAGAGGGAAGGGGTGATGCACATCCTGACGAAGAAACCTTTAACGCCCTCTGAAGAAGAACAAAAGAAGAATCCGCGTGCCCGTAGCGCCAAATTGCGGTGTGCGGAGAAGATATGAGGAGAGAGGTGTCAAAGGGTTCAAATAGAGAAGAGAACCGGATTCTCTGGACTGAGAAGGTCCCGAAGAGAAAAGCCAAAGGGATCAATCTCCACTTTCTCCTCTTCTTCAGTTTGCTCCTGTTCCTTTTCGTTGGAGGTTCTCTCTTCTATGTCTGGACAAGAATTCAGGTCATCCAACTCGGATATGAAATCTCCAATGCGGTGAAGGAAGGGAAAGCGCTTACAGAGGCTAACAAAAGAATGCGTTTGGAGGTGGCCACGCTCAAATCCTATGCACGGATTGAGAAGATCGCCGTGGAGGATCTGAAGATGGTCAAACCCAAACCCGATCAGGTGATTGTGATCCGATGAAAAGAAAATCCATCAACTGGTTCAAGGTCAGAGTCATTCTCATCTCATTTTTTCTCTTCTTCTCCTTTGTCCTCATCGTGGGAAGAATGTTCCAGCTCCAGGTCCTCAAGAAGGAGCAGCTTTACAAGCTGGCGGCCCGGCAACAATCGAGCCAGATCCCGCTGGTTCCAAAGCGGGGGACAATCTATGACCGGAATGGAAATGAGCTGGCCGTCAGCATTGAGGTTGATTCGGCCTATGCGGAGTCGAAAAAGGTCGTTGAAGTGGAGAAGGCGGTTCAGAAGCTCTCTGCCATCTTCCAGGGCGATCAGAAGGAATTGAGAGAGAAGCTGAAAAGCCGGAAGTCCTTTGAATGGATCGAGAGAAAAATCTCTCCGAAAGAGGCCGAGGCGGTGAAAGCCCTCAATCTCTCCGGGATCCATTTTCTCAGAGAGAATAAGCGATTCTATCCCAATTCCCATCTGGCCGCCCATATCATCGGGTTTGTCGGCCTCGATTCGAAGGGGTTGGAGGGAATCGAACTCCAACACGATGTCCTGCTCAACGGAAAGCAGAATATCCTCATAACGGAGAGGGACGCCATGGGCCGGGGGATCATGACGGGCGGCGGTCCTTACGAGGAGGAGGAACATTACCGAAATATCGTCCTCACCATTGACAAACAGATCCAGCATGTAGTTGAGACCGAGTTGAGCCATTCCGTTCAGAAATGGGGAGCAAATGGAGGCATGGTGATCGTGATGGATCCAATGACCGGAAAGATCCTGGCCCTGGCCTCTCATCCCTTTTTCAATCCGAATCAGTTCATCCAATACCGGCCAAGGTCATGGAGAAACAGGGCGATCTCCGATGTCTTCGAGCCGGGGTCCATGTTTAAAGCCTTTTTAGCCGCGGCGGTTCTTGAGGAAAAGGTCGTTCAACCCACGGATTCCTTCTATTGCGAAAACGGATTCTACACCGTATATGACCGGACGATTCGGGACCACTCGAAGCACGGATGGCTCACCTTCCATCAGGTCATCAAGGTGTCGAGCAATATCGGAGCGGCGAAGGCGGCAGAAAAGATAGGGAAGGAACGGTTCTACCGGTACCTCTGCGACTTCGGATTCGGAGAGAAGACGCGGGCCGGCCTTCCCGGAGAAGCAAAGGGGATTTTACAGCATCCGAGATACTGGCCTCCGGTCACCCTGAACACGATTGCATTCGGACACGGAATCGCGGTCACAGGCATTCAGATGGCGGCCGCACTTTCAGCCATTGCCAATGGAGGCGTCCTGATGAAACCTCAGGTGGTGGAAAGGATCACGGACGAGAGGGGAAAGGTGATCCAATCGTTTCAACCGGAGGCGGTCCGAAGAGTCATCTCGAAGGAGACAAGCAGAAAGGTGATCGGACTACTCAAGGCGGCCACGGAGAAGGGCGGGACCGGAGAACAGGCGGTTCCTCTGGGCTATGAGGTGGCTGGAAAGACAGGCACTGCCCAGAAGGTGGACAGTATTTTGGGCGGCTATTCCGAAGATAAGTTCACCAGCGGATTTATTGGGTTTGGCCCTGTGGAGGAGCCGAAGATCGTTGTCCTGGTTGTGATCGATGAACCACAGGAATCGACTTATGGGGGGGTTGTGGCGGCGCCCGTATTCAGGGCGATTGTGGAAAAGGTTCTTCCTCATCTCAACATCCTTCCGAAGGGAACAATGATCGTCAAAAACGAATCAGAGCTCTCCATGAAGAGAGAGGAGTCCCGGATGTTGCCTTTGATTGACGGGGTCAAGGTGGGGAAGGGTTCGGAAAGGGTAGTGATGCCGGACCTTGCCGGATTACCGATGCGAAGCGCGCTGAGTCGCATTGAAGGAAGGGGTTTGATTATCAAGGTTTCCGGAAATGGAAGGCTTGTGGAACAGGTTCCACGGGCAGGGGCTGTGATCGATAAAGGAGAGATCTGTTATCTGAAGTTTGAGTCACCGTCATAATATGCGAATCATTCGAATGACATCGAATGTGGCGAATGTAATGAAGATGCCATCAAAAAAAAGGAGTCATTCCTGTGAAAACAGGAATCCAGTTTTATATGTTTCTGGTTCCCTGCTCCCGCTTTCGCGGGGACAAGTTTACCCCTGCGGAAGCAGGGGCAGAGACGACATCTGGATTCCCGCCTGAGCGGGAATGACAGACAAAGAACCTTTTCAATAAGCTAAAATTTAACATCTATTTGATATGGAACTGATGAAATTGTTAGAAGGGGTGGAGGTCAGGAAGATCGTCGGCCAGACCCAAAAGGAGATTGAGGGGATTGCCTACCATTCCCGGCAGGTCGGCAAGAACTTTCTCTTTGCGGCCATCCGTGGGATGGAGGCGGATGGCCATCGTTTCATCGATGAGGCGATGGAAAGAGGAGCGGAGGCCATCCTGTTAGAAGAGGGACCCGAGATGGGTGGCAGGACCGCCATTTTCGTTCCAAACAGCCGTCAGGCCCTGGCAAGGGTTGCTTCAAACTTTTATGGCGATCCTTCGGCAAAAATGCGCCTGGTCGGCATCACCGGCACGAATGGGAAGACAACCACGACCTTTCTCCTCGAATCGATATTGAAAAAAGTGGGGTACGCAGTGGGCGTGATCGGAACGATCAATTACCGGTATGGCCAGAAGGTCGTTCCGGCCTTAAACACCACGCCCGAATCCCTCGATCTCCAGAGAATTTTGGGAGAAATGTCAGGGGAGGGGATCTCGCATGTGATCATGGAGGTCTCCTCCCATGGCCTTGACCTCGATCGTGTCTTCGGATGCCAGTTCGACGGAGCCATCTTTACGAACTTCACCTCTGACCACTTAGACTACCATCAGACCCTGGAACGATATTTTGAAAGCAAAAGGAAGCTCTTCTTCGAATTGTTGATGAAGAGCCGGAAGACAGGACGGTTTGCCGTGACCAACGCGGACGATCCGAGAGGAGAGGAGATCGTCAGAGGAGTCGATCTTCCCATCCTTCGTTATGGCATGGGAAGCTCCTGCGATTTTTCAGCGACAAAAGTCAATCTCACTTTTGAAGGCATCTCCTGTCAGATCAGAACTCCAAAAGGTCGATTCTCACTTCGTTCGAAGTTGATCGGACGAATCAATCTCTACAATATCCTGGCGGCAGTCACAACGGGATTCGGAATGGGCTTTCCCCTGGAAATTCTGAAAGAGGGAGTGGAAGACGTGGAGGGCGTTTCAGGAAGGTTTGAAAAGGTGGCAAACCGGAAATCCATTCATGTCATTGTGGACTATGCCCATACCCGCGATGCCCTGGAAAGGGTTTTATCGGGTCTGAGAGACACGCTGGCCTATTCATCACAGAATTGCGGAAAGATCGTCACCGTCTTTGGCTGCGGAGGCGACCGCGACCGGACGAAGCGGCCACTGATGGGAGAGGCGGCGGGGAGGTATAGCGATCTGGTGGTGCTCACATCGGACAATCCGAGGACAGAAGACCCTCTTTCCATCATCGAAGAAGTGGAAAAAGGGTTTCAGGCCCTTTCTCTCGAAGAATGGCATCAAAACAAAATGGAGGCGTGGAGATCAAAGAAGGGCTACTTAAAGGTTCCTGATCGGAGGGAAGCCATCCGGATGGCTATTGCGTTGGCCCGGCCTGAAGACATCGTCTTGATCGCAGGCAAAGGCCACGAGGATTACCAGATCGTTGGAAAGAAGAAGTTCCCGTTCGATGACCGGGTTGAAGCAAGAAAGGCGCTGGAGGGAGTGTGACGTTTTATCTCGGAGAGATTTTGAAAGCCACAGGCGGAAAACTCCTACAGGGAAGGGAGGATGTCGTTTTCCACGCCATCTCAACGGATTCGAGAAGTATAGCCGAGGGAGCGCTCTTCATCGCTTTGAAAGGGAATCGGTTCGATGGCCACCATTATGCCATCGAAGCCCTTGAGAAGAAAGCAGGGGGGGTAGTGATCGAAGAGAATAGGGCCGGAGATATCCGATGGAATGGTTGCGAGACCAGACCGGTGATCCTTGTAAAGGATACGCTGTATGCCCTTGGAGATATTGCCCGGGATCGAAGGCGCAAGTTTGGTGTGCCGGTGGTTGCCCTGACAGGAAGCAATGGAAAGACCACGACGAAGGAGATGATTTCAGCTTGCCTTGAGACCACTTTTCCCATTCTCAAAACGAAGGGAAATTTGAACAATCTGATCGGACTTCCTCTCACCCTTCTCAACCTGACGGAAGAGGAGAGGGTTGTCGTCGTTGAGATGGGGATGAATGTGCCGGGCGAAATCAGAAGGCTCACGGAGATTGCAGAGCCTGATGTGGGACTGATCACCAATATCCAGAGGGCTCACCTCGAAGGGGTAGGAAGCCTGGAGAGGATCAAGGAGGAAAAGGGGGCGCTCTTCCGGAGGATGAAAAGGGATGGGTCGATCATCATCAATCAGGATGACCCCAGGGTGGTTGATCTCGGAGAGGAGTTTCCGGGTCAGAAGATCACTTTTGGAATCGATCAGCCTGCTGATGTGATGGCGAGGGAGATACGAATCAAAGGGAGAGAGGGAACTTCTTTTATTGTCATCCTGGAAGGGGAGGAGACAGAGGTCCATCTTCCCTTACTTGGGAAGCATTTCGTTTACAACGCCCTGTCGGCGATTACGACCGCAAGCCTCTTCGGCATTGCACTGGAGAGAGCGATAGAAGCTCTGGAACAATTCCGGCCCTTTTCCATGAGGATGGAAATTCTCTCCCTTGGAAGCGGAATAACCCTGATCAACGATGCCTATAATGCCAATCCGGATTCGATGGATCAAGCCCTCCGGACCCTTTCGGAAGTAAAAGGAAAGGGCAGGGCCGTTGCGGTGTTAGGAGATATGCTGGAGTTGGGAGAATTCACGGTTGAGGCCCATTGCCAATTGGGACAGAAGGTTGCAGGGCTCTCGATCGACCTATTGCTGGCCATAGGGGAAGAAGCCCCTGTCGTTGTGGAGTCGGCCATCCGGGAAGGTTTGGATCATGAAAAGGCAAGAGTGGCGGAGAGCCATTCCGAAGCCGCTTCGATCGTGAGAGCGTTGGCAAGGGAAGGGGATTGGGTCCTGGTCAAAGGTTCGAGAGGGATGGCAATGGAAAAAGTGGTTGAGGGCTTGAAAGAAAGGAGAGAGGAAAGAGATGCTCTATCATCTGCTCTATCCGCTTCATGAGCTGATCTCCTTTTTCAATGTCTTCCGTTACATCACCATCCGGACGGTCTACGCCATTCTGACCGCGCTGCTCATCAGTTTTGTGATCGGCCCCTGGATCATCGAGAAGTTGCGGACGTTTCAGATCAAACAGGTGGTAAGAGAGGATGTCCCATCGAGGCATCTCTCCAAGAACGGGACGCCCACGATGGGAGGAAGCCTGATCCTGATGGCGCTTCTTGTCCCGACCCTTTTCTGGGCTGACCTGACCAATCGATATATCTGGATTGTGCTGTTGACCACTCTGGGATTCGGCGCGCTCGGATTTCTCGATGATTACAAGAAGGTCAGGGATAAGAATGGCATGGGCATTAAGGCGCGATATAAATTTCCCATCCAGGTGGCCATGGGTCTTGTGGCCAGCTGGGTTCTGTTCAACACCATTGACCACGATTCGAGACTGATCTTTCCCTTCTTCAAGAGGGTGATGCCGGACCTCGGAAGATGGTACATTCTCTTCGGAATGTTCGTCATCGTGGGCACGGCCAATGCCGTCAACCTGACCGATGGGCTGGATGGATTGGCGATCGGACCGGTATTGATTGCCAGCGGCACCTTCATCCTCTTCTGCTATTTAGCCGGTCATTACCAGTTTGCCAGTTATCTTCAGATCCCCTTTGTGAAGGGGAGCGGCGAGCTGACGATCTTATGCGGAGCCCTGCTCGGGTCCGGCCTGGGGTTTCTCTGGTTCAATACCTATCCCGCTCAGGTCTTTATGGGAGATGTCGGCTCGCTGGCTTTAGGAGCGGCCCTGGGAACGATCGCCGTGGTCACGAAACAGGAGTTTCTTTTGGTGATCGTGGGCGGGATTTTTGTGGCCGAGACGCTTTCGGTCATCATTCAGGTCATCTCGTATAAGTTGCGAAAGAAGAGGGTGTTCCGGATGGCGCCCATCCATCACCATTTTGAATTGAAGGGGTGGGCCGAGCCGAAGATCATCGTCCGATTCTGGATCATCGGCATCATCCTGGGACTGATCGCCATCGGCACATTGAAGCTGAGATGATGCGAAATTTAGAGTGAAGAGTGGAGAATTAAGAATTATAAACTCATAACTCATAACTCAAAACTCAAAACTCGTTATGGATCTTCACGGCAAAAAGGTATTGGTGGTGGGTTTAGCGAGAACAGGGCTGGCGACGGTCAAATTTCTCAAGAAGAAAGGGGCGATCGTCAGCGCTTCAGAATCGAAGCTCGAAGCAGAGATGAAGGAGGTTGCTTCGGAGTTAGGAGAGATGTCCATCTCGTTGGAGTGGGGAGGGCATACGGTGAGTCAGTTTCTCAAGCAGGACCTGATCATCCTGAGTCCGGGGGTTGATCCAGCCCTCGAACCCATTCGGAAGGCGCTGGACAAGGGAGTGCAGGTGATCAGCGAAATGGAGCTGGCTTACCAATTCATCCGCATCCCCATCATTGCGATCACAGGCACCAATGGCAAGACGACCACAACCCTTCTCATCGGCGACATGTTAAAGGAAGAAGGGAAGAAAGTTGGAGTCGGAGGCAATGTGGGAGATCCCTTGATCCTCTTCGCAGAGGGCGGAGAGCAATGGGAGATCCTGGTGGTTGAGGTTTCAAGTTTTCAATTAGAGGGGATCGATGTGTTTCGGCCCCGATGTTCGGTCCTGCTCAATATCACGGAGGATCATCTCGACCGTTATTCGAAATACGAAGATTATATTGAAGCCAAGAGCAGGATTTTTAAGAACCAGGGGGCCGAGGATGTGGCCATCCTCAATTGGGATGATCCCATTGTAATGAAGCATGAGAAGAGGGTGAAGGCAAAAAAATTCTTTTTCAGCCTGAAGGAGAGGGTCAAAGAGGGTGGCTTTTTCAATGGGGAGGAGGTCGTCCTCATATTGAACGGAAGGGAAGAAACCTATTCATTGAGCCAGTCGCCGTTGAAGGGTATCCACAATGTGGAGAATATGATGGCGGCCATCATTGCGGCAAGGCTCTTCGGCAGTTCGAAAGAGGCGATCCAGAGGGTTATCAACCGGTTCAGGGGATTGGAACATCGCCTCGAGTTTGTCCGGGAGATTGAAGGGGTTTTCTATTACAACGATTCGAAGGGGACAAATTTGGGCTCCGTGATCAAATCGCTTCAGAGCTTTCAAGAGCCTGTCATTCTCATCGCAGGCGGAAAGGATAAGATGACAGACCTTCATTCCCTCAAGGAGTGGGTAAAGAGCCGTGTCAGGCGGATGATCCTCATCGGAGAGGCAAAGGAGAGAATGGCCCGGGAGCTGGGATCTTTGACCGATACAGTCATGGCAGGGACACTCGAAGAGGCTGTCCTTCTGGCTTACCGGATGGCGAAAAGAGGAGAGGTGGTTCTCCTTTCGCCTGCCTGTTCCAGTTTTGATATGTTCAGGGATTATAAAGAAAGGGGAAAGGTGTTTAAGGAAGCAGTGCAGAGATTAAGCACCAAATCCGAAGCACGAAATCCGAAATTCGAAACAATATAGAATGACCCAATTTCAAATGTTGAAAACTAAAACAAACTTTAAGAAATTTGAATTTGGGAAATTCGAATTTGTTTCGGATTGGTCCTACTGGACGCTTCGCCCGATATTCGGACTTCGAATTTTTTCAACTCTATAGCCTATTGGGTCCTGGCTTGGCCAGGTTAGGAAAACAGGGTGAAAGCAAGAGGAAGGTTCGATTTCATTCTTCTAATGGTGGCCCTGGCCCTGGTGGGGATCGGGATCGTCATGGTCTATAGCACCAGCGCGATCATCGCCGGAGACCGGTTTGGCGATCCCTACTACTTTTTGAAGAGGCAGGCGCTTTATGCAGGAGTGGGTTTCCTATTGATGATCGTGATGATGTTCTTTCCTTACGGGATACTGAAGCGATTTGCCTATCCCATCTTTATTCTCTCTGTTCTGCTGCTCATTGCCGTATTGATTCCGGGCATAGGCCATCGGGCAGGTGGAGCGATGCGGTGGTTAAAGATCGGGGGATTTACCTTTCAACCCTCGGAATTTGCAAAGCTCGGCCTGATCATCTTTTTAGCTTACCTCCTGACCAAGAAGGAGGAGAGGATAAGGAGTTTTTCCTTCAGTTTTCTCCCGACCATTCTGCTCTCCGGCCTGGTCATCGGACTGGTATTGAAGGAGCCTGATTTCGGGGCGGCCCTTTTTCTCACAGCGATGGTTTTAATCCTCCTCTTCATCAGCGGCGCCAGAGTGATCTATATCGCCGGATCCTTTTTGTTAGCTGCTCCGGTGGCCTATGTCCTTCTGATGAATGCGGAATATCGTTACAAAAGGCTGATCAGTTTCATCAGGCCCTGGGAAGATCCCACCGGAACCAGTTTTCAGATCATCCAGTCCTTCCTCTCTTTTGGCTCGGGTGGTCTCTTTGGACTGGGACTGGGAGAAGGAAGACAGAAACTCTTCTTCCTTCCGGCTCCTCACACAGACTTCATCTTTTCCATCATCGGAGAGGAACTGGGACTGATGGGGGCCATGGCCGTGGTGGTTCTCTTTTTCATCCTTGCCTTCCGGGGAGTCCAGACCGGGATTTCTATTCCGGATAAGTTCGGGTCCTATTTGGCGCTGGGGATCACGTTAATGATCTCTCTTCAGGCGGTCATCAATATGGCAGTGGTCCTGGGACTGCTTCCGACCAAAGGGTTGACCCTTCCCTTTGTGAGTTACGGAGGAACATCCTTGATTGCCAATTTCATCGGGTTGGGGATTTTGCTTCACCTTTCAACCCATGCGGAACGACGATGAGATGTGTCATTGCCGGAGGAGGCACAGGAGGCCACCTCTTTCCAGGGATAGCGGTTGCTGAAGCTTTTATCCAAAAGGAGTCGGGAAATGAAGTCCTTTTCATCGGGACGGAGCGAGGGATTGAAGCGAGAGTATTGGCCGGGGGGAGATTTCCGTTGAAGATGATCCATGCCATGCCCATTCAGGGAGGGTCGATCATGGGAAAGTTAAGAGCCCTCTTAGCCCTTCCAAAGTCCCTTGCCGAGGCAATGGGCATCTTGAAAGAGTTTCAACCGCAGATCGTGTTAGGTGTGGGCGGATATGCTTCCGGGCCTGGAGTTTTGGCTGCCTTTCTTCTCGGGATGAAAAGGGCCATCCATGAGCAGAACGTCATTCCAGGAATGACCAATCGGATATTGAAGAGGTTCAGCCAGCGGATATTTGTTTCTTTCGAAGAGACAAAAAAATACTTTCCCGAGAGGAAGACAGTTGTGACGGGCAATCCAATCCGGAAAGAGATCATTGGTTCTACCCTTTCGCAGGAGAAGGGAGATCGATTCACCCTTCTCATCTTTGGGGGGAGCGCGGGCGCACACCGGATCAATACGGCCATGATGGAGGCCCTGGCCTCGCTCCAGGATCTCAGGTCCTCTTTGAGATTTATCCATCAGACCGGCAAAGAGGATCTGGATCTCGTTTCAAAAGGCTATGAGGAGAAGGGATTCGAGGTGGAGGTAGCCCCATTTATTGAGGAGATGGCGCGCTATTACCGGAGGGCTGACCTGGTGATCTGTCGTTCCGGAGCGAGCACGGTTGCGGAATTAGCGGTCTGTGCAAAGGCATCGATTCTGATCCCTTATCCCTATGCGGCCCATCAACACCAGTTGATCAATGCGCAGAAGCTGGTTGATCGTGGGGCGGCCAAAATGATTCTGGATGAGGAGGTGAACGGTTCGTCGCTTTCCGAGGCGATCCGCAGCCTTTACCATCATCCGGAGGAAAGGGAGAAGATGGAGGAAGCGATCAGAGGGATCGGACGCCCGAGGGCGGCCGAAGAGATTGTGGAGCATTGTTATGAGTTGGTGGGAAAAGCATGTTGATGACGATGAACGATAAACAATAAACTTTAAACTCTGAACTTTTAATTTTCAACTTATTATGTATCGAAAAGGGAAGATCAAAAACATCCATTTCGTCGGGATCGGCGGCATCGGGATGAGCGGAATCGCCGAGGTTCTGCTCAATCTGGGTTACCGGATCAGCGGTTCGGACGCGAAGGAAACAGAGGTGACCCGGAGGCTTCAGGCCCTGGGCTGCGACATCCATTATGGCCACCGGAGAGAGAATGTGAAAGAGGCGGATGTCGTGGTCGTCTCCTCTGCCATTCGTCCGAACAATCCAGAGATTGAAGTGGCTGAGGAGAGGCTCATCCCCATCATTCCGAGGGCGGAGATGTTAGCGGAATTGATGCGAATGAAGGTGGGCATCGCCATTGCCGGGACTCATGGCAAGACGACGACAACCTCCCTCATCGCGACGATCTTGGGCGCGGCCGGGCTCGATCCAACCGTGGTCATTGGAGGAAGGCTGAACAGCATCGGCAGCAATGCGAAGCTGGGACAGGGAGAGCTTCTGGTCGCCGAAGCGGATGAGAGCGACGGCTCTTTTCTTAAATTAATGCCCACCATCGCTGTGGTGACCAACATCGATCCGGAGCATCTCGACTACTATCAGGGGATTGAGGAGATCAAAGAAGCCTTTCTCCATTTTCTCAACAAGATTCCCTTCTTTGGGTTGGCCGTGCTCTGCCTCGACCATCCCCATATCCAGAGCCTTCTTCCGAAACTGAAGAAGCGGTTCACGACCTACGGATTGACGACCCAGGCTGATTTTCAGGCGAGGGAAATCGAATACGACGAACTTTCCACCACCTTCGATGTCCTCTATCAGCGAAAGGAAATCGGGAGGTTAGGAATCCGAATGCCCGGCCTTCATAATGTCTATAATGCGCTGGCTGCGGTGGCCACTGCCTTTGAACTCGACATTCCCTTTGAAGTTGTTCAGGAGGCCCTGAGGGATTTCGGAGGGATTCAAAGACGGTTTCAAGTCAAGGGAGAGAAGAAAGGAATTCTCATCGTGGATGACTATGGCCATCACCCCGTGGAGATCATGGCCACATTGAAGGCGGCCAAAACAGGATGGAAGAGGAGGATCATTGCGGTCTTTCAACCCCACCGCTATACCCGGACGCACGCCCTCTTTCAGGAATTCCTGACCGCCTTTTACGATGCGGATGTCCTCATTCTGACGGATATCTATGCGGCCGGAGAGGAACGGATCGATGGGGTAGAAGCAAAAGCGCTCTTTGAGGGAATCAGAGAGTACGGTCATAAGGATGTGACCTATCTTCCGGACAAGAAGGAGATTGTTAACCATCTGGTCCGCATCATGGTTCCCGGAGATATGGTGATCACCCTGGGCGCAGGAGACATCTGGCAGGTGGCAGAGGAGATGGTAAGGCGATTGTGATTTCGGAATGCGGAAAGAATAGTCCCGTAGTCCGATAGTCTTGTAGTCTTATAGTTATTGACTATTCGACTAGCAGACTAATCGACTATAAGACTAATGAATCCAAACTTAAAATGCTAAGGCAGATGACAAAAGATTACAAAAAAGAAGCGAGGGGTTTGATTGGGGGAAGGGCGCTTTTCGATGCGCCGATGAAAAAATACACCTCCCTCAAAGTGGGAGGCCCTGCGGACTGTCTCCTCTTTCCGGAAAACATGAAGGAACTGAGAAAGGTGATCCTGCATGCTCGGAGAAAAAGGGTTCCCGTCTTCATTTTAGGAAAAGGAACGAACCTCATCGTGAGAGACAGAGGAATTCGGGGCTGGGTGGTCAGCCTGACCCAAGGGATGAAAAAGGTTCGGATGGATGGAGAGTTTCTGAAGGCTGAAGCCGGCTGTTCGCTCCAACAGCTCGTTCAATTCTCCATTCAAAAAGGGCTTGCCGGACTTGAGCCTTTTTTTGGCATTCCGGGCACTGTGGGCGGAGGGCTGGCCATGAATGCCGGCGCATGGGGGGCGGAGTTGAAGGATGTCATCCATTCCGTCACGTTTATGAAAGAGGATGGAGAGATGTTGGAGAGGCCCCGGTCCAGGCTCCGGTTCTCTTATCGGAGTCTGACGTTGCCTCCATCCTGGATCATCGTGAAAGGATGTTTCCATCTGAAGAAGGGAAGAAAAGAGGAGATCCTTGAGCGCGTGAAGTCCTTTTCGGAGATGAGAAAGAGGTCGCAGCCTCTCGATTACCCGAGCGCAGGCTCCATTTTTAAAAATCCGGAGGAAGGCCCGGCAGGAAAGTGGATTGATGAGATCGGGTTAAAAGGGTTCAGGATGGGACAGGCGATGGTTTCAGATCGCCATGCCAATTTTATCATCAACCTGGGAAAGGCGACCGCGGAAGAGGTTCTCCATCTCATCGAATGGGTGGAGAAAAAGGTCTACGAGAAGAAGTCCATCTCCCTGAAAAGGGAGGTGAGGGTGGTGGGTGAACAATAATGCGGATTTCGGAATACGGAATGCGGAATAAAGACGGCGGAGTTTTGGCGGTAGATAGATGAAGGATCAACCCCTTAAGAAAAAGAAGATCGGCGTCCTGCTGGGAGGCCTCTCCCGGGAGAGGGAGATTTCGCTCCGGACAGGAAAGGCGATACGGAAGGCTCTTGTTGAAAAAGGATATACGGCCTGTTGCATCGATGTGGGCCGGGACATTGCGGAAAAGTTGATGAAAGAAAAGATTGAAATAGCTTTTATCGCTCTCCACGGAAGGTATGGAGAGGATGGGACGATTCAAGGAATGCTGGAGTTGATGGGAATTCCTTACACCGGATCAGGTGTTCTGGCGAGCGCGCTCTGCCTCCACAAGATCATGGCCAAAAAGATCTTGCTCCATGAGAATATCCCAACCCCCCCCTTCGAATTCCTCAAACGGGAGGAGGTTGAGAAAGAGGCGCTGGGGGAAATTTCCCTTCCTCTTCCGCTGGTGGTTAAGCCCGCACGGGAAGGATCCACAATCGGAATCTCCATTGTCAGAAGGGAGGAAGAACTTCCGCGGGCGTTGAAGGAGGCAGGAAAATACGATGAAGAAATCCTCATCGAAGCCTTTATGAAGGGGAAGGAGATCACCGTGGGCATTCTCAATGACATTTCCCTTCCCATCATCGAGATCGCTCCAAGGAGCGGGTTCTATGATTACCATTCGAAATATACGAAAGGGGAGACCGAGTATATCATCCCGGCCCGGATTCTTAGAGAAAAGTATCTTCATGCCCAGGAGATCAGCCTTCGGGCTTTTCAGGCGCTTGGTTGCTCGGGTTGCGCCAGGGTCGATCTGATGACGGATGAGGAAGGAAATCCTTTTGTCATCGATGTGAATACGATGCCAGGGATGACGGAGACGAGCCTCCTGCCCAAAGCCGCGGAGTTTGTAGGCATCTCTTTCGGAGAGCTGGCGGAGCGGATCCTGTTGGGGGCGGCGTTAAAGACGGAGAGTGGAGGGTAGAAAGTGGAAAGTAGTTATTTGAAAAAATTTATTAAACACCACATGCCACCTTCCACGTTCGACAGGCGAATATGAGTGAGGGAAAATTTTTCAGACCGGAGAAGAAAGGGGACGAAAGGATAGGAGAGAGATTTCAGAAAATCCTAAAAGGAGCCGTTCGGGTGGCTTTTCATATCCTTTTTCTCATATTGCTTTTCTTCGCGGGCCATCAATTGTATGTCCACCTTCTGGAGGACTCGTTTTTCCAGGTGAAGGAGGTAGAGATCAAAGGCTGCAAGAAAATCCCGGAGAAGACCATTCTCTCGCTTGCAAAGATCGAAGGAAAGCCCAATCTCTTCACCCTTCCGCTGAAGGAGATCTCCGTCCGTGTGGAGGCTCATCCCTGGGTTGAGCATGTGAGGGTGAGAAAAATTTTTCCGGACAGAGTGTTGATTCATATTGAGGAGAGAAAGCCGATGGCCATCCTTCAATTAGAGGAGCCTTTTTATATCGATTCGAAGGGAGTGATCTTTTCGAGGGTGGGAGATCGGGATGAATATGATTTTCCCTTTCTTACCGGTTTGACACGGCAGATGTTTAATAAAGATCCGTCCGCGGCAAAACATCTCATCGCAAGAGCGCTCGAATTTTTAAGGATCGTGGATCAGGAAAAGGCTCGTCCCCTGGATGGAGTTTCGGAAATCCGGATGGAGAAGGCTTTCGGAATTCATTGTTTCACACAGGCCGAGGGGGTGGAGGTGAAGATGGGGTGGGATCACTTTGGAGAAAAATTGAGGAGATTGTCTCTCATCTGGTCGGACCTTCAGAAGAGGGGCGTCTCGGCAGGGTCGATCGACTGCAGTGATCTGAAAAGAATGGTGGTCAAAAAAAATTCCCCGCAGGTCAAATTAGAAAGGAGGTGATCCGAAGATGGGCAAGAGGGATTCGCTGGTCGTCGGATTGGATATCGGGACAACAAAAATCTGCACGGTAGTGGGAGAGGTGGGAGATGGCCAGGTCAATATCATTGGCCTTGGCACCTTTCCATCGAAAGGGTTGCGAAAGGGTGTGGTCATCAATATTGAAAGCACGGTCCAGTCCATAAAAAAAGCGGTTGAAGAAGCTGAACTGATGGCCGATTGCCATATCACTTCTGTCTATGCCGGCATTGCAGGAGGACATATTAAAGGGATCAACAGCCATGGGGTGATCGCTGTTAAGAACAAGGAGATCGCACCCAATGATGTGAAGCGGGTCATCGATGCAGCCAGTGCGGTGGCCATCCCAATGGATCGGGAAGTCATCCACATCATCCCACAGGAGTTCATCGTGGATGATCAGGACGGTATCAAGGATCCGGTCGGGATGTCAGGGGTGAGATTGGAGGGAAGGGTTCATATCGTCACCGGAGCCATTACCTCTGCCCAGAACATCATCAAATGCGCCAACCGCGCCGGACTCGATGTGGATGATATCGTCCTTGAACAGTTGGGCTCGAGCGAAGCGGTGCTGACCCCCGAGGAGAAAGAACTGGGAGCGGCCATTATCGATATTGGCGGCGGGACAACGGACCTGGTCATCTTTTCGAACGGAGCGATCAAATATACGGCTGTCTTTGCTCTGGCTGGAAACCATATTACCAACGATATCTCCGTAGGGCTTCGCACGCCTGTGGACGAGGCCGAGAAGATTAAGATTCGTTATGGATGCGCGCTTACCTCTCTGGTTCGGAAGGATGAGACGATCAAAGTTCCCAGCGTAGGGGGAAGGGAGCCCCGTGTCCTTTCGAGACAGAACCTTGCGGAGATCATTGAACCCAGAGTGGACGAGATCCTCACTCTGGTTCGAGATGAATGGGTGAAGAAGGGTTATGAGAATCTTCTTGCCTCGGGAGTGATTCTCACAGGGGGGAGCGCTATCCTCGAGGGAATTCCCGAATTAGCCGAACAGATCTTTAACCTGCCTGTCCGGAGAGGAACGCCCATTGGGATCGGAGGCCTGGTCGACCTGGTCAACAGCCCGATCTATGCCACCGGAGTGGGCCTCGTCCTTTATGGAAGCCGAAATAAGGCCCAGAGCCGGTTTAAAGTGGGCGAGGGGAATATCTTCAGCAAAGTCACCCGGCGAATGAAAGAATGGATAAGAGATTTTTTTAATGGAATAATGATGATCTCGTAAAAAGTCTGAAAAGGAGATTTTTGTCATTCCTGCGCAAGCAGGAATCCAGTATTTTCATATAGTTAGAATTCCCTGGATTCCCGTTCCTGCCGCAAGACGGGGATGACGACCTTTTAAGATTCCATCTTTAATCTTTTAATCTCTTAAAAAGGAGGGAGATATGATCGAATTTGACGAGAACAGAAACATGGCCGCCAGGGTCAAGATCATCGGGGTCGGTGGAGGAGGGAACAATGCTCTGAACACCATGATTTCGAGTCAACTCACCGGTGTTGAATTTATCGCAGCCAATACGGATGCGCAGGCATTGACGGCAAACCTGTCTCCGATGAAGTTTCAGTTGGGGGCCAGTTTGACCAAAGGCCTGGGAGCCGGCGCTAATCCGGAAGTCGGGAGAAAGGCGGCTCTGGAGGACGTGGAGATGATCCGCGAGATCCTGAAAGGAGCGGACATGGTCTTCATCACCGCCGGCCTGGGCGGAGGAACCGGCACAGGGGGGGCTCCGGTGATCGCAGAGGTGGCCCGTGAGATGGGCGCGCTTACCGTCGCCATCGTCACCAAACCCTTTCACTTTGAGGGAAAGAAGAGGATGAAACAGGCGGAAGAAGGCTTGGCCAATCTGAAGATGACAGCGGATGCCCTGATCACCATTCCGAATCAACGGCTCCTGAGCATCAGCGGCAAGAATATGACCTTACTGGAGACCTTTAAAAAGGCGGATGAGATTCTCTACCATGCGGCCAAAGGGATTTCGGATATCATTGTCGGGCATGGAATCATCAATCTCGATTTTGCCGATGTGCGGTCCGTTATGTCTGAAACCGGAATGGCAATGATGGGAACGGGAATTGCTTCCGGAGAGAATCGGTCATTGGAGGCCGCCCAGAAGGCGATCTCGAGTCCGCTCCTGGAGGATATCTCGATCGAGGGAGCCAGGGGACTGCTCATCAATGTCACCGGCGGAGAGAATATGACCCTCAGCGAGATCAATGAAGCGACAAGCCTTATCCAGAAAGAGGCCCATGAAGATGCAAATGTCATCTGGGGGATGGTTATCGATCCGTCCATGAAAGAGGATATCCGGATCACCGTGATTGCCACCGGCTTCGGCAAGGCCATAGAGAAAAGGGTGGATAAACCGGTTCCCTCCGGGGTAAAACGATTTTCTCATATTCCCGGTTTCAAGGACCGCAGCAAAGAGATCCCTCCCTTCTCCATCAGCGTCAAGGAGGGAAACCGGGAAACTCCCGCTTTTATGAGAAGGGTAAAAGCCAACGAACGATTCGATGAGTTGAAATTGGATTCTCCGTCCGATTTTGCCATTGAGGATGAGGACCGTTTTGACATCCCCACTTTTTTAAGAAAACAGGCGGACTGAAGAAGCAAGTTATCAGAGGACAGTGGTCAGTCATCAGTTGTAAATGGTAAAATTATTTGCGAAGACTGAAAATTTGTTATACTTGATGGCGTAGATCTCTTTTTGACAACTGATTGCTACTGACTACTGATAACCTATGATTTCCCGGAGACTCATTCAGAAGGCGAAGACCCTTCTCGAAAAAGAGAGGGGGGCTGTCCGAAAACCCTGGGGAGGAAGAATTTCGATATGTCTCCTCTATCCGAACTCCTACCATGTGGGGATGTCCAATCTCGGGTTTCAGGCTGTCTATCAGAGGCTCAACTCAGAGGACGACATCGTATGCGAGAGGGCTTTCCTTCCCGATCCGGAAGACCTCGGGGAGCACCGGAGGACGCAGACACCGCTTCTTTCACTCGAATCCCAGAAACCCCTTTCAGGCTTCGACCTATTAGCCTTCTCCATCTCCTTTGAAAACGACTTCCTCAACATCCTCACCCTTCTTGATTTAGCCCGCATCCCGCTGGAGCGTCACCTTCGCGGAGAGAAAGATCCGTTAATCATGGCAGGGGGCGTGGCCGTCTTTCTCAATCCGGAGCCCCTGAGCGAGTTCTTCGATCTCTTTGTCCTCGGGGAAGCAGAAGAGGTCATCGGAGAATTTCTGGAGGTCTACCGTCATTCAGGAAGGGGAAGGAAAGATCTCTTGAGGAAGCTGGCAGGAGTGGAGGGGATCTATGTCCCGGAATTTTATCATGTCACTTATGCTGAAGACGGAAGGATCGGGACGGTAGAGCCTGAAGCAGGACTGCCCGGGAAAGTTAAGCGGAGATGGATTTCCAAGATTGATCGATTTCCGACCCAATCGAGTCTCTTTACTCCGGATACGGAGTTCAGGGAGATGGCCGTGGTGGAAGTGAACAGGGGGTGCCCGAGGGGGTGTAGGTTCTGTGCGGCCTGTTTTGTCTATCATCCTTTTCGAAATCGAAGCCTCTCTTTGCTTGAATCGATCTCCAGAGAAGCCATTTCAAAAGAAAAACGGATCGGCCTTGCCGGAACCGCCGTCTCCGACTATCCCTCTCTGCTTCCACTAAGCGAGGGTATCCTCTCCCATGGAGGGGGAGTCTCGATTGCCTCGCTAAGGGTCGATGCGATTACGCCCTCCCTCGCCGACTGCTTGAGAAGAGGCGGAGTCAGAGCCGCCGCCATTGCTCCGGAAGCGGGAACGGAGAAGCTCCGGAAGGTTTTAAAGAAGGGTTATGGAGACGATGAGATTTTAAAAGCCGTCCGGACACTGGTTGAGAACGGTCTTTCCCAGATGAAGAGCTATTTTCTCATCGGACTTCCTTCCGAAACCGATGAAGAGGTGAGGGCGATCCTCTCCCTTTCGAAAAAGATTGAGCATCAGATCGTCTCCAGCCGTTTGGACAGCAAGAGAAGGTGGAAGCTGGTTCTGAGCGTCAATCCATTTGTGCCCAAACCTGCCACCCCCTTTCAATGGGTTCCTTTTGAGGACGTGAGTGCATTGAAGAGGAAGCTGAAGATCCTCCGCAGTGGGGTCAGGGGAGAAAAGAACATCGAGATGATCCATGACCTCCCCAAGTGGGGTTATATCCAGGCCCTGCTTTCGAGGGGAGACCGGAGAGTGGGAAAGGTAGTGATGGCCACTCATCGCCATCAGGGGAACTGGGAACAGGCCCTCCGTGAGACAAGCCTCAACCCTGACTTTTTTGTCTATCGGAGAAGGGATTTGGATGAAATCTTTCCCTGGGACTTCATCGACCACGGCATCCCGAAAGAGAAGTTGAAAGAAGAGTATGTGACGGCGATGAAAGAAGCAGGGGTGAAAATTCAATAACCAATACCCAAAACCCAAACTTTGTGATTTTTAATTGGGATTTGGTTATTGGTGATTCTTTGGAGCTTGGAATTTGGGTATTGGAATTTCCGTTAAGGAGATACCCTATGAAAATAGAGAAAGTTTCTTTCCAGAGCGAAGGTCACAACATTTCAGGAATTCTTCATCTTCCTGATAGGGAGCGCCCTCCTTGTGTGATTGCCTCTCATGGTCTTCTGTCCAGTAAGGATAGCGAAAAGTATATCGCCCTTGGGCATCGAATGTCAGAAGAGGGAATGGCCATGCTTCGGTTTGATTTCAGGGGAATTGGAGAGAGTGAGGGAGGGGAGGAGGACAATACGATTAGTAAAAAGCTTACAGACCTGAGTTCGGCCCTTGATTTTATGCGTTCCCGTCCTGATCTGGGAAGGCAGATCGGGTTAGTAGGGTCAAGTCTCGGAGGCTTTCTCTCCTTAATCAAAGGTTCGAAGGATAAAGGAATTGGCGCTGTGGTGGTGTGGGCGACCCCTCTTCACCTCGACGATCTCGGCTCAAAAGAGCAGGTGGAAGATTATCCGTTGCCTCCGGAGGCCTTCTTCGAAGATCTCCCAAAACATCGGCTATTGCCCATTTTACCTGGGGTCTTGAACTGCCTGGTCATTCACGGAGAAGAAGATGAACTCGTTCCGATCGAACAGGCCTATGGGATCTTTCGCCACCTCAGCTTGCCAAAGGAAATCCATGTGATTGGCGGTGCGGACCATCGCCTCACCGACCCCCAACATCGTAAGCGCGCCATCGACCTGACCGCAGACTGGTTCAAGAAATATCTGTTTTAGATCAGAAACGGTCCAGTTAGGCTGTCACCGTTCACCCCCGCCTGCCAAAGACCTCGTTCGGCAGCACCCCGGGCTTGCCGAAAGGTCTGTCGCTATGCCGTTGATGCGGATTTTAAGAAAATAGGACTCCCAATTTCCAAATTTATTAAAATCGCATCTGAAAACCCCTTCCTGTAGACGGGGTTCTTTATTTAAGCCTGCCCCCAAAATTTTATTCCAATATCCCAGGAACATTAAGAAGCATTCAAAATATGGTGGGACATTATTTCCGATTGTCCGTCCAATAGGATGAAGGTTCCAATCTGACTGGACAGGTCATGGTGAAGATAGAATTAAAAATGAAAGGAGAGGAAAGAGATGAGAAAAATCATAATCATTGGGTTGTTATTGGTTGTCCTATTTGGAATGGTAAGTCTCGTTTTTTCTTGGTGCTTCAGCTCTCCATTTGGATGCACAACTCTTACCAGAATGGCTGTCAGGCAATGGAGAAGAGTTTTGATAGAATCGTGGTATTCAGGAAGAAAGATGGGAGCTAAAGATAGGGGAGATTGCCACGTTCTTTGGGTTCGTAATGACGATGTAGTAGCGTTAGAAAAGGAAGGAGAGATTGTTGCTTACGTGGGCGCAAACAGATTAACACTATTTGTATGGACACCATCATACATCGCCTCACCGACCCTGAACACCGTAGGGGGTTAATAATGTCCCCTGGAATTTCTAACGGGGTTTACAGAGATCAATTCCGGATGACGAATGACGGGTTTATTTTGTATGGGCCTGAATACTCTTAACAATTAACATCCTGGCATAGGTAGTAGGAGGCAGGCCTTCTTTATCCGCAAGCTCTCTTAACCTTCTTATGAACTTAGGCTCCAGACGTAAAGAAATGACTTCTTTCTTGGGTCGAACAAAAACCACATTTTTAGTTATCTTGAAGTCATCATGGTAATCCGTTGAATCGTGGGTTTCCCAAAATTCCCTTTCCTCTTTTAAATTTTTAAATTTTGGCACTTTCATTCTTTTCTCCTTCTATAAAATCGCTTTTCCTTTTCGGTCATGTCTCTGGCAGTAATAATTTTTGTTTTTTTATATTTTGAGACCCACACGATGAATAATAGCCGGCCTCCATACGTTTTACCATAAGCAAGATATTTGCCTTCTTTCCCCCTCATCATAAGTGGGATGTCTACATCATTAAACAATACCTCTTCAACCTCTTCCGGTGAAACCATGTGGTTAGAAATATGGTCAACTGCTTCCTGATCCCATGAGATTTTTTCTATTTTCAAGGTATCCCCTACTTGTTAATAATGTAATACGTTTTTAATAAATAATTGAATGATTGTCAAGTTGAAATAAACATTCCCAATTTGATTCCTTGACATTCCTTATGGCGTTTTATATAATCCTGCCGAATGGTCATGATATTTTTATAGTTACATCGAAATAGTTTATGCGTTACCTTATCCCTGGAACCACACGATTTTTTGATGAAGAGACAGGGATGGATTGAGGCAAGTTGTAGGATGATCATCTATAAAGTCTTTTCAAAAAATTATGAGCTGAAGAAGGGCGAGCTGATGGGTATGTTGATCGAGAGGAGGAAAGACCTGAGGGGGATGACACAGGTTGAAGCAGGAATGAGATGGGCCAAGGTGACTTTCGGCCATATGGTAAAAGATAAAAAATCGGTTTTCATTGTTCCGAGTGAGTTGAAATTAAGAAGCGATACCAGATGGCTTGTGGAAAAGGGTGTTTTTAGCAAGGAAGAGTTATTCGGGATATCTAAGCTGATGGACCAGGGGATCAAGGTATAAAAAAGATCTGAGGGGCGACCCTATTAAAAAGCGACAATAAAAATGGGGCGAATCCAATTGGGTTCGCCCCATTTTTATGGAGATGGGGGAGGGGAGATTTTTGGGAAGACATTTCCGGTTTGCCTATGGGGTATTTAAGGGTTAATATTTTTTTATATGGACAGTATCACCCATGCCCTCACCGGTGCCGTCATTGCCAGAGCCATCGATAACGAGAAAATCGGAAAGTGGGGGACCGTTGCTGGACTGGCGATGGGGCTCTTTCCCGATTCCGATTTTATCCTCGGCCTCTTCAATCACCAATTTTCTATTCAATACCATCGCGATTTTACCCATTCCATCCTGTTGATACCTTTCTACTCTCTTTTTTTCAGCTGGCTCTTTGTCAAGATATCGAAACGTCCCTATTTCTGGAATTTCTATAAGGTCTGTCTGCCAGTTCTAATGAGCCATGTCCTGCTCGACCTTCTCACTTCCTATGGCACAATGATTTTCTCCCCTTTCTTCGACCACCGGTTTGCCTGGGACCTTATCTTCGTCATCGACTTAATCTTTTCAGGAGTCATCCTTCTTCCGTTATTGGCGAGCCTTTTCTTGAAGAGAGGGGCGCGATGGATCTGCAGGGGATCTCTCATCGGACTAACTGTCTATATCCTCTTCTGCTGGGTTCAACACGGGCAGGCCCTCGGAGAGATCAGAGGCTTTTCAAAAGGATTGGCGGGAAAGGTAATACAGATTGCCGCTCTGCCCCAGCCCGCTTCTCCTTTCCGCTGGGCCCTTTATGTAGAGACAGAAGACAACATATTTCAGGGGTTTGTGGATCTGAGAAGGGAAGACCTTCCCGAACCTGCTTCACCCCAGGCCCCGTTCTTTGAAAGATTGGCCAGCCTTTATTATCCATCCGGAAGCATTCCCTTTCATTCCATGGAAAAATTACCGGACTCTCCGTGGGTAAAAAAAGCTCTCACGACAAAAGGAATGAAGTTCTATTACTGGTTTGCCAGGTTTCCTGTGGTGAAGTCCATCAACTCAGAAGAAGGAAGGCACAGGGTGGAATTTATGGATGCAAGGTTCTTTCTTCCCGGGATTCGCCTTCCCTTTGTTTACTTCGTGGAATTTGACGACTCAGGGCAGATTCGGTCAGAGGGATTTGCAGAGGATCGAAAAAGGCTATAAGCTCGATCTAATTTCTCCTATCTTCCAGGTCCCATCCTCTTTCTTAAAGACCACATCGACAATGGTTTTGCTTTCCTGGGGTTGGCCGCCGCTATTTGGAGAAAACCTGACCAGCCACTCCACCCTTGCTCTTGTGTTATCTCCGGATACCGAAAGGTTTCCAAGGTCATAAGTGAGATCGAGGAAATTGAAATTTTCCCAGGATTCAAGCGTCGACTTCTTTTTCCCTTCCCGATCCTTAAAACCATTCGAGTAACATGATAGAAAGAGATCGATATCCTTTCTCAGATTTGCCTTTCTGATATTTTCGAGAAGGTATTTTATCTTTTCTATCTCTTCCGCCTCCGTGGAAGGGGGAGTCGCTGAAGGGGCAGGAGCCGTAATGGAAGTCTTCTCTTTAGAGGGAGGGATGAGGATGGAATCCGGTTTTTTTGTCACCACGTGAGAATAGGTGGACCAGAGGAGATAACCTGCGGCGATGCAGATGATTCCGATGCCGCTCCAGTTTAAAACCATCCGCGGGTAGTCTTTTTTTACCTTTCTTATAAACCTTCCCTTTTTGATCTGTTCCTCTACGGTCATTTTAAAGGACGGCTGATCAGATGTTTTATCCCGGAGGAGGTCTTCTTCGAAGTCCGAAGAGTAGGGTGGTTTAGGCTCTTTTTTTTGGGTGTCAAGAGCGTGAGTGGGTTTGGTATTATCTTTCACTGGGGGCGGACTTGGGGAGGCCAGCGCGGCTCCACATCTGATGCAGGACTTACCTCCCAGATGCTCTTTTTTACAAACCGGACAGATGAGATGTTCAAGCGGGGTTTCCACCCATTCCCGGGTGGTCAAGACGTGAGACGATTCTTTCTCATCCTCGGGTTCCTGATCTGCTTCGGACTGCCTTTTCTCTTGAAAGGAGGTTAAAAGAACGACCTCTGTGCCACATCGGATACAGGTCTTTGATTTTTCATAGATGATTTTGCAATCGGGACAGATGAATTTTTCTTTGGGTTTTTCTTCAAACGGTTTTTCTGAATCTTCAAAATTCGGGAGGGCTTCTTCCTTTATAATCAGGAAGCTTCCGCATTGAGGGCAGAACCTCTTGTCATCCTCATATTCGACCTGGCATTTTTTACAGAACAGCATCTTTTGTTTGCGATCCTCACATTGGCTTGGGTTTTGGGGTGGCTGCAGGAGGAGATTTGGGGGCATCGGAAGTGGCGGCCTTGCTGACCCACGCCTCTTTTCCATCTTCCAGCCGAACCCGTAACCAGTTTCCCCTGTCTTCGAGAATCGAAAGAGAAGTTCCCTTTTTAGCATTTCCAATCACTCTGTAATTGAGTCCCGGTCCTTCCCGAAGGTTGACGGTATCCCATACGACCTTTGTTGTGCGGAGGGAAGGGAGAGGGGAAGGCAATGGCTGGGATGGCGGGGGCGTTTTGGAAGGTTCTGAAGAAAATGGCGAAGCAGTTGGTGGAGCAGGTTTGACGGGAGGTTCTGGAGTGGGTTGAGGGGCCGGGGTTTCTTCCTTCTTGGGCTGTTCAATTTTTTTTTCTTCAACAGGGGGAGGAGTGGACTTCTGCTCAGGTTTGCTTCCAGCGCAACCAAACGCAAAAGAAAGGATAACTCCTAAGATTAATGCCTTTAGCAATAAGGCCCTGGCGTTGAACTCCCAATCTTTTTCCATTTTCCCCCTAGCCTAATAGAGTTTCAATTCATTGTTAACAGCAAATTTGATACCAATTTTAACAGTTTTTAACCCTTTGAATTTAATAATTTATTTTAATCGGAACTCAAATGCTGAACGAAAAGATGTAATATTTTGTTCTTCTTATGGCTAAAAAATGACCAGTTCCTTATCTAAACTCCTGTTTCACATATTTTAGAATATTGGACATGGTCGAACCGGCCTGGCTATGGATGACGATATCCGCCATCTCGTCGTAGGGGGTGGGGTCGCGGTTGATGATCACCAGTTTCGCTCCGTTTCTCTTTGCCACCAGAGGCATGGAGGCGGCAGGTTGAACGACCAGGGAAGATCCGATGACGATGAAGAGATCGCAGGTGGAGGAACGGTGATATGCCTCTTGGGTTTCTTTTTCAGGCATGGATTGACCGAAGGAGATGGTGGCAGGTTTGAGAGGACCACCGCAATCGTCACAGTAAGGAATCTTTGTTCCTTTTCGAAGGCGTTCCTGAATCTCATCGCGGTCATATCTCTTTTTGCAATTTAAACAGGTGACATGCATTGCTGTCCCATGAAGCTCGATAATTCTTTCTTCCGAGTTTCCGGCCTTATGATGGAGGCCATCGATATTCTGTGTGATGACGCAGTCGAGTTTGCCCAACCTCTCTAATTCGGCAATGGCGAGGTGGGCTGGATTAGGTTGAGCCTTCTTCATTGGTTCAAACATTTCTGTAGCCATCTGCCAGTACTTCTCGCGAGAGGCTTCGCTGGCGATAAATTTTTGGAAATAAAAATCCTCCGGATCGTATCGATCCCAGACCCCGCCGGGACTGCGAAAATCAGGGATCCCTGATTCCGTGCTGAGACCCGCTCCGCCAAAAATGACCGTCCTCTTAGCATGAATAATCCATTGGGCCACCTGTCTAATTTTTTCTTCCATGTCGTTTTCCTTTTTCTTCACCCCATTTCCCAATCGCCCCATCTCCCTATGATGCTTTTTCTGATCCTCTATATCATACGTTCCTCCTAACTTGCAAGGCAAAGATGGCATATGATAAACTTTTACTATGCGGTGCAATTTGATCAAGCAGGGGTATCCTCAGGGAAGCTGTTTCGTTGAAGAAGAAGGCGGGAAATCGCTGGCCTGTGAGGCAACCCTCAAAGAGTCGGACAGAGGATTGCTCCGTTTAATCTCTGCCACACATCTTTCCCGTCCGGAAAACTATCTCTCCATCTATCAATCGGGATGTAACTTTTCCTGCCGGAAATGCCATTCCTGGACGTTTACCAAAAGAGCCAAAGGAGAATGGTGGTCGCCTGTGGATGTGTTGAAGGCCTGCAAAGAGTATGAAAGGGGGGTAACGATTCGGGAACCGAGAGAGAGGGCCACCGCCTTTCATGCCCATGAGTCCTGTCGCTGTTGTGGCGCCTGTGTCATGCATGGGAAACGGTCCTCCCTCTGCCCCAGAATGATCCAGAAAAAGGATATTGTTTTGAGCCCTCAAGGATGGGGCCCCGCTCGGAATATCGTTGCCTTTACCGGAGGAGACCTTACCTGTTGTCCGGAATATTATACCGACTGTGCGCGCCTGATCAAAGCGGAAACAGATCTGTGGATTCTGATCGAAACCAATGGTTATGGGCTTACTCCCCAGAACCTCGATATCCTCAAGGAAGCAGGGGTGGACTCTTTCTGGCTCGATATGAAAGCCTATGATGGGACAGACCACAAATGGTTGACCGGCTGTTTCAACCGAAACATCCTTAAACTTCCCGAAGAGATCGTTAAAAGAGATTTTGTTCTGGAAGTTCTCTCCCTCTATATCCCCAACCTGGTGGAAACCCCCCAGTTGAAGAAGATCGCCCGGTTGCTCTTTGATATCAATCCTGAGATTCCCTTTACGATCCTTGCCTTCTTTCCGGAGCATCAGATGAAACGATATAAAAGCCCGAAGGTCTCTGAAATGATCTCTGCTTACAATGAGGTCAAAGCCATAGGCCTGGTGAATGTGAGACTGGGAAATACGGGGATATTTGCAACATCCGAAGAGGATCACCACCTTCTGAAAGAGAAGGTGGGAGCGGGGAACTATTGAACCATCAATGCAAAATGGCCAATGTAAAGTTATCAATGAAAAATATTGGATGGAAAACAATGAAGACGATGGAAGAGGGGAAGGCTGGAATAATGGGTTAGAACCCAACATTCCAATATTCCATTCTTCCAATAAGTTGTTGATTCTTCATCCTGGTTGTGGTAATGGAAATACAGATCATGGGAGAGCGTATGGAGAAAAAAATCCTCATTGTGGATGATGAGGAGAGAGTGGTCCAGTCGGTCAGGGGCGTCCTCGAAGACGAAGGCTTTCGGGTTTCCTCGGCCAAGAGCGGCGAGGAAGCGATTGAAGCCTTTCAACGGGAAAACCCGGATGTCACCCTTCTCGATATCTGGATGCCGGGGATGGATGGCATCGAGGTCTTAAAACGGTTTAAGGGAATGGTTCCCGATTGCCAGGTGATCATGATTTCTGGCCATGCGACGATTTCCACTGCGATGGCTGCCGTCAAGCTGGGAGCCTTTGACTTCATTGAAAAACCCGTTTCCCTCGATGTTCTCCTCATGACGATTCGTAGGGCCCTCGACCGCCAAATGCAACTATCGGTGGACGAGCAACCACGGGAGACCCCCTCTGGGAAAACGGATATTCCTTCTCTTCTCCTTTCCTCCGTACCTGAGACAGTTCCTCTCAAAGAGAGTCCGAAGAGAAAATCAACCTCTCTCACTCTTCAGCGGACGATCAAAAAAAGCGTCGTCCTCTACGGAACGGGGCTCCATTCCGGGATGAAGACAGGGCTCCTCCTTCAGCCTCTCCCTCCTCATAGCGGCATCCTTTTCGGGAACATCTCATATGACGAGGTAGTTCCGGCCCATCTCGACTATGTCCAGACAACCGAATTTGCCACCTCTCTGAAAAAGGGAGTGGCCATTGCCAAGACGATCGAGCATTTGATGGCAGTGCTCCATGCCTATCGCATCACCAATTTAATGGTGAAGATGATCGAAGAGATTCCGATCATGGATGGCTCTGCCTTGGCGTTCTGCAAGATCATTGAGGAGGCTGGGATCGAGGAGCAGGAGGAGAGGGCGAACGAAATCGTGATCGATCGAAGGTTCGAAGTCGTCCATAGGGGCAAGTCACTCATCATTGAACCGGCGGAGACCTTTTCCATCCATTATTTTTTGGACTACCCCTCTCCCATCGGGCAGCAGACTCTCGATTTCGTATTGGAAAATGAGGAGAAATTCAAGGAACAGATCGCGCCTGCGAGGACCTTCGGGTTTTTGAAGGATATTGAGATGCTCGAACGGATGGGGTTGGGCAGCGGAGGGCGCCTCCACAACTTCATCCTGGTGGACGACGAGAAGATCGTCAACACAGAGCTAAGATTTTTGGATGAGTTTGTCCGGCATAAGATTCTCGACCTGATCGGTGATTTCTATCTGCTCAATCGCCCGGTCCGGGGAAAAGTGACGGCCCACCTGACCGGCCATACAGAAAATATTGCCATGATGAGAAAGATACAGGAGGGGATGCTGGAAAAGGAATGATAATACAGACCCAATAACCAAACACCAAGTTCCAATAACCCAAACAACACAATGTTTGGTAAATTGATCATTGGTTATTGTTTGGTTTTTGGTAACACTTTAGCTCTTTGAAAAAAGCTCTTTGACAACCGAATAAAGAAAAAGCTGGCGTCAGATTCAACAATGTTGTATAACGTTCTCCAGGAGCAAGGAGAGCGTTATGGAGTCAGTCGTCTTCC
>Ga0208244_100181_pt1 | contig 80071 bp, 84 predicted proteins | sample SubbioCR12Aug_5A_FD_184828 | JGI IMG/M metagenome (GOLD analysis project Ga0208244, IMG submission 184828) | Serpentinite rock and fluid subsurface biosphere microbial communities from McLaughlin Reserve, California, USA - CR12Aug_5A (SPAdes) | ecosystem: Environmental > Terrestrial > Deep... | reverse complement strand
CGTGCTTGCCATTCACCGCCGCCGGCAGCCGCGCCAGTCGGGCACGCGGGCCGTTCGCGCCGGGGTCGCACAAGCCGGCAGCGACGATGGTATTCACCAGCCGGTCGGCCAGCAGGCCATCGGTCAGCGGTTCCGTCAGCAGATAGCCCGCCTGATGGTTGCCCGGCGAAGTCTCCAGCAACCACGTCGGCGGCAGCGTCACCCGCTCCATCGGCACCTTGCCGCCGATGTCGTCGAGCATCACCACATGCAGCGCAACGAACTGCGCCTTGCGCCGCCGATACTCGCCGGCCTCGTCCGGGCGGAAGGTCGCCAACGAAAAATAGTTGTTGGCTTCGGCAGGCAGTGCGTTATCGCCGTCTCGCCAGCGCTGACTTTTCCAGGCGGCGGGCGAAACACTCGCCGGGTTGCCGACAAAACTGGTGACCACTGGCGCCACGTCGGTAGCCAGGTCATCGAAGAGCGTGCGCAGGAATTCGTCGTTGCCGACAACGATGGTGGCTCCGTCGGTTTCGCCGGTTTTATCGGTTTCATCCGGGTCGGGTGAAAAATCTGTCGCGCTCATGATCGCCACCTATGCTGCTTCCTTGCGGGCGACTTCGAGTTTGGCGACCAGTTCACGAATCTCGGCCTCGGTCTTGCCGGCGATGCGTGCCGCGTTGAGCGTGGCGACTTCCGTCGCCGGCCAGCCCACGGCGCGCAGGCCGATCTGCACAGGGTGCGTGAACAGCCCCTGCTGGATGTCGAGATAGTGGGCGCTGCGCGAGCGGGCGCGTTCGCGGAGGACAGCGGGAAGGCGAAGGATGGTATGCGTCATGTTGGCACCTCGTTGGGCGTTGTTGAACATGACGCGCATTGCGAACGGGGCAGGGTACTGTCCCGCAATATGTCTCGCGCACGCGGCGGAAAGCCGCGTCAGCGCATCGCCCGCCGCGGCTACGGGCGCATCCACGCAGCGCAGCAGCGCCCGCCGCTCAAGGATCAAGCCCTTCTCGCCAAGCTCCAGCACATCGGCCACAAGCAGGCAGTGGCCGGCGATATTCAGTTGCAACGTGCGCTCGATGCCGAGCACCACATGCGCCGAGTTCTGCGTGCCCTTGAGCACGCCCACATCCCAACGCAGAGCGGTCGAGTCGCCGCTGCTGCGGCGCGTGCCCAACAGTCGCGCCAATACATCGGCCACCCGTTCCGGCGAACAAGTCCATTGCTCCAGCAGATCGCGGGCAATGGCGACACGCGCTACATCGTCGCGCTTGTCGCAGACAACGAAGGCGCGCAGGGCGCCGCTTGTGGTCGTCACGATCTCCACCGGCATGGTGCAGTCTTCCTCGCAGCCGGGGCAGGTCAGGGTATCGGCTGGCGGTCCCTTGACCAGCAGGCCCTCGGCCTTGAGTCGCGCCAACGCCGCTGCGGGCCACTCGGCCAGCTCGCATTCGGAGAACAGCGCCACCTCGCCGGTCGCCGCTGCAAGGCGGTCGAGCACTGCGGGCAGCAAGTCGGCCTGATTCATAAAGTCGGCGCTGGCGAGACGGCGTTATCCGGTGTGCTATCGCCTTCCGGCTCCTTGGGCTCGATGCCCGAAGCTGCCAGCATCGCGCGCAGCTTCATGCCGATCTCATCATGTTTCAGCGAGCAGGAATTCGGGTAGCTCACCTGAAACGTCACCGTCTTGGCCGGCGCCTTGGCGTCAAGCTTCACCGTGGCCGTGATGCCGACCTGACTGACGACATACTCATGGCTCGGCAACGAGGGCGTCAGCTTTTCCAGCAGGGCATAGACCGCCTTGGCGTCGTGCTTGGGGTTGGCCTCCAGCGTCAGCTTCCTGTCCTTGTTCAAGGCCAGGCGCAACCTGTTCACCGCGACGCGCTCGATGCCGCTGGCGGGGTCCCAAGTAAAGCTGAAATCCTTGCGCCGCAGCGGGAACAGGTCATAGACGCGGTTATCGGCCGGGTCGGCCGGCAGTTCCTCGCATTTCAGGATGGTCTCGGCAAAGATTCCCTGCAAGGGCTCCACCGCCTTCTTGTCGCCGGTCAGATGCAGTTCGAGTCGGCCATCCCTGGCATCCCAGACGAAGACGATCTCGAACGGCGGATGCCGCGATTGCAGGGCCAACTCGTCGCCTTCCCATTCCGGCGAGTTCTGCGCGTAGTCCTCGGGGAAGGCGAAGAAGTATTCCAGTTCGCCGCGCCGGTAGGGTTCCACCCGACAATGTTTCGCGCGCCCTTCGGTGTGCTGGTAATAGCCTTTGATCGCCGCCGAGAGCGCCTCGATGTCGGCAGGCTCGACATCGGCCTTCCGCTTCGGCAGGTTCTTGCGCTTGCGCCAGTGACTCAGGGTGTCGGCATGGTAGAGGCGCGTGGCACCCTTCCACAGCGCCGGATGGTCGAGAAAGGTCGTCATCGCCCGCTCGTGGTGGCCGGGCAGTGCCATGAGCATGGCGACGAAGGTTTCGTGTGCGCCGTCCTCGGAAAGGTGAAACTCCGCCTCGTCGATGATCGCCTTGACGCCCTTCTCGTTGCTCGTGTCGCCGATTTCGCGCAGGTCCACTTCCATCCTGGCCCGCTGCACTTCCGGCACCGCCAGCCACGCCTCGAACAGCGGCTCAATCTTGGTTTCCCTGATCGCCTTGAAATCGAAATCCTGCAACACCTCGCGCGCAGCGAAGTAGCGGGCAAGAAGGGCGTTCGGCGTGTTGCGGAAGAAATCGCGGGGCGAGTAGTGGCGGGTCATGCGGCCCCCCAACCGGTCGAATTATGGAATTTACTTTGGATTGTGATGGATGTTCCAGTAAATTATCGTACTTGGCTAAAAAAACGACACATTAAAAAACGACACATAAAGTGGTAGGGAGGCCGCATGCCGAGAATCTTTGACAACATCGAAAAGTCGCTGCTGCCTGCACTTCAGGAGACGCTCGACGTTGCCGAGCGCGCGGATTTCTGTGTTGGATATTTCAACCTGCGCGGCTGGCGGCATCTTGCCAAGCATGTTGATCGCTGGGCAGGTGGCGATGGTCAGTGTTGCCGACTGCTTGTGGGCATGCATGTCACACCGACCGATGAGTTGCGCCGCGCGTTGCGTTCCCACGAAGAGGACGCGCTGGACAATCAAACCGCCATGCGCGAAAAGCGCAGGATTGCCGAGGAGTTCCGCCAGCAACTGACGTTCGGCCTTCCCACCAATGACGATGAGGCGGCACTACGCCAACTGGCCGGGCAGATTCGGACGAAGAAGCTGGTCGTCAAGGTCTATCTGCGCTACCCGCTGCACGCCAAGCTTTATCTGCTGCACCGACAGGACGCCAACAATCCCGTCACTGGTTTTCTGGGCAGCAGCAACCTCACGCTGGCCGGCCTCGCCAAACAGGGCGAGCTGAACGTCGACGTGCTCGAACATGATGCCTGCAACAAACTGGTCGATTGGTTCGAGGACCGCTGGCGGGATCGCTGGTGCATCGACATCTCGAAGGAACTGGCCGAGATCATCGACGTAAGCTGGGCAGGCGAACGCCTGGTGCCGCCGTATCACGTCTACCTCAAGATGGCCTATCACCTGGCGCAGGAAGCGCGGGCGGGCCTTTCCGAGTTCCGTATCCCCGCTGTTTTCGGCAATACCCTGTTCGACTTCCAGATTGCCGCCGTCAAGATAGCGGCGCACCACCTGAACAAGCGCGGCGGCGTGCTCATCGGCGACGTGGTGGGCCTGGGCAAGTCCATGATGGCCACGGCGCTGGCCAAGGTCTTCGAGGACGATTACCACACCGAAACGCTCATCATCTGCCCGAAGAACCTGGTGCCGATGTGGGAGGACTACGTCCATCGCTACCGGCTGCACGCCAAGGTCTTGTCACTCTCCAGGGTGTTGAATGAGTTGCCCGAGAAAACCCGCCGCTACCGGGTCGTACTGATCGACGAATCGCATAACCTGCGCAACAAGGAGGGCAAGCGCTGGAAGGTCATCCGCGAATACATCGAGCGCAACGAAAGCCTCACCATCCTGCTGTCGGCGACGCCCTACAACAAGACCTATCTGGATCTGTCGGCCCAGCTTTCGCTGTTCCTGCGTGAAGATGCCGACATCGGTGTTCGCCCCGAAAAGCTGCTGGCGCTACTTGGGGGAGAGCACGAATTCATCCGTCGGCACCAGTGCCCGGTGCGGTCCCTGTTGGCCTTTGAGAAAAGCGAAGACCCCGACGACTGGCGCGACCTGATGCGCCTCTACATGGTTCGCCGCACGCGTGGCTTCATCATGCAGCACTATGCGCAGGAAGACGAGCGCGGTCGTTACCTGCTGTTTGCCGATGGGCGGAAATCCTATTTCCCGGCGCGGATACCGAAAAATCTGAGCTTCGTGATTGACGATGCCGATCCGGCCGATCCTTACGCCCGGTTCTACTCCGACCAGGTTGTCGGCACGATCAACGCCCTCGCGCTACCCCGTTATGGGCTCGGCAACTACGTTGTCGGCAAACCGAAAATCCCGCCGACACCGCAGCAGGCCAAGACCATCGAAGGCTTGTCGCGTGCCGGCGAGCGGCTCATGGGGTTCTGCCGCACCAACCTCTTCAAGCGTCTGGAAAGCGCCGGCCCGGCTTTCCTGCTCTCCATCGAGCGGCACATCCTGCGCAACTTCATCGTCCTGCATGCCATGGAGCAAGGACTCGACATTCCGCTCGGTACGCAGGGAGCGGAACTGCTCGATACCCGCTACTATGACGAAGACCCCGAAGACGCAATGGCGGCAAGCGGCATCGACAATGGTGACGCTGAAGAAATCATCGATGATCCCGAAGTCGCTGCCGTGACCACCAATGGCCTGCGCACCGAGGCTGATTTCCGCGTCCGTGCCGCCAAGGCTTATACGGCCTACAGCGGTCCCTTCAAGAATCGTTTCAAGTGGTTGCCCAGCAACCTGTTCCTGAAAAGCCTGGCCAATGATTTGCAATCCGATGCGCTGGCACTGATCGACGTGCTCAAGGCTTGTGGCGAATGGGATGCCAATCGGGACGCCAAGCTGGCGGAACTGGTCAAGCTCATCAAGACCCGCCACGGCAAGGACAAGCTGCTGGTCTTCACGCAGTTCGCGGACACTGCCCGCTATCTGAAATCCCGGCTTGGTGCGCTTGGCATCAAGAATGTGCAGGAAGCCACTGGCGAGAGCGCCGACCCCACGGCGCTGGCGTGGCGCTTCTCGCCGGAATCCAACGGCAAGCGCGACAAGGTGAGCGCTGCGGACGAACTTCGCGTGCTGATTGCCACCGACGTGCTTTCCGAGGGCCAGAACCTTCAGGACTGCGCCGTCATCGTCAACTACGACTTGCCCTGGGCCATCATTCGCCTGATTCAGCGCGCCGGCCGGGTTGACCGCATCGGCCAGCAATCGGACAAGATTCTTTGCTATTCATTCGTGCCGGCGGATGGTGTCGAGCGCCTCATCAAACTGCGTGCCCGCGTGCGCCAGCGCCTGGTCGAGAACAAGGAAGTCGTCGGCTCCGACGAAACCTTCTTCGATGACGACAAGGACGACGAACTCATCCGCGATCTCTATACCGAAAAGAACGGCATTCTCGATGACGATGGCGACACCGAGGTCGATCTGGCGTCCTACGCCTACCAGATCTGGAAGAACGCCACCGATGCCGATCCTTCATTGGTGGCAAAAATCGAAACCATGCCCAACGTGGTGTTCGCCACCAAGGCGCATGCGCCGTCGCCAGCCGCACCTAACGGGGTACTGGTGTACATGCGCACCGCGCAGGGCAACGATGCGCTGGCCTGGATGGACGAGGCAGGCAAGCCCGTCACCCAGTCCCAGCTCACCATCCTGAAAGCGGCGGCCTGCGCGGCAGCAACCGAAGCGCTGCCGCGCACCGGGCATCACCACACCCTGACCGGCGCCGGTCTGGCCCACATCGTCGAGGAAGAAAAATCCTTCGGCGGTGCGCTGGGCCGCCCCTCGGGCGCCCGCTTCAAGACGTTCGAGCGGCTCAAGCGCTACCGGGAAGGCTTGGGCCGGGGTGATCAACGGCGGCGCGATCTCTTCATCACCGATGACTACGTTCGTCGCATCGACCGGGCGCTGGAAGAAATTTATCGCTTTCCGCTTTACCAATCGACCACCGACACGCTGAACCGCCAATTGAAGTCCGGCATCGACGATCACAAGCTCGCTGAACTGGCGCTGACCCTGCGCGAAGACGGTCGCCTGTGCGTGATCGACGAGCAGGAAAACCAGCGCGAGCCCAAACTGATCTGCTCGATGGGGTTGGCGGCACACCCCGGCAATTAAACGGAGATGTAACTCATGATTACCGAATTGCAACTTGAGAATTGGAAAAGTTATGAGAAGGCATCCCTTCACATCGATCCGCTTTCTGTTCTCGTCGGAACCAACGCCAGCGGAAAATCCAACGCCTTGGATGCCTTGCTGCTCCTGAATCGCGTTGCTTCAGGTGCAATGCTTACATCTGCGCTGAAGGGTGACGGTCCTCAATCTCCCGTTCGCGGAGGTGTCGAGTGGGCAGCCAGGCAGCCAGGATCAGTGTTTGCGTTGGGTGTCGTGTGTCGTGCGGATGAACTCACCGACTACGAATATCGCATGGAAGGGCGGATTACGGAAAGCCGTTGTGATCTTCATTCCGAGCAACTGACCCGTACCAAATATCGCCCGGGTAAAGACGGAAAAAGGAAGTCCCAGGCCGGCAACATAAAGCTGCTGCGTACCGATCCGTGCGCCGAGAATTCGCCGACGATCATTGCACGTTTGTATAACGAAAAGCAGGGAACACCACGTCAGCTTAGTCGTACGCACGCCGTGCTCTTCCAACTGGTGGGACAGAAATTGCGCCAGGAAATTCAGGATGGCGTGACCGAAGTCATCGCGGCGCTGCGCGACATTTTCATACTTGACCCGATTCCATCGCATATGCGCATGTTTTCACCACTTTCGGACCGACTTGAGTCCGATGCATCGAATATTGCCGGCGTTCTGGCGGCGTTGCCGAAAGAGAAGCAGCAGGAGATCGAAACTGTTCTTACCAAATACGCCAGTCAATTGCCCGAACGTGATATTCGCCGTGTTTATGCGGAAACAGTGGGAAAGTTTAATTCCGACGCCATGTTGTACTGCGAGGAACATTGGCTTGACGAGGGGCCACCGCCCACGGTGGATGCACGCGGAATGTCGGATGGAACTTTGCGCTTCCTTGCCATCCTGACCGCTTTGCTTACGCGCCCATCAAGCAGTCTGCTGGTTATTGAAGAAGTGGACAACGGCTTGCATCCTTCGCGAGCACGATTACTGCTGGATATGTTGAAAGCCGTTGGGTCGCAACGCGGCGTAGACGTGCTGGTGACTACGCATAACCCGGCACTGCTCGATGCCATGGGCACCGAGATGGTACCTTTCATCACCGTCGCCAATCGTGATCCAGCCACCAGTTTCAGCGTACTGACCCTGCTGGAAGATATCGCACAATTACCCAAGCTGCTGGCGCAAGGGCCGATAGGACGTTTGTCCAGCCAAGGCCTCATTGAGCAAAGCATTTCAAGCGCGCAGGTAGCAAGCAAGCAAAGGGAGGCAGTAGATGAGTAAGCGCGTCCTCATTCTGGACACGTCCGTGCTGTGCTGCTGGCTGCGAGTGCCCGGCAAGGAAGATGCCGGGCCAGTCAATGATCGCTGGGATCACGACCGCATCAACCTGTTGCTGGGGCAGGAACGCGCCAAAAACAGTATCTTCGTCTTGCCGATCGCCACGCTGATCGAGACAGGCAACCACATTGCCCAGGCGCCCAGCCATCGATTTGAACGCGCCAACAGTCTGGCCGCTTACTTACGCGAGGCGGCAGATGCCCAGTCACCCTGGGCGGCCTTTACCGACCAGTCGCCGTTGTGGCAAGCCAAAAATCTACGCACACTGGCCGATAGTTGGCCCCAGTTAGCCAATGGTGGCACCACGATTGGTGACGCCACCATCAAAGATGTCGCCGAGTATTACGCCAAGGTCGGCTATTTCGTCGAGATACTCACCGGGGATGCTGGACTGAAAGCCTACGAGCCGGCCAAGCTCGCCGCCATTCCGCGCAGACGGCGCTAAGCCGGGAAGCCACAACCATGACCATTGACGCCGCCCGCTTCCAGAAGCCGCTCGACGCCTTCAAGCTGGAGCAACTTTTCAACGAACTCGGCTGGGATCATGCCAGCCTCAAGCCGCAGCAGCTCGCCGTCAATGGCGAAGCCTTCACGCTCACGGCCGTCGCGCAAAAACGCGGCGTGGCGGTGCTCCATTGCTCGCCGGATAGCGGCGGCAACATTCCGCTCCGCCCGACGCTGCTGAAGATCGAGAAGGAAGCGCTCAAGCTCGCCCATGAGCATCTGCTGGTGTTCGCCGATGCCGCGCAAACCACGCTCACCTGGCTGTGGGTTTCACGCGCGCCCGGCCAGCCGACCGCCACCCGCACCCACACCTGGCACAGGGGCACCAGCGGCGAATCGCTGCGGCAGAAGTTGAATCAAATTGTCTGGGCGCTGGAGGAAGAAGAGGCAATTACCCTCACCGACGTGATTACCGGCCTGCGCCGCGCTTTCGACCGCGACAAGATTTCCAAGTCCTTCTATGAGAAATTCAAGGCCGAGCATGGCGCATTTGCCGAGTTCATCGCCGGGCTGACAGGTGCGGCCGACAAAGCCTGGTATGCCTCACTGATGCTCAACCGCCTGATGTTCGTTTACTTCATCCAGCGCAAGGGCTTTCTCGACGGCAACATCAACTATCTGGCCGACCGCATGCAGCGCGTGAAGAGCGAGGCGGGGACCGGCCACTTTCATTCCTTCTATCGCCAGTTTCTGCGCCGGCTGTTCCATGAGGGGCTTGGGCAGGCCAAGGGGGCGCGTGGCAGCGTCCTGACCAAGCTGCTCGGCGACGTGCCTTACCTCAACGGCGGCCTGTTCGCCGTACATGAACTGGAGGAGGCCAACCCCGGCATCGACATACCCGACGAAGCCTTCGAGCGCCTGTTCCGCTTCTTCGACGCCTACGACTGGCACCTCGACGACCGGCCGCTCTCATCGGGCAGTGAAATCAACCCGGACGTACTCGGCTACATCTTCGAGAAGTACATCAACCAGAAGCAGATGGGGGCGTACTACACCAAGGAAGACATCACTGAATACATCGGCAAGAACACCGTCGTTCCGCACCTGATCGAGCAGGCGCGCGAGCGCTGCAAGGTGGCCTTCGACGGCGAGGCTTCGGTCTGGCATCTGCTCAAGGCCGACCCCGACCGGTACATTTACCCGGCCATGAAAACCGGCGTCATCGACACCAGCGGCAAGCCGGTGCCGGAAACGGCGCTGCCGGATTTCGTGCAGACGGGCATGAAAGACCCGAAGGCGCGGATGTTCGAGCGCCGCTACAACCTGGGCGAAGCGGTATTCCACACGGCGACCAGCGAGCGCGGCACCCTGCCCACCGAAACCTGGCGCGAATACGTCGAACGTCGCACCCGTTGCCTGGCCGTGCGCGAGAAGCTGGCCGGCGGCGAGATCAAAAGCGCCGACGACCTCATCACCCTCAACCTCGACATCCGCCAGTTCATGCAGGACGTTATCGACACCTGCACCGGCCCCGACCTGCTGCGCGCCGTCTGGCAGGCCATCGTCGGGCGCGTGCCGGAACGGGCCAACGAGAAATTCCGCCACGGCATTACGATCCTCGACCCCACCTGCGGCTCGGGCGCGTTTCTCTTCGCCGCGCTCAACGTGCTGGAACCGCTCTACGAAGCCTGTCTCGACCGCATGGAGGGCTTTGTCGAGGATGCCAAGATGCTCGGCAAGCCCGTCGATGCCGAATTCACCAAGGTGCTCGACGAGGTAGGCCGCCACCATTCGCGCCGTTACTTCATCTACAAGAACATCATCCTGCACAACCTGTTCGGCGTGGACATCATGGCCGAGGCGGTCGAAATCTGTAAGCTGCGCCTCTTCCTTAAGCTGGTGTCGCAGGTGGAGGGTGGGCGCGAACTGGAGCCGCTGCCGGACATCGACTTCAACATCCGCGCCGGCAACACCCTGGTCGGTTATGCCACCGAGGCGCAGTTCGATGCCGCCAACACGCTGGCCAGCGACCAGACCCACCGCGACGAAATCAAGGCCAGCACCGCCGATCTGGCCGATGCGTTTGATTTTTTCCGGCAGCAACAGACCGTGCACGGTGGCAAGGTCACGGCCGAGGACAAGCGCAAGCTGCGCGACAAGCTGAACGGCCTGAGCCTGGAACTGGACCGCTACCTCGCCCGCGACTACGGCATCGACCCTGACAACACTGCGGCCTTTACTGCCTGGCGGGCCAGCCACCAGCCTTTTCATTGGTTCGCGGAGTTCTATAGCGTGATGCGCGAGGGCGGATTCGATGTGGTGATAGGGAATCCGCCGTATGTCGAGCTTCGATTAGTCCGGGGGCAGTACCGCATACAGGGCTATCAGTCAGAATCAGCAGGCAATCTCTATGCGCTGTGCATGGAGCGATCCACGCAACTGCTACATGCACGATCAGCCTTCGGCATGATTGTTCCCGCGGGTCTGATGGGCTTGGATGACTCTCAGCCTTTGAGGAATCTACTGCTATCCGCTTTTGGCGCGTCAATTTGCAGCACGTATGCAATCCGCCCTTCGAAATTGTTCGATGGCGTCGATCAGCGTCTATGTATTTTTCTTGGCATTAAAAAGCGACAGCGGGAAGACAGACATCTCTGGACTACCCGCTATCACCACTGGAATTCTGATGAACGCCCAACGCTTTTCCAGCGGCTCTCATATGCTGCCGCCTCATTCAGCGACCGCTTGAAAGTTATTCCCCAGATTGGCTCAACGACAAGTCTTTGTGTGGTGGCGAGACTAGAAGCACTCTCTGGAAAAACTATCGCACTGCTGTATGCGCGCAATGGCACGTTACTTCACTATCACCGCAGCCCACGCTACTGGATACGGGCGATGGACTTTGAACAGTTTTTTCAAAGCGCAACTCGCTCTCGGTCAGTTCATCATTTCCGTGACCTGGTCCTCAAAGATCAATCCGCAGCTCATTTCGTGGGCGGCGTGATTAACAGTTCGTTGTTTTTCTATTGGTTCGTAGTCGTAGGAAATGGCCGAAATATCACTGGACGGGACATCGAGCAGTTTCCTGCCGCTGTTCCAACAGCCCCCCGTGCACTGGGCACGCTCTTTGATGAACTTATGGCGGATTACAAGCGAAACTCAATCATCCGCGAGCGGCGTGACTGTTCGTTCCAGGAATTTAAGCCCAGCCTATCGAAACCAACAATCGACAAGATTGATCTTGAGTTGGGTAAGTTGTTTGGTCTGAGTGATGAAGAAACCGACTTCATCGTCAACTACGACATCAAATACCGCATGGGCGCGCCCGACGAGGAAGAATGAAGTCCGCGCCCGTCACCCTGCCCGCCATCTGCGCCCAGCGTGTCGGGGCTGAATTCGCTGCGCGAATAGTCGGCGCTGGCGAGACGGCGCTGCTGGACGAACCGCTTTCGGAGCCAAGACCATGAGCAAGAAAATCCTGAAGCAGGACACGTCCGCCGACCATCTCGTGGTTTTTCAGGAGAAGGCCATCCGCCGCCTCTGGAACAACCAGGAATGGTGGTTCTCCGTGGTCGATGTGTGCGGCGTGCTGACCGACAGCCTGGATGCCGGTGCCTACTGGCGCAAGCTGAAGCAGCGCCTGAGTGCCGAGGGCAGTGAAGTCGTGACGTTTTGTCACGGGTTGAAACTGGAAGCCCCGGATGGCAAGCAGCGTGTGGCCGACTGCGCCAATACCGAAGGACTGTTCCGCATCATCCAGTCCATTCCCTCGCCCAAGGCGGAACCCTTCAAGCGCTGGCTGGCGCAAGTAGGCTACGAGCGGGTGAAGGAAATCGAAAACCCGGAACTGGCCAGCACCCGCGCCCGCGAGCTGTATGAGGCCAAGGGTTATCCGCAGGCATGGATCGAGAAACGGCTACGCTCGATTGCCGTTCGTGGCGAGCTGACCGACGAATGGAAAACGCGCGGGGTGAAGGAAGGGAAGGAATATTCCATCCTCACCGCCGAAATCGCCCGCGCCACCTTCGGCGTGACACCCGGCGCGCATAGCCGCCTCAAGGGGCTGGACAAGGTCAAGACCGGCAACAACCTGCGCGACCACATGACCGATCTGGAACTGATCTTCACCATGCTGGGCGAGGCTGGCACTACGGAAATCGCCCGGCGCAAGGATGCCCAAGGTTTTACCGACAACCGCATGGCCGCGAAGGAAGGTGGCGCCATTGCAGGCAATGCGCGCAAGGCGCTGGAAGCCAAGAGCGGCAAGCCGGTGGTGAGCCGCAGCAACTACTTGAGCGCCCCGGCATCGGGCGAAGTTCTGGAAAATGATGTGGCGAGCAAGCCGCCGATCAAATACCGCATGGGCGCGTCTGACGAGGAAGAATGAAGCCCGCCCCCGTCACCCTGCCCGCCCTCTGCGCCCAGCGTGTCGGGCCTGAGTTCGCTGCGCGAATAGTCGGCGCTGGCGACACGGCGCTGCTGGCGGAACCGTTGCTCGGCCTCATCGCCTCCCGCGAATGCCCCGGCCATGTCCTGCTCGAAACCCTCGACCGCGTGCCGGGATGGGTGAAGGCCGGCCGGGTCATCGTCAGCGGTTTTCACTCGCCGCTGGAGCAGCAGGTGCTGCGCTCGATGCTGCGGCGCAAGGGGCGCGTGGTCAAGGTGCTGGCGCGCGGCATGACGGACTATCGCCCGCAACCCGAAGAACGCGAACCGCTGACAACCGGCCGGATGCTGGTCATCACCGCCTGCCTGCCAGATGTGCGGCGCACCACCCGCGAAACCGCGCTGGCGCGCAATCGGCTGGTGCTGGCACTGGCGGCGGAAATCGTCGTGCCTTACGTCGCCGAAGGGAGTCCGCTCGCGGCACTGCTGGAAAAGTCGGCGCTGGCGGGACGGCGATAGCAAGCGCACAAGAGCAAATATGACCTCGCCTCCCTTGATCATTCTCGCGCACGGCTACTTCCCCAAGGAGTTGCCTCCGCCATTCAACACGAAGTCGTTCGGCGCATTCGCTGACACGGCGCCGGCGGCGCTGCATCTGGACATCACCAAGAAGGGAAGCAAGTCAAACCTGACAACATTGCCGGCGATTCATAACCAGGCACGGTCTGGAACCCTGCGGAGAAAGCTGACCATACCCAATCCGGTCAGTCAATATCAGATTGCACGCGCTGTCGCCGAGGGATGGGGCACGCTGAAGTCCGCGTGTGCCGTGTCGCCGATTTTGCTGACCACGCCGCGATACCTGAAGCATGGCCTTCGCGCCATCAATACACGCCACGCGTTCGATGCAATTCCTGTGGCGCGGGCGCGCTCCCGCGTCGCGTCCCGATACCTGCTCACCACTGATCTGAGCCAGTTCTACCCGAGCATTTACACGCATTCGATTCCTTGGGCGCTGCATACCAAGAGCGTGGCAAAAGCCAGGCAGAACGACTACACCCTGCTCGGAAATGTCCTGGACTTGGCGACACGGAACGGCCAGGACAAGCAGACAGTCGGCATCCCCATCGGGCCGGATACGTCGCTCGTCATCGCCGAGGCCATTCTTTCATCCGTGGATGTCAAGCTCGGCGGGGCGATCACGAATCGAGGATTCCGCTACATCGATGATATTGGCTGCGGCTTTCGGACGATTGCCGAGGCGGAAGAAACATTGGGGCAGTTGCAGCATTTGATCGGCAACCTTCAGCTTCAATTGAACCCGAGGAAGACCCGGATCACCGAACTCCCTTCGGAACTTGAGGCGTCTTGGGTTCCGCACCTCCGTTTATGCGAGGCTGCCGAGGCGGAAACGAGCAACGCAGTGCGAGCCGCCGCAGGCAGACCCGCCGGGCGGGCGGGGAATCAACGTCACCTTGCGCGCAGCGCCCGAATAAGCAGACGCCGCGACAGCCGCGCTGACATAGCCGTTGTCCGGGCTGGGGCGCAAGACATAACGACCCTTCTGCGAACCCGCAGGGCGCGCAGCGGTGCCGACACGAAGCCAACTCGGTTGGCGACGGGCTGCATTTTGCAGAAGGCGCGGTTGGACGTTATGTTGAATCGCTGGCGATTTACCCCTGACCGGCTGCGTGCAATTGAGCAGAGCGAGCTGACGGGTCTTTCTCTGGCCGATGCGCCCTGGCATCGTAGCCGTCCGCTTCACCGCAGGTAAGCGGCGGCGGGCAGTATTCGCGAACGCCCGCCAAGGCCAAAAGTCGGCGCTGGCGGGACGGCGGTTACCGAAGGCACAAATCCGTGGCGCGGCTTTATCGCGCGACGGCGTGGTTCAGGATGCGAGGCGGTAGCGACGGCGCGGGGCTTGCGGGTTTGATTGCAAGGCCCGTGACGGAGCGGGCAGGGGGCCACTGCGAAGGGGCTTACGGAAAATACCCAATACGGTATACTTATCCCATGAGTTCCTCATCCCGTCAAGAACGTCCGTTGCACTGGATTGGTTCTGCCAAGCGCGATCTGCTGGATTTCCCCGGCGACGTGGTGGGTGATTTTGGCTATGGCCTGGGTGTTGTGCAGTTGGGCGGGCAGCCACCGGCGGCGAAGCCGTGGAAGGGCGAGGGGCCGGGGGTGTTCGAGTTGGTCGAGGATCATCGGGGCGATACCTACCGGGTGGCCTATACGGTGCGGTTCGCGAAGGCGGTGTATGTGCTGCATTGCTTCCAGAAGAAATCGCCTTCCGGTATCCGTACCGCCAAGACCGCTGTCGACCTGATTCATGAACGATTGAAGTTGGCTCGCAATGACTACGAGGTGAGATATGGCAAAGAAGACTGAACTGGCGGACGTGGGCACGGGCGATGTGTTCAGGGATCTCGGCTTTGCCGATGCCGACGAGCGCAAGCTGCGCACGCAACTGGCGATGCGCCTCAACGATCTGATCAAGGAGCGCAAGCTCACCCAGACGGCGGTCGCCGTAATTTTCGGCATCCCGCAGCCGCATATTTCCGAGCTGCGCAATTACAAGCTCAGCCGATTTTCGTCCGAGCGCCTGCTGCACTTCATTACCCAGCTCGACCGGGATGTGGAAATCGTGATTCGCCCGAAGGCGGCGAATCACGCGGCGGGTTTGGTGTCGGTGCTGGTCGCGGCCTGAGTTCAGGTGGGGTTGCGCCGACGCTTCAGAGTGACGACGTTGTCGTCGCCGCGCGTCAGCAATTCGAGCCGTTCGCCGAGCAGTCGCCAGGCTTCACGTTTCTCGGCTTCGTGGCTGTGCCGCTGGTAGGTGCGTTTCACGCGGCTTTCCTCGGTGTGGTTCAGGCATTTTTCCGCAACCTCGGGCAGCACGCCCAGGGCGGTCATCAAGGTGGCGGCCGGTTCGGCGCAGGTCGTGGGGCGTCCATTTGCCGCCGGGCAGCGCCAGGGCGGTGGTATGCGACGAACGCCGGGACATGGGAGTGGCGTCGCCGCGCTGACGGTCGCCGAGTTGCTTGGTGACGGTCTTGACGCAGACATGCTCGCTGTCGTCGCGATTGGGGAAGCACCATTGGCTGGCACCGTTGATCGCTTGGAGGGCCAGGAAGTGGCGGACTGCGAAGTCGGACAGGTAGATGGTGTGGGGGCGGCCGTTCTTGCTGTTGTCGGCGGGGATGAACCATTCGCGGACATCGAGGCGCACATGCTGCCACTCGGCGCGCAGCAGTTCGCCGATGCGGCAACCGGTGGCGAGCGCCAGCCACAGCGCGGCCTCACTGGTCGGGAACACAGGAACCCCCCCGCGAGGGGGGGCGAAGGGGGGCGGGTGTTTGAAATGGGCTGGCTTTCATGATGCGGGGTGATGTTTCCCGCATCATGAAAGTTAGCAGGCTATAGCCGGTTGATGGATCGCGCCGCCCGCCTGCCGCTTAAGCGGCAGATGGTTATGCAGCCGCTTCCGCGATGCGAGCTGTACGCTTCACGGTGCGGGCGGGCTTGTCCTTCGCCAGATGGTCGATCACTACGGGCGGGCGGTTCGGGAACTGCGCCACCAGTTCGAGCTTGCCCCCCATGCCCTCGACGTAACGCCTCAGGGTGGAGAGCAGCATGTCGCTGCGTTGTTCCAGCCGCGAAATCGTGTCCTGCCCAACCCCCAAGACTTCGGCCAAATCTTCCTGCGTTTTCTCGACGGCCTGCCGCAAGTCCTTCAATGAGGCGAGTTCCTGCGCGCGCAGTTCAATTTTTGCGCGGCGCCCGGCGGGGAGGGCCGCCATCACGTCATCAAGTTTTTTTGCCATGCTTGCGCTCCTTTGCTTTTGTTGCTGCCAGTTCCGCCAGATGCCCATCAAATCGCTTGTCGGCCACGGCGATTAGCCGCTTGTAAAACCTTCGCTGGTCGGCACCGCCCTTGTCGCCACCCACCAGCAGAATCGCCTGTCGCTTCGGGTCGAAGGCGAAGGCAATGCGCCAGACACCCCCGCCGCCATCGAAGCGCAGTTCTTTCATGTTGGCGTGCTTCGAGCCTTTCAGGCCATCCACCGTTGGCCGTCCGAGATTCGGGCCGAACTCGCCGAGCAGCTTCGCATGGGCCAAGAGTTCATCCTGCACGGCTTCATCGAGCTCCTGAAACTCGGCATCGAAGGCATCGTGGAATAGGACTGTCCAACTCATGGATGGATTATGGACTTAAAACAATATGGATTCAAGTCCATATATCAGGCCGGGCGCTTGGCGGCTTTCCGTTGGCTGCCGATGGGCGTAACGCTGGCTTCGGCCTGCGGCTGGGCGCAGTAGTCGGCCCATGCCTTCATCAACTGCACGCGCTTGTCGATCAGATCGCCGCGCCGGTAGGCGGCTTCCACTTTGTCCGGCAGGCTGTGCGCCAGCGCGTGCTCACAGACCTCGCGCGGGAAGTTGGTCGATTCCGCGCACCAGTCGCGGAAGGTGGAACGGAAACCGTGAACGGTGATGTCGGTGCGCTTCATCCGCCGCAGCACGGCGGTGAGGCTCATGTCCGACAGCGCAGCGTTTTCTTTCGCGCCGGGGAAAACCAAATCGCCCTCTCGCGGCAGTTCGTTGAGCAACGCGATAGCCGATGCCGAGAGCGGCACACGGTGTTCCTTGCCCATCTTGATGCGCTCGGCCGGCACGACCCACAGGCCGGCATCGAGGTCGATTTCTGCCCAAGTTGCGCCGCGCACTTCGCCGGAGCGGGCGGCGGTGAGGATGGTGAATTCCAGGGCGCGTGCCGCCGTGCCGACTTGTTGGTGCAGCTTGGCCATGAATGCGCCGATCTTGCGCCACGGTAGCGCCGGGTGATGCTCGACCTTGGCGATCTTGTGCGGATTGGCGAGCAGATTTTCCAGATGGCCGCGCCAGCGCGCCGGGTTCTCGCCCTGGCGATACTTGCTGACGGTGGCCCAGTCGAGAATTTTCTCGATGCGCCCGCGCAGGCGCGTGGCGGTTTCGGTCTTGGTTTCCCAGACCGGCCCCAGCACCTTGACCACCAGCGCCGTGTCGATCTCGGCCACGGGCAGCGCGCCGATGAACGGGGTGGCGTAGGTCTCCAGCGTGTTTTCCCATTGGCTGATGTGCTTCTCGTTCTTCCAGCTCGAACGATGAGCGCTGATGTAGGCGGTAGCACACTGATCGAAGGTCATCGCCTTGGCGCGCTCCAGCGCTTCGGCCTGCTTGATCGACCGCCGTGCGTCGAGCGGGTCTTTGCCATCGAGCAACAACTGTCGGCATTCCTTCGCCTTTGCCCGCGCCTCGGTCAGATTGACGGTATGCACCGCGCCCAACCCCATCTCGCGCTGCTTGCCGGACAACGTGAAACGGAATATCCAACTCTTCGAGCGCGACGGCGACACCTGCAACCACAACCCGGCCCCGTCGCCGTAGTAGCCCGGCTTAACGAACTTGCTCACCGCCAGCGGGGTGAGCTTTTCAACGAGGCGCGCCATTTCTCTACCCCCATTCCTACCCACACGAGATAGGTGGATTCTAACGGATTGTGGTGGATTGTGTTAGACTTCGCACCGAGCTTAACCCTTTGATAAATATGCGGCGGATGGACTGACGTGGAAGTTGTTGTACCTTGTCTATACGGACGTCCACTCCGCCACAAAATAAATGCAAAGCAGGGTGTCCGGGCGATCGGGCACCCTGTTCTTGTTTTTAGCCCTGGAGTCTTGGAGTAATAGCATGCCGACAATCACGCTGCCCGACGGTTCGCAACGCACCTATCCCCAGCCGCCGACCGTGGCCGAGGTGGCTGCCTCGATCGGCGCCGGGCTAGCCAAGGCAGCGCTTGCCGGTAACGTCGATGGCAAGCTCGTCGATACCGCGTTCCGCATCGAGCAGGACGTCGGTCTTGCCATCGTCACCGACCGCGATCCCGCCGGCCTGGAAATCATCCGTCATTCGACCGCGCACCTCCTGGCCTATGCGGTCAAGGAACTGTTTCCCGAAGCGCAGGTGACCATCGGCCCGGTGGTTGACAACGGCTTTTATTATGACTTCGCCTACAAGCGCCCCTTTACGCCCGAAGACCTGGCGGCGATCCAAAAGCGCATGGCAGAGCTGGCGAAAAAGGATTTCCCCGTCACCCGCGAAGTCTGGTCGCGTGACCAGGCCGTCGAGTTTTTCCTGTCCATCGGCGAGAAATACAAGGCCGAGCTGATCGCGGCGATTCCTGCTGATCAGGAAGTCTCGCTTTATCGCGAGGGCGATTTTGTCGACCTGTGCCGCGGCCCGCACGTCCCGTCCACGGCGAAGCTCAAGCATTTCAAACTGATGAAAGTGGCCGGCGCCTACTGGCGCGGCGATCCGAAGAACGAACAATTGCAGCGCATTTACGGCACGGCCTGGGCGAAAAAAGAGGAACTCGACGCCCACCTGCACATGCTCGAAGAAGCGGAAAAGCGTGATCACCGCAAGCTGGGGCAGCAACTTGACCTGTTTCATTTCCAGGAAGAGGCGCCGGGCTCGGTGTTCTGGCATCCCCACGGCTGGCGCCTGTTCCTCGACCTGATTGGCTACATGCGGCAGCGCCAGGACGACGCGGGCTATGTGGAAGTGAATACGCCGGATGTCATGGATCGCGCCCTGTGGGAGCTTTCCGGCCACTGGTTCAACTATCGCGAACACATGTTCACGACGCAGACCGAGGATGAGCGCGTCTTTGCGCTGAAGCCGATGAACTGCCCCGGCGGCGTGGCGCTGTTCAAGCAGGGCATCAAGAGTTATCGCGACCTGCCGCTGCGCATGGCCGAATTCGGCAAAGTGCATCGCTACGAACCATCCGGCGCATTGCACGGCCTGCTGCGCGTGCGCCATTTCACCCAGGACGATGCCCACATCTTCTGCACCGAGGAGCAGATGGAGGAGGAGTGCAAGAGCGTGGTGGCGCTGATCCTCGACATCTACAAGGACTTCGGTTTCGAGCGCGTGCGCATCAAGCTGTCTACCCGGCCGGAAAAGCGCATCGGCGCGGATGAAACCTGGGACAAGCTGGAGAGCGCGCTGTCCAACGCGCTCGATCACATGGGCATGGCGTATGAGCTGTTCCCCGGCGAGGGCGCCTTCTACGGCCCCAAGCTGGAGTTCGTGCTGCGTGACGCGATCGGCCGCGACTGGCAGTGCGGCACCTTGCAGGTGGACATGAATCTGCCGGAACGCTTCGACATCCACTATGTCGCCGCCGACAACACCCACAAGCGGCCGGTGATGCTGCATCGGGCGCTGTTCGGTTCGCTGGAGCGTTTTGCCGGCATTTTGCTCGAAAATTATGCCGGTGCACTGCCGCTGTGGTTGTCGCCGGTGCAGGCGGTGGTGATGAATATCTCCGAAGCCCAGGCCGACTATGCCGAAAGTGTGGCGAAAATGTTGCGCGCGGCCGGTTTGCGCGTCGAATGTGATTTGCGCGGCGAGAAGATTAACTATAAAATTCGCGAACATAGCCTGTTGAAGCGGCCTTATCTCGTTGTTGTCGGCGACAAGGAAAAGGCTGCCGGGCTGGTCGCTTTACGTGCCCGGGGCAATCAGGATCTCGGGCAAATGCCTACCGATGCGTTGATTGAACGTTTGCTGCAGGAGCGTGGCAGCAAGGCGTAGCAGTCTTTTTTTAAATTTTCAGGAGATTTGAGCCATAGCCCAAGATAAGAAGCAGCGCGTCAATGCAGAAATCACGGCCCCCGAAATTCGTTTAGTCGGGGTGGATAGCGAGCAACTCGGCATCTGTTCAGTTCGTGAGGCGCTGCTGAAAGCGGAGGAGATCGGAGTCGATCTGGTCGAAATCGCGCCGATGGCAGACCCGCCGGTCTGCCGGTTGATGGACATTGGCAAGTTCAAATATCAGGAAGCCAAACGCGCGGCAGAGGCGAAGAAAAAGCAGAAAATCGTCGAGGTCAAGGAAATCAAGTTTCGTCCGGGCACGGATGAAAATGACTTCCAGATCAAAATGCGCAATATCATCAAGTTTCTCGGTGAAGGCGACAAGGCAAAGATCACCTTGCGCTTTCGCGGCCGCGAGATGGCGCACCAGGAAATCGGCATGCGTGTGCTGGAGCGGATCAAGACCGACCTCGATCAGCTGGCACTCGTCGAGCAGTTCCCGAAGATGGAAGGCCGGCAGTTGGTGATGGTGCTGGCGCCGTCGAAGAAGCAAGTAAAGCCGTAAGTGGCGGGCAGTATCAAGCAGTACCAATAAGCGGTTGTGGGTTGTTGAAGCGTTCCCGGATCGGGAGCCACCCAGCACCGTGTTAGAAAGGAGATCTTCGATGCCGAAGATGAAGACCAAGAGCGGGGCCGCCAAGCGCTTCAAAGTGCGCGGGTCGGGCAGCATCAAGCGCTCGCAGGCGTTCAAGCGCCACATCCTCACCAAAAAAACCACCAAGGTGAAGCGTCACCTGCGTGGCGTGCTGACGGTGCATGAGTCCGACGTCAAGTCGGTTCGCGCCATGTTGCCCAACGGTTAAGGAGAGCACAACATGTCACGAGTCAAACGCGGTGTAACGGCGCGCGCGCGCCACAAGAAAGTTCTCGATCAAGCCAAGGGGTATCGCGGTCGGCGTTCCTCGGTCTATCGCGTCGCCAAAGAAGCGGTGATGAAGGCGGGGCAGTACCAGTACCGCGACCGTCGGCAAAGAAAGCGTCAGTTTCGCGCCCTGTGGATTGCCCGGATCAACGCGGCCGCTCGCGAACTGGGCATGAAGTACAGCACCCTGATGAATGGCCTCAAGAAGGCCGCGATCGAAGTGGACCGCAAGGTGCTGGCCGATCTGGCCGTGTTCGACAAGCCGGCTTTCGCCGCGATTGCGAACCAGGCCAAGGCGCAACTGCCGGCCTGACTTTCAGGCTGAGTTTCGTACTGAAACGACAGAATGGCCGCTCAGGTAACAGTGGGCGGCCTTTCTGGTTTTTGGTAGCAAGATTTCTGGCGTCCCATTTTCCGCAGCCATGCCGCTTCATGAATAATCTGGAAAAACTGATCGCCCAGGCGACGGCCGACTTCTCGGCAGCCACCGAAATTCCCCGACTTGAAGAGGTCAAGGCGGCGTATCTGGGCAAGGAGGGTTCGCTCACCGCCCTGCTCAAGGGTCTGGGCAAACTGCCGCCGGAAGAGCGCAAGGCGGCGGGCGCGAATATCAACAGCGCCAAGGCGCGGGTCGAATCTTTGCTTGCCGAACGGCGCGAAGCGCTGCGGAACGCCCAGCTCGAAGCCCAGTTGCAAGCCTCCGCTTTGGATGTGACCCTGCCGGGGCGCGGCCCGAGTCGCGGCAGCCTGCATCCGGTGATGCGCACGCTCGACCGCATCGAGCAGCTATTCCGCTCGATTGGCTTCGCGGTGGCCGATGGCCCGGAGATTGAAACCGACTGGCATAATTTCACCGCGCTCAACACGCCCGAGAATCACCCGGCGCGGTCGATGCACGACACGTTCTATCTGCTCGATGCCGCCGGCCAGGTGCGCGGGGACGTCCTGTTGCGCACCCACACCAGCCCGGTGCAGATTCGCACCATGCTGGCCCATGCCGAAAAATATCGGCATCTCGATAGCCTGCCCGAGATTCGCGTGATCTGCCCCGGGCGGGTGTATCGCGTCGATTCCGATGCCACGCATTCGCCGATGTTTCATCAGGTCGAGGGGCTGATGGTCGGCGAGAACGTCAGCTTCGCCGATCTGAAGGGCGTGGTCGCCGATTTTCTGCGCCGGTTCTTCGAGAGCGACGACCTCAAGGTGCGCTTCCGTCCCTCGTTCTTCCCCTTCACCGAACCGTCGGCGGAGATCGATGTCGCCTTCATGCATGGCCCGATGGAAGGCCGCTGGCTGGAGATCGCCGGCTGTGGCATGGTGCATCCGAACGTGCTGCGCTGCGGCGGCATCGACCCGGAAAAATACACCGGCTTCGCCTTCGGCTTCGGCCCGGATCGCCTGACCATGTTGCGTTACGGCATCAATGACTTGCGCCTGTTTTTCGACGGCGATTTGCGTTTCCTTTCCCAATTTCAGTAAGCCGTAAGCCATCATGCAATTTCCAGAATCCTGGCTGCGCGCCCTCGTCAATCCGCCGCTGTCGACCGCAGAACTCTGCCATCTGCTGACGATGGCGGGGCTGGAGGTCGAGGAGTGCCGCTCATTGATAACTGAGGCCAGCGCCGACTTTTCAAATGTCGTCGTGGCGCGCGTGCTGTCCGTCGAGAAGCATCCCGATGCCGACAAACTCAAGCTGTGCTCCGTGGATGCCGGCGCGCATGGCGTGTTGCAGATCGTCTGCGGCGCCCCGAATGCGGCGGCCGACATGTTGGTGCCCTGCGCCCTCGTGGGCGCCCGGTTGCCGGGCATCGAGATCAAGCAGGCCAAGGTGCGCGGTATCGAGAGTTGCGGCATGCTTTGTTCGGCGCGCGAATTGGGGCTGTCGGAAGATCATGGCGGCCTCCTGGCGTTGCCGGCCGATGCGCCCATCGGCCAGAATATCCGCGACTATCTCGAGCTGGATGACAATCTCATCACGCTCAAGCTGACGCCGAATCGCGCCGATTGCCTGTCGCTTACCGGCATCGCGCGTGAAGTTGCCGCGCTGACCGGCGCGCCGCTGACACTGCCAAAGGTCGATCCGGTGGCGCCCGTCCTCGACGACACGCGTGCCGTCGTGCTCGATGCCCCCGCCGCCTGCCCGCGTTACTGTGGTCGCATCGTGCGCGGGGTCAATGCCCGTGCCGTCACGCCCGGCTGGATGAGGCAGCGCATCGAGCGCTGCGGCGTGCGTGCCATCTCCGCCCTCGTCGATGTCACCAACTATGTGATGCTCGAACTCGGCCAGCCGCTGCATGCCTTCGATGATGCCCAACTGCAGGGCAGCATCCACGTGCGCTATCCGGCGGCGGGCGAACAGATGCTGTTGCTCAACGAGCAGACCGTCACCCCGACCGCCGATACCGCATTGATTGCCGATGAAGCCAAGAGCCTGGCGCTGGCCGGCATCATGGGCGGCGAACATTCAGGCATCAACGACGCGACGACCGACCTGTTCCTTGAAAGCGCTTTCTTCACGCCCGCCGCCATCGCCGGCAAGGCGCGTGCGCTCGGCTTTTCGTCCGACGCCTCCTACCGTTATGAGCGCGGCGTGGATTTCGAACTGCAGCGCACCGCCATCGAGCGGGCGACGCAACTGATCATCGACATCTGCGGCGGTACGCCGGGGCCGGTGGTTGAAGCGCTCGCGGCCGACCAGTTGCCGCGGCGCGCCCCGGTGCATCTGCGCATGGCGCGTGCCGCCAGGGTGCTTGGCATCGACATCGGCTTCGATCAGATCGAAAAGCTCATCGCCGGCCTCGGCTTTGCCTACACCCGCACCGCCGATGAACTGATTGTTACTCCGCCCGCCTATCGTTTTGACATCGCCATCGAAGAAGACTTGATCGAGGAAATTGCGCGCCTGCATGGTTACGACAACATTCCCGCGCCGCCGCCCACGGCGCGTCTCGAAATGCTGCCGCTGCCCGAGGCGCGGCGCGGCGTGATGCAAGCCCGGCTGCTGCTGGCCGAGCGCGGTTACCACGAAGTCGTCAATTACAGCTTTGTCGATGCCGACTGGGAAGCCGACTTTGCAGGCAACGCAAAGCCCGTCAGGTTGGCCAACCCCATCGCCAGTCAGCTGGGCGTGATGCGCAGCACCCTGATAGGCGGCCTGGTCGGCGCGCTGGTCGGCAACCTCAAGCGCCAGGCCGATCGTGTGCGACTCTTTGAAGTGGGGCGCTGTTTTCTGCCCGCTTCTCAACCTGATGCAACAGGTGACAACGGCGGCGGTCAGGATGGCACCGGTTATCACCAGCCGTTGCGGATGGCTGCCCTGGCCGCTGGTCCGGCATGGCCGGAACAATGGGGGGCGCCAGCACGTCCCGCCGATTTCTTTGACGTCAAGGGCGAACTCGAAGCCATCTTCGCGCCGCGCCGCCTGCGTTTTGAACGCACCAGCCATCCGGCATTGCATCCCGGCCGCGCCGCCAGTGTGCTGCTCGACGGTGAGGCGATTGGCGTGGTGGGCGAAATTCACCCGCGCTGGCATCAGAAATATGAACTGGCCGCAGCGGACGCAGGGGCCGTAGTCTTCGAGATTGATCTGGCGCCGTTCCTGGCCGCGCCGTTTCCGGCCTATCAGGAGCCCTCGCGCTTCCCCGCCGTGGTGCGCGACATCGCCCTGATTTCGCCCCAGCAATGCGCGGTAGCGGCGCTGCAGGATGCGCTGCTTGCGGTGGCGCCCGCTTATGTGCGCGAAATCCGGCTGTTTGATCTCTATCAGGGCAAGGGAATTGCGCCGGACGCCAAAAGTCTTGCGTTCCGGGTGACGATGCAAGATACTCAAAAAACTCTGGCGGACCATGACGCCGACGCGGCGGTAGCCCTACTGGTGCAAACGGCCACCGCCCAGTTCGGCGCGCAGTTGCGAAAATGAGTTCGCGGACAAGGGAATAATAATATGACAATGACCAAGGCGGAACTGGCGGATTTGCTGTTTGAGAAAGTCGGGCTGAACAAGCGCGAAGCCAAGGACATGGTCGAGGCTTTCTTCGAGGAAGTGCGCGTGGCGCTGGAAACCGGCGATAGCGTCAAGCTTTCCGGATTCGGCAATTTTCACCTGCGCGACAAGCCGCAGCGGCCGGGGCGCAACCCCAAGACCGGCGAGGAAATCCCGATCACCGCGCGGCGGGTTGTCACCTTCCACGCCAGTCACAAGCTAAAAGCAATGGTCGAGACCACGGCGCATGACAACGTCCAGCCCGAATAAGGCAGAGCCAGCGGCGGAACTACCGCCGATACCCGCCAAGCGTTATTTCACGATTGGCGAGGTGAGCGAACTGTGCGGTGTGAAACCCCACGTGCTGCGCTACTGGGAACAGGAATTTACCCAGTTGAAACCCGTCAAGCGACGCGGCAACCGCCGCTATTACCAGCACCACGAGGTGCTGCTGGTGCGGCGCATCCGCCAGTTGCTTTACGACGAGGGCTTCACCATCAGCGGCGCGCGCAACCGCCTGGACGAACCCGCGGCCAAAAAACCGGCAACGCCAGCCCCGGCAATTTCGGCAGAGGGCGGAATATCGTTGCGCATGGAGTTGCTGGGCATCATCAAGTTGCTGCATGCGTGACGTGCTCTGCTATAATCCGCAGCCAGTCGGGGCGTAGCGCAGCCTGGTAGCGCACTTGCATGGGGTGCAAGGGGTCGAAGGTTCGAATCCTTTCGCCCCGACCAGTAATACCAAGGGTTTCCAGTCACAAGCTGGAAGCCCTTTTTCGTTCTGCACCGAAAATTCAAAAACTGCTCCATACATTGTCCCATACAGAGCAGATGGCAGGCGATGCCGATTTCTGTCGCGCCGTATCGCCAGCGCCGACTTTCACATTCTCGAACACGCGCCAGGATCACGACCGCCACGAGATCTCTGCCCGCTCCGTCACGGCGCTTGCAAAAACCCCGCAAGCCCCGCGCCGTCGCTACCGCATCGCATCCTGAACCACGCCGTCGCGCAAGAAACCGCGCCACGGCTTTGTGTCTCCTGCTACCGCCGTCCCGCCAGCGCCGACTTTTGGCCTTGGCTGGCGTTCTTGCGTGCTGCCCGCCGCCTGCGCCGTCAGCTTCGCCCACGGATTCGGTGGCTACGTCGGGGAATGCTGGGTCAGCGCGCGTTGCGCGATTGCACGCCGCCATGCCGAGGTAAATTCGCCGCTGCGCGTCGATAACAGCGCATTACCCAAACCAGCCCGGTCCTCCGCTAAAGCTCTGCTTGGTGGCCTGGCGCTGGCGCGCCCTGCGGGTTCGGGTAAGGCGCGGTTATGTTCAATCGCTGGCGATTTACCCCTGATCGGCTGGGTGCAATTGAGCAGAGCGAACTGACGGATCTTCCACTGGCCGATGCGCCCCGGCATCGTAGTCGTCCGCTTCCCCGCAGGTAAGCGGCGGCGGGCTTCGAAGTGCAGGACGGCGAGTGCCGCCCCGGCGTAGCCGCTGAAGCCGTGAGCGGCCTTTTGCTGACGGCGCAGGCGGCGGGCAGTACCCGACCAAGCCAGCCATTCGCGAAAGTCGGCGCTGGCGGGACGGCGATATTTATTCGGCCGATGGCCCACGTAGCGCATCGCGCCGGGCAGAAAAGTGTTCGCGGGCCGCATCGGCGGGTATGCCCGGACGCGGGTCGTCAATCGCCTGTTGCACCTGTGCCTTGAAGCAGGCATCGTAGGCGGCGGCATCGCCGTCGGCGGCGGTCGCCGTACCTGCCGTCTTACGCTGCACGTACTTCATTCAGCAAATCCGGGTGCCGGTCGAGAACTTTGAGCAGTTTCACCAGCGCCAAGGGCGGCTTGGTTTTGCCGTTCTCGTAGCGCGAAAAGGCATTCACGCCACCGCCAAAAAGTTCGGCCGCCTCGCGCTGGTCGAGCTTCAGTTTCTTGCGCACGCCGGCAATGAATTGCGGATCGACGATGGCGGCATTTACTTGTTTCGAGAACTCGCGCATTTCCTTCATGACTCGATCGGTCTCGTTCGCGTCGAGCAGGGATTCCGCGCAGGCCGGACAGTAGTCGCCGGTCACCGACTGGATGACGGTAGATTCGCCCTTGTAGGTGTAGGGCATGTCGCGGGTATCGTGGATCAGTTCCGCTGCGCCGCAAACTGGACATTTCATGGTCATAGCTCCTTGAAGGACACGACGAGCACGTCGTCGATCACCGTCAGCTTCAGATAGACGTCGCCCACCGCCGTGCTGGGGCGATAAACGTCTTGCCAGATGGTGTGATCCGCGTGCGTGGTCATGCTCTTGTAAAAATCCGTCGGTTGGAGTCCGGTCACCACCGCCAGCATTTCGGCATAGTCGAACCCCAAAGCGTTGGCGCCTATTCGCGCCGCATGAGTGGTTCGCACCTTGCCGGCTTCGATCAGGGTTTTGATCGCTGGCAGCGGGCAGTAGGGCGTTTTCTTCTCCATGGCTTCAAATTAACCTATTTGGTTTCGTTTGGCAAGTTGGTTAATGACGTTCAGGCAGAGGCGGTTCCGCTGACTTGTTGCGTCGTTTCAAGGTGACGACATTCTCGTCGCCGTGCGTCAGCAGTTCGAGTCGTTCGCCCAGCAGCCGCCAGGCTTCGCGCTTCTCGGCGTCGTAGCTGTGCCGCTGGTAGGTGCGTTTGACGCGGCTTTCCTCGGTGTGGTTGAGGCATTTTTCAGCGACCTCGGGCAGCACGCCCAGGGCGGTCATCAGGGTGGCGCCGGTGCGGCGGAGGTCGTGGGGCGTCCATTTGCCGCCGGGCAGCGCCAGGGCGGTGGTATGCGCCGAGCGGCGGGACATGGGAGTGGCATCGCCGCGCTGACGGTCGCCGAGTTGCTTGGTAACGGTCTTGACGCAGACATGCTTGCTGTATTTGGAGGAAGCCGAAGGCAAAGCGCTGGCTTGACGAACAGGAAGCGGATATGAGGTGGCACGGCGGGGTAAGGCGGCAATTATCGTCAATCAGGTGTCATGGTTGAGTTCATGAACCCCAGGGTTGTTCTGAATCCGAGGCTTTCGCCAGCTCCCATTAGCGTGGCAATGCCCAGAATCGCGAAGATGGTGGCGGCGACACTGTGAACCAGTCGAACGGGCAATTTGAGGGCAAGTTTGTCGCCGACGATGACGGCCGGGACGTTGGCGATCATCATGCCGAGCGTGGTGCCGGCCACGACCGAGAAGAAGGCGTGATACTGCGCTGCCAGCGCGACCGTGGCGACTTGAGTCTTGTCGCCCATTTCGGCAAGAAAGAACGCCACCAGGGTGGTCACGAACACGCTGGCGCGGGTCAGGTTGGCTGCGTCTTCGTCAAACTTGTCCGGAATCAGCATCCAGCCTGCCATGGCAATGAATGAAACGCCCAGCACCCAGCGCAGGGTTTCAGGGCCAACCACTGTTGTGATCCAGGCACCGAGAGCACCGGCGAATGCGTGGTTGGCCACTGTGGCGATGAAAATCCCGAGAATGATCGGAAGCGGGCGTTTGAATTTTGCTGCGAGGATGAAGGCGAGCAGTTGCGTCTTGTCACCGATTTCGGCAAGGGCGACGATGCCTGTGGAGATCAGGAAGGCTTCCATGTCAGTTCCCAGGCCGGATCAAGGCAAATGACCACATACCTCCCCGGCCTTCTGGAAGCAATATGGTCAAAGGTCTTGCCAGGTTCGGGAACTGCCTACGCCATGACCTTGCGGCCAAGCATGTTGACGTAAGCCCCTTTCTATGAAGGGCGGCTACTCCCCAGTGACGGTTGCTATTCTACCGAGCCCAGGCGACCGGTGCGGAAATCATTGATTGCCTGATTGATTTCTTGCGCGGTGTTCATCACGAACGGGCCGTGTTGTGTGATGGGTTCATGCAGCGGCTGCCCCGCGATCAGCAGTACTTTCGCCTCTTCGGCGGCTTCAATCACCACGCCGTCGGCCGCTGCGTCGTTGGCAAGAATCGCCATGCGCTGCGCCGGCACAACTTGTCCGGCCACGCTGACCGCGCCGCGATAAACATAGATGAACGCGTTGTGCGTTGCCGGCAGCGACTGGGTAAATCGCGTTCCGGCTGGAAGATGAAGATCCAGATAGAGCGGGGCAGTGGCCGCGCGCGTCACCGCGCCCGTCACGCCATGACTCGCGCCGGCGATCAGCGTTACCGCCACGCCGGTCTCGGTAACGAAACGCGGCAGGTCGGCAGCGGCGAAATCGCGATACCAGGGCGCACACATCTTGTCGCGGCCGGGCAGGTTCAGCCAGAGCTGGAATCCTTCCATCACGCCTGCTTCCTGTTGCGGAATCTCCGAGTGGATCACGCCACGACCGGCGGTCATCCACTGGACGCCGCCGTTTTCGAGCAGTCCCTTATGTCCGGCGCTGTCCTGGTGCAGCATGCGGCCGACGATCATGTAGGTGATGGTCTCGAAGCCGCGATGCGGATGGTCGGGAAAGCCGGCAATGTAGTCGTCCGGATTGTCGCTGCCAAAGGCATCCAGCATCAGGAACGGGTCGAGCCGACGCTGGAGCGCTTGTGTCAGCACGCGCGTCAGTTGCACGCCGACACCGTCGGAGGTTGCCATGCCGGTCACCAATTGCTCTACCGTGCGCGGTCGACTGACCCGCTCGGGGACGAGGGTGCTGTTTGTGGTCATTTTCTCTCCTTAAAAGAGGCGCCTCTGCTAGACTCCGCGCCCTTTCTTGCGGGGCAGCTTCTGCGCTGCCCCGACGGTACATCCGCTATCCTTGGCGTGTCATTCCAACTGTTCCTGTATCTGTGTGACTAATCGAGACTTTTCAACCCTGCCGCTGTCGCCGGTATTCCTGCGTAACCTGGATCGCCTCGGTTACCGCGTCATGACGGCGATCCAGGCGCAGAGCCTGCCGCCGATCCTGCAGCAGCGCGATTTGATCGCCCAGGCGAATACCGGCAGCGGCAAGACGCTGGCGTTTGCCATCGGCATCCTGCACCGGCTCGATCCCGCCGATTTCAGCACCCAGGCGCTGGTGCTGTGCCCGACCCGCGAGCTGGCCGACCAGGTCGCCAAGGAATTGCGGCGCATTGCCCGCTTTGCCGACAACATCAAGGTGCTGACGCTGTGCGGTGGCGCGCCGATGGGGCCGCAGATCACTTCCCTGCAGCACGGCGCGCATATCATCGTGGGCACGCCGGGGCGGATACAGGATCACATGAGTCGCGCCAGCATCGACCTTTCCGGGGTCCGCACGCTGGTTCTCGACGAGGCTGACCGGATGGTCGGCATGGGGTTCTTCGACGAGATCAAGGGCATCGTCAGGGCCTGCCCGCGCGAGCGCCAGACGCTGCTGTTTTCGGCCACCTACCCCGATGACATGAAGATGGCCAGCGCCGCCTTTCTCAATCGGCCGCTGGAACTCAAGGTCGATGCCCGGGAGGATGCGCCCCGCGTCGAACAGCGCTTCCACGAAGTCGCGCACGAGCGGCGCAACAGCGCTGTCGCGCAACTGCTCGCGCATTTCCGTCCGGAATCGACGCTGGCCTTCTGCAATACCCGCATCCACTGCCGCGAACTGGCCGCCGAACTCTGCGCGCAGGGTTTTTCGGCGCTCGCGCTGCACGGCGAACTGGAGCAGCGTGAGCGCGACGAACTGCTGGTGCAATTTGCCAACCGCAGTTGCACGGTGCTGGTGGCGACCGACGTTGCCGCGCGCGGACTCGACATTCGCACCGTCGACGCGGTCATCAATGTCGATGTCGCCAAGGATACCGAGGTGCATACCCACCGGATCGGCCGCACCGGCCGGGGCGATAAAACCGGGCTTGCCCTGAGCCTGTGCGCGCCCTCCGAGCGCAAGTGGGTCAAGCTGATCGAGGCCTGGCAGGGCGGGCCGGTGCGCTGGTTTGCGCTCGCCGAGCTTCAGCCCCAGCCGGTTAGCGGCGCGCTGTTGCAGGCGCCCATGCTGACCCTGCGCATCCTCGGCGGCCGCAAGGACAAACTGCGTCCGGGCGACCTGCTCGGCGCGCTGACCGGTGTCGCCGGATTGAGCAAGGAGCAGGTCGGCCGCATCGATGTTTTTGACGAGACCTGTTTTGTCGCGCTCGATCGTCAGGTGGCGGCGCGCGCCTTGGCCACGCTAGCCGAGGCCGGCATCAAGGGCCGCAATTTCCGCATGAGTTTGCTGAAGTCGGCGGTGGCATAGCGCCGTTCCGCCAGCGACTTTTATGGCAACGGCACAGCCTCAATCAAGGCCTGGGCAATTTCAGCGGCGCTGCGCGCGTCGCCCACGGTCGGTAGTCGATGCACGGCGACGGCGGGCAGCACGGCCTGGACGTCCTCGGGCAGGACATGGTTGCGGCCGGCGAGCAGCGCCCAGGCGCGGGCGGCGGCGATGAGGCCCAGCCCGGCGCGCGGCGACAGGCCGGTTTTCCATTCCGGCGCGTTGCGCGTGTGCGCGATCAAGGCCTGCACATAATCGAAGATCGGGGCGGCGACATGGACTGCGGCGGCGCGGGCCTGTTCGGTCAGCAGGGCTTCGGGGGACAGCAGCGGCGGGGTTTCGGCCAGCAGGCTGCGGCGGTCGCGGCCTTCGAGCAGGGCGCGTTCGGCGACGCGGTCGGGATAGCCGAGCTCAATGCGCATCAGAAAACGATCCAGTTGCGATTCGGGCAAGGGGAAAGTGCCGATCTGGTGCGCCGGGTTTTGCGTGGCGATCACGAAGAAAGGCTGTGGCAGCGGGCGCGTGGCGCCTTCGACGGTGACCTGGCGCTCTTCCATGGCTTCGAGCAGGGCGCTTTGTGCCTTGGGGGTGGCGCGGTTGATTTCGTCGGCCAGCACCAGTTGCGTGAAAATCGGGCCGGGGTGAAAGCGGAAGGCCCCGGCCGCGCTGTCGAACACCGAGATGCCGAGGACATCGGCCGGCAGCATGTCGCTGGTGAACTGGATGCGCTGGAAGTCCATGCCGAGCAGGCGGGCGAGGGTGTGCGCCAGCGTGGTCTTGCCGACCCCCGGCAGATCTTCGATCAGCAGATGACCGCGCGCCAGGAGACAGGACAGCGCCAGGCGCAACTGATGTTCCTTGCCGAGGATGATGGTGGACGCGGCAGCCAGCACCGCTGAAAGCGGGCAGGCGTCGGGCGTGGACTGGGGGGGCGGGGGCATGAGAAAAATTTTCTCGAACAGGTCATAATGCGGCTTTCCCCATTGTATGCGAAGCCCCCTGTTCATTTCGTGACACCATGACCGTTGCCTTCATCACCCACCGCGATTGCCTGCTGCACGACATGGGGGCGCATCACCCCGAGTGTCCGGATCGGCTTTCCGCCATCCACGACCGCCTGATCGCCGCCGGCCTTGATATCTACCTTGCCTATCACGACGCGCCGCAGGCCGCGGTTGAACAACTGCTGCGCGTGCATCCGCAAAGCTATATCGACTACATTTATGCCAGCCGTCCCGAGCAGGGCATCTGTCACCTCGATCCCGACACCGCGATGAGTCCGGGCACCGTGCAGGCGGCCTTGCGGGCCGCCGGCGCCGGCGTGCTGGCGACCGACCTGGTGATGAAGGGGGAAGCGCTGAGCGCCTTCTGTTCCGTGCGCCCGCCCGGCCACCACGCCGAGCGCGCCAAGTCGATGGGCTTTTGCTTCTTCAACAACATCGCCGTTGCCGCGCGTCATGGTGTTGAAGGCTGGAGTTTGCGGCGCGTGGCGATTGTCGACTTCGACGTACATCACGGCAATGGCACCGAGGACATCTTCGCCAATGATGACCGCGTCCTGATGGTTGGCGCTTTCCAGCACCCGTTCTACCCGTATTGCGGCACGGAGAGCCCGGCGCCCAACATGTGCAACGTGCCACTGCCGGCGCGCACGCGCGGCGACACGTTTCGCGAGGTGGTGACCGATGTGTGGCTGCCGCGCCTGCGTGAATTTGCGCCCGAGCTGATCTACATTTCCGCCGGTTTCGATGCTCATTACGAGGATGACATGGCTTCGCTGGGCCTGCTCGAAGCCGATTACGCCTGGGTGACCGAGCAACTGGTGCGGGTGGCGAAGGAAACCGCCCAGGGGCGCATCGTTTCCATGCTCGAAGGCGGCTATGCCCTGTCGGCGCTGGGGCGCAGCGTGGCGGCGCACATCAAGGCGCTGGCCGAGTTGTGATCCGTTAAAATCAACCTTTTTACGAAATGAGCTTACCCATGATCCAAGGCTCCATGCCCGCCATCGTCACCCCCATGAATGTCGATGGTTCGCTCGACCTGTCGGCGCTGCGGCGTCTGCTCGACTGGCACATCGCCGAAGGCAGCGACGCGGTGGTTGTCGTCGGCACCACCGGCGAGTCGCCCACCGTCGACCAGGAAGAGCACTGCGCGTTGATTCGCGCCACCGTCGAGCATGTCGCCGGCCGCATTCCGGTGATTGCCGGCACGGGCGCCAACTCGACCAGCGAGGCGATCGAACTCGCCCGCTGCGCCAAGGCCGCCGGCGCCAGCGCCCACCTGTCGGTCGTTCCCTACTACAACAAGCCGACGCAGGAAGGCTTGTTTCTGCATTTCAAGGCCATCGCCGAGACGGTCGAGCTGCCGATGATCCTCTACAACGTGCCAGGGCGCACGGTCGCCGATCTGGCCAACGACACGACCCTGCGACTGGCCCAGGTGCCCGGCATCGTCGGCATCAAGGACGCCACCGGCAATCTCGAACGCGGCGCCGAACTCATCAAGCGCGCGCCGCCCGGTTTTGCCATTTACAGCGGTGACGATCCCACCGGCTTAAGCCTGGTGCTCTTGGGCGGCCATGGCGTGATTTCCGTCACCGCCAACGTCGCGCCCAAGCTGATGCATGCCATGGTGGCCCTGGGCCGCGCCGGTGACGTCAAGGCCGCGCGCGAGATCAACGCCCGCCTGCTCGGTCTGCACAAACACCTGTTCTGCGAAGCCAATCCGATTCCCGTCAAGTGGGCCTGCGCCAGCATGGGCCTGATCCAGAACGCACTGCGCCTGCCGCTCACGCAACTGTCCGCCGACTGCCACGAACGCGTGCGCGCCGCCATGCGCGATGCGGGCGTTTCTGTTTAACCCGACACTCGAACCCATGAAAATATCCGCTTCCCTCACGCGCACCACGCCCTTGCTTGCCGCCAGCCTGCTGGTTTTGACGGCCTGCTCCGGCAACATCCTGCCTGAATCGAAAAAAATCGAATACAAATCGGCGGCCGGCAAGAAGTTGCCGTCGCTTGAAGTGCCCCCCGACCTGACCCAGCCGTCGCGCGACGAACGCTATGCCGTGCCGGAGGTCACTCCGAAGGGCAGCGCGACTTTTTCGACCTATGCCGGCGAGCGCAGTGGCGCGGCCGTTTCGCCGACGGCGTCGACGGTACTGCCGAGCATCGACAAGATGAAGATCGAGCGCGCCGGATCGCAGCGCTGGCTGGTGGTGGCGGGCACCCCAGAAAACATCTGGCCGACGATCAAGGAATTCTGGCAGGAGAGCGGCTTCCTCGTCAATATCGAATTGCCCGAGGCCGGTGTGCTGGAAACCGACTGGGCCGAGAACCGGGCGAAGATACCGCAGGACATCATCCGCTCGACTCTGGGTAGAGTGATCGACGGCCTGTATTCGACGGCAGAGCGCGACAAGTTCCGTACCCGTCTCGAAAAGGGCGCCGAACCCGGCACCACCGAGATCTACATCAGCCATCGCGGCATGTACGAGGTGTATGTCACCGAAGGCAAGGACCAGACCCGCTGGCAGCCGCGTCCCGCCGAACCGGAGCTCGAAGCCGAGATGCTGCGCCGCCTGATGGTGCGCCTGGGCGCCGAGGAATCCCGCGCCAAGACGCTGCTGGCCGTCGAGCCGAAACAGGAGCGCGCCCGCCTGACGCGCGCCGCCGATGGCGCCGGCACGCTGACCGTGCAGGAACCCTTCGACCGCGCGTGGCGCCGCGTCGGTCTGGCGCTCGACCGCGTCGGCTTCACCGTCGAGGATCGCGACCGCACCCAGGGGCTGTATTACGTGCGTTATGTCGATCCCGAGGCCGAGCTTCGCGGCAAGGCTGGCGACCGCGGCTGGCTCTCGAAACTGGCCTTCTGGAAGAGCAACAAGATCGATGTCGACCCGAAGGCGCAATACCGCATTCAGGTCATCAGCGCCGGCAGCGACAGCAACGTGCGCATCATGACGCGCGAAGGCGGTGTCGATGCCTCGGAAACCGCGCGAAAAATTCTCGGGCTGTTGTTTGAACAGTTGAAGTGATTCGCTTCGCCTCGCTGGGCAGCGGCAGCAAAGGCAACGCGCTGCTCGTCGAGTCCGGGCGCACCCGCGTGCTGGTCGATTGCGGTTTCGGCCAGCGCGAAATGGCGCTGCGCCTGGCGCGGCTGGGGGTCGAACCGGCCAGCGTGGATGCCGTCCTGGTCACCCACGAACATGCCGATCACGTCGGCGGCGCGGCGCGCTGTGCGGCCTGCTTTGGCTGGACCGTGCATGCCAGCCACGGCACGGCAGCGGCGGCGCGCCAACTCGCCGAGGTTGCCGTGCGGCGCTTCGACAGCCACGCCAGCTTCGCCATCGGCGATCTTGAAATCCATCCCTATCCGGTGCCGCACGACGCGCGCGAGCCGACGCAGTTCGTCTTCTCCGACGGCGCCCGCCGCCTGGGTCTCTTGACCGACGCCGGCGCCATCACGCCCCACATTGTTGCCATGCTCGCTGAATGCGCGGCGGTGGTGCTCGAAGCCAATCATGACGCCGAAATGCTGGCCAATGGCCGTTATCCGCCGCAACTGAAACGCCGCATCGTCGGCGGCTTCGGCCATCTCGACAACACCGCCGCGGCCGGCCTGTTGCGCACGCTGGGCAACGTGCGACTGCAGCATGTGGTCGCCGCGCATCTTTCCGCCGAGAACAACACCCCGGAGCTGGCGCGCACCGCATTTGCCGCCGCCCTCGGCTCTTCCCCCGACTGGATCGGCGTGGCCGACCAGGCCAACGGCTGTGATTGGCGCGAGCTGCGGTAAAAGTCGGCGCTGGCGGGACGGCGGTAGCCGGGCCGCCGCCAACATGGGGGCGGCGAATTTTTGATGTGACAGGCGCATCGGGTGAGCCATCAGACGTGTAGTATGGCAGTGATCGTAGCGGGTGATGGTGATGGGTTACATCGCACATGTACGCAGCAATGGTGATCGTCAGACGCTTCAAGACCATCTATGTGGTGTTGGCGCAAAGGCATCCACGCATGCCGCCAAGATCGGGCTTGGCGCCCACGGAGAATTGATTGGCCTGCTGCACGATCTCGGGAAATACAGCGATGCCTTTCAGGTATATATAAAATCGGCAACCAGTATCCTGAATCAGGATGAGGACGAGGAATTCGTCGATGCCGACAGACTCAGAGGCCGGATCGACCATTCCACTGCCGGGGCGCAGATGGTCTGGCGGGAACTGGAAAAACGCGGCCCGCTCGGGCAGATCGTTGGTCAGATGCTGGCCTTGTGTATTGCCTCGCACCACTCCGGTTTGATCGACTGCCTGAGCTCCGACCGCCAGAGTCTCGGCGACGATGTTTTCACACGGCGCATGCAGAAGGCCGACGAGCGCAGCCATCTGGCCGAGGTATGGAGCAAGGTCGATGCAGCAGTACGCGAGCGGGTCGAATCCTTGCTGGCCGACTCGCGCGTAGTCACCGGACTGCAAGCTGGGCTTGCGCGCATAGTTTCGGCTGCTCCCGACAAGACGGACAAGGGTCTAGTTGCCCAGCAGCAGATCGGCCTGCTGGTTCGCTTCCTGTTCAGTTGTCTGATCGACGCGGATCGGCTCGACACGGCGATTTTCGAGAAGCCGCGCGCCAACCGTCACCGACCGCAAGGCAATTACACCGATTGGACGACACTGATTGACCGGTTGGAGAATCACCTTGTTGGGTTGAAACCGCGCGATCCGATAGATCCCCTGCGGCGAGACATTTCCCAACATTGCTTGACTGGCGCGGCGCGTGAGTGCGGCATCTTCACTCTCAGTGTGCCGACTGGCGGCGGCAAGACACTCGCCAGCCTGCGTTTCGCGCTCCACCATGCTGCACGACACAAGATCGACCGGATCATCTATGTCATCCCCTTCACCTCCATCATCGACCAGAACGCCGAAGTGGTGCGAGCCATTCTCGAACCCAAGGGCGGTGCGGCGGGACAGGGCCGGATCGTGCTCGAGCATCACTCGAACCTCACGCCGGAAGTCCAGGGATGGCGCGACAAGATATTGACCGAGAACTGGGATGCGCCGGTGATCTACACGACCATGGTGCAATTTCTCGAAACCTTGTTCGGCGCCGGAACACGCGGGGCGCGGCGCATGCACCAACTGGCCAATGCGGTACTGATCTTCGACGAAATCCAGTCATTGCCGGTGAATTGCGTCCATCTGTTCAATAACGCGATCAATTTTCTCGTCGATCACTGCGGCAGCACGGTGGTGCTATGCACAGCTACCCAGCCCTTGCTCGACAAGGTCGACACCAACCAAGGCGCGATCCGGCTAACGCCGAACAGCGAACTGATGCCGGATGTCGGCGCCCTGTTCGCCAATCTGAAACGGGTCGATGTCATTAACCAACACAAACCCGGTGGTTGGACGCAGGAAGAAGTCGCCACGCTGGCGCGTGAGGAAACACGAGACGCGGGCAGTTGCCTGGTGATCGTGAATACCAAGAAAGCCGCGCAAGCGGTGTATCGCCTGTGTAGTGAACGTGGCGATGTTCCGGTATTCCATCTCAGCACCAGCCTGTGTCCGGCACACCGGAAAGCGATACTGAGCAAAGTGACAGTCGGCCTCGAGCGCCGTGAGCCCATCCTTTGCGTCAGCACCCAACTCATTGAGGCGGGCGTCGATGTCGACTTCGGCGCGGTAATTCGCTACGCCGCCGGTCTCGATTCCATTGCGCAGGCAGCTGGCCGCTGCAATCGAAATAAACGCAACGTCACCGGGCGCGTGCATATAGTCAATCCACGGGAGCAGGACGAAAATCTGGATCGACTGATTGACATTCGCATTGGTCGCGACAAGACTGCGCGTATCCTGAACGACTACGAGGAAAACCCGGCGCGCTTCAATCGAAACCTGATCGGGCCGGAAGCCATGGCGTGGTACTACGAGAATTATTTTTTCGCACGAAAGGGCGATATGAGCTATCCGGTTTCCGCCGCAACCCTTGGACACGACGACAGCTTGCTCAACCTGCTGTCGTCGAATTCGCTGGCGAGCGCCGAGCATGGCCGGCGCAACGGCCGGATGCCCATGCTCTACCTGCACCAATCCTTCATGGCAGCGGCGAAGGCATTCAAGGCGATAAACGCACCGACCCAGGGCGTGATCGTTCCCTTCCGCGAATCCGGTCGCGAACTGGTCAATGATCTGTGCGCGGCCTACGACGTGGAGAAGCAATACGACCTGCTGCGTCGCGCCCAGCAATTCACCGTCAATGTGTTCCTGCATCAACTCGCCAAGTTGCAAGAAGCCGGCGCTGTGCATCCGGTGCAGGAAGGCACGGGGATTCTGCATCTGGATCCGCGCCATTACAGCCCGGAATTCGGCCTCGTCACCGAACCCATCGGCCCCATGGAGACCTTGCTATCGTGAATGACACCCCCCGCAAAGGAATCGCCTTCAAGGTCTGGGCGCGCCACGCCCTGTTCACCGATCCGCTCACCCGCATTGGCGGCGAGAAGTGCTCGTATCACGTCCCGACCTACGAGGCGCTGAAAGGCATTGCCAAGTCGATCTATTGGAAGCCGACCTTCATCTGGGTCATCGACGAGGTGCGGATCATGAAGCGCATCCGCACCCAGACCAAGGGCGCCAAGCCGCTGGTCTTTAGCGGCGGCAACGATCTGGCGATTTACACTTTCCTCGCCGACGTCGAATATCAGGTGCGGGCCCATTTCGAGTGGAACCTGCACCGCCCCGAACTGGCCGACGACCGCAACCCCGGCAAGCATTTCGCCGTGGCCCAGCGCACGCTGGAGCGTGGTGGTCGACAGGATATTTTTCTTGGTACGCGTGACTGCCAAGGCTATGTCGAGCCTTGCGAATTTGGCAGTGGCACGGGCGCTTACGATGGCGCGGGAGAACTGGCCTACGGCCTGATGTTCCATGGCTTCGACTACCCGGACGAAACCGGTGACGCCAAATTACATGCGCGTTTCTGCCGACCGACGATGGTGGATGGCGTCATCCGTTTTCCGCGCCCCGAGGACTGCACTGTGCGCAAGTTCGTGCGTGACATGACAGTCAAGGCCTTTACCAAGGAAAAGAACATCCGTGGCGTTGACGCGGAAGCCGATCAATTGCAATTGGAGTTTGGCGATGGCCTGGATTGAGAAGCTTCACGCTACCTACGCGGCTTGCAAGGGGCGGGAACCGCCGGGTGCGGAACCGTTGATGCCGATCAGCCATACGCCGCAGCAAGCCCACATCGAAATCATGATCGATGCCACGGGTGATTTCAAAGGAGCGCGGATTGCTCAGAAAGAGGAGACGGTCATACCCGCCACGGAAAAATCCGCCGGACGAACGGGTAAATCGCCGCCGACCCATCCGCTCTGCGATAAAGTTCAGTATTGCGCGAAGGACTATGCGGCATTCGGCGGCGCCAAGCCGCCTTTCTTCACAGAGTACGAACAGTTGTTGTCGTCCTGGTGCTCCTCGGAGTTCTCTCATCCCAAGGCGCGGGCGGTCCTCGCTTATGTTCGCAAGGGGGTGGTAGTCGCCGATCTGGTAGAGCACAAAATACTTCATGTCGGGTCAAACAAGAAACTGCTCACGCAATGGACCGCGGATGACACCCTGCCAGAGATATTCCGCTTGCTGACGCCACAAGCTGGCCAACGCGATCAGGGGGGCGCTTTTATCCGTTGGCATGTTTGGGAACGCGATAACCTCACTTCGGCTGTGTGGGAAGACGTTTCCCTGCAGCAATCATGGATTGACTTCGATGCGGCCTGCCATGCCAGCGAAGGGCTGTGCATGGTTACTGGCGACCCCAAGATGGCGCTGGCGTCGAACCATCCAAAACGGATACGTCATGCCGGCGATGGTGCAAAACTCGTCAGCGCCAACGACGACCAGGGTTACACTTTTCGCGGCCGCTTTACCGATAAGGAAGGCCGCCAAGCCTGCGGGGTGGGCTATGTCGTCAGCCAGAAAGCCCACAATGCGCTGCGCTGGCTGATCAAGCGGCAGGCCTACCGGAATGGCGATCAGGTTATCGTAACCTGGGCTGTGGCAGGCAGGCCAGTACCCGATCCGTGGGCCGACTCGCTGTCCTTGATCCTTGGCTTTGAGGCAACGGTATCCCCGGCCATCGACAATGCGCAGACGGTGATAGGCGATGCCGGGCAAGCGTTTGCTAGCCGACTGAAACGTGCCATCGCTGGTTACGGTGCAAAGCTCGACCCGACCGACGACATCGTGGTGATGGGCCTGGATTCGGCGACGCCAGGGCGCATGGCGATCACGTTCTACCGCGAACTGAGAGGGTCTGAATTTCTCGGGCGAATCCAGGCATGGCACGAGCAATACGCCTGGCACCAGAACTTCAGCAAGGAAGCGAAATTCGTCGGCGCCCCCGCGCCGCGCGACATCGCCGAAGCCGCTTTCGGCCGCAGGCTGGACGACAAGCTAAAGAAAGCCACTATTGAACGGCTGTTGCCTTGCATCGTCGACGGTCAGCTCGTGCCGCGCGATCTGGTGGAATCGACTACGCGCCGCGCCTGCAATCGCGCTGCCCTCGATCATTGGGAATGGGAAAAAACCTTGGGCATCGCCTGCGCGTTGTTGCGGGGTTACTCGAAATCACATGGAAAGGAGTACGACATGGCATTGGAAGAGGATCGCACCAGCCGGGATTATCTCTACGGGCGCCTGCTGGCCGTGGCTGACAATATCGAGCATTACGCGCTGACCGCAGCGGAGACCAACCGTGACACGATGGCGGCGCGACTGATGCAACGCTTTGCCGACCGACCATTTTCAACTTGGCGCACTATCGAGTTGGCGCTAACACCTTACAAATCCCGGCTGCGCGCCTCGGATAAAAAAGCAGGCTTTCTCTGGAAGCGCGAAAAGCTGATGGATGAAATCCAGTGCAAATTCCTTGCCGATGACTTTACCAATGACCGCAACCTGTCCGGCGAATTCCTGCTGGGCTTCCACTGCCAGCGCCGCGACCTTTTTGCCCCGGCTCAAACTGCTACCAACGATCAACCTTCGGACGAGTGAACTCGGGAGAACCCACACCATGACCACTTTGCAAAACAAAATCGACTTCGCCATCGTTTTTCGCGTCAAGAATGCCAACCCGAACGGTGTCCGCTCAATGGCAACCGCCCACGCACCGACTATGGCGGACTGGGTGAGATCACCGACGTCTGTCTCAAGCGCAAGTTGCGCGATCGTTTGCAGGAAGCGGGGCTGGCGATATTCGTTCAGTCCGATGATCGCAAGAAAGACGAGTATCGGAGCCTGGCGGAACGGGCCAGGGCAATGTTGGGCGACAAGCTTGGCGGCCCCGAGACCGTCACGCTTGCATGCGGCACCTGGTTCGACGTTCGCGCATTTGGGCAATTGTTCGCGATCAAGGCTGCGAAGAAGTCGGCCAAGAAAGGGGAAGCAACGGACGACGCCAGCGGCGATACCGGTATTTCCATCGGCGTTCGCGGCCCGGTCACCATCCAGTCCGCCTTTTCCATCGAGCCGGTCAGCATCACCAGCACGCAGATCACCAAGAGCGTCAGCGGCGAAGGCGATGGCTCGAAACGCGGATCGGACACCATGGGCATGAAGCACCGTGTCGACCAAGGGATCTATGTCAGCTACGGCAGCATCAACCCGCAACTCGCCGAGCGCACGGGCTTCTCTGTCGAAGATGCCGAGGCGATCAAGACTTGGCTACCAAAACTGTTCGAAAATGACGCCTCGTCGGCGCGGCCCGATGGCAGTATGGAGGTCGTCAAGGTCGTCTGGTGGCAGCACGATAGCAAGGCTGGCAAGTGTTCTTCGGCCAAGGTGCATGGTAGCTTGGCTGTCGCGCCGGATGGTTCTATTACGCTGGCCAATATTGGAGTTACGCCAGAAATCATCGAGGGGTTCTGACCATGACCGAAATCCATTTCATCGTCGAAGAAGCCCCGGAAGGCGGTTTTACCGCCCGCGCCGTCGGCGCCGACATCTTCACCGAAGCCGACGATCTGCACGGCCTGCACGCGCAGGCGCGCGATGCCGTGCATTGCCATTTTGGCGAGGACAAAGAACCCGCGCTGATCCGGAGGTGCTAAACATGGACTGGAAAGATCGCATCGTCACCACGCCGGATACGCTGTTCGGCAAGCCGCGCATCAAGGGCACGCGCATTGGCGTCGAATTCGTGCTCGACCTGCTTGCGTCGGGGTGGACCGAAGCGCAAATCCTGGAGAGCTATCCGCATCTGAAGCGGGAGGATTTGCAGGCGGTGTTCGCGTTCGTCCGCGATTGCCTGAAGGATGAGACCTACATCATGCACGCCATGATCCATCCGCCAGAGGTCATGGCGTGACGGTATCTTTGCTGGCTGACGAGAATTTTCCTCTGCCGGTGATCGATGGACTGATGGCCGCCGGTTATGACGTCGCATCTATCGCGCGCCAGTGTCCGGGCATCGACGACCGCGCCGTGCTGGCGCTTGCGCGCAAGACGGGGCGCCGGTTGCTGACCTTCGATTCCGATTTCGGCGACCTCGTGTTCTTCCATGGCGCCACGCCGCCCCCGGCAATCCTGTATTTCCGCATTCACCCCATCGTCATTGAAGATGTGCTGAACGCCGCCAGGCGCGCACTGACGGAGGTGCCGGAAGGCATGTTCGCCGTCGTCGCCGTCGCGGAAACCCGCATGCGGCCGCTGGTTTCGATCCCGGCGCATGAATGACGCCCCTGACCCCATCCCCCTCTCCGCCCTCCAGCACTGGTGCTACTGCCCGCGCCAGTGCGCGCTGATCCACGTCGAGCAGGTGTTCGCCGACAACCTTTACACCCTGCGCGGCCAGGCGGTGCATCGGCAGGTGGACCAGCCCGGCGTCGAGACGCGCGCCGGCGTGCGCGTCGAGCGCGCGCTGCCGGTGTGGAGCGATCGCCTGGGGTTGATCGGCAAAGCCGATGTCGTCGAGTTCGAGGCCGACGGCACGCCCCATCCGGTCGAGTACAAACACGGCAGCCGCGCCAAGGCGGCCTGGATCGCGGCCTGCGACGACCTGCAGCTCGCCGCGCAGGCCATGTGCCTGGAAGAGATGACCGGCAAGGCCGTGCCTGAGGGCGCCTTGTTCTACGCCAGTTCGAAGCGTCGCCGCGCGGTGGCGATCGACGCCGGACTGCGCCGGCGAGTGGCGGAGGCAACCGCCGCCGTGCGCGCGCTGCTCGATGCCGCCGTCCTGCCAGCGCCGACTTTCGACAGGCGCTGCGACAAATGTTCGCTCGCCGACATCTGCCAGCCGGCGGCGCGTCCTGCGCCGGCCGGCCTGTTCGACTGCGAGGCTTGACCCCATGCAATTGCTGAACACTCTTTACGTTACCCTTCCGGACGCCTACCTGCATCTCGACAACGACACGCTGCGCATTGAGATCGAGCGTGAGACGCGGCTACGCGTGCCCTTGCATCATCTGTCCGCCGTCGTTTGCTTCGGCCATGTGATGGTGTCGCCGATCCTGATGCACCGCCTGGCCGACGAGGGCAAGAGCCTGGTGCTGCTCGATGGCCGCGGCCGCTTCAAGGCGCGGCTCGAAGGCCCGGTGTCAGGCAATGTGTTGCTACGTCAAGCCCAGCATCGCCGTTTATTGGACACTGCGGCCAGTGCCGACTTTTGCGTGGCGGTTGCAAAGTCCTGTATTGCCGGGAAACTGAAAAACTGTCGCCAGGTACTGCTGCGTGGCGCGCGCGAGACCGGGCGAGAAGAGGACAACACCGAACTCACCGCCGTCGCCGACGAGTTCGCTCGCGCTCTGACGCGGCTGGAACATGCGCCCGGCCTCGACGCCGTGCGTGGCATCGAAGGTGACGCCGCCAAACGCTACTTTGCCGTGCTCGGCCTGCTGGTCCGCCCCGAAGCCCGTGCCGCTTTCACCCCCGCCGGCCGCACTCGCAGGCCGCCGTTGGATCGTATGAACGCACTGCTTTCCTTCCTCTACGCCATGCTGATGAACGATTGCCGCAGTGCCGTCGAAAGTGTCGGCCTCGACCCGCAAATCGGTTTGCTGCATGCTGTGCGCCCCGGTCGAGCCGCGCTGGCGCTGGATCTGATGGAAGAGTTTCGTCCACTGCTGGCCGACCGCCTGGCGCTTACGCTCATCAACCGCCGACAAATCAACGCCGACGACTTCGTCGATCGGCCCGGTGGTGCCGTCCTTCTCGGTGATGTGGCGCGCAAGGCCGTTGTCACGGCCTATCAGGAGCGCAAGCAGGAAACGCTGAGTCATCCGTTGCTGGAAATGCCCATTGCGCTGGGACTTGCGCCGTTTGTCCAGGCGCGCCTGCTGGCGCGCACCGTGCGCGGCGACGCGGAAATCTATGTGTCCTTCACCCCGAAGTGAGCATGCTCGTCATCGTTAGCTACGATGTTTCCACTGAAACCGCTGCCGGCCGCAAGCGACTACGGCGGGTGGCGCGGGTATGCGAAAGCACGGGTCAGCGCGTCCAGAAATCGGTATTCGAATGCCGCGTCGATGCCGCGCAGTTCGAGGAATTGGAACGTCGTCTGCTTGCCGAAATCAAGCTCGACCAGGACTGCCTGCGCTTCTACCGCCTGACCGAGCCGGCGGCACTCCATGTGCGCGAGCACGGCAAGTTCAAGGCCATCGATTTTGACGGGCCACTGGTGATATGACACGCGGAACCAAAGTAACGGAAAACCCCCGGCAGGTTCGCGCGAGGCGAAAGCCCTTGTTTTTGCAGATTGAAGTTGGAGCGGGCAGAATAGAGTGCGCTCCAGAAAACCGGAGTGATCAAAGGTTCGCGCGCAGGCTGAAAAACGCAGTTGATATTCAAGGTATTGCGCGCGAACAGACGCCCGGCCCGTGAGGGCCGGGCGAGGATTGAAACAGATCGTCTTCGTTCGAAACGAGGAAGTTCTGCTTGACGCCCGGCCCGTGAGGGCCGGGCGAGGGCTGACATTTGATCGTGTTAAATATAATTTGACTTCATGCAATGCGATATTTAACATCTGCCCATGCTTGCGCTGCGCTTTTCCAAACCCGCCATCAAGGCCTTGATCAAGATGCCTGCCGGGATTGCCAGGCGGCTGCGCGGGGAATTGGAACGGGTTGCGACTGATCCGGCAGCGTATCGCGGCGACTGGAAGCCACTTCAGGGTTCTGATTTCTGGCGCTTGCGGGCCGGGGACTGGCGGGCCATCTGTGAAATTCGGGATGGCGAACTGGTGTTGCTGGTATTGAAAATCGCCCCACGCGGAGATGCATACAAATGAGCACGCAAATCATTGAACTGAACGGCGCACCAGCTTTTGCCGTGGTGCCGCTCGCGGAATGGAACGCCCTGCTTTCACGGCTTGAAGATTTGCAGGACATCGCCGATGCCAAGTCGGCGCAGGCGACCGAAAGCCTGCCGGTTGACTTCGCTGACCGGCTGTTGGCTGGCGACAACCCGCTGCGCGTTTGGCGCGACCATCGTGGCTTGACACTGCAAGCGCTGGCCGTGCAATGCGGCGTCACGCGGCAGATGCTCTCCATGATCGAGCACGGCAAAGCCAATGCTTCCGCCGACTTGCTCCATAGGCTTGCCGTCGCGCTGGGTTGCGATATGGATGACTTGCACGCCTGATTTGTACTGGCGGTAAAAGTCGGCGCTGGCGGGACGGCGCCAGCCGGAACGCCGACAATATGGGGACGGCGCCAGCCGGGCCGCCGACAATATGGGGACGGCGTCAGTGAGAGCTGGCGTTTATAATCGCGCCCCTTTCCAGCCCGCGTTCTCCCATGAATCCTGTCACCATCGAATCGCTCGACTACGAAGGGCATGGCGTCGCCCGAGTCGACGGCAAGGCTATTTTCATCGATGGCGCGTTGCCGGGCGAACGGGTCACTTATGTGGCTTACCGGCGCAAGCCGAAGTTCGAGAGTGCGAGCGTCGAGTCGATTCTTAAAGCTTCCAGCCAGCGCGTTACGCCGGGCTGTCCGCACTTTGGCGTGTGCGGGGGTTGCAGCATGCAGCACCTGGATGCGACGGCGCAGGTGGCCGCCAAGCAGCGCGTGCTCGAAGATGCGTTTTGGCATATCGGACGGCTGCGGCCCGAGACCATTTTGTCACCGATCATCGGCCCCGCCTGGGGTTATCGCCGCCGCGCGCGGCTGACGGTGCGCAAGGTCGAAAAGAAAGGTCGGGTGCTGGTCGGTTTCCATGAAAAACGCCGCAGTTATGTGGCGGAAATGGACTCCTGCGCCGTCCTGCCAGCGCCGATTTCCAATCTGCTGGTAAAGATGGGCGAACTGGTCGCGGCCTTGTCGATTCCCGATCGGGTGCCGCAGATCGAGGTGGCGGCTGGCGACATGCCGACCGCGCTGGTGCTGCGCATTCTTGAAACGCCTTCACCCGACGACGAGCGGCTGCTGCGCGAATTTGCCGACCGGCATGGCGTGACGCTTTACCTGCAAGCCAGCGGGCCGGAGTCCGCGACATTGTTCCATCCGCCCGACGCGCCGTTGCCGATCTATCACCTGCCGGAGTTTGATGTCAGCTTGCGTTTTCGGCCGACCGACTTCACGCAGGTCAATCATGATGTGAATCGCATTCTGGTGCGGCGGGCGATGGGGATGCTGGCCGTGCAGCCGGGCGAGCGGGTCGCCGACATGTTCTGCGGCCTGGGCAATTTCACCCTGCCGCTGGCGCGCCTGGGTGCGCGGGTGGTGGGCGTCGAAGGCAGTGCGCCGCTGATCGCGCGGGCGAAGGAAAACGCGGTCTGCAACGGACTGGCCGAGCGCATCGAATACCATGTGGCCAATTTGTTTGCCGTGACACCGGAAAGTCTCGCGGCCTGGGGGCCCTTCGACAAGATGCTGATTGATCCGCCGCGCGACGGGGCGATGGAGCTCGTCAAGTCGCTGGGCGCATGTAACGAAACTGCGGGCGAGGCCGCGCCTTCCCGGATCGTCTATGTCTCTTGCAGTCCGGCTACCCTGGCGCGGGATGCTGGCGTGCTGGTGCACGAGAAGGGGTATCGGCTGGCGGCGGCGGGGGTCGCCAACATGTTCCCGCATACCTCGCACGTCGAGTCGATTGCGCTGTTCGAGCGCTAACGGTCATGGCGCTCCAGCGGCGGCCTTCACGGCTTCATCCACCCGCTGTTTGAGCGGGCCGAAACCGAAGCGCGGCAAGGGTTTGCCGTTGACGAAAAACTCCGGTGTCGTGTCGATATTCAGCGTGTTGGCATCCTTGATGTCTGCGGCGATGAGCAGGGGAATCGCCGGATCGTTCATGTCGGCGCGCAGTTGGTCGAGATTGAGGTCCAGTCCTTTCAGGTGTGGCCAGACCAGCTCGATCTTCGCTGCCTGCAGCGGCTTCCACTCATCCTGGGTGTCCATCAGGACGTCGAGCACCGGCCAGAACTTGTCCTGTTTTCTCGCCGCTTCCAGCAGCGCCACAATTTTTTCCGAACCTTCGTGGAATGGCGCGTAGCGCAACACCAGACGAATCTTGCCGGGATGATCTTCGAGGAAACCCTTGACCGGCTGATAAAAGGCCTGGCAGGTGCCGCAGGCCGGGTCAAAAAATTCGACGATCACCACCGGCGCGTCGGCGCTGCCGAGCGTCGGCGCGTGCGCCCGGATGAGCGACGCGCTGTTTTGCTCGGCCATTCGCACCGCCTGCCCGGCCTTTTGGTATTTGTAGATCAGTGATGCCGCGATGAAAGTCAGCAGCAGGACGCCGGCGGTAACGATCAGCAGCGTTTTCTGCCTCATCGGGAACTCCGCAAGCGCGCCAGCACCAGCAATACGATGATGGCCGAGAAAGCCGCGACCGACAGCAGGGGAATCGTGACGAAGCCGAAAAAGTCGATGACCGTTTTCGAGCAGGGTACGCCGCGCGCGCAGGGTTCGAGCTCCTTGGGAACCCATCCGGCCACCAGCATTTGGTGAAAGACGGCAAACAGCCAGCCGATCACGGCCAGGGGCAATGTGTAGCGGACGATGTTCCGGTCGAACGGGGCGAGCCCGAGCGGCAGTATCAGCGCCAGCGGAAACATGAAGATGCGCTGGTACCAGCAGAGCAGGCAGGGCGGCAACTGCATGACTTCGCCAAAGAACAGCGCGCCCAGCGTCGCGCAACTGGCGATGATCCAGGCGCCGAAGACCAGCGCCCACGCGGTAGCGTTGCCGGGTATTGCGGCGGAATTTTCCTGGGTATTCATGGTTGCGATCCCAGTATAGGCACAAACGGCGACACTCAGGAAGACCCGGGCCGCCGTTTGTGTCGCCGTGCGCCGTATCACCGGCGCCGACTTTCGCCGGGTTCAGCTTGCCATCGAAACTTCGCGGTCGGCGCGTTTCCTGTCATGCGCCTTGAGAAAACGTTTGCGCAGGCGGATCGACTTCGGGGTGATTTCGACCAGTTCGTCGTCGGCGATGAATTCGACGGCGGATTCCAGGGTGAGCTGAATGGGCGGCACGAGGCGCACGGCTTCGTCGGTGCCCGAGGCGCGCACGTTGGTCAATTGCTTGCCCTTGATCGGGTTGACCACCAGATCGTTGTCGCGGCTGTGGATGCCGATGATGATGCCCTCGTAGAGCGCATCGCCGGGACTGACGAACATGCGGCCGCGATCCTGCAGTTTCCAGAGCGCATAGGCGACGGCGGGGCCATCCTCGGCCGAGACCAGTACGCCGTTGCGCCGGTCGGCCATGACGCCGGCCCAGGGACCGTATTCGTCAAAAACGTGGCTGGCGAGGCCGGTGCCGCGCGTCAGCGTCAGGAATTCGCCCTGGAAGCCGATCAGGCCGCGCGCCGGGATGCGGTATTCAAGACGTACGCGGCCCCGGCCGTCCGGCTGCATGTCCTGCAGTTCGCCCTTGCGACGGCCGAGTTCTTCCATGATGCCGCCCTGGTGGCCTTCTTCGACATCCACCGTGAGCATTTCGTAGGGTTCTTGCTTCTCGCCGTTGGCTGCTTCGTGAAAGATGACGCGCGGGCGCGAGACGGCGAGTTCGTAGCCTTCGCGGCGCATGTTTTCGAGCAGGATGGTCAGGTGCAGTTCGCCGCGGCCGGAGACCTCGAAAACGTCGGCGTTTTCGGTTTCGACGACGCGCAGCGCGACGTTGGAAAGCAGTTCCTTGTTGAGCCGTTCGCGAATCTGGCGGCTGGTGACGTATTTGCCTTCCTTGCCGGCGAGCGGCGAGGTATTGACCTGAAAGTTCATCGTCAGCGTGGGCTCGTCCACCGTGATGGGGGGCAGCGGGTCGGGACTGTCCACCGCGCAAAGTGTTACGCCGATGTTCACCTGCTCGATGCCGGTGACCAGCACGATGTCGCCGGCTTCGGCATCGAGGGCGGGCTGGCGTTCCAGGCCGTGGAAGGTCAGCACCTGGCCCACCTTGGCCAGGCCGCGGGCCTCGTCGCCATACATCACGGCGATCTGCTGGCCGGGCTTGATGTGGCCCTTCGTGATGCGGCCGATGCCGATCTTGCCGACATAGGAGTTGTAGTCGAGCGAGCAGATCTGCAACTGCAGCGGCGCCTCTGAATCAACTTTGGGCGGTGGCACATGACGCAGGATCGCTTCGTAAAGCGGCCGCATGTCGGCGCCCGGGGTGCGCGAGGCCATCATGGCGTAGCCGTTGAGCGCGGAGGCGTAAACGACGGGAAAGTCGAGCTGCTCCTCGGTGGCGCCGAGCTTGTCGAACAGATCGAAGGTGTGGTTGATGACCCAGTCGGGACGGACGCCCGGACGGTCGATCTTGTTGATGACGACGATTGGTTTGAGACCCAATGCGAGCGCCTTCTTCGTCACGAAGCGGGTTTGCGGCATCGGGCCTTCGACGGCGTCGACGAGCAGCAGCACGCCATCGACCATCGACAGCACGCGCTCGACTTCGCCGCCGAAGTCGGCGTGGCCCGGGGTGTCGATGATGTTGATGTGGGTGCCTTCGAAGTCGATGGCGCAGTTCTTGGCGAGAATGGTGATGCCGCGTTCCCGTTCGATGTCGTTCGAGTCCATCACCCGTTCGGCTACCTGCTGGTTATCGCGAAAGGTGCCGGACTGGCGGAGCAGCTGGTCGACAAGCGTGGTCTTGCCATGATCGACGTGGGCGATAATGGCGATGTTGCGGAGTTGGCGGGACATCGGGAGTGGGGGGCGCGGACGGCGCGGTCAAAAGAAGGGCGCGCATTCTAACAGACCCGGGCGTCGGAATTTGTTAAGGAGATCAAAATGTTGGCAATCATCGGCGGCAGTGGACTGACCCAGTTGTCCTGCCTGGCAATCGAGCGGCGCGAGGTGGTGCGCACGCCCTACGGCGAGCCTTCGGGAGCGCTGACCTACGGCAGCATTGGTCCGCAGCAGGTCGTTTTTCTGGCACGCCACGGGCATGGCCACACGATTCCGCCGCACCGGGTCAATTACCGGGCGAATCTCTGGGCGCTGGTCAAGGCGGCGGGCGTCTCGGACATTATCTCGGTCGCCTCGGTGGGTGGCATGCGTCCCGACCTCCATCCCGGCGCGCTGGTCGTGCCGCACCAGATCATCGACTACACCTCGGGCCGGCCGGCCACTTTCTTCGATGGCGGCGATACGGGGGTGGTGCATGTCGATTTCACCGAGCCCTATGATCGCGCCCTGCGCGAGCGCCTGTTGTGCGCCGCCGACGCGGCGGGGTTCAAGGTCTCCGGTTCGGCGGTGTATGCGGCAACCCAGGGGCCGCGACTGGAGAGCGCGGCGGAAATCGAGCGACTCGCGCGGGATGGCGCGGACATCGTCGGCATGACCGGCATGCCCGAAGCCGTGCTGGCGCGCGAATTGAAAACTCCGTATGCGGCGGTCTGCGTCGTGGCCAACTGGGCCGCCGGGCGCGGCGATTCAACCCGTTCGATTCGTTTCGAGCAGATCGAAGCCGTGTTGCACGAGTCGATGGGCAAGGTGAAGAGCGTGGTCGAACATCTTTGCGCGGCGGCTGACTAGCCGCGACTCAGGCCGCCGTCTCGCCAGCGCCGACTTTCTAGATTCTCCAGGCCAGGGCTTCGTCGGCGCTGCGCAGGCGCGCGGAAACGACGCGGGCGATGTTGCGATAGACCTTCATGCCGATTTCCGGGTGGCTGTGCAATACCTGGTCAGACAGGCGCACCAGCACGCAGGGGGCCAGCGCGGTCACCGTGGCGCTGCGGGCCTCGTTGTCGGCCAGCGCCATTTCGCCGAAGCTGTCGGCGGAGGACAGCCGCGCAAGCTCCAGTTCGCCATCGCGGCCTTTTTTCGACACGACCGCCTCGCCGTCGAGAATGATGTACATGTGATTGCCGACGCTGCCCTCCCTGACGATGGGCGCACCCGCTTCGAACGAACATTTCTCGGTGCGGGCGAGCAGTTCGCTGATCTCGGCTGGCTTCAGTCCCTGAAAGGCCTTGACGCGCTCGGCCAGCTTGAACAGCAGGCGCTGCAGGTCGTGGAAGGTGAATTGTTCGCGTATCCAGCTCATGGTGGGGGATTCCCTTTCAGACGTGCAGGATTTCAAGCAGTTCCTGCTCCAGCTTGATCAGTGTTGCCGTTTTACCGAGTTCGGCGCCGCTAATCAAGAAAGTATCCTCGACGCGTTCGCCCAGCGTGGCGATTTTGGCCGAGTACAAGCGTATCTCATGCTTGGCCAGCGTCAAGGCAATGGCATAGAGCAGGCCGGCGCGGTCGGCCGCCGTGATGGACAGGATGTAGTTGTCGCTGCTCTCGTCGGCGCGGATGGCGACTTCCGGCGTCAGGGGAATGTGCCGCACCTGCCTGGATACGCGGACTTGCGGTGGCGGGGCGAGCGGCGGCTGCAGTTTCAGGTGTTCCGCCAGGTCATGGTTGATCAGGCCGATCATGTCGCGGTACGGCAACTGGTTGCCCGAATCGAGCAGGACAAAACTGTCGAGGGCGTGGCCGTGGCGCGTGGTGTGGATCTTCGCGTCGACGATCGAGTAGCCGAGCCGGGCAAAAAAGCCGCAAAGGCGGGCAAACAGCCAGGGCTGGTCGGGGGTATAGACCATGACCTGAAGGCCGACGCTGGCCGGATTGAGACGGGCGCGGACGATCGGTTCCGGGCTGTCCGGCCGGTGATAGAGGCTCTGGGTATGCCAGGCGATTTCCTCGCTGGCGTGCCGCAGGAAATACGGCGTATCGAGCCGGTTCCATAATTCGGTTTCGACGCCGGCGCGCAATCCGGCAAGCCGCAGCAGGCGGCGCGCGTCTTCGCTGCGTTCCTCGATGCCGGCCAGCGGGCGCGTGCTCTCGCCACGGAGCAGGCGTTGCGTGATGTGAAAGAGCTCTTCAAGCAACTTGGCTTTCCAGGTGTTCCATACCTTGGGGCTGGTGCCGCGAATGTCGCCGACGGTCAGAAGATAGAGCGCGGTCAGCCGTTCCTCGTTCTGCACGATGGCGGCGAAGCGATGGATGACCTTGGGGTCGGCGAGGTCATGTTTCTGGGCGAAGGTCGACAGGGTGAGATGGTGCTCGACCAGAAAGCAGATGAGTGCCGTGTCCGCCTGATTGATCTCATGTAGCCGGCAAAAACGGCGCGCTTCTTCCGCGCCAAGTTGCGAATGGTCGCCGCCGCGTCCCTTGGCGATATCGTGAAACAGGGCGGCCAGAAACAGCCGCCAGCGCTCGGGAAAAGCGGCCATCAGGCGCGCGCAATCGGGGTATTCGTGGGCGAATTCCGGCAGGGCAAAGCGCCGCAGGTTGCGCACGACCTGCAGGATGTGCTGGTCGACGGTGTAAACATGAAACAGGTCGTGTTGCATGCGGCCGACGATGCGGCCGAATACCGGCAGATAGGCGCCGAGGATGTCGAACTGGTTCATGCGGCGCAACTGATGGGTGAGCCCGCGCCGTTCCTTGAAGAGGGCCAAAAAGGTGGCGTGGTTGGCCGGGTCGCGCCGGAACGACGCATCGATGCGGCCGCGCGCGCGCCACAGGGCGCGCAGCGTGCGGGAGGTCATGCCCTTCAGTTCCGGCCGCTGCGACAGCAGCAGGAAACTCTTGAGCAGGGCGGCCGGATGTTGCTCGAAAAGATCGTCGGCGCGGATGTCGAGCTGTTCCCGGACGACCTGGAAATCGGTGTCGATGACTATCGGTGGCACGGCCGGCCGGCTTTCCAGGCGCGCGGCCAGATCGGCCAGCACCAGCGTGTTCAACTGGGTGACGCGCTTGGCGTTGCGGTAATAGCGCTGCATCAGGACTTCCGCCGCGCGCCGCGACGTCGTGGCGGTGAAGCCCAGCGCGCGGGCCAGCGCTTCCTGGTGGTCGAACAGCAGGCGGTCTTCGCGGCGGCCGGTGGACAAGTGCAAGCTAATGCGGACGCGCCGCAAAAAATCCTCCGAGCGGGCCAGCAGGCGGGCCTCGGCGCGGGTGATGATTCCCGCTGCGGCGAGCTTGCCCCAGCCATCAGTCAGCAGGGCGGCGCGCGCGACCCACAGGATGGTGTGCAGGTCGCGCAGGCCGCCGGGGTTTTCCTTGCAGTTGGGTTCGAGGTTGTAGGGCGTGTCCTGGTGCTTCGCGTAGCGCGCCTCCTGCTCCAGGCGCTTGGCCTTGCAGAAGGCCAGCGGGTCGAGCGCCTGGTCGTAGGCGTTGCGAAAGCGGTTGTAGAGCTTGCGGCTGCCACACAGAAAACGGGTTTCCAGCAGCGTGGTTTGCACCGTGATGTCGCGCTCGGCTTCTTCAAGGCAGGCCTCTACCGAGCGCACGCTGTGGCCGATGTCGAGACCGACATCCCACAACAGTCCAATCAAGGTTTCAAGCGACAGTCGATGGGTTTCGGCGTTGCCCGCATCGCCATCGGGCAGCAGGATCAGCAGGTCGACGTCAGAACCCGGATATTGTTCGCGCCGCCCGTAGCCGCCTGCCGCCGCCAGGCAGAGTTGCCGGTCCAGAGCCAGCGTTTTCCAGATGCGCCGCAGCAGGCCATCGACCAGGCGGGTCGTGCCGCGGAGCAGCGCGGTCGGGTTGCCCTTGGCAAGACAGGCTTCCTTGAGCGCCTGCTTGCCCTCGGTGAGGGTGCGGCGCAGTTCGGCAACCAGGGCGGTATCAGGCGAGGCGTGCGCCACGGTTGACAGGCGATATTCAGGAAGCGAAAGGATTTTTCGGCGCGCCGGCCGACAGGGTCATCACTTCGTAGCCGGTTGCGGTGACGGCGATGGTGTGCTCCCACTGCGCCGACAGGCTGCGATCCTTGGTGACAATGGTCCAGCCGTCGGGCAGTTCCGATACGGCGGCCTTGCCGGCGTTGATCATGGGTTCGATGGTGAAGGTCATGCCCTGTTCGAGCCGGAGGCCGTCGCCGGGCTTGCCATAGTGCAGGACCTGGGGTTCCTCGTGAAATTTGAGCCCGATGCCGTGGCCGCAAAATTCACGCACCACCGAAAAGCCGTTCGACTCGGCATGCCGCTGGATGGCCGAGCCGATGTCGCCGAGCCGGGCGCCCGGCCTGACCGTGGCGATGCCGAGCCAGAGACATTCATGGGCGATGGCGACCAGCCGGTTGCCGAGAATGGAAGCCGTGCCGCCCACGCTGAACATGCGGCTGGTGTCGCCGTGCCAGCCATCCTTGATGGTGGTGATGTCGAGGTTGACGATGTCCCCTTTTTTGAGGGTGCGGTCGTTGGGCAAGCCATGGCAGACCTGGTGATTCACCGAGGTGCAGATGGACTTTGGATAGGGCTGGTAGCCGGGCGGGGCATAGTTGAGCGGCGCCGGAATGCAGTTCTGGACGTTCACCATGTAGTCGTGACACAGCCGGTCCAGTTCGGCCGTGGTGGCGCCGGGGACGACAAAGGGCGCGATATAGTCGAGCACCTCGCCGGCCAGGCGGCCGGCAACGCGCATGTACTCGAGTTCTTCTGGGGTCTTGATGCTGATGCTCATAGGCTGTGATGCGGGCTGTGGCGCGAGGCGGTTATATGGGGATTGAATGCGATAATTCTAACCGCTGCGCCCGATCGCGTTACCGGGTTGGAATTTGCCGCATTTCACCGGTATAATCGTCGGCTTGTCCTGATTTGAAGGACGAAATTCACACACCCGGCGCCGAGTGGGTGCCCCGCCAACTTTAGCGAGTTGGCAAGGCTAGCGGCCGGGTGGCGGATAACCCATATCGGAGAACTGTTATGAGCACAACCATGCGTCAAATGCTGGAGGCCGGCGTGCATTTCGGCCACCAGACCCGTTTCTGGAACCCCAAGATGGCCCCGTTCATTTTCGGTCATCGCAACAAGATTCACATCATCAACCTTGAGAAGACGCTCGCCAAGTTCAACGAGGCGACCGATTTTATCAAGAAGCTGTCCGCCAAGAAGGGCAACGTCCTGTTTGTCGGCACCAAGCGCCAGGCCCGTGAAATCCTCGCCGAGGAAGCGCAACGCGCCGGCATGCCCTACGTCGATGAGCGTTGGCTGGGCGGCATGCTCACCAACTTCAAGACCGTCAAGTTGTCCACGAAGCGCCTCAAGGACATGGATCAGATGGCCGAGGATGGCGCCTTCGAAAAAATGCCGAAAAAAGAGGCGCTGATGCTGCAGCGCGAGCACGTCAAGCTGAAGAAGAGTCTGGGCGGCATCAAGGATATGGCCGGGCTGCCCGATGCGATTTTCGTCATCGATGTCGGCTACCACAAGATTGCCGTCACCGAAGCCAAGAAACTCGGCATTCCGGTGGTCGGCGTGGTGGATACCAACCACTCGCCCATCGGCATCGACTATGTGATCCCGGGCAATGACGACTCGTCGAGCGCGATTCGCCTGTATGCGCGTGGCGTTGCCGATGCCGCGCTCGAAGGCCGGAATCAGTCGATCAACGAAGTGGTGCAACAGATGGCCGGTGACGACGAGTTCGTCGAAGTCGAGGAAGATGCCGCTGAATAAAGTCGGCGCTGGCAAGATGGCGGCAAGCCTGCCGCCATCTGTCGCCGCAGTGTATTTGGCGGTCAATAATTATCTGATTCTGGAGTAAAGCAATGGCGGAAATTACCGCAAGCATGGTTAAAGAACTGCGCGAGAAGACCGACGCGCCGATGATGGAATGCAAGCGGGCGCTGACCGAGGCCGGTGGCGATCTCGCCAAGGCCGAGGAGATTCTGCGCGTCAAGCTGGGCAGCAAGGCCACCAAGGCCGCGAGCCGCATCGCCGCCGAGGGCGTGGTCGGCATGTACCTGGCCGCCGACGGCAAGCTCGGCGCCGTGGTCGAGGTGAACTCCGAGACCGACTTTGTCGCCAAGAACGACGAATTCATCGCCCTGGCCAAGGGTTGCGCCGAGCGTATCGCGTTACAGAATCCCGCCGACGTGGCCGCGCTGTCCGCGCTGCCGATGGGCGAGGGCACGGTGGAGACCACGCGCGCCGCGCTGGTCGGCAAGATCGGCGAGAACATGACGCTGCGTCGCTTCGTGCGCATCGCGGCCGTGGGCAAGCTGGCGTCCTATGTGCATGGCGGCTCGAAGATTGGCGTGCTGGTCGATGTGACCGGCGGCGATGATCAACTGGCCAAGGATCTGGCCATGCATATCGCCGCTTCCAAGCCCAAGTCGCTCGACGCCTCGGGCGTGCCCGCCGAATTGCTGGATACCGAACGCCGCATCGCCATTGAAAAGGCGCGCGAATCCGGCAAGCCGGAGGCGATGCTGGAAAAAATCGCCGAGGGCACCGTGCAGAAATACCTCAAGGACGTGACGCTGCTGGGCCAGGTGTTCGTCAAGGCCGAGGACGGCAAGCAGACCATCGAGCAGTTGTTAAAGGCCAAAAACGCCAAGGTCAATAGTTTCACCTTGTACGTTGTCGGCGAGGGCATCGAGAAGAAGGTCAACGACTTCGCCGCCGAAGTGGCCGAACAGGCCGCGGCGGCTGCCGCCAAGAAGTAACCGCCATGACCGCCACGCTGCCACGCTACAAGCGTATTTTGCTCAAGCTGTCGGGCGAGGCGCTGATGGGCAGCGATGCCTATGGCATCAACCGCGAGACGCTCGGGCGTATCGTCGGCGAGATCAAGTCGGTGACCGGCCTCGGCGTCGAGGTCGGGGTGGTGGTCGGCGGCGGCAATATCTTTCGCGGCATGGCCGGTGCATCTTCCGGGATGGATCGCGCCACCGCCGATTACATGGGCATGCTCGCCACGGTGATGAACGCGATGGCGCTGGCCGATGCCATGCGCCAGACCGGGATGAACGGGCGCGTGCAATCGGCGCTGAATATCGAGCAGGTCGTCGAGCCCTATATTCGCGGCAAGGCGATTCGCTATCTCGAAGAGGGCAAGGTGGTCATCTTTGGCGGCGGCACGGGCAATCCGTTCTTCACCACCGATACGGCCGCCGCGCTGCGGGGTTCGGAAATCGGCGCCGAGATGGTATTGAAGGCCACCAAGGTCGATGGCGTGTATACCGCCGATCCCAAGAAGGATCCGACCGCGACGCGCTTTGCGAAAATCAGTTTCGACGAGGCGATCAGCCGCAATCTGGCGGTGCTGGATGCCACGGCGTTCGCCCTGTGTCGCGACCAGAAATTGCCGATCAATGTGTTTTCGATCTTCAAGGCCGGTGCGCTGAAGCGGGTTGTGCTGGGCGAGGACGAAGGCACACTGGTCTATTGCTGAGGTCTATTGCCGAGGCGTACGTTTAGGAGTTTTTCATGATTGCCGAACTCAAGAAAACCACCGAGCACAAGATGCAGAGAAGCCTGGAAATGCTCAGACTGGACCTCGCCAAGGTGCGCACCGGCCGCGCCCATACCGGCTTGCTCGACCATGTTCAAGTCGATTATTACGGCACGCCGATGCCGATCAACCAGGTCGCCAATGTCACCTTGCTGGATGCCCGCACCATTGGCGTGCAGCCCTGGGAAAAGCCCATGGTTGCCAAGGTCGAGAAGGCGATTCGCGATGCCGACCTGGGTTTGAACCCGGCCACGCAGGGCGACATGGTGCGCGTGCCGATGCCGGTGCTGACCGAAGAGCGGCGCCGCGACCTGATCAAGGTCGTCAAGCAGGAAGGCGAAGATGCCAAGATTGCCGTGCGCAATCTGCGCCGCGATGCGATTTCCCACCTCAAGGACGCCCTCAAGAAGCATGAGATTCCCGAGGACGAGGAGCGGCGCGCCCAGGACGACGTGCAAAAACTCACCGATCGCTATGTCGCCGAGGTGGACCGCATGCTCGCCGAAAAAGAGAAGGATCTGATGGCCATCTAGGCCATCCGTAGAGCACCGTCGGCGATGACGGCACACCATAGTTCGACTCGCACCATCCCGCAAAGCGGCGATGTGCCGCGCCATCTGGCGGTGATCATGGACGGCAATGGCCGCTGGGCGAAGCAGCGGTTTTTGCCCCGGGTGGCCGGCCACCAGCAGGGTGTCGAGACGGTCCGGCAGACCGTCCGCGCCTGCATCGAGCGCGGCATCGAATATCTGACGCTGTTTGCCTTCAGTTCCGAGAACTGGCGCCGCCCGGCCGAGGAGGTCGGGTTTCTCATGAACCTGTTTATCATGGCGCTGCAGCGCGAAGTCGGCCGTTTGCACAAGAATGGCGTGCGCCTCTTGGTGATTGGCGACCTGTCCGCCTTCGAACCGCGCCTGATCGACCTGATTCGCCGGGGCGAAACGCTGACGGCCGGCAATGGCAAGCTGGTACTGACGATCGCCGCCAATTACGGCGGCCGCTGGGACTTGATGCAGGCGTTCAATGGCCTGGCGCTGGCGCATCCTGAAAAAGCCGGAAGCTATACCGAGGCCGATCTCGAACCGTTTCTTGCGATGAGCTACGCCCCCGAACCCGACTTGTTCATCCGCACCGGCGGCGAGCAGCGCATCAGCAACTTCCTGCTCTGGCAACTGGCCTATTGCGAACTGTTTTTTACCGACCGTTTCTGGCCGGATTTCGACGCCAGCACGCTCGACGCGGCCATCCTGAGCTATCGGCGGCGCGAGCGGCGTTTTGGCCGTACCAGCGAACAGTTGGCCGCCGTCCCCATGCACGCGGCGGCGCCGGCTAACGCCGTCCCCATGCACGCGGCGGTTCCGGCTAACGCCGTCCCGCCAGCGCCGACTTTCACGCTAGAAAAAAGCGATGCTTAAAACGCGGGTGGTCACCGCGTTGTTCCTGGCTGCCGGTTTTCTTGCTGTTTTATTTCTTCTGCCGGCAACCTTGGTTGGATGGGTGTTTGCCTTGGTTGCCGCACTCGCTGGCTGGGAATGGGCCGGCCTGATGAAGCCGGATAAACCGGGTGCGCCTTCGCGTCTTATATTTGCCGGTCTCGTTTTGTTGAGTTGCCTGACGCTCTGGGCAATGCCGGATGTCCATGCCCCGTTGCTCTGGTCGTTGTCGGTGTTTTTCTGGCTGTGCATCGCTCCCGTTTGGCTCGTGCGCGGTTGGCGGCCCGGCTGGGCGGGGCATGGGCTCGGCCTCGTTTTGCTGGCGTCCACCTGGGCGGCGCTGACGGCCTTGTATGCCCATGGCCCGTTCGCGCTCCTGGCCGTCATGGCGCTGGTCTGGGTTGCCGACATTGCCGCCTATTTCACTGGCCGTGCATTCGGTCGGCATAAACTTGCGCCCGCCATCAGTCCGGGCAAAACCTGGGAAGGCGTGGCGGGCGCGGTGGTCGGTGTGTTGCTGTATGGCCTGTGCGTGCATCTTTATCTGCCCGGCGCGCGGGATTGGGCGTGGCTGCCGTTCTTCGCTTTGCTGTTGCTGCTGACGGCATTGAGCATCGTCGGCGACCTGTTCGAGTCGCTGATCAAGCGCCAGGCCAAACTGAAAGACAGCAGCCAGTTGCTGCCGGGTCATGGCGGCATCCTGGATCGCATCGACAGCCAGATTTCGACCCTGCCGCTGGCGGCCTTGGTGTTGCACTGGATATGACAAAGCAAAAACTCACCGTGCTGGGCGCGACGGGTTCGATCGGCGTCAGCACGCTGGACGTGGTGGCGCGTCATCCCGACCGTTACGAGGTTGTTGCGCTGACGGGCAACAGTCGCGTCGATGTCTTGTACGACCAATGTTTGCAGCACCGGCCACGCTATGCGGTGGTGGGTCTGGAGGCGGATGTGGCCGGGCTCGCCGCGCGCTTTTGCAGCGCCGGGCTGGCCACCGAGGTATTGGCCGGGCCGGCTGCGCTGGAGCGGGTGGCGGCCCTGCCCGAGGTCGATGTGGTGATGGCGGCGATCGTTGGCGCGGCCGGTCTGCAACCGACGCTGGCGGCGGTGCGCCAGGGCAAGCGCGTGCTCCTGGCCAACAAGGAAGTGCTGGTGATGGCGGGCGCATTGTTCATGGCCGAGGTGAAGCGGCATGGCGCCACGCTGCTGCCCATTGACAGCGAGCACAACGCGGTATTTCAGTCCTTGCCGGCCGGTTACGCAGGGGATGTGGCTGGGGCCGGCGTGAGCCATATTGTGCTGACCGCGTCGGGCGGCCCGTTCCGCACCACGCCGCTCGAACGCCTGCAAGGCGTGACGCCGGACGAGGCCTGCGCCCATCCCAACTGGGCCATGGGGCGCAAGATTTCGGTGGATTCGGCCACCCTGATGAACAAGGGGTTGGAGGTCATCGAGGCGCGCTGGCTGTTCAATCTTTCGCCCGAGCAGATCGAGGTGGTCATCCACCCGCAAAGCGTCATTCATTCGCTGGTGCAGTATGTCGATGGCTCGGTGCTGGCGGAGCTCGGCAACCCGGACATGCGGACGCCGATCGCCTACGCGCTGGCCTGGCCGGAGCGCATTGTGGCGGGCGTGGCGCCACTCGATCTGCCGGCCATCGCTCGACTCAGTTTCGAGCGGCCGGATTTCGTGCGCTTTCCCTGCCTGGCACTGGCCTATCGCGCCCTCGCGGCGGGCGGCAATGCCGCGACGGTGCTGAATGCCGCCAACGAGGTCGCGGTGGAGGCCTTCCTTGACGGTCGCATGCCCTTTCTCGCCATTGCCAAAATCATCGCGGCCACGCTGGACGCCGTGCCGGTCCGGCCCATGCCCGACCTGGCGGCGATCCTGGCGGAGGACGCAGAGGCCCGCGCTGTGGCCGTTGCCTTGCTCGAGCGACAGGCGGCATGACGGCGCAGGGTTTTCTCTGGGTGGTGGGCGCATTCCTGCTCGCGCTGGGCCTCTTGATCGTCATCCACGAACTGGGACATTACGCCGCGGCGCGACTGTGCAACGTCAAGGTGCTGCGTTTTTCCGTGGGCTTCGGTCGGCCGCTCTGGATGCGGCGTTTCGGGCGCGATGGCACCGAGTGGGCGCTGGCGGCCTTCCCTCTGGGCGGCTACGTCAAGATGCTCGACGAGCGCGAAGGGGATGTGCCGACGCATGAACTACCGCGCGCCTTCAACCGCCAGAGCGTCGGCCGGCGCAGCCTGATCGTGGTGGCCGGACCGCTCGCCAACCTGTTGCTGGCGGTGCTGCTGTACTGGTTCCTGTTCATGAGCGGCGTGGAAGAACCGCGTCCGGTGTTTGCCGCGCCTCCCGCCGGCACGCTGGCGGCCGAGGTAAAAGTCGGCGCTGGCGAGACGGCGCGCGCGGTGTCGGGCACGCCGGTGAATACCTGGACGGAATTGCGCTGGGAACTGCTGCGGCGCGTGCTGGATCGGGAAACCGTGTTGCTCGAAACCATCGATGCGCACGGTCATATCGCGGTGTATCGTCTCGAAGCCGGGCGACTGGACAGTGCGGCGCTGGATGTGGACGTGATGCAGGCGCTCGGCCTGCATCTGCTACGCCCGGACTTGCCGCCGGTGCTCGGCAAGGTGCAGGCGGGCTCGCCCGCCGCCGCCGCCGGATTGCAGCCGGGCGACAGGATTCAAGGGATCAACGGGCGGGCAGTGGCCTCCTGGCACGAACTGGTGCGGGGCATCCGTGAATTTGGGGACAACCCCGGGGCCACTCACGGGAACAACGCGATCGAGTTGGACGTCTTGCGCGGCGGGCAGGCATTGATGGTGCGGCTGGTGCCGGAAATGGTCGAGGAACGCGGCGGCCAGCGGGTTCCCCGCATCGGCATTGCGGTGCGGGATGATCCGGAACTGCGTAAAAATGCACTGGTGACCGTGCGTTATGGCATGGGCGATTCGCTGCAACGCGCCCTGACGCAAACCTGGGAGGTTTCCGTGCTCAGCCTGCGCATGATCGGGCGCATGCTGACGGGTGAACTTTCTGTCAAAAACATCTCCGGACCGGTGACGATTGCCGACTACGCCGGCCAGTCGGCGCGCATGGGGGCGGACCATTACCTGCGCTTTCTCGCACTCATCAGCATCAGTCTCGGCGTGCTCAACCTGCTGCCCATCCCGGTTCTGGATGGGGGGCACTTGATGTATTATCTGGCCGAAGTTATCAAGGGTGGACCGCTCTCCGAACGGGTCATGGAAGTCGGCCAGCAGATCGGGTTTGCGCTGCTGTTCATGCTGATGGCCCTGGCTTTCTACAACGATATTGTTCGCTTATTTTCCTGATGTCCCGATGGTGTACGGTTGATGCATGAAAATCGCATGAAAGGTCGCATGAAACGCAGTCTTCTCCCCGGCCTTGGCGCGGTACTGAGCGCCGCGCTGCTGGCCTCAAGCGCCGCCGCCGCCTCTGATCAATTTGATCCCTTCGTGGTCCGCGATATTCGTGTCGAGGGCATCCAGCGCACCGAAGCGGGCACCGTCTTCAGTTATCTGCCGGTCAAGGTCGGTGACACGCTCACCAACGACATGGCCGCGCAAGCCATCAAGACCTTGTTTGGCACGGGATTTTTCAAGGATGTCCGCCTGGAAGTCGAGGGCGGCGTGCTAGTTGTGCTGGTGGAAGAACGGCCGGCCATCAGTTCGCTTGAATTCGCTGGCGTCAAGGCCTTCGACAAGGAGCAATTGCGCAAGGGACTGCGCGAAGTCGGTCTCGCCGAATCGCGTATTTTTGACCGCTCGCTGGTCGAGCGCGCCGAGCAGGAACTCAAGCGCCAGTATCTCTCCAAGGGCCATTACGCCGCCCAGATCACCACCACGGTGACGCCGCTGGAGCGCAACCGCGTCGGCATCACCTTTGCCGTCGACGAAGGCGAGGTCGCCACGATCAAGCAGATCAACATCGTCGGCGCCCAGGCCTTCAAGGAAAAGTCTCTGCTCAACCTGTTCGCGCTGCGCACGCCCGGCTGGCTGACCTGGTATACCAAGAACGACCAGTATTCCAAGCAGAAGTTGTCCGGCGACCTGGAAACCCTGCGTTCGTACTACCTCGATCGCGGCTACATCGAGTTCAATGTCGAATCGACGCAAGTGTCGATCTCGACCAACAAGCAGGATATTTACATCACCATCAACGTGACCGAAGGCGAGCCGTACGCGGTCTCTTCGGTCAAGCTGGCCGGCGAGCTGCTGTTGTCCGAAGCCGAGTTGCTCAAGCTGGTGACGATCCAGCCGGGCAAACTGTTCTCGCGCGAGCAGGTGACGGCGACGATCAAGGCGCTCAGCGAGCGGCTGGCCAATGAGGGTTATGCCTTTGCCAACGTCAACGCCGCGCCCGAGATGGACAAGGAAAAGAAACAGGTGGCCTTCACCCTGTTCGTCGATCCGGGCCGCCGCGTCTATGTGCGGCGCATTCAGATTTCTGGCAACACACGCACCCGCGACGAGGTGATCCGCCGCGAGATGCGCCAGATGGAATCCGCCTGGTATGACGGCGAAAAAATCAACAAGTCGCGCACCCGCGTCGACCGGCTGGGCTACTTCGATGAAGTGACGGTGGAAACACCCGCCGTGCCGGGCACCACCGATCAGGTCGACCTCAACATCGGCGTCAAGGAAAAGCCCACCGGCAACCTGATGATCGGCGCCGGCCTGTCCAGTTCGGAGGGCCTGGTGTTTTCGGGTTCGCTGCAACAGCAGAACCTGTTCGGCAGCGGCAAACATGTCGGGGTCGGCTTCAACACCAGCAAGATCAACACGCTGTATTCTTTTTCCTACACGGATCCTTTTTACACGGTCGATGGCGTCAGCCGCGGTTTTGATGTGTATATGCGCGACACCAACACCACCTCGCTGACCGTTGCCAGCTATGGCACCAAATCATTCGGCGGCGGGGTGCGCTACGGCATTCCGATCGGCGAGGACGACACCATCAACTTTGGTCTGGCCTTCGACTCCACTCAGGTCAAGAAGACCGACTACACGCCAGCGCGCTTCGTGAAGTTCATCGACGATCATGGTGACACCTTTTCGGGGCCGATCGCCACGCTGGGCTGGGCGAAGGACACGCTCGACAGCCGCATCTATCCGATGAAGGGCCACGTGGCGCGCATCGGTGGCGAGCTGGCCTTGGGCAGCACGTTGCGGTACTACCGCACCAATTTCCAGTATCAACGCTATATCCCGATTGGTCGCGAATACAGTCTGATGCTGAACGGCGAGTTCGGCACTGCCGACGGCATGGGCGGTCGTCCGTTGCCTTTCTACAAATACTATTACACGGGTGGCGTGGGTTCGGTGCGCGGTTATCAGGCAGGCTCGCTCGGCCCGATCGATAGACAGGAAGGTGGCACGACCGACGATCGCCTGGGTGGTGACCGCCGTGTGGTGGCGAATGCCGAGTTCCTCTTCCCGATGCCCGGTGGCGGGCAGGATAAATCGCTGCGCCTGGGGGTTTTTGTCGATGCGGGTCAGGTCTACGGTGTTGGCGAAAAGTTCGACATCGGCGCGCTGCGCTACAGTACCGGCCTTTCACTGGCCTGGTCGTCGCCGCTCGGACCGCTCAAATTCAGCCTCGCCCAACCGCTCAACAAGAAGGATGGCGACAAAACCCAACGCCTACAGTTCCAGATGGGCACTTTATTCTGATGCAGGAGAAATGATGAAACCTATTTTCAAGACCATCGCGCCCCTATTGCTGGCGCTCGCCGTGACGCCGGCGCTGGCCGAATTCAAGCTGGGCTTTGTCAATGCCCAACGGGTTGTGAACGAATCGCCACAGGCGCTGCGGGCGAAAAAGAAGATCGAGAAAGAGTTTGAAAAGCGCGACCAGGAACTGCAAAAGCTGTCGAAGCAGTTGCAGACGATGCAGGAGGCCCTGGAAAAAAATGCGGTCACCATGGCCGAGAGCGAGCGGCGCAACAAGGAGCGCGAATTCAACGATCTCAACCGCGACTTCCAGCGCAAGCAGCGCGAATTCCGCGAGGACTTGAATCTGCGCCAGAACGAGGAAATGGCCGCGATTTTCGAGCGCGCCAACAAGGTCATCAAACAGATCGCCGAAGCCGAAAAATTCGATCTGATCGTGCAGGAAGCCGTCTATTTCAGCCCGCGCATCGACCTCACCGAAAAGGTGATCAAGGCGCTGGGCGACGGCGCTGCCGCCAAGTAATGACGTGACCCGCCGTCTTGAGGAGATCGTCGCCCGCTTTGGCGGCGATCTGCGGGGAGACGGGTCGCTAATCATCAGCGGGTTGGCGACGCTTGAGGCGGCGACTGCCGGGCAGCTGAGCTTTCTGGCCAATCCAAAATATCGCGGCCAACTGGCGTCGACTCGTGCTTCCGCGGTCATTCTCTCGGCAGAAATGGCCGAACACTGTCCGACTGCGGCCATCATTACGCCGCAGCCGTATCTTTATTTCGCGCAGGTTTCGCAATTCCTCGCCGAGGGGCCGCGTCCTCCCGCGGGCATTCATCCTTCAGCCGTGGTTGAGTCGGTCATTCCGGCCAGTGTCAGCGTCGGGCCGCAGGTCTGGATAGCCGCGGATGTGGAGCTTGGCGAAAACACCGTGATTGGCGCGCAATGCCGCATCGGCGCGGGCGCGCGGATTGGCGCGGACTGCCGGTTGTATCCGGGCGTTACGGTGTATGCCGGGTGTCGCATCGGCTGCCGGGCAATCGTTCACTCCGGTGCCGTGATCGGCGCCGATGGTTTCGGCTTTGCGCGCGCGCCGGACGGCGCGTGGGTGAAGATCGCCCAGACCGGGCGCGTCGTGATCGGCGCCGATGTCGAAATCGGCGCCAACACCACCATCGACCGGGGGGCGCTGGAGGACACTGTCATCGCGGATGGCGTCAAGCTCGATAACCAGATTCAGGTCGCCCACAACGTGCAGATCGGCGCCCACACGGCCATCGCCGGCTGTGTCGGCATCGCCGGCAGTGCAACCATCGGCGCCGGCTGCACAGTGGGTGGCGCGGCGATGATCCTTGGCCACCTGACGCTGGCGGATGGCGTCAATGTTTCTTCCGGCACCCTGGTGGGCAAATCAATCTCGTCGCCCGGCAACTACACCGGATCGGTGCCCTTCATGGCCCACGACGATTGGTTGAAGAACTTTTCACGCCTGCGCCATCTCGACGCGATGGCCGATAAAATACGCGCCCTTGAAAAGCGCCTGGCTGAAATTGAACCGGAGAAAAAAACATGACCCCCATGGACATCCACCAGATTCTCGAACATCTGCCCCACCGCTATCCTTTCCTGCTGGTGGATCGCGTGCTGGATATCGTGCCGGGCGAGCGGATCACCGCGCTCAAGAATGTCAGCATGAACGAGCCGTTTTTCCCCGGCCACTATCCGCATCATCCGGTAATGCCGGGCGTGCTGATCGTCGAGGCGCTGGCGCAGGCGGCGGCCATTCTTTCGTTCAAGAGCCTGGCAGGCAAGCCGGACGACAAGTCGGTTTATTATTTTGTCGGCATCGATGGTGCGCGCTTCAAACGGCCGGTCAGCCCGGGTGACCAGTTGATCCTCGAAGTTGCCGTCACTGCCAGCAAGCGCGGCATCTGGAAATTTTCGGGTGAGGCCAAAGTGGACGGCCAGATTGCCGCCGTGGCCGAACTGATGTGCACCGTGCGCAAGCTGGAAGACGAAACACGCAGGGCCGCCCCAAGTGTTTCCGCCCCCAGGGGGGAGATCGCCGCAGGCGATTGCGGGGGGGGCTAGAATGTCCGCAAGCATTCACCCGACCGCGCTGATCGACCCGGCTGCCCGGCTGGGCGAAAACGTCAGCGTTGGCGCCTACACGATCATCGGCCCCGACGTCGAAATCGGCGACGGCACCTGGATCGGCCCGCATGTGGTCATCAATGGCCCGACCCGCATCGGTCGCGACAACCGCATTTTTCAGTTTTCCTCGCTCGGCGCGGCGCCGCAGGACAAGAAATACGCCGGTGAGCCGACCAGCCTGGAGATCGGCGACCGCAACACCATCCGCGAGTTCTGCACCTTCAATCGCGGCACGGCGCAGGATGCCGGCGTGACGCGCGTTGGCAATGACAACTGGATCATGGCGTATGTGCACATCGCCCATGACTGTCAGGTCGGTGAGCGCACCATTTTCGCCAATAACGCGCAACTGGCCGGTCATGTGCAGATCGGCGATTGGGCGATTCTGGGCGGCTTTACCGTCGTGCATCAGTTCGTGCGCATCGGCGCCCATTGCATCACCGCGATGGGCACCATCTTGCTGCAAGACGTGCCGCCCTATGTCACCGCCGCGGGCAATCCTTCCGCGCCGCACGGCATCAACAGCGAAGGGCTGAAGCGGCGCGGCTTTTCGCTCGCCGCCATTGCCGCGTTGCGGCGCGCCTACAAAACCCTTTATCGCAGCGGACTCAAGCTGGAAGAAGCCAGTGCAGCGATTGCCGCCACGGTGCCAGAAGAGGCCGCACTGGCGCCGCTGGCGGATTTTCTGGCAGTGCCGGGCCGCGGTATCGTCCGCTAGATGGGGGCGCCGCGCATTGCGCTGGTAGCCGGCGAAGCTTCGGGCGACCTGCTGGCCGCGCACCTGATCGAAGCGCTCAAGCGCCGTCTCCCCGGCGCCGACTTTTGCGGCATCGGCGGGCCGAAGATGCAGCGCGCCGGCTTCGATGCCTGGTGGCCGGCGGAAACCCTGGCGGTGCGCGGCTATGCGGAAGTGCTGCGCCATTACCGCGAAATTGCCGGCGTGCGGCGCGCATTGCTCAAGCGATTGCTGGCCGACCCGCCGGATGTCTTCATCGGCGTCGACGCGCCGGATTTCAACCTGTGGCTGGAAGCGCGGCTCAAGCGCGCCGGCATTCGCACGGTGCATTACGTCAGTCCCTCGGTCTGGGCCTGGCGCGGCGGGCGCGTCAAGCGCGTCGCGCGGTCGGTGGATCATCTGCTGGCGCTGTTTCCGTTCGAGCCGCCGCTCTATGAAAAGACCGGCGTGGCGGTCACCTATGTCGGCCATCCCGTGGCGGACGGGGTGCCGCTGGAGGTCAGCCGCAGCGAAGCGCGCGGACGGCTTGCGCTGCCTGCCGGCGCCCGCCCGGTGTTCGCGCTGCTGCCGGGCAGCCGCCAGTCGGAAGTACGCTGCATGGCCGCGCTGTTCATCAAAATGGCGGGGCTGCTGCGGACGCATTTTCCCGATGCGTTGTTTCTCGTCCCGCTGGTTTCGCGCGAGACGCGCAATCTTTTTGAAAACGAAATCTGGGCTCAGGGCGCGCAGGAATGGCCGATCAAATTATTGTTTGGTCATGCCCAGGACGCCCTGGCGGCCTGCGACGCGGCGCTGGTGGCGAGCGGCACGGCCACGCTGGAGGCCGCGTTGCTGAAAACGCCGATGGTGATCACTTACCGCATGTCGCCCTGGTCATGGTGGCTGATGAAACGCATGCACTACCAGCCCTGGGTCGGTTTGCCCAACATTCTCGCCGGTCGTTTTGTCGTGCCGGAATTCCTGCAGGACGATGCGACGCCAGAGAATCTGGCGCAGGCCCTGGGCAATCTGGTGGTGGATACCGAGGTCAGAAAACGCCTGACAAATTGTTTCACCGCCATGCACCACCAGTTGCGGCAGAACACCGCCGAAAAAGCTGCTGGCGCGATTTTGTCGGTGCTGCCGCAATGATTTGCGGCGTCGATGAGGCAGGCAGAGGCCCGCTCGCCGGCCCGGTGGTGGCGGCGGCGGTAATCCTCGATCCGACGCGACCGATTGTCGGTCTGGCCGATTCAAAAAAACTTTCCGCTGTGCGGCGTGAACGGCTGGCGAGCGAAATCCGCGCCAAGGCATTGGCCTGGTGCGTGGCCGAAGCCTCGGTCGAGGAAGTCGATGCAATCAACATTCTCCAGGCGACCTTGCTGGCGATGCAGCGCGCGGTGGCCGGTTTGTCGGTGACGCCGCTGGAAGTGCTGATCGACGGCAACCGCTGCCCTGTTCTGGCCATCCCGGCGCGCGCCATTATCGGCGGCGATGCCTCGGTGATGGAGATCTCGGCGGCGTCAATCCTCGCCAAGACGGTGCGCGATGCCGGCATGCTCGAACTGCATGGGCAATTCCCGCAATACGGTTTCGATCGCCACAAGGGCTACGGCACGGCTCTACATCTCGTCGCCCTGCGCGCCCATGGGCCGAGCGTGGCGCACCGCAAGAGTTTTGCGCCGGTGCGCGAGCAACTGGAATTGTTCGCGTGAAGGTCATCGCTTCACGCGACAACCCGACGCTCAAGTCATTGCGCGTGCTGGCCGGTGACCCGCGCCGACAGCGCAGCGAGGGCCGCACGCTGATCGAGGGGCCGCATCTGCTGGCCGCCGCGCTCGATCATGGCTTGGCGCCCGACCTGGTTGCGGTGAGCGAGGGTGCATCAGTCAACCCGGAAGTCATCAATCTGCTGGCGCGAGTGGGGAAGGTCGAGATGCTTTGCCTGCGCGATGCGCTGTTTAACGAGATCAGCGAACTCGCCACGCCGGCCGGCATTCTCGCGCGCATCGCTATCCCGTCACCACCGCCAGCACCGACAATGTTGCCGGTGGGCGACTGCCTGCTGCTCGATGCCGTGCAGGATGCCGGCAATGTCGGCACGCTGCTGCGCACGGCCGCCGCCGCCGGCGTGCGCGCTGTGCTGCTGGGAACCGGCTGTGCCGGGGCCTGGACGCCGCGCGTGCTGCGCGCCGCGCAGGGCGCGCATTTCGGGTTGCAGATCCGCGAGCAGGTCGATCTGGCGAGTTTTCTGCAAGGCTACCCAGGCATGTCCATCGCGGGGATCGCGCATGAAGGGGTCTCGTTGTATGACCTTGATCTCAAGCCGCCAACAGCCTGGCTGTTCGGCAACGAGGGTGGCGGCATTGCACCTGAGCTGGTGACATTGACGACTGTTCGGACGACGATTCCACTCGCCGTCGGCAACGAATCGCTCAATGTCGCGGCTGCCGCCGCCGTCTGCCTCTTCGAAATGCGGCGCCAGCGTGGAAATCGTAGAATCTGAAAGTCGGCGCTGGCGGGACGGCGTCATATCTGGAGACGGCAATGGAACTTGCATGGTGGCACTGGGCGGTGGGGGGCATCGCGCTGATCATCGCGGAACTGGCCGTGCCGTCCTTTGTGCTGATCTGGTTCGGCCTGGGCGCACTGGCCGTCGCGCTGGCGGTCGCCGTGGCGGAGGTCGGTTTCACGGCGCAACTCGCGCTCTGGCTGATCGTGTCGCTGGCGCTGGTGGCCGGCTGGTTCAAGGTGTTCAAGCCGAGCATGCACAAGACGAGGATCGGCATGGCCGACGCTAACGTGCTGGGCGAGATCGGCATGCTGGTGCGCGATGTCGCGCCATTCGAAAAGGGCGAGGTGCGCTTCCAGAAACCGATCCTTGGCGCGGATGTGTGGGAGTGCATCGCCGATGAAGCGATCAGGAGTGGCGCGCGGGTGCGCGTCGTCGCCGTCGAAGGCAGTTTTCTCAAGGTAGGGAGGGTTTGATCATGACCGACATGCTGTTTTTCGTCATTGCACTGCTGGTATTCGCGGGGATCACGCTGGCGAAAGGGGTGCGCATCGTGCCGCAGGGCCAGGAGTGGATCGTCGAGCGCCTGGGCAAGTATCACGGTACCTTGCTCCCCGGTCTCAACATCATCATTCCCTATCTTGACCAGGTCGCCTACAAACTGGTTACCAAGGACATCATTCTCGACGTGCAGGAGCAGGACATCATCACCAAGGACAACGCGGTGATCCTCACCAACGCCATCGCCTTCATCAAGGTTACCGACCCGATCAAGGCGGTGTATGGCGTGACCGATTTCTCCGAGGCGATCCGCAACATGATCATGACGACGCTGCGTTCCATCGTCGGCGAGATGCAGCTCGACGAGGCGCTGTCGAATCGCGACAAGATCAAGGCGCGGCTGCGCGAAGCCATTGCGGACGAGGCAATCGACTGGGGACTGACCGTCAAGTCGGTTGAAATCCAGGATATCAAACCCTCGCCCTCGATGCAGAAGGCGATGGAACTGCAGGCCAGCGCCGAACGCGAACGCAAGGCGATGGTCACCAAATCCGAAGGCGAGAAACAATCGATGATCCTGCAAGCCGAGGCGCGGCTCGAATCGGCGCGCCGCGACGCCGAAGCGCAGGTGATGCTGGCCGAAGCCAGCGCCGAGGCGATCCGCCGCGTGTCGGCGGCCATCGGTGCTCAGGAAATGCCGATGCGCTATCTGCTGGGCGAAAAATATATTGCCGCGATGGCGCGCCTGGCTGAATCGGACAATGCCAAGACCGTGCTGATCCCCGGCGATATCCAGGAAACGCTGCGCTCGGTGCTGGGGCGTGTCAGGAGTGGGGGCGCGGGGTGAGCAATCCGCACAAGGGCGTCACCGGTGTGCGGCGCCTGTGGAATGCTTTTTTCTACTCTGCAAACGGACTGGCGGCGGCATGGCGCCATGAGGCGGCCTTTCGCCAGGAGGTGCTGCTCGCCGCCGTCGCCGTGCCGCTCGGTCTCTGGCTGGGCACGGATGGGGTCGAGCGCGCTCTGCTGGTCGGCAGCATTTTCCTGATCCTGATGGTCGAGTTGCTGAATTCGGCGGTTGAGGCGGTGGTGGATCGCGTCTCGATCGAAAACCACGAACTTTCCAAACGCGCCAAGGACATCGGCAGCGCAGCGGTGTTACTGGCGCTGACGAACGCGCTGATCGTCTGGGTCTGTCTGCTCGGCCCGCGGATTTTCTGAACTGGCGGGCGTGCCAGAAAGAATCCTGGCGCTGCACAGCGCGGGTGAGCGGCTGGCTGCCGTGCGCAGTTGCGGCAGGCCGTCGCGGACGCCCGTGCAGCCCGACTGGTTGTCTTGTTTGTTCGCTGCGCTCAGGGGGATTACCCGGCGTCAAATTGTGTATTTCGTTAACCGGTGTCGCTGCCGCCTGAGCCCCCAGGCGCTGCCGAACAATAGCATCCCGATCAGGGCCGAAGTCAGCGCCAGCGGCAGGAGCGTGCCGTCGTGGCTCATGCCCACCCAGGTGCCGGTCAGGAGTGCCGCAAACATGGTGAAGAAGCCGAGCAGGCCGGCGGCCGCGCCGGCCTCGCGCGGGAAGGGCGCGACCGCGCCGGCCTGGACGCAGGGAAAATTGATGCCATGCGCGCCCATGGTCAGAAACTGGCACAGCAACACCACGGCCCAGTGATGGACGCCGAGCAGCGCCAGCGCCAGAAATAACAGACCGGAAAACAGCGAGAGGCTGACGCCGACCGTCAACGCTCGCTCGAGGCCGATGCGGCCGAGCAGCCGACGGCAGAGCAAAGTGCCGAGCAGATAGCCCGAAACGCCGAAGGCAAAGCAGTAGCCGTAAATTTCGGTGGACACGCCCAGCACGTTGATCAGCACGAAAGACGAACCGGAGATGTAGGCAAAGATTGCCGCATACGACAATGCCCCCGGTAGCGCCCAGGCCCAGAAAAAGTCGGCGCTGGCGATACGGCGATAGGTGCCGAGCAGGCCGCTCGGGCGGATCGCTTCCGGGTTCAAGTGCCGGTTGGTTTCCGTAAGCAGGCGGTAGGCGGCAATGGCGAGCACGACACAGAACAGCGTATGAAAGACGAAGGCGGCGCGCCAGCCGTACCAGACCTGCAGGTAGCCGCCCAGAATCGGCCCGAAGAGCGGCGCCAGCGACAGCAACGAACTGGCGCGGGCGATCATCTTCGCGCCATCGGCCGGGGCATAGACGTCGCGGATCAACGCCCGGGCGACGACGATGGCGGTGCAGCAACCGATAGCCTGGACAAAGCGCGCGCTGATCAGCAGGTTGAGCGTCGGCGCCAGCGCGCAGGCCAGGCTGGCGCCGACATAAACGCCCAGCCCCCACAGCAATACCGGTCGCCGACCAAAACGGTCGGAGAGCGGGCCGCTGATCAACTGGGCGACGCCAAAGCCGATGACAAACAGGGACAGGGTCTGCTGCACCGCAGCCGGCGTGACGCCGAAATCGGTGGCCAGATGAGGCAGCGAGGCGAGATAGAGATCGGTCGACAGCGGCTGCAACATCAGGCAGCCGACGATCAGCCAGAGGATCGTTGCCGGACTCACCGGCTCAGACCTTGTCGCGCATCAGGCGGGCCTTCTCCCTGACCCAGTCCTTCTGCTTGTCGCTTTCCCGCTTGTCGAATTGTTTCTTGCCTTTGGCCAGAGCGATCTCCAGCTTGATGCGGCCCTTGGTGAAATGCAGGTTGATCGGCACCAGCGCATAGCCGGCGCGTTCCACCTTGCCAATCAGCTTGTCGATCTCGCGCTCGTGCAACAGCAGCTTGCGGGTGCGCACCGGGTCCGGGTGGACATGCGTCGAGGCCGTCGTCAGCGGGCTGATATGGCAGCCGATGAGCCACAACTCGGCATTCTTGATGATGACGTAGGCTTCCTTCAACTGCGCGCGGCCGGCGCGAATCGATTTGACTTCCCAGCCTTCGAGCACCAGGCCGGCCTCGAAGCGTTCCTCGACGAAATAGTCGTGGAAGGCTTTTTTGTTTTCGGTGATGCTCATGGCGGGGTGGGTGTTGATAACTTGGCGCGCGCGTTAGAATTCGCACATTCTAATGCAGCGCCTCGGTGCAGCCTTCTTTCATGGCCCTTGTCGAAAAGTCGGTATTGATCCCGCGCACGCCCCGGCAGATGTTCGATCTGGTGGATCGTGTCGAGGACTATCCAAAATTTCTGCCCTGGTGCGGCAGCGTCGAGTTGCTTTCCCGCACCGCCGAACATACTGCCGCGCGCATCCATGTCAATTACCATGGCATCAAGCTGAGTTTCGCCACCGAAAACCCCAAGGACCCGCCGCACTGGATGAATCTGGCCCTGCGCGAGGGCCCGTTTCGGCGCCTCGATGGTGGCTGGCGCTTCATCGCGCTGGGCGATGCCGGTTGCAAGATCGAGTTCAAGCTGCACTACGAATTTTCCAGCAAGGTGCTGGAAAAGGCGCTGGGGCCGGTGTTCGGCTACATCGTGAATACTTTTGTCGATTCTTTTGTCAAGCGCGCCCATCATGTCTACGAGTGACACCATCCGGGTTGAGGTAATCCATGCCCTGCCTGCGCGGCAAGAGGTTGTTCCGCTCACCCTGCCCATGGGCTCCACGTTGCAACAGGCGATCGAGACTTCGGGTTTATTGGCGAAATATCCGGAAATCGATCTTGCCAAGGGCAAGTTCGGCATCTACAGCAAGCTGGCGCGGCTGGATGCGGTATTGCGCGACCTCGACCGCGTCGAGATTTACCGGCCGTTGATTGCCGACCCCAAGGAAGTGCGCAAACAGCGCGCCGCCGAGGGCAAGGTGATGAAAAAGGGCGGCGGGCCGGTTGATGAGTAGCTATTTGGTCGGCACTGGCTTGCACCAGGAATCGACGCTGTTTCTCGCCTTGCCAAGCTCGGCTTCGCGCACCGCGCCATCCAGGGCGATGCGCTCGCCCTTGGCATCCATGACGAAGCGGATCTGTCCCGATTCGAGCGCGGCCAGCGTGGCTTTTGCCTGACGGCAATTTTCCTCGCGCTGTTTGGCGGCGGTCTGCTCTTCCGCTGACCTGGTGGCGGATTCTTTTGACTTCTCCTGTTTTTCGCGCTCGGTCAGTCGCTTTTCGGCATTGGCCTTGCGGGTGGCCTCGACATCCACGGCGGGTGGAGCGGCCAGCTTGCGCGAATCGACCGGGCGTTCGGCGGGCGGACGATCCCCGTAGTGAATCTTGCCGCTGGCGTCCTTCCAGGAATAAACCTGAGCCAAAGCGACGGTCGGCAACGCGGCAAGCAGCGCTAGCGCAATCGGCAAGGCGTGGCGATGGATGTTCATGGTTGCTTCTCCGCGTGTCTGGTTTGCCGAGCTTCCGGCAGGCCCGTATAATGCTTATTTGGAACCATAAGGATAACAGTATGCGAATCATCCAGAAGGCGCTGACCTTTGACGACGTTCTCCTGATTCCCGCCCACTCGGCGATTCTTCCCCGCGACGTTTCCCTGGCGACACGCCTGACCCGCAAGATCCGGCTGAACATGCCTTTAGTGTCGGCGGCGATGGATACCGTCACCGAGGCGCGTCTGGCGATCGCGCTGGCACAGGAAGGCGGCATCGGCATCATCCACAAGAACTTCGAACCCAAGGCGCAGGCCGCCGAGGTGTCGAAGGTCAAGCGTTACGAATCGGGCGTGCTGAAAGACCCGATCACCATTCCGCCGACGATGACGGTGCGCGATGTGGTTGCGCTGACGCGTTTGCACAAGTTTTCCGGCCTGCCCGTGGTGGAAAACGGCAAGGTCGTCGGCATCGTCACCAACCGCGACCTGCGCTTCGAGACCCGTCTCGACGAGGTCGTCGGCAACATCATGACGCCGCGCGAGCGTCTGGTCACCGTCAAGGAAGGCGCCAGCATCGAAGAGGGCAAGGCGCTGATGCACAAGCACCGCCTCGAGCGCGTCCTGGTCATCAACGATGCCTGGGAACTGCGCGGCCTGATGACTGTCAAGGACATCCAGAAATCGACCGATCATCCGCTGGCCGCCAAGGATGAATTCGGTAGTCTGCTGGTCGGCGCAGCGGTCGGCGTGGGCGAGGGCACCGAGGAACGCGTTGCCGCGCTGGCGGAAGCCGGCGTCGATGTGATCGTCGTCGATACCGCGCACGGCCATTCGCAGGGTGTGCTGAAGCGGGTCGAATGGGTGAAGAAAAACTATCCGCAGATCGAGGTGATCGGCGGCAACATCGCGACGGGTGATGCCGCACGCGCATTGGCCGACCATGGCGCCGATGCCGTCAAAGTGGGCATTGGCCCCGGCTCGATCTGCACCACGCGCATCGTCGCCGGTGTCGGCGTGCCGCAGATCTCGGCCGTGGAAGCCGTTGCGAATGCACTGGTGAGCAGGGGTGTTCCGCTGATTGCCGACGGCGGCATCCGCTATTCGGGCGACATTGCCAAGGCCATCGCGGCGGGCGCGCATTCGGTGATGATGGGTGGCCTGTTCGCCGGTACCGAGGAGGCGCCGGGCGAGACAGTGCTGTTCCAGGGGCGCTCCTACAAGTCCTATCGCGGCATGGGTTCACTGGGGGCGATGCAGAAGGGATCTTCGGATCGCTACTTCCAGGAAAACGAGTCGAACGTCGAAAAGCTCGTGCCCGAGGGCATCGAAGGTCGCGTGCCCACCAAGGGGCCGGTCACGGCGGTGATCCATCAACTGATGGGTGGCTTGCGTTCGAGCATGGGCTATTTGGGGTGCCCGACCATCGACGAGATGCATGCGAAGGCAGCGTTCGTCGAGATTACCTCAGCCGGCATCCGCGAATCGCATGTCCATGACGTGCAGATCACCAAGGAAGCGCCCAACTACCACGTTGATTAAACATGTCCCACCAGAAGATTCTCATTCTCGATTTCGGTTCCCAGGTCGCGCAGCTCATCGCGCGCCGCGTGCGCGAACAGCAGGTGTATTGCGAACTGCACCCCTTCGACGTGTCGGAGCAGTTCGTCCGCGAATTTGAGCCAACCGGCATCATTTTGTCCGGCGGGCCGAATTCGGTCTATGAGGAGGCGTGGCAAGCGCCGCAAATCGTCTTCGAACTCGGCGTGCCGGTGCTGGGCATCTGCTACGGCATGCAGACCATGGCGGTGCAATTGGGCGGCAAGGTCGAAAGCACCAGCCAGCGTGAATTCGGCTACGCCGAGATGCGTGCGCAGGGCCACGCGAAGCTGTTTGAGGGCATTCAGGACCGCACCAACGCGGCAGGCCACGGCCTGCTTGAAGTCTGGATGAGCCACGGCGACAAGGTTACCGAACTGCCTCCCGGCTTCAAGATCATCGGCAGCAACGAATCCACGCCGATCGCCGCCATGGCCGACGAAGCGCGCAAATTTTACGCGGTGCAGTTCCATCCCGAAGTCACCCATACCATCAAGGGCCGCGATATTTTCGCGCGCTTTGTGCGTGATATTTGCGGCTGTCGTGGCGACTGGAACATGCCGGGTTATGTCGAAGAAGCCATCGCCAGGGTGCGCGAACAGGTGGGCATGGAGGAGGTGATTCTCGGCCTGTCCGGCGGCGTCGATTCCTCCGTGGTGGCGGCCCTGCTGCACAAGGCCATTGGCGACCAGCTCACCTGTGTGTTCGTCGACAATGGCTTGCTGCGCCTCAACGAGGGTGAGCAGGTGATGCAGACCTTCGCGCGTAACCTCGGCGTCAAGGTCATTCACGTCGATGCCACCGCACAATTCATGGGGCACCTGCAGGGGGTTGCCGACCCCGAACAGAAGCGCAGGATCATCGGCCGCGAATTCGTCGAGGTATTCCAGGCCGAGGCGCAGAAATTGCCGCAGGCGAAGTGGCTGGCGCAGGGCACCATCTATCCCGACGTGATCGAGTCGGCCGGCGGCAAGACCAAGAAGGCGCATACCATCAAGAGCCACCACAACGTCGGCGGCCTGCCCGAAACGCTGCATCTCAAGTTGCTCGAACCGTTGCGTGAACTGTTCAAGGACGAGGTGCGCGAGCTGGGCGTTGCGCTCGGCCTGCCGCACGAGATGGTCTATCGCCATCCCTTCCCCGGCCCCGGCCTCGGTGTGCGCATCCTTGGCGAGGTGAAAAAGGAATTTGCCGACCTGCTGCGCCGCGCTGATGCCATCTTCATCGACGAACTGCGCGCGGCCGACTGGTACGACAAGACCAGCCAGGCCTTCGTCGTCTTTCTGCCGGTCAAGAGCGTAGGCGTAATGGGCGATGGCCGCGTTTATGACTACGTCGTCGCGCTGCGCGCCGTGCAGACCGCCGATTTCATGACCGCCAAATGGGCCGAACTGCCGCACGATTTGCTGGCGCGTGTTTCCAACCGCATCGTCAATGAAATCCGTGGCATCAGTCGCGTCGTCTATGACGTGACCGGCAAGCCACCCGGGACCATCGAGTGGGAGTAATTTGGCGTCTGGCAACCGCCAGCAGCGAATGGCAATAGACCAAAACAAGCCCGTGATTTCACGGGCTTTTTTGTTGTTTTCGCTGGCAATGACAGGCAACGACAGGCAGCTGGAAGCAAGTTTTGGCGATGGTATACCGATGGGTATCATCAATCGAGCTCCTTCGAAAAAGCTCGATACCATCTATTGACGATACAGGTTGGCATGGTATCGCAGAGCATGAAACCCAGTATTCATGCGCCTTTCCGAGGGATTAGACGTTTTTCGAAATCATGGTATCGGAAATCAATTTCGATACCATGATCGAGAAACTTGCGATCGATAACGCGCTGATACTTAAGGAAGAAATAGTGCTTACTGATACCAAGCTTCGAAATCTCAAGCCTCAGGGCAAGATGTACAAGGTGCCGGATCGTGAAGGTCTCTATGTCGCAGTGACTCCAAAGGGATCTGTTTCTTTCCGCTACAACTATTCTTTGAACGGACGACAGGAAACGCTAACCCTTGGTTTGTTTGGTGAAGGGGGTATCACGCTCAGCGAAGCAAGAGAACGACTCAATGATGCAAAGCGTCTAATTCTCAAAGGCGTTTCACCAGCCCGTGAAAAGGCTCGCTCAAAGGAACGGATTTCTGAAGCCAAGTCCTTCGGGGAGTGGGCTGAATTGTGGCTATGTGGTTATCGGATGGCTGAGTCCACAAGAGATATGCGCCGGGCTACTTACATACGTGAGCTAAAACGAGAATATGGCAATAAGTTGCTGTTCGAAATTAGTCCCGATGACTTGAGATCGCTCACCGACAAAATTGTTGCCAGAGGAGCGCCTGCGACGGCTGTACACGCGAGGGAGGTCGTGCTACAGGTTTTTCGATGGGCAAAGGAAAGAGGGGAAAAGGTCGAGAACCCCGCACTACTGGTTCGACCAGCTGCTATCGCAACTTTCGAGCCCCGAGATCGATCACTCTCACCTGAAGAAATCGGGCTTATGTATTACTACATGGACCGAGTCGGAACATCCCCCCAATATAGAGTCGCAGCGAAGCTCTTGCTGCTGACTATGGTTCGCAAATCAGAGCTAGCGAACGCAACCTGGTCTGAGGTTAACTTTACAGACGCTCTTTGGACAATACCCAAGGAAAGAATGAAGCGACGTTTGCCGCATGTAGTCTATCTGTCTAGTCAAGCCTTGGATTTCTTCATCGCACTGAAAACGTTTGCTGGTGGATCGGAATACGTACTCCCGTCTCGCTACGACACTGATTTGCCTATGAGCAACGCGACAGCGAACCAGGTACTGACCTTAACGTACAAGCTGGCGCAAAAGGAAGGTAAGCCATTAGGAAAGTTCGGCCCACATGATTTACGCCGAACAGCTAGCACGCTGCTCCATGAGGCTGGTTACAACACCGACTGGATTGAAAAGTGCCTCGCGCATGAGCAACGAGGGGTTCGTGCGGTCTATAACAAAGCCGAGTACGCAGAACAGCGTCGTTCGATGCTTCAAGACTGGGCAGACATGATTGATGACTGGACAAGTGTCCGCGCCGGTGTGAAACTGGTGCAAATCAGCCGACATAAAACTGGAGTGCTGTGGTCCTTGAAATGATGTGATGGTCATGCGCGCCGAAGGCGCAAGCGGACGCCCCGCTGGCGATCAGGAGGCCAGCGGAGGCGAAAATCCGTCAGGAAAGGGGATCAGAACTCGGACTGATCGCGCATGCGGTAGGAATTGCCCTCGA